>OLNW01000357.1_pt1 | contig 56861 bp, 59 predicted proteins | sample 1672121 | NCBI WGS metagenome assembly OLNW01 (sample SAMEA3136648, study PRJEB25190) | human gut metagenome
TAAGGTGTACTTTAACATATTAATTATATGTATGGCAAGGCAGTTTACCTTCCCTCATAGGGAAGGTGGCAACCGGAGGTTGACGAATGGGTTTCCGTAGATTTCTTGCAAGGCTGTTGACTTTATCGACAGCCTTGTTATATTTTTATTTTAATTTATCAGCAAATTCAGGAAAAACTTCAATACTTCTTTCTAAAATGCCTTGAGTATAGGCTATGAAAATGCCATAGTTAGTAATAGGAACACCTTGCTCCTTGCATACATAAATTCTATGCTTCATTTCCTTTTCATTAAGTGTACAGCCACCACAATGTATAACAGCCTTATACTTGCTTAAATCTCTAGGAAATTCAGTACCACTGCAAAATTCATAATTAACATTTTTGTCGCAATGTGCCTTAAGCCATTTAGGTATTTTAACAGTACCAATGTCATCACATTGTCTGTGGTGAGTACAGCCTTCAGCAATTAACACTGTATCGCCGTCTTTTAAATTATCTATAGCCTTAACAGCCTTAATTGAGTTGTCAAGGTCACCTTTGTATCTAGCAAAAAGTATAGAAAATGAAGTAAGTAAAATATCATCAGGCACAATGTTTTTAACATAGCCAAAGGCTTGAGAGTCTGTAATTACCATTTTAGGCTTTTTGCCTAAGTTTTTTAATGTTTCATTTAATTCAGTATCCCTTGATACTACAGCAACAGCACCTGCCTCTAAAATATCTCTTATTGTCTGCTGTTGAGGTAAAATAAGTCTGCCCTTTGGTGCTGCCTTATCAATGGGAACAACGAGAACTACTAGGTCGTTTGGCTCTAGCTTGTCACCTATTATTTTAAGTGTCATATTTTCATTAGGCACAAGGTGAGATATTTTTTCCTTAAGCTCCCATATATTTTCATTTGTTTCTGCACTTACCCATATAGAATTTTCTACATCGTACTTATTTTGTACTTTGTCTGCCTTGTTAAGTATAACTATGTAAGGCAATTTTTTTTCTTTAAAGGCTTTTATTATTTCATTGTCCTCTGGTTGAAGTCCTATTGTGCCGTCAACAACTAATAGGGCAATGTCAGTTTTGTTTAAAACTTGATAGCTTTTTTCAACTCGCATTTTGCCTAGATTTCCTGTGTCGTCAATACCTGGTGTATCAATTATATTGACTGGACCAAGAGGCAAAAGCTCCATAGCTTTTTGAACAGGGTCGGTGGTAGTTCCCTTAACATCAGATACAATAGCAAGGCTTTGACCAGTGATTGCGTTGATTATGCTGGACTTGCCTGCGTTTCTCCTTCCAAAAATACCAATGTGTATTCTGTCTGAATTTGGTGTATCGTTTAAGCCCATTGTGCCACCTCCTAAAATCTAAAATCTCTCTTTCCTAAATGAATATTTGCAAGATAGTCTTTAACAATAGCCTTAACTTTTTCCTTTGGTATTGTTTCAACCTCTTTGTTTATTAATGCTTCACCAATTTTCTTAGTTTCCTCTGAAGCATAGTCCTCAAGATATTCTTTTAAAGTCATAAGAGCATTAGGCAAGCAACAGTTTTGTATTTGACCAGACTTGCAAAGGCTCATAAATCTGTCACCAGTTCGTCCTTCTCTGTAGCAAGCTGTACAGAAACTAGGAATGTAGCCCATACCCATTAACCAATTAACAACTTCGTCAAGGGTTCTGTTGTCATTTACATCAAACTGAGAGCTGTCATCGTCTTCAGCTTCTGGCTGATAATAGCCACCTACACTTGTTTTTGAGCCACCACTAATCTGTGAAATACCTAAGTGAAGTACCTTTTCTCTAGTTTTTTGGCTTTCTCTAGTGGAAACAATCATACCAGTGTAAGGCACAGCAATTCTAATGCAGGCAACTAACTTAGCAAAAATATCGTCACTAACAGCGTCAGTAAATTCTGTAGGGTCAATGTCATCAGCAGGTCTTATTCTAGGCACACTTATAGTGTGAGGACCTACACCGTGGACTGCCTCTAAGTGTTCTGCGTGCATTAAAAGACCAGCAAATTCATATCTGTATTTTTCAAGACCAAATAAAACACCTAAGCCAACATCGTCAATGCCACCTTCCATAGCTCTATCCATAGCCTCTGTGTGGTAGGCATAGTTGTGCTTTGGACCTGTCGGGTGGAGCTGTTCATAGCTTTCCTTGTGGTATGTTTCTTGGAAAAGAATGTATGTACCAATACCAGCCTCTTTCAACTTTTTGTAGTTTTCAACTGTAGTGGCAGCAATATTTACATTTACTCGTCTTATAGCACCGTTTTTGTGCTTAACACTATATATTGTTTTAATACACTCAAGTATATATTCAATAGGGTTATTAACTGGGTCCTCACCAGACTCAATAGCAAGTCTTTTGTGACCCATATCCTGTAAAGCAATAACCTCATTTTTAATTTCCTCTTGAGTAAGTTTTTTTCTAGGAATATGCTTATTTTTAGCGTGGTAAGGGCAGTATACACAGCCGTTTACGCAGTAATTAGAAAGATAAAGAGGAGCAAACATAACAATTCTGTTGCCATAAAAGTCCTTTTTAATCTGTTCTGCAAGGGCATAAATTTCCTTGTTTTTATCATCGTCCTGACAGACTAAAAGAACAGAAGCCTCTCTGTGAGTTAAGCCTTTTCTATTTTTAGCCTTTTCAATAATAGAGTCAATAAGCTCTACATTATTTTTGTTAGCATCAGCATAAGCTAAGGTGTCAAGTATTTCCTCGTGAGATATAAATTCCTCAGCCTTAAGTGATTTTGGGTTGTACATTTTAAATTTTCTCCTTTCTTTTGGAGCAGGGGGTTAAATCCCTTATCCATCAGATAATTAATTGTATATAGTTTTGGTACTTACTCCGTCAAGCTGACCTAGCTTTCCAGATAAAGTGTTTATAACATCATTAGGGGCATCAATAGCCACACTTATAATATTTAAAGCCTTTTCTCTGTAGGGTATACCCATTCTGCCAATTATGTAATCGCCATAATCGTGTAAAATAGAGTTAATTTCATTGGCAGATGAAAAGTTTTTGACAACAATACCTATAAGAGCAACTCTTGTATCCATATATAAACCTCCTTAATAATTATTCTATTTTATTATACAGCCAAAGCCACAAAAAAACAATAATAAAAAAACAATCTCCAAAGTTTTGTTTTAATTTGGAGATTGCTAAAATATTATTTTTCTTTTTCTCTTTTCTTTTTAGCTATTAAACCACCTATTTTGCCACTTTCTTTAGAAGTCAATGATTTCCAGCCATATTCTTTTACCTTATCTAATAGTCCTAATTCTTGGGCTATTTCGTATTTCATAATGTCTTCGGGTGTTGGCTTTTTTTCTTTTTTCATATTTTCACCTCTAAATAAAATATTCCCTACATTTTTGTATAATATTCAGAAATAGTTATGTTGATTTTTGTCTTTTTTATAAGTATAATGTAATTATAAATAATATTGATATGGGGTGATTTTATGTTAAAGAAGGGTTGTTTTGCTTTATTATTTACATTAATGTTATCTACTGCTGTTTTTGCAGATACAGCAGAAAGGTATCAGGCTAAAAGTAATGATTTAGAAAATACTGTTTATTTTGATTGTTTCAATGTTGACGGAACAAATTATTTTGCAATTAGAGATGTGGCTAAGTTGCTTAATAATTCTGATTATAGCTTTAATATTGCTTATGACAATGAAAATAATTGTGTAGCTATTGATAAAAATGATAATTATATATCAACAGGTGCAGAATTTAACAAATCTATTGGTAAAAAGAAAAGTAAGCAAAATCCAGAAACATTTGATGTAATTTGTGATGGTGTTCAATTTTCTTTAAAGGCTTATAATATTAATGACAGAAATTATGTATCATTAAGAGATATTTGCCACATTTTAGGTTTAAATACTCAGTGGAACACAAATACTAAGTCTATTGAACTATGGTATTATAATGATGAAAGTGAAAAGGTTGATGTTTTGGATATTACAATGTTGCCACCAGTCATTGTTGATAAAAGCAAGCCAATGGTTGCTCTTACTTTTGATGATGGTCCATCTGTAAACACAACTAGAATATTGAATACTCTTGAAAAGTACAACGGTGTTGCAACATTTTTTGTTACTGGCAACAATGCCTCTAAATATGGGGATACATTAAGACGAATTGTTGATGAAGAAAGCCAAATTGGTAATCATACTTATGACCATTTAAAATTGACTTCACTTTCAGCTAGTAATATTCAATCTCAGGTTAGCCGTATTCAAAACATTGTGTATAGTGCTACTGGTGTTTATCCAACAGCATTAAGACCACCTTATGGTGCTTACAATGATTTTGTTAAGGCTAATATTAGCCTTAGAATGTTTAATTGGAATGTAGATACCCTTGATTGGAAAACTAGAAATGCCCAATCAACTTACAATGAGGTTATTAATACTTTAGCTGACGGTAATGTGATTTTAATGCACGATTTATATAGTCAAACTGCTGATGCTGTTGATAAAATTGTGCCTGAAATTGTGGCAAAAGGTTATCAGCTTGTAACAATTGACCAGCTTTGCTATGCTAAGGGTAATATTAAGGGACAGATTAAGTAGTGGGTTAGGTATTTGAATATAATTTTATAAATACAATTAATAGTGGTATTTGTATTAAATAGTATTGTTTTTAATAATTGAATATGATATAATAAAATAGGTAAAAGAGCGATAATTAAAAAGTATTATTCGATGATAAATGGGAGGGATAAGATAAAGTTATTAACAGATAAAGTGTATTAGGAATTAATGCTAGAACTTAGAATGTCAAATTAATAAACCCACAGTTTCATTGTGTAAAACTATAGGTGAAAACTATTGACATTACACAACGAGTGTGTATAATATAAAGTGTAAGGAGATATAATAGTTAGTGAAAAGAAATGACTTAATAAAGCGACTTGAGGAGGGTGGTTTTGTTTTCGATAGGCACGGTAGTAGTCACGATATATATATTAGAGAAAACATAAAAGAAACCATTCCAAGACACAGAGAAATTAACGAAATATTAGCAAAAGCAATATTAAAAAGAAATGGACTTTTATAACTCATTGTTTCTTATATAAATATAGAATAGATATAAATGGAGGTATTTATATGAAAAATGTTTACCCAGTATTTTTTACTATAACAAATGATAATGTGTTGGTTGAAGTCCCTGATTTTGACATTTTAACAGAAGGAAAAGATATGAACGATGCCATTGATATGGCAAGAGATGCCATTGAATTAAAATGTGTATCAATGGAAGATGACAAGGAAGAAATTCCTACCCCTTCTGATATAAGTGAATTAGATGTAAATAGTGGAACTTTTTCAATGGAAGGAAAAACAGTTATTTCATTTGTAGACATTGACTCAGCAAAGTATAGAAAAAAAATCGACACTAGAACAGTTAGACGAAATGTTGCTTTACCAAGTTGGTTGAACTATGAAGCTGACCAAGCAGGCATAAATGTATCAAGAATTTTACAAGAAGCATTGATGAATGTATTAAAATTAGAAAATAGAATGTAAATAAAATGGGCTGATATTTTCAGTCCATTTGTTTTAAAATGATAAATAGTTTTAAAGAAATAAGTATATTAAACTTCCTAAATTTAGCTTTGTAGTAATTTAATGTAGAAATTAAACAATAGCTGTAGTATAATTGTAATATGGAAAATAAGGGGAGGTAATATTGTGACCCAAAACCTAACATTGCTTACAGATTTGTACGAGCTTACAATGATGCAGGCATATTTTAAGAATAAAAACAAAAATGAAACTGTTGTGTTTGATGCTTTTTACAGAGATAATCCTTTTGGCAGTGGTTATGCTATTTGTTGTGGCATTGAGCAGGTTGTTGAATATATAAAAAATTTAAAGTTTAGTGATGATGACTTAAACTATTTAAAAAGCCTTAATATGTTTGACAATGACTTTATTGAATATTTAGCTAATTTTAAGTTTAGCGGAGATATTTATGCTATACCAGAAGGTTCTGTTATTTTTCCTAGAGAGCCTATTGTCAAAATTATTGCACCTATTATTGAGGCACAGCTTATAGAAACTGCTCTTTTGAATATTATTAATCATCAGAGCCTTATTGCCACTAAGGCGTCAAGAGTGTGTTATGCTGCACAAGGTGACGGTGTAATGGAGTTTGGCTTAAGACGAGCACAAGGACCAGACGCCGGTACTTATGGAGCAAGAGCAGCAGTTATTGGTGGTTGTGTTGCCACAAGCAATGTTCTTGCTGGCAAAATGTTTAACATTCCTGTTAAAGGTACTCACGCCCATAGCTGGATAATGAGCTTTGAAGATGAATATACTGCTTTTAAGGAATATGCAAAACTTTATCCTAATGCTTGCATACTTCTTGTTGACACTTACGATACATTAAAATCTGGTGTGCCTAATGCTATTAAGGTTTTTAATGAAATGAAAAATAGCGGTATAGACCTTAAAAACTATGGTATAAGACTTGATAGTGGTGACCTTGCTTATTTATCTAAAAAGGCTAGAAAAATGCTTGATGATGCTGGCTTTGAAACTGCTATAATTTCAGCCTCAAATGACCTTGATGAAAACTTAATTGAAAGTCTTAAACTTCAGCAAGGAGCAGAGATTACATCTTGGGGTGTTGGTACTCACCTTATTACAGCTAAGGATTGTCCGTCATTTGGTGGTGTTTACAAGTTGGCAGCTATTATGAAAAACGGTGAATTTGTGCCAAAGATTAAGCTATCTGAAAACACTGAAAAGGTTACAAATCCAGGCAATAAAAAAATAATAAGAGTATATGAAAAGCAGTACAATAAAATAAAGGCAGATATTATTTGTTTGGCTGATGAAGTGTTTAATGAAAATGAAACATTGACTATTTTCGACCCAAAAGAGCCTTGGAAAAAAACAGTAATGGAGGCTGGCACTTACACATTGCGTGAACTTATGGTGCCATTATTTAAAAATGGTGAATGTGTTTATGAAAGCAAAGAAGTTATGGCAATAAGAGATTATTGTGCTTCTGAGCTTGACACATTGTGGAATGAGGTTAGACGACTTGTAAATCCTCACAAGGTTTATGTTGACTTATCTCAAAAGCTATATGATACTAAATTAAATATTTTAAAGGAAATGGATAGATAAATGGAATATATATTGTTTGACTTAGATGGAACAATAACAGATTCACAGCTTGGAATTAAAAATTCTGTTGCCTATGCTCTCAATCATTTTGGCATTAAGGTTGATAATATGGATAGCCTCAACAAATATATTGGTCCACCATTAAGGCAGTCATTTATGACATTTGCTGGCTTAAGTGAGGAAAATTCTCACATTGGTATGACAAAGTATAGAGAATACTATGGACCTAAGGGCATATTTGAAAATGAGCTTTATTCTGGCATAGTTGATTTGTTTGAAAAGCTAAAAAAAGATAACAAAAAAATTGTTTTAGCCACATCTAAGCCTTGGATTTATGCTGAAATAATACTTGAACATTTTAATATTAAAAAGTATTTTGATTTTGTTGCAGGTAGTGAACTTAACGGTGTTAGAACTAAAAAAGATGATGTAATTAAATATGCTATTGATAAGTATAATATTGATACTAATAATGCTATTATGATTGGTGATAGAAAGCACGACATTTTAGGAGCTAAGGCTAATGGTATCAAGACTATAGGTGTTTTGTATGGCTTTGGCTCAAAAGATGAGCTTGAAAGTGCTGGAGCAGATTACATAGCTAAAAATACTGAAGATATATATAATATTATTAATGATTTGGAGGTAAAATAATGAATATTTTAGTTTGTGGTGGTGCTGGTTATATTGGTAGCCACACAGTTTATGAATTAATTGAACAGGGACATCAGGTTGTAGTTGCTGATAATCTTTGCAAGGGTCATAAGGCAGCTGTTCATAAGGACGCAAAGTTATATGTAGGTGACTTAAGGGATGCAGACTTTCTTGACAAAGTTTTTGGCGAAAACAAAATTGATGCAGTTATTGACTTTGCCGCATTTTCACTTGTTGGAGAAAGCTGTTCAGAGCCATTAAAATATTTTGACAACAATGTTTATGGCACAATTAGACTTTTAGAGGCTATGAATAGAGCAGGAGTAAAGAAGATTGTATTTTCATCAACTGCTGCAACTTATGGAGAGCCAGAAAACATTCCTATTCTTGAAAGTGACAGAACATTCCCAACTAACCCTTATGGCGAAACTAAACTTACTGTTGAAAAAATATTAAAGTGGAGTGATAAGGCTTATGGTATCAAGTATGTTGCTTTAAGATATTTTAATGCAGCAGGTGCTCATATTAGTGGTGAAATTGGTGAGGACCATTCTCCAGAAAGTCATTTAATTCCTATTATTTTGCAGGTAGCCTTAGGTCAGAGAGAAAAGATTGCTATGTTTGGCGACGATTATCCAACACCAGACGGTACTTGTGTTAGAGATTATATTCACGTAACTGACTTGGCTGATGCTCATATTAAGGCTATTGAAAAGCTCTTTAGAGATGAAACAAGTGGCATTTACAACTTAGGCAATGGCAAGGGCTTTAGTGTTAAAGAGGTTGTGGAAGAAACTAGACGAGTAACTGGCAAGGAAATTAAGGCTGTTGTTGAGGGCAGACGAGCTGGTGACCCATCTACATTGATTGCAACAAGTGATAAGGCTATGAAGGAGCTTGGCTGGAAGCCTAGATTTAATACTCTTACTCAAATTATTGAAACAGCTTGGAAGTGGCATCAAAGTCACCCAAATGGCTATAATGATAAGTAAAGAAAAAGTAAGTGATAAATTTTAGTTGTGAGAATATTGCAATTTTATAATTTATGAATATATATTGTAGGGGCGAGCATTACTCGTCCTTTTATCTATTACTTATTACTTATTACTTGAGAATAGAAACCCCTCAGTCACTGGGTGACAGCTCCCCTAGAAGTGGAGCTAAAGTGTTAATATTTAGTTTATTTGTAATTAATACGAATGGGTTGTCTGTAGGGGCGAGCATTGCTCGTCCAATATTAATAGGTGATTAACAATTACTTTTATTTATAATGAACAGGTAGATTGTAGGGGCGAACATTGTTCGCCCAATGTAACGGTTACGAATAATGGTCATACGGGCGATTAATAATCGCCCCTACAAGCAAGCTGTACTTTTACATATTAATTATATGTAGGTATACACCATTTGCCTTCCCTCATAGGGAAGGTGGCAACCGAAGGTTGACGGAAGGGTTTCCGGTGATACAAATATAATTTAGGACGAACATCAGCATTATACTATGGACGAGCAATGCTCGCCCCTACAAGTAAGCTGTACTTTTACATAATGTTTCCCTGTTATTAATACTGTAGGGAGGTACAGTTTGCCTTCCCTCATAGGGAAGGTGGCAACCGAAGGTTGACGGAAGGGTTTCCAGTATTATTTATTACCTATTATTTATTACTTATTACCTGAGAATAGAAACCCCTCAGTCACTTGGTGCCAGCTTCCCTAGAAGTGGAGCTAAAGGGTTAGTTTTTAGTTGTACTTGTAATTAATACGAATGGGTTATTTGTAGGGGCGAGCATTGCTCGTCCTTTTATCTATTACCTATTACCTATTACTTACCATTTACCACAACAGGCTCTTTATTTTTTTCTTGCAAAAAAAGCCTTATTGTGAGAAAATATATAGTATTGAGCATAAGAAGGGTGATTTTATGAGAAAACTAGTTATAGCCGAAAAGCCCTCAGTAGCACGAGATATAGCAAAGGTGCTTAAATGCAGCAAAAAGGGCAACGGCTATTTATACAATGATGAATACATAATAAGTTGGGCAGTAGGTCATTTAGTTACACTATTAGAGCCAGAAGAATACGACAAAAAGTATAAAAAATGGCAAATGGAAACATTGCCTATTATACCCAACAACATTAAAACAAAGGCAATAAAAAACACTGTTGACCAGTACAAAATACTTGAAAAAATGCTTAATTCAGACACTATTGAAAGCCTTATTTGTGCTACAGATAGTGGGCGAGAGGGCGAGCTTATATTTAGGTACATATATGACCTAGCAAAGTGCAACAAGCCATTTCAGCGTTTATGGATTTCCAGTATGACAGCTCAAGCTATTAAAGAGGGCTTTGAAAATTTAAAAGACGGTAGAGAGTATGACAATTTGTATCAATCAGCAAAATGTCGTTCAGAGGCAGATTGGCTAGTTGGTATTAATGCCAGCAGAGCTTTTACAATAAAGTATAACACGCTTTTAAGCATAGGCAGAGTTCAAACTCCAACCCTTGCCATAATAGCAGCAAGGCAAAAGGAAATTGACAGCTTTGTTGTGTCTGAATATTGGGAGGTAAATGCTGACTTTGGAGAATACAAGGGTCAGTGGTTTCGCATAAAAGTTGACGGTGACAAAAAAATAGAAGAAACTAAAATACTAGATAAAAACAAGGCAAATGAAATAGCTAAAAAGGTTAAGGGTAAAATTGCCACAGTAAAGTCAGTAGAATGTGAGGAAAAGAAAAATCCACCACCTCTCTTGTATGATTTGACAGAGTTACAGAGGGATTGCAACAGAAAATTTGGCTTTTCAGCACAGCAAACCCTTTCTTTAGTTCAGGATTTGTACGAAAAGCGAAAAATGGTTACATATCCAAGAACAGATAGCCGATATTTGTCAGATGATATGATACCTAAACTCAAAATAATTGCAGGCAAACTTATGGGTACAGAACAGTATAATAAATATGCTACTTATGTGTACAATTTGCCTAAACTTCCTATAACTAAAAGAATTGTGGATAACAGCAAATTAAGCGACCACCACGCAATTATTCCAACAGAGGCTAAGCCTAATGTTAATGCCTTAAGTGATGGAGAGTTTAAGGTTTATGACCTTATTGCAAGACGATTTTTGCAGGTGTTTTATCCTTATTATGTTTACAACACTACTAAAATTGTTACTGAATGTGAAGAAGAAACCTTTGTCACAAAAGGCACAACAGTTGTCCATAAGGGTTGGACTGAACTTAATGTAAAGTCTGAAAAAGAGAAAAAGACAGAAGAAGTTTTGCCAGATGTAAACGAAAATGACACCTTTGAAACTAAGTCAGCTAAGGTTGCAGTTAAGAAAACTAAGCCACCACAGACTTATAACGAGGCTAGTCTTTTGTCAGCTATGGAAAATGCCGGCAGATTTGTTGATGATGAGGCTTTAAAAGAACAGCTGAAGGAGTCTGGACTAGGCACACCAGCCACAAGAGCAGCCATTATTGAAAGACTTATAAAGGTTGGCTATATAGTGAGAAAGGGCAAGTCACTTATACCAACTGAAAAAGGAATGAAACTAATTGAAATTGTGCCAGTTGAGCTAAAATCACCAGAAACTACTGGTAAGTGGGAAAAGGGGCTTACATCAATAGCTAAGGGAAAAATGGATACTGAAAAATTTATGGGAAGTATCAAAAGGTATGTTAATTACATAGTCAATTCCTCACAGCAGGGAGGTTGCAAGGTTATTTTTGCTGCCGATAAGCCTAGAAGTAAAAGGGCTAAAGCCTCTATTTTAGGTGTTTGCCCTAAGTGTCAGGGTCATATTTTGGAAAATTCTAAGGGCTATTATTGCTCTAATTGGAAACAAGGCTGTCGTTTTACTATTTGGAAAAATGCCCTTGAAAACTACGGCGTTGTAATTGATAAAGATTTTGTTAAAAATATTCTTGAAAAGGGCAAAATTGAAAATATATTTGTTCACAAGCCTGATACACAAGAGGAGTGTAATTGTAGCATTTCTTTGGCTAGTGATAATAGTGGCAGACTTGATATTGGCAATTTTGTTAAGGTGGAAAAATGAAGTTAATTTTATAAAGTAATAAATGCCTTAAAAAACAAAGGCTATTTAACTATTGAATAAAATCTTCATTCATTTTTTCAAGCAATTCCTCACATTCAAGAAGGCTTAATGAATTATTTATGGAAAAAATTATTATACTATCTCTTTTATTTCTAGGATATAAGGGACTTAAACCTGCTAATCTAAGGAGTTTTTGACTGCTTTCAAGGTCAAGTTCCATACCAAATATAAGCTGTAGTAGTTTATTTCTTGAAGGCTTTTTCTTGCCTGAAAATATTTCATAAGCGTATATATTGTTTAAATTGGATTTTTCTATTGCCTTAGTTTTGTTAATATCCTTTTCATACAGAAGTTGGTTAAGGTACTCAGAAAGGCTTGATTTTATAAATTCTTCTGTGTTATTGTTAAAATAGTGATTAATACTGTTTTCTTTTTTTAGTGTTTCAAGTAATTCTTCTGTAGTTTTTTTCATTATGTATCACCTCAGATACATAATAAATGAATTTTAATAATATTTCAAGTAAAAAAAGGTGACTTTATGGATAATTTTGTAAAATATAAACTTTCACAATATAAGGCAATAAGGCAATTAAATGATGAAAATACAGTAGTTTTATGTTATGATATATCAAATGATAAGACTTGTGTCAAAAAAATTGTGAACAAAACAGCTTTTGAAATATATAAACAGATTGTGGATATTAAAAGTGATTTTTTGCCTGAAATATATGAAATATTTGAATATGAAAATGATTATATTATAGTGGAGGAATATATTAAAGGAAATTCTATTGAAGAAATAATAAATGAAAAAGGTAATTTATCTGAAAGTGAAGCATTAAAATATATGCTTGATATTTGCAATGCTCTTGAGGAAGTGCATAACAAAAATATAGTACATAGAGATGTATCTCCTGACAATGTAATAATATCTGAAAATAATAAAGCTGTTCTTCTTGACTTTGACATAGCAAGAATGGGTGGAAAAAACAAGACAACAGATACAACAATACTTGGAACGGCAGGCTTTGCATCACCTGAACAATTTGGCTTTGCCCAAACTGACAGAAGAAGTGATATTTATTCTCTAGGTGTTTTGCTTAATTATATGCTTACAGGTCATATTTTACAGTCAGATATATATGGCAAAGAGCCTTTTAAGACAATTATTTTAAAAGCTACCCAAATTGACCCTCATTTTAGGTATGAAAATATATTAGATATGAAGGAAGATATATACAAATGTATAAAAGTCATTGGGGATAGTTCAAAATTTGAGGATATTAATTATATAAATGGCTCATCTAAAAATAAAAGTGGAAATAAATTCAAATTAAATCGTGTTCCAGGGTTTAGAACAGGAAATCCCCAAAGAATGGTAATTGCTGCTTGTATTTATACTATGTGTATAATTTTCTTTATTGGACTTGTCAGCGACCATAAGGGTATAGGATATGTACTTGATTATATGGTAGGATATTTAATGATGTTTATAATACCTATGTGGTGGTTTGGTGGAAACGGAAGTCAATGGAATATTATTCCCGGATTTGCTAAGTTAAAAGGCAATGAAAAAAGAGTTTTGGCAATTATAATATATGTTGTAGTGCTGGCTTCAGTTTGCCTTTTATTGGGAAATTAATACATATTTTGCAATTTTTAAGCTCTCAGCTTAACAAAAAAAGACATCTCATACTATAATAAATGTATGAGGTGTCTTTTTTAATTGCTTTTTAATTTTATAATTGCTTTTATAATTTTTAATATTTCAGATACTTCCCCGTCAGGCAATCCAGATAAATAGGTATTTATTTTATTTATTTCAGGCGAAGAAACCGGAACATTAGTTAAATCAAAACTGAAAAGAATTGGGAGAGTAACATTTAGAGCTTTGGCTATTTTATCTATAGTAACTATAGTTGGAGCTTTCAGTCCTCTTTCAATTTGACCAAGGTGGGCGGCACTAATGCCTGATTTAAAAGCAAGTTCCTCCTGACTTATTCCGAGAGTCGTTCTGATAGTTCGTATTCTGTTGCCAAGCTGTTGAGAAATATTATCCATAGTCACACCTCCTACAGCAATCATACTAATAAAATGGAAATATTTCAAAATATTTTAGGAATTAATAATTTTAATATCTAAAATATCTTATTAAATTAATAAATGGAAAGGAGTATAAAATATTATATGAAAAAAATAATGCTGATATTTGCTGGAATATTTGTTTTTGTAGTGATTGTTTTGAGTAAATTAATAATTGTTAAAGAAATTGTAAATAATAATATCTAAAGCATTGACAAATTATTAATTTTATTGTATATTAAAATAAATCTATAAATAAAAAGGAGTGTTTAAAATGGTAAAAAAGCCTATTTACAAGAAATGGTGGTTTTGGGTTATTGTTGTTATAATTGTGGGGGGAATTGCTTCAACCAGAGGAAACAATGAAAGCAAGTCCACAAGCAATGAGGCAGTACAGCAAGATGTTCAGGATAATTCAGCTGAAGTTAAAGAGGAAACTCCAACAGAGGCTGTAACTGAAGCACCTGCAATCAGCGTATCAGCTAAAGACATTATTTCAGCTTATGAGTCAAATGAGGTAAGTGCAGACAAGCAGTATAAAAATCAGAAATTAGCAGTAACAGGTGTTGTTGATAAAATAAGTGTAGTTTTAGACCAGACAACTGTAACATTAACAAATGGAGAACAATATGCTTTCACAGGTGTAAGATGCTATTTTGATGATGAAGCTGAAGTTGAAAAGGTTTCAAATCTTGCAAAAGGTGATACAATAACTATTGAAGGTATTTGTGACGGATACGATATAGAACCTAATATGAAAAATTGTATTATTAAGTAAAATACATATTGATAAAAATATACAATTTGTGATATAAATAAGTATCAAGAAATGTTAATTGTTTCTTGATATTTATTTATGAGGAGGATTTTTATGATTGACTTTACTAACAAGACCCTTTTTAAATTGAAAAAAAGTAATATTGCAGTACCTGATGTTATAAATAAGTTGTTAATTCCAAATGAAGATGTTATAGGTATTTATACAGCACTGCGTGACTATGTTATTTTTACAAACAAAAGAATTATAGCTGTTAATGTACAGGGAATAACAGGTAAAAAGCAGGATTTTACTTCTTTGCCTTATTCTAAAATTCAGTTGTTTTCAGTAGAAACAGCTGGTGTTATTGATTTGGATAGTGAACTTGAAGTTTATTTTAGCGGAGTTGGCAAAATTAAGTTTGAATTTACAGGTGCCAGTGATATTGTAAAAATTGGTCAGATTATAAGTGCCTATCTTTTATAATTAAGTAGGGCTATGGTGAATAATTATGACTAATAATGATAAACAAAAAACAGCGATTGCTATTTTGGCATTAGTGGTAATTGCCTTTGTTAAACTGACGATATTGCATTTCTCATCTGATTTAATAGCTAACATTGTTCTTTCTTACAACAATGTATCTGGCAATGAGCTTGTTTATGGTGGAAGTATACCTTGGTTTTTTCCTATAATTAGAACCATAGGAATTATAATACTAATTGCACTATATTTACTATTTGTTTTCTATATTATAAGTAGAACTAAATTTGAAAGTAGCTTTAAGATATTAATTATAATAATGTGTCCTTTTATAACTATTAATTATATTGGTAACATTATATTGATGATATTAGTATGCTTGATTTTCGTAAGTGAATATGAAAAGGATACTTATGAAAAAGATAAATCAGAATATATTTTATCTGCCGATGGTGTTCCTATAGGTAAGAATAGTGACGATATAGGTCAGAAGTTAATAACAATAGCTTTTGTTTTTGTTTTGTGGGTAGCTTTGCTTCTTGCAGTAAATTTACCTAAAAGCAATTATGAATATGCAAGTGACAATAATAAAGCTATGATTGAAGCACTTACTGATACAACAACCACTACAACTACTACGACAACCACCACAACAACAACCACTACTACAACTACTACGGAAGCAACAACAGAGAGTACAACACAAGCTCCTGTTGTATCCCAACAGGATATGTATGTAAGTGCTTTGGGGCATTTGTACACAAATGTGGAGCTGTATCTTAAGGTAAACCAAAATGACGGAAGTGAAAAGTACATTTTGTATGGAAAGGTTCTTGATTTCAATTATAGAGCAAAGCAAGTTCTTGTTTATACATACGAAAATGGACAGACAACTTGGTTTCCAAGGCGTCAGGGAATGTTGACATTAGCCTATGTGCGTTCTGACGACCCTGCATTGTTGCAAGCATTACAATAAAAATGTGAATAGTTTTTAAGCCGTAATTTTAAGTAATATTACGGCTTTTTATTATTTAATAGAAATTTATAAAGTTTTATGATAAGTATTGACAATTCTTAAAAAAAATTGTATAATTTATTAAGAAATCATTAAAAAAAGAATTTAATAAATTAATAAAATTAATTAAATTCTAGCTAATAATACATAAAGGAGTGGGGATTTATGGCTAAGATAATTTCAATTGAAAACGAAGTAGTATCTATTGGTACAAATGACGGGGGAATTAAGGAAGTAAGACTTACTGACTTAAATTTTGCACCAGTTGTTGGTGATGAAGTTGAAGTGTTTGAAACAGAAACTAAAACCATAGTAACAAAGAAAGAGGTTAAAGAACAGGAAACTGCTGTTCCTAACAATGGTGGCATTAATATTAATGTATCTAATACTCAAACAACAACACAGCCAACTAATGTTAAGGGAACTAAGGCTGTTAATAAGGTTGTATATTGCCTTTTAGCATTATTTTTAGGTGGTCTTGGTGTTCATAAGTTTTATTCTGGTAAAATTGGTATGGGTATTTTATACTTAGTATTTTGTTGGACTTATATTCCAGCATTTGTAGCATTTATTGAATTTATTATGGCTTTATGCAAGAAGGCTGATAATAACGGAATGATTATTGTTTAATTAAATATTATTTACAGGCTGTGGCTAAGTTAGTCACAGCTTTTTTATTTACTTTAATTGACTTTAAAACATAGCTGTAGTATAATTATTAGAATAAATAATGGAAGGAGATTACTATGCAAGAACTCAAAAATATTATATTGGAAATATTAGAAAAAAACAGCAGAGTAAGTCTTGAGGATATGGCGGCGATGCTTGGAAAAACACCAGATGAAATAGCGGCCATTATGGACGAAATGAAGAAAGAACAGATTATTTGTGGTTACACAGCCCTTGTAAACTGGGATAAGACAGATAGAGAATATGTTACAGCAATGATTGAAGTTAAGGTTACACCTCAGAGGGATAGAGGCTTTGAAAAGATTGCTGAAAGAATATACGGATTTGATGAAGTTAAGGCAGTTTATCTTATGGCAGGCTCTTATGACCTCCTTGTTATGATGGACGGCAAAAATATTAGAGATATATCATACTTTATTTCAAATAAGTTGTCACCAATTGACAATGTACTTAGCACATCTACTCACTTTGTGCTTAAAAAGTATAAGGACCACGGTGTAATATTTGAAAAAAAGGCTGATGAGGACGAAAGGATGATAGTTACACCATGATGAAACCAGAGGATTTTGTTGCTGATAAGGTAAAAATAATGCCTTTTTCAGGAATAAGAAAGTTTTTTGACATAGCTAGTGAAATGGAAGGAGTTATTTCATTAGGTGTAGGTGAGCCTGACTTTGACACTCCTTGGGCTATTAGAGAAAAGGGTATTTATAACCTTGAAAAGGGCAAAACTGTTTATTCTTCTAATGCCGGTTTGCTTGAACTTAGAAAAGAAATAAAGAATTATTTGCAAAGAACTATAAACTGTACTTATTGCCCAAAGGGTGAAATTATAGTTACAGTTGGTGCTAGTGAAAGTATCGACTTAGCATTAAGAGCTACATTAAATTATGGTGATGAAGTTCTTGTGCCAGAGCCTTCTTATGTAAGCTACAAGCCTTGTGTATCTATGGCTGACGGTGTTCCTGTCATTGTCAATACTAAGGCTGAAAACAAGTTTAAACTTACTGTTGATGACATTAAGGACAAAATCACTGACAAAACTAAGGCTCTCATTTTCCCTTATCCTAACAATCCAACAGGTGCAATAATGGAAAAGGAGGACCTTGAGGAGCTTGGTGCTTTCTTAAGGGATAAAAATATTCTTGTTATAAGTGACGAAATTTATTCAGAGCTTACTTATGGTGGCAAAAAGCACCATTCTATTGCAGCCGTTGAGGGTATGAAGGACAAAACTATTGTTATTAATGGTTTTTCAAAGTCATTTGCTATGACTGGCTGGAGATTAGGCTATGCAGCAGGTCCTAAGGAGATTATATCTGCTATGACTAAAATACATCAGTATTGCATTATGTGTGCTCCAACTACTAGTCAGCAAGCAGCTATTGAAGGTCTTAGAAATTGTAAGGATAGCGTTGATGCTATGCGTAGAGAATATGATAGAAGAAGAAGATTTATGCGTAAGGGCTTTTTGGATATGGGTCTTGATTGCTATGACGCAGAGGGTGCTTTCTATCTTTTCCCTTGCATTAAGTCAACAGGCTTGTCATCTGAAGAATTTTGCGAAAGACTTTTGTTTGAAGAAAAGGTTGCTGTAGTTCCTGGCACAGCCTTTGGTGAATGTGGCGAAGGCTTTATTCGATGTTCTTATGCCTATTCTGTTGAAGAAATTAAGGTTGCTCTTGATAAAATTGCTGTTTTTGTTAAAAAGGTTAGAGCTGAAAAGAGATGATTTTAAATGGCTTACGAAAATTTAGTTAATATTATTGAAAATAGTGATAATATTGTGTTTTTAGGAGGGGCAGGTGTATCTACTGAAAGCAATATACCTGATTTCAGAAGTGCTGACGGCTTGTATTCTGCTCAGAATGAGTATGGCTATCCTCCAGAAACATTAATTAGTAGAAGTTTTTTTGATAGAAATAAAGAAATTTTTTATGATTATTATAAGAAAAACCTTATTTGCCTTGATGCTAAGCCTAATCCTGCCCACTATGCTTTAGCTGAGCTTGAAAAAATGGGTAAACTTAAGGCTGTTGTTACTCAAAACATTGATGGACTTCACCAAATGGCTGGTAGCAAAAATGTTTATGAGCTTCACGGTAGTGTTCATAGAAACTATTGTATGAAATGTCATAAGTTTTATACTGCTGAGGATATAATGGCTATGGAGGGTGTTCCTCATTGTGACTGTGGCGGTGTAATTAAGCCTGATGTGGTTCTTTATGAGGAAGGTCTTGATGATGATGTGTGGAATGGTGCTTACTCTGCCATAAGAAATGCTGATGTTCTTATTGTTGGTGGTACTTCCCTTGTTGTTTATCCTGCTGCCGGACTTGTAGGAATTTATAGAGGCAATAAACTTGTGCTTATTAATAAGAGCGAAACATCTTATGATAGCAAGGCTTCTCTTGTTATTAATGATAAAATAGGCGTGGTTTTATCTGATGTTTTGGAGCAAATTAAAAAAAATAAAAAAAATTGAAAAAAATTAAAAAAAGTTGTTGACAAACTATAAAAGGTCTGCTATAATATTATTTGTGTTCAGGTGATAAACAAAAACACAGGAACACAAAATGGGAGCATAGCTCAGCTGGGAGAGCATCTGCCTTACAAGCAGGGGGTCACAGGTTCGAGCCCTGTTGTTCCCATTATGGCGAGATAGCTTAGCTGGCTAGAGCGTCCGGTTCATACCCGGAAGGTCAGCGGTTCGAATCCGCTTCTCGCTATGCTTAACCTCTCAAACTTAGGTTTGAGAGGTTTTTTTATTGTTGTATTTAAAATAGGATAATTATTCATAGGTAGTAGTTACTCTTTGCTTGTAGGGGCGAACATTGTTCGCCTAATGTAACTACTACAAATAACCTGTTCTTATATGGTAAATGAATAACTATGGATTAACCCTTTAGCTCCACTTTTAGGGGAGCTGTCACGAAGTGACTGAGGGGTTTTTATTCTCAAGTAATAAGTAATAGGTAATAGGTAATAGATAAAAGGACGAGCAATGCTCGCCCCTACAAATAACCTGTTCTTATATGGTAAATGAACAGCTATGGATTAACAATTTGGCTCCACTCTTAGGGGAGCTGGCACGAAGTGACTGAGGGGTTTTTATTCTCAAGTAATAAGTAATAGGTAATAGGTAATAGATAAAAGGACGAGCAATGCTCGCCCCTACAAATAACCTGTTCTTATATGGTAAATGAACAGCTATGGATTAACAATTTGGCTCCACTCTTAGGGGAGCTGGCACGAAGTGACTGAGGGGTTTCTATTTTTAGGTAATAAGTAATAAGTTATAGGTAATAGATAAAAGGACGAGCAATGTTCGCCCCTACAAATAACCTGTTCTTATACGGTAAATGAACAGCTATGTATTAACAATTTAGCTCCACTTCTAGGGGAGCTGTCACGAAGTGACTGAGGGGTTTCTATTTTCAAGTAATAAGTAATAAGTTATAGGTAATAGATAAAAGGACGAGCAATGCTCGCCTCTACAAATAACCTGTTCTTATACGGTAAATGAATAACTATGGATTAACAATTTAGCTCCACTTTTAGGGGAGCTGTCACGAAGTGACTGAGGGGTTTCTATTCTCAAGTAATAAGTAATAGGTAATAGGTAATAGGTAATAGATAAAAGGACGAGCAATGCTCGCCCCTACAAATAACCTGTTCTTATATGGTAAATGAACAGCTATGGATTAACAATTTAGCTCCACTTTTAGGGGAGCTGGCACGAAGTGACTGAGGGGTTTTTATTCTCAAGTAATAAGTAATAGGTAATAGGTAATAGATAAAAGGACGAGCAATGCTCGCCCCTACAAATAACCTGTTCTTATATGGTAAATGAACAGCTATGGATTAACAATTTAGCTCCACTTTTAGGGGAGCTGGCACGAAGTGACTGAGGGGTTTTTATTCTCAAGTAATAGGTAATAGGTAATATTGGAAACCCTTCCGTCAACCTACGGTTGCCACCTTCCCTATAAGGGAAGGTAAATGGTGTATACCTATATATATAAGTACACCTTACTTGTAGGGGCGATTATTAATCGCCCGTATGACCATTATTCGTAAATGTTACAGTGGGCGAACATTGTTCGCCCCTACAAATAACCTGTTCTTATATGGTAAATGAACAGCTATGGATTAACCCTTTAGCTCCACTTTTAGGGGAGCTGTCACGAAGTGACTGAGGGGTTTCTATTTAGGTAATATGTAATAAGTAATAGATAATAAGTAGTAGTTACTTTTTGCTTGTAGGGGCGAGCATATTGCACCGAAAGATTTATCGGCAAATCCATAGGATTTGTTTTTGCGTAGCAAAAATGCTGATGCTCGTCCTTAGTAAAATGCTGATGCTCGTCCTTAGTAAAATGCTGATGCTCGTCCTTAGTTATAGGAAATCCTGTACTTATATATTTATCAAATAAATTTTTAATTTTGCCTATCATTTATTTTTCTTCTTGCTTATAAACTCTTTTAATACAATGTTCTTTCATATATTTTATAAATGTAGTATCATTACCACTTTCATAAAAGGATATTAATAATTCTTTAAATTCCTCTAATTTTTCTATTGGTATTTGAAAAATGCCAATATCATTTTCAATTAAAATCTTATTAGCTATAAGCTGAGCAACTCTTTTGATGCCATCAATATTTCTAATGTATGACTATATTTTAGTTATTATTAAATATTATTTTCCATTTTCAAAACAAATGTCACTAAATGTCACTCACAATAGTGTATAACATAAATAGGAGGTGGATAAAAATGAGATTAGAAGAAATTATAATGAACTTTAGCAATGCAAAAAGGCTAAAGTCAAATAGTTATCAGGTTAAATGCCCTTGTCACAATGACAGGGTAGCAAGCCTAACAATAACAGAAGAAAATGACAAAATACTTATGAAGTGCCACGCAGGCTGTGACACAAGGGATATATTAAACGCCATAGGTTTGAAAATGGCTGACCTTTACAACAACGATGAGTACAAAGCCTATATAAATACTACAAAGTCTTGGTGGCAGGAGGCTTTTAACATAAAGCCTGAGGCTGTGTATAATTATGGCAACTACATAAAGGTAAGATTGCCCGACAAGAAAATATTTTATGGCAGGCTAATAAATGGCAAATATGAAAAGGGAATGGGTGAATATAACAAAACCCTTTATAAGCCTAAAAGCATAATAAAGGCAAGGGCAAACAACAGTTATATTTATGTTTGTGAGGGTGAAAAAGATGTTGATACCCTTTTAAGCCACGGCTTTTGTGCCACAACAGCAGGAGGTGTAAACGACTGGAAAAAGGCTTTTGCAGAGTATTTTAAAGGGTGCAGAGTAGTTTTGTTGCCAGATAATGATGAACCGGGTATAAAGCTAATGAAAGAGGTTAAAGAGGATTTAATGGACTATGCCTTTGCTGTTAAAACTGTAATGACATCAACAAAGGAAAAGGGTGATATTACAGACTGGTTTAATGAAGGCAATACTAATGCTGATTTTAAAATGCTTGTTGAAAAGCAACACTGGCAGTATCCCGATTTTATATATGTTAGTAAGGATAAATTAAATATAAATTCAGACCTTTTGGCTAGTCATATTGATAGGGTGTTGCCACATATTTTGGTTTATAGACCGGGACTTGATATATGTGATTATTACGGCTATAAAAATGGTGTCTATTCAAAACAATCAAAGTTAGATGTAAAGTCAACAATAAAGGAATTTTTGCCCGTTGGCATAAGTACAGACTATCTTTTGAATAATACCTATAATCTTTTAATGGCAGGGGCGTTGCATAAATGCAGAATTGAGGACTTAAACACAAATGATAGCATTATTAATTGTAAAAACGGCTTGTATAATATAGATACGGGAGAGCTAATGCCTCATACCCATAAGGAATTGACAACATTGCAGTTAAATTGTAATTATAAAAAAGACGCTCCAATTCCCCAAACATTTATTAATTATATTAATGACCTTTGTTCAAATGGAGAAACAGTTGATGAAAGCAAGAAAATGGTCCTTCAAGAGTGGCTGGGGCTTTTAATATCTAACATTAATATATATGAAACAAAGAAAAGCCTTATGCTTTATAGTCCCTTAGGAAATACTGGAAAATCTGTATTTTTAAATATAATTAAGGAATTTTTAGGCGTAGAAAACACTATTAATATTCCTTTGCAAAAAATGTCGGATAGATTTGTTGTGGCCGATATGTATGGCAAAAGGGTGAATATTGTAGGTGACCAGCAAAGCAATGATATTAGTGATAGTTCTGGCTTTAAGCAGGCAACAGGTGGCGACCCTTTAAAGGTTGAGTTTAAGGGAAAAGGCGGTTTTAACTGGGTTTATACAGGTGGCGTTGTAACTGCTTGCAATGTTTTGCCATCTTTCACAGATGATAAGGGTGGCCATATTTTTGAGCGAATTAGCCTTATTCCTTGCGAATATACTATTCCTGCTGAAAAAAGAGATGGTAAACTTTTGAATAAGCTGACAAAGGAGCTTGACGGTATATTTATATGGGCTATGGAGGGCTTAAAAAGGCTCAAGGATAATAACTTTAAATTTAGTAAATGCTTGGCTAGTGAAGAATGTGTAAAAGAATATAGAGAAAATGTGGATACTTTTTATAGGTTTATAAATGAAAATTATAACGTAACATTTGATAGAGCTAATAAGGTTAAGAAAACAGACCTTGAAAATGATTATATTCAGTGGTATAAGGATAATGTGTCCTTTATGACTATTAATAAAAGAAAGATAAAGGAAAAGGCTGAAAAGAATGGAATTGTGCTAACTGTAGTAAAAGGTGTTAGGTATTATAGTGGTTTAATTAGGAAGTGTCATAACAATTTTACAGTATATAATGATGAAATCCCCGAACAGTTTATGTGATTAATATAGTTGAGGGTGCAAGTTGGGGTGCAAAATAGGGTGCAGAAATAAATACATTAATATTAATATTTATAATTATTTTTTAGTATTATTTATTGTTTAATATTATTTAATTAATGGCTTATTTACTATGTTTTTTAATAATAAAATAAATAATGTAATAGATATAAAAACTAACGGGGTGCAAAAGGGTGCAGGTTTTTTTAGTTGGCAAAAAAATTGAAAATGAAAATATAATTAAACTTTTTAAGAAGTGCAAAAAACTTGCACCATTCTGCACCCTATATACTGAAACACTAGTATTTAAGCCAAAAATTGGGGTGCAAAATATGTAAAAAAACTGCACCTAAATTGCACCCTAAGTTGCACCTTAATTATTTGTGAATGAATTACACTGTTAAAATCTACTAAATAATAGTTGCTAATTTTGTTTAAAAATTATTGTAATATATTGTTGACCCTGTGTGGGAATAATGGTATCATAAAAATATAAACAAATTAAATTGTTGTTAAGGGGTAATTTTTAGTTGTACTTGGAAATGTTACGAACGGGTTGTCTGTAGGGGCGATTATTAATCGCCCAATAATAATAGGTGGTTAACAATTATTTTTATTTATAATGAACAGGCAAACTGTAGGGGCGAGCATTGCTCGTCCGAGTTATCAGCTATATATTAAAAGTACTTATTACCTATTACTTGAGAATAGAAACCCCTCAGTCAGCTAAAGCTGACAGCTCCCCTACAAGTGGAGCTAGGTGGCTAACAATTACTTTTTTATAATGAACAGGCAAACTGTAGGGGCGAACACTGTTCGCCCGTTGTAACAGTTACGAATAATGGTCATACGGGCGATTAATAATCGCCCCTACAAATAAGCTGTACTTTCATATATTAATTATATGTAGAGCAAGGCAGTTTGCCTTCCCTTGTAGGGAAGGTGGCAACCGAAGGTTGACGGAAGGGTTTCCAACTTTATTTATTACATATTACCTATTACCTATTACTTGAAAATAGAAACCCCTCAGTCACTTCGTGACAGCTCCCCTAAAAGTGGAGCTAAGTGGTTAATATTTAGTTATTCATTTATACAAAAAAAGGGCGATTAATAATCGCCCCTACAATAAACTGTACCTATTACTTATTACTTATTACCTATTACCTTTTACTTCCCCTCATCATTTTAAAAATCCAAATATAAGCTCAACTATTCTTTCAAAGAAGAAGTAGTAAACTGTAACAAGTGCAACAAAGAAAGCCAAAACGCCAATTACATAAAGAATTTTATATATTTTAGGCACAGATTTATAAAATCTAACAGCCTTTAAATATTGCTTATGAAATTTAGAGCGTAAATACCACTTTCTAAACCTATCAGACCCCTTATTAAAGCAATAATAAGCCACAAACAAAAAGGGAACAGTAGGCATAACTGGCAATATAGTGCCTAAAACGCCCAAAAAAATTGAAACAAAGCCCAACACAACCCACAGCTTTTTAACCATTATATCAACCTTCCAACTATAAGCAATTAATTTTTCTTAAGTTCTGCATAAACATCTCTTTTGCCAATTCCTCTATCTTTGGCAACCTGTTTCATAGCACTTTTTTCATCTAAGCCTTGTGCCACATAGCTATTAAAGTGGTCTAGTATTGACATTTCATTTATTTTTGACATTTCCTCGGCTTTTATTTCCTCTGGGTCAGCACCATTTAAAACAATAACAAATTCGCCCTTTGGCTCATTTTCTTCAAAATAAGCTATAACATCACTTATTTTGCCTTTGTTTACTGTTTCGTGGCGTTTTGTAAGCTCTCTTTCAACAGCAATTTCTCTATCACCGGCATATTTATAAATATCATTTAATGTATTTAACAAATGGTGGGGTGCTTCATAAAATACTGTAGTTCTAGTTTCGCCCTTTAGCCTAGAAAGAACCTCAACTCGCTGTTTTTTACCCTTTGGCAAAAAGCCTTCAAATATATAACTTCTTGTGTTAAGACCACTTAAAACAAGGGCTGTAATCACTGCTGTAGGACCAGGCACTATTGTTACATCAATGTCATTTTCATAACAAAGTTTGACTAAGTCCTCTCCAGGGTCAGATATACCAGGCATACCAGCGTCAGTAACAAGGGCAATATCTTTGCCTGCCTTAAGCATATTAATAAGCTGAGGACCTTTAACATCTTTATTATGTTCATAATAGCTTGTCAGTGGTGTTTTAATATCAAAGTGATTAAGCAATTTAACACTCTGTCTTGTGTCCTCTGCTGCAATCAAGTCAACCTCTCCCAGTATCCTTATTGCTCTAAGGGTCATATCCTCCATATTTCCTATTGGTGTACCGCAAATATATAACATATATTTCTCCTAATTGTAGTAAATATCATAAACTTCATCTGTGTAAGTGCCGTCAGCCTTATATATAACAAGATTTGGCAATACCTTTAAGCCAGCTTTTCCACCCTTTGAAAACTCTAAAAGCACTAGCTCTGAGCCTTTGTTAAAATGTGGTGAAATAAGTTGCATTGTTTTAGGCTCAATATGATACTTTCTAGCAGTACAAAATATATCTGCTAATCTTTCACTTCTGTGTACCATATATAGTCTGCCACCATATTTAAGCATTTTGTTAGCTGATGAAAAAACATCATCAATGTTACAAAGTATCTCGTGTCTAGCAATAGCCTTGGGAGAACTTTGGCTTACATAGCCAACATTGTTAGCCATATAGGGTGGGTTGCAAGTAACAACATTAAATGATGATGCCTTAAAATACTTGGTGCAATCCTTTATGTCACCTGTTACAACATCAATTTTATCACTTAAGTTATTAAGTGCAACAGAACGCCTTGCCATATCTGCACTTTGCTCCTGTATCTCTATTGCTGAAAAGTGACTGCCGTTTGTTTTTGCCTCAAGAAGTATTGGTATAATTCCTGTGCCAGTACACATATCTAAGGCTATTTCACCTTTTTTAACCTTAGCAAAGCCACTTAATAAAACAGCATCAATGCCAAAGCAAAAGCCGTTTGTATTTTGTATAATTTTGTAGCCCTTACGATGAAGGTCGTCTAATCTTTCGTTTTCTAAAAGCATTAATCAAGTATATCCTTTAAATCTTCTTTTGGAACATTATCCTCTTTGCGATGACGCCTTTTCAATATTCTAATTTCATCAGGAGTGAAAAAGCTAACTCCAATATCGTTTTTAGGTGGCTTTTTAATAGCAGTCTTAATAACCTGCTTTAAAACATTTACACTTAAAACCTCTCCACGACCTTCAGGAGTTTCAATAATATCTCCCTCCTTAGGAAGTTTCTTTAAAAGCTCCTCATAAACATTTTGCTCATATTTAAGACAACACATAAGTCTGCCACAAGCACCTGATATTTTAGTAGGGTTTAATGAAAGTCCTTGGTCCTTTGCCATTTTAATACTTACTGGGTGAAAATCACCTAAGAAAGTGGCACAGCAAAGAGGTCTGCCACAAATACCAATGCCGTTTACATACTTTGCCTCATCTCTAACACCAATTTGTCTTAACTCAATACGAGTGCGGAAAACTGACGCAAGGTCCTTAACAAGCTCTCTAAAGTCAATTCTGCCGTCTGCTGTAAAGTAAAATATAAGTTTGTTGTTATCAAATGTAAGCTCTGTTGCAATCAAACGCATTTCTAGCTTATGCTTTTTTATCTTTTCAATACAAACTTCAAAGGCTTCCTTTTCCTTTTCCTTATTTTTTCTATTTATTTCCATATCCTCATCTGTAGCTAGTCTTGTAACTGGCTTAACAGGTGGAATAACATCTTCTTCACTAACATCTCTGTTTGGTATAACTACTGTACCAAACTCCATACCTCTTGCAGTTTCAACAATTACATTCTGTCCATAGGTATATTCAGTTGTTTCAGGGTCAAAATAATAAATTTTGCCTGCTTTTTTAAATCTAACTCCAACTACTATCATTCTATTTCTCCTTTATTTTAAAAAACAGAGTTTCTAACAAAAGCTGTGTGTTGCCGTTGTGGCTAAGTTTAAACCTAGTGTCGTTAATAGCATCACATCTGTTAATAAGCTGACTAATAGTTGTTTTTTTTGCTATAATCTCTGTTTGAGGGATTTTATCTTTTTGAATAATATTTTTTTGAGAGCCTGTTTGTTTCATAACTAGGGCATCTCTATACATAAGGTACATTATTTCAAGTATTTTGTCAATAAATCCCTTTTGTTCCTTTAATATATCTACGAGAGAATAAAGTTCAATCATATCTGCATCTTCCAGCTTAACAGCAGTTTCTATTGCTGTATCTCTTATATCCCTAAACTCGTCAGAATTGGCAAGCTCTAAGGCTTTTCCTATGCTGCCTTGTGAATAAATGCTGTATAGCTGTGACACATCTTGAGTCAAATCCATATTTTTGACTAGATAATCTGCAACAGCATTGTAGGGAAGGGGGTGCAGTTTAAACATAATACAGCGTGAAAGTATAGTAACTAAAAATTTGTTATAGTTTTCACACAGCAAAAGAAATATACCATACTCAGGAGGTTCTTCCAATGTTTTAAGAAAGGCGTTTTGAGCAAGTATATTCATTTTGTCGGCCTCAGGAATAATAAATATTTTGTATCTATTTCTGTATGGCTTAATTGTTATATTTTTTAATATTTGGTTTCTAACATCAGATACTGTAATATCTTTTTTGTCGTGAGTGACATATATAATGTCTGGGTTGTTATCTTCATCAAAGGTTTTGCAACTTGTACAATGCCCACAGCTTTCTGTGCCACCTTCTTCACAATTTAGAGTTTTAGCAAAGGCTTTAGCAATAGTGCTTTTGCCAATGCCATACACTCCGTCAAATATGTAAGCGTGGTTTATTCTTTTGTGGGCTATTGATGTTTTTAAGTGGTCAATAATTTCTTTGTGACCTACTATTTGGCTAAAATTATTGTTTGACATTATATACCGTTTTTCTCCATAAGGTTTTCAATGCCCTTAACTATTTCATCGTGTATTTCATCAACAGATTTAAGAGCATTGATTACCTGTATTCTGTTTTTGCATCTTTTAGACAGTCTTACATAACCATCATAAACTCTTTGATGAAAGCTGAACTTTTCAGCCTCTAGTCTGTCAAGTTCAGCCTGTTCTCTCTTTCTAGCTAGTCCATCTTCTGGCTTTAGCTTAAGGAAAAAAGTTATGTCAGGCTCTAAGTCCCCAACAGCATACTTATTAATGCTTTTAATAAGTCTTTCTCCTATTGAACGGGCAAAGCCTTGATAAACAACAGAGCTGTCAACAAATCTGTCGCTTATGACAATATCCCCCTCTTTTAGGGCTGGCAGTATGACTTCTTCTACGTGCTGTGCTCTTGCTGCTGCATATAAAAGTGCCTCTGTCATATCTGTCATTTCTGTGTTGTTTTTATCTATTATAATTTCTCTGATTTTTTCGCTTATGGGAGTACCACCTGGTTCTCTTGTGCAAATTACCTTGTATCCCTTGTCCTCAAAATATTGTGCAAGGCGATTGATTTGGGTAGTTTTGCCAGCACCGTCTGTACCCTCCATAGTAATAAATAAGCCTGACATTTTATCCTCCGATTTTATCTTGCTAACCAGCCACCGTCAACAGCTAATGTAAAGCCGTTTACATAGCTTGCTGCGTCTGAGCAAAGATATATTACTGCACCCATCATATCATCAGGTGTACCCCAACGACCTGCTGGTATTCTGTCTAATATAGCTTCAGAACGGTTTGAATCTCCTCTTAACTGAGATGTGTTGTTAGTTGCCATATAACCAGGAGCAATACCGTTTACATTAATGTTGTGGCCAGCCCATTCGTTAGCCAATGCTCTAGTTAAGCCTAATATTGCAGACTTACTTGCAGCATAAGCAGGAACTCTGATACCACCCTGATAGCTTAACATTGAGCAAATGTTGACGATTTTTCCACCTGTGCCTTGAGCCATATATTCTTTTGCAACAGCTTGAGCTAAGAAAAATACAACCTTTTCGTTAATATCAATTACTTTATCCCAGTTTTCTTCTGTTACATTAATAGCATCATCTCTTAAAATAATGCCGGCATTATTAACAAGAATGTCAATTTTGCCAAACTTATTTTTAGCCTCAGACACAATGTAATCAATCTGCTTTGTTGAACCCAAATCGGCAATAATTTCAAAAAATTCGCCACCATTTTTTTCAACAGCTTCTTTAGTTTCAGCACAACTTCTTCTGGCAACACCGCAAACCTTTGCCCCTGCTTGAGCCAAAGCTACACACATACCTTGACCAAGACCAGTGTTTGCACCAGTAACAATTGCCACCTTACCATCAAGTTTAAATAAATCTAAAATCATAATAAATCCTCCCTTTATTGTTTATTTAATAATAGTATATCACATATAATTTTCAAGTTCAATAAAATATCATTGAAAAAAATCGTCAAATATGTTATTATTATATAACATAACGAAATGGTATTTGTGGAGGTGTTTAATATGGCTATAAAGGAATCAGGCGAAAATTATCTTGAATCAATACTTGTTATAAAAGAAAGAAAAGGTTATGTTCGTTCTATAGATGTTGCTAATGAATTGGGAGTTTCTAAGCCTAGTGTTAGTAGGGCTATGTCTGTGCTTAAAAAAGAAGGTCTTATTGATATGGACGGTCTTAATCAGATTTTACTTACTGATGATGGCAAAAAAATTGCTGAAACAATTTATGAAAGACATAGAGTAATTACTAAGTTCCTTGTGTCATTAGGTGTTGATGAGGAAACTGCTGCTACTGATGCTTGTAGAATTGAGCATGTTATCAGTCCTCTTTCTTTTCAGAAAATTAAGGAGCATTTTTTTGATAAATAGGTTAATAATAAATACTGTGGAGGTGTTTTGATGTCAGTTATTACTATTACTAAGGATAATTTTGAGGCAGAGGTTTTAAATTCAGACAAGCCTGTTCTTGTGGATTTTTGGGCTGTTTGGTGTGGTCCTTGCCAAATGCTTTCTCCTGTTGTTGACCAGATTGCTGAAGAAAGTGATGCTATAAAGGTTGGCAAAATTAATGTTGATGAACAGCCAGAGCTTGCTATTAAGTTTGGTGTTATGTCTATTCCTACTCTTATTTCATTTAGAGATGGCAAAATCCATAACAAGAGTGTTGGCGTTATATCTAAGGAAGAAATATTGAATTTAATTTAGTGTTTATAAGCCCCTTGAGGGCTTATTTTGCCACTACTTTGTGTGGTTTTGTACAATATGACTAAAAATTAAATTGCAAACAAGAGTATATACTATAAATTGTTTAAATTGTTAATATTATATTTAAAAGTATTGACAAAGCTGGAAATATATTGTAATATTTTCCTAGAACTTTTTAAAAGACCATTAAAAAAGACTTATGTATTTTTTTTAATTCTCTTTTGTATAACTATTTTTTTGATGCTTAGAAATAAGCATTTATTTTTTGATGTATAGGTTAGCTAAAGCTAATGATAGTAGCGATAACTAATCACAGTAGCTAAAGCTAATCCTAGAAGGAGGACAATATGAAAAGAAAAGTGCTTTCTTTGGGCATAGTTTTTACAATGTTAGCATCTTCAATGCCTACATTTGCTGGTGATTACACTGATATGCCTCAAGGTTGGTCAAATGCTGCAATGACTTATGCTGTAAACAATGGTTATGTTCAGGGCAGTAACGGTAAGTTAAACCCTAAATCTTTTGCAACAAGAGCTCAAGTTGCTGCTATTTTTGCAAGAGTTTTAAAACTTGAAAACAAGGCTGATATTTCTACATACACTGATGTTGAGTCTAGCCAGTGGTATTATGATGATGTAGCTAAGGCTGTTGAGGCTGGTCTTGTTTTAGGCTCTGATAATAAACTTAGACCAAATGACAACATTACTAGAGAAGAAGTTATGGCTATTATTGCTAGAGCTTACAATGTGACTGGTAGCAATGACGCTCTTTCTAATTTTGTTGACGGTTCTGCTGTGTCTAGCTGGGCTAAAGATGCTGTTTCTGCTTTAGTTGAAAATGGCATTGTTAATGGTAGTGACGGTTATATTAACCCTAAAAACAATATTACAAGAGAAGAATTTGCACAGCTTTTATATAATTGCCAAAATAAGTTTGGTGATGATGTAGAAGAAACTACAGAGGTTACTACAGCTAGTGAAACAACTACAAAGGCTGTTGTGGCTGAAACTAAGGAAAGTACAACTGAAGTAACTACTTCTAATAAAAAGACAACTAAGTCCAGTGGTGGCGGTGGTGGTTCAAGCAGTTCTAGCAAAAATACAACTACTGAAACTACTACAGAAGTAACAACAGAGGCTACTACTGCTGAGGCAACAACTGAGGCAACTACAGAAGCTACAACAGAAGCAACAACTGAGGCTACTACTGAAACAACAACAGAAACTACTACAGCTGTTGCTTTAGACAGTCAGAGCAAGGTAACTATTGACGGTACAGATTACTATGTTGCTAACCTTGACAAGCCAATGTCAGACTATACATTTACACTTAATGGCAATGCAGTAACACCAACACCAGTAAATGCTGAAAAGACTATTGTTAAGTATAGCGAAAAGCCTCTTACAGGTTACAAGTATGCTAAAAAGACTTTAACTTATGGCGAATATTGGTATTCAGAAACAAGTGACGGTTTTACTGGTACACTTTCAACTGATTTTGCTAAGGGCGGCAAAATTGCTGAAATTCCAGCAAGCTACACAGCAGGTCAGAGTGCAGATGATAAGTATGGTGCAAATGGTGCAGACACTGACGCAGGTATGTATGATGCAGTATCAAGAGCAACTGTTGGCTATGGCTTAGGTAGACTTTCATTTAAGCAGGCTGTTGAGGCTTTAGATAGTGCTGGCAATATGAGTCCATTTGAAAGTTCAATTAAGTTTGAAAACGGCTCATATACTGTTGTTAGACCAGAAAATGCAAAGGCTGACTTTAACTATGACGGTACTTCAAATAGAGGTAGCAATGGTAAAATAACAGCTAGTGGTATTAGAGATATAACTGTTGCAGTATCTAATGATATGGTAGTAAATGCTGAAATTTTAAAGAATGTATCAGGCTATGAGGCACAGGCTCAAAATGTACTTGCTGAAATTGCTAAGTTAAAATTTGATGCAACTTTAAATAGTGATAATGTGTATGCTTACAAGGAATTAGAGGCTAATGGTCTTTATGGTAAGAGAGTTGTAAATGAAAAGGCAACAGTAAAGAATGTTGGTAGCTATTCAGAGGCTAACACTAATGCTAACAACAAGTTTACAGTAAACACAAAGTATGCTAAGCGTTATGGTGATGTAACATTCCTTGCTTATTTTGATGACTATGCAAATATGAAGGCTGATGACCCATCACATAAGAATATTAATACTGATGAGGCTGTAGCAGGCAAGGTTGGCGAATTTAAGGACTATGTTTACAATGTTCAGGGTGCTAAGATTGAATACTTAGGTGAGGACGGCAACTCAACTCCTATAGTTGCAGGTGCTAAGTTTGCATCAGATATTTGGATTTCACCAAACCACGGTCCTGTAGTTGAAATTGCTGTAACAAATAGCTATGACAGATTTAAGAGCTTTGGCAACGGTGTATATAGAATTACATTAATGGCTGACGGTTACAGTGATGTTGTTCTTACAACTTCTGCAAGATTTGACATTGAACAGCCACTTAAAATGCAGGGTGCTGACGATGATGTAGATGAAATTACAAATGGTAGCGACTTAGTATTAAGCTATGATATTCAGAATGAAAACTATGTTAATAACCTTGTAAATGCTCTTAATGATGGTAGTGGAAAGGTAACTATTGGTGAGGGCAAAACTATTGTAGCTGATAATGGTAAGGTAACTGTTGAAAACGGCGTACTTACACTTACATTTGAAAACATTAAGGATAGTCTTAAGAAGGATACACAGTATACAGTAACATTCCCAACATTAGACTATAACGATGCTGATAAGTTAGGTATGACAGCTTCTGTACACTATGCTCCAGCAGGTGAAAATGTTGTAGCTCTTGAAAGTCAGAGCAAGGTAACTATTGACGGCACAGATTACTATGTTGCTAACCTTGACAAGCCAATGTCTGACTACACATTTACTCTTAATGGCAATGCAGTAACACCAACACCAGTAAATGCTGAAAAGACTATTGTTAAGTATAGCGAAAAGCCTCTTACAGGTTACAAGTATGCTAAAAAGACTTTAACTTATGGCGAATATTGGTATTCAGAAACAAGTGACGGTTTTACTGGTACACTTTCAACTGATTTTGCTAAGGGCGGCAAAATTGCTGAAATTCCAGCAAGCTACACAGCAGGTCAGAGTGCAGATGATAAGTATGGTGCAAATGGTGCAGACACTGACGCAGGTATGTATGATGCAGTATCAAGAGCAACTGTTGGCTATGGCTTAGGTAGACTTTCATTTAAGCAGGCTGTTGAGGCTTTAGATAGTGCTGGCAATATGAGTCCATTTGAAAGTTCAATTAAGTTTGAAAACGGCTCATATACTGTTGTTAGACCAGAAAATGCAAAGGCTGACTTTAACTATGACGGTACTTCAAATAGAGGTAGCAATGGTAAAATAACAGCTAGTGGTATTAGAGATATAACTGTTGCAGTATCTAATGATATGGTAGTAAATGCTGAAATTTTAAAGAATGTATCAGGCTATGAGGCACAGGCTCAAAATGTACTTGCTGAAATTGCTAAGTTAAAATTTGATGCAACTTTAAATAGTGATAATGTGTATGCTTACAAGGAATTAGAGGCTAATGGTCTTTATGGTAAGAGAGTTGTAAATGAAAAGGCAACAGTAAAGAATGTTGGTAGCTATTCAGAGGCTAACACTAATGCTAACAACAAGTTTACAGTAAACACAAAGTATGCTAAGCGTTATGGTGATGTAACATTCCTTGCTTATTTTGATGACTATGCAAATATGAAGGCTGATGACCCATCACATAAGAATATTAATACTGATGAGGCTGTAGCAGGCAAGGTTGGCGAATTTAAGGACTATGTTTACAATGTTCAGGGTGCTAAGATTGAATACTTAGGTGAGGACGGCAACTCAACTCCTATAGTTGCAGGTGCTAAGTTTGCATCAGATATTTGGATTTCACCAAACCACGGTCCTGTAGTTGAAATTGCTGTAACAAATAGCTATGACAGATTTAAGAGCTTTGGCAACGGTGTATATAGAATTACATTAATGGCTGACGGTTACAGTGATGTTGTTCTTACAACTTCTGCAAGATTTGACATTGAACAGCCACTTAAAATGCAGGGTGCTGACGATGATGTAGATGAAATTACAAATGGTAGCGACTTAGTATTAAGCTATGATATTCAGAATGAAAACTATGTTAATAACCTTGTAAATGCTCTTAATGATGGTAGTGGAAAGGTAACTATTGGTGAGGGCAAAACTATTGTAGCTGATAATGGTAAGGTAACTGTTGAAAACGGCGTACTTACACTTACATTTGAAAACATTAAGGATAGTCTTAAGAAGGATACACAGTATACAGTAACATTCCCAACATTAGACTATAACGATGCTGATAAGTTAGGTATGACAGCATCTGTACACTATGCTCCAGCAACAGAGGCAGCAACTGAAAGCCTTGAAGAAAAGGAAACAACTGAAAACCCAACAGTGTTTGAAACAGTTGTGAAAGATGCAGAGACTAAAATTGATGAAGTTCCAGTTCTTCCAGAAGTTAATGAAGAAGTAACAGTAGAAGAAACAGAGGAAACAACAGTAGAAGAAGTGACAGAGGCAACAACAGTTGAAGAAGAAACAGAGGTAACAACAGAAGAAGTAACTGTTGAAGAAACAACAGAGGTTGTTACAGAATAATAATTATATAGTTTAAGGGTATGCAAATATGTGTACCCTTAAATTTTGTTTAAATAGTTGACACAAAATAAATAATGTGATAGAGTATGTTAAGTACAGTTAGTGAAAGCTAACTTATTTAATATAGAAAGGTAGTTGTAATAATTTGTTTGGTAAAAGAATAATGTGTTCAGCCTTAGTGTGTGCTTTGCTTTTGACAGGCTGTGGTAGCAATGAAACAAAGGAATGTAAAAGCACTGTGTATGCTATGGATACTGTTATGGAATTGACAGCTTACACTAATAATGACAATGTGTTAAATGACGCTAAGGAAAAAATTGAAGAAATAGACAAAAGATTTAGACGAGGCAGTGAGGACAGTGAAATATATGCTGTCAACAACAATTCTGAAACTAAGTTGACAGATGAAACAGCTTATGTAGTAGAAACAGCCTTAAACATTGGCAAAAAAACTAGTGGAGCATTTGATGTAACTATAGCACCTGTTATGGATTTGTGGGGATTTTATAATCAGAACTTTTATGTGCCAACAGAGGCAGAAATAAATAATGCTTTAAAAAATGTAGATTATAGTCGTGTCAATTTAAGCAACAATGTTATTACAAAGCCTAAGGAAACACAAATTGATTTAGGTGGTATTGCTAAGGGGTACACATCAGACACTGTTATAAACCTGTTGAGAAATGAGGGCGTACAATCAGCCATAATTTCTTTAGGTGGCAATGTTCAAACTTTAGGCACTAAGCCAGACGGCAGTATGTGGAAAATTGCTATACAAAATCCTTTTGATGACAAACAATATATTGGTGGTGTAAAGGTTGCTAATAAGGCTGTTATAACATCAGGAGGTTATCAAAGATATTTTGTTAAAGACGGTGTAACTTATGAACATATTGTAGACCCTAAAACTGGCAAGCCTTCTAAAAGTGGCTTAAGCTCTGTCACTATTGTTACTGACAAGGGTATAGAGGGTGACGGACTTTCAACAGCACTTTTTGTAATGGGTCTTGATAAGGCGTCAGAATATTGGAGAGAAAATAAGGACTTTGAGGCTGTTTTAATAACTGATAACAATGAAATATATGTTACATCAGGTTTAAAGGATAGCTTTTTTAGTGATAGAGAATACAGTATAATAGAATAAAATAGAATAGTTTAATAGAGGGTATCGAAAAGACACCCTCTATTTTATTATATTCTTTTGTTTTATTAAAATATCAGCTACAATATGGAGCTGGTGCAGGTTATTAATATATTCGTGTTCTTTATGAAGTAGTAGTTGTAGCCAAACAGGTAGGGCGACAAAGTATCTTCTTGAGCTACTGCTTTTGTTTATTAATTGGGTTAAGTTTTGCAATTTAATTCACCTCAAGGCTATTTTTTGACTATTTTGTACCATTTATTACACTTATGTTGTGGTAAATATTGCATAAAGTTGCAAAAAAGTGTATAATATATCTAAAACTAAAAGGAGGGAATAACAATGAAAATTGGGATAAAAGGAACAAAGGTTATTCAAGTAACAAATGAAATGACAGCAAAGGCTATGGGTAGTGGAGAGCTTGAAGTATATGCAACTCCAGCTATGATTAGCTTAATGGAAAACACAGCATACACAAGTGTTGCTGATTATTTGGAGGAAGGTGAAGGCACAGTTGGCACATTAATGAATGTTAAGCACTTGTCAGCTACTCCTGTTGGTATGGAGGTTAGGTGTGAAAGTGAACTTGTAGAAATTGACAAAAGACGACTTGTATTTAATGTCAAAGCCTATGACAAAGTAGGTTGTATTGGAGAGGGTACTCACGAAAGATTTATAATAAATAACGATAAATTTATGAATAAAACCAAAAGTAAGGGTAATTTATGATTATATAATAAAAAAAGTTAAATAAAAATAATTATAAACTACACAAATTACATTGTCGATAAATGTACTATTTTGTCGAAATTTGTTGCATTTTGTATTATTAATAGTAAATTACGCGAAATGTTTTTGTGCATTTTTTTAAAAAACTACTTGATTATTTGGAAAAATATGGTAAAATATAAGTGCAATCAAGTTATGGGAGATATTCATATGATAAAAGTTGCAATCTGCGATGATGAAAAAGAGTATATTGATAAAATCTCGAAAATTGTTTCAGATATTGAAGATGTTAAAATTTATACTTATGACTCTGGTTATAAAATTTTAAATATCCTTGAGGAATTTGATATTTTTATATTGGATATAGAAATGCCAGGAATAAGTGGTATGAACTTGGCTCATATAATTAGGGAAAAACGAAAAGAAGCTATTATTATTTTTCTTACTAATTATGACAGCTATGTTTTTGATGGTTACGAAGTTGGTGCTTTCAGATATTTGTCTAAGGTTAGAATGGACCAGAAACTTTTGCCTGCTGTTAAAAAAGCTATAGATATAGTAAATGATAGCAAAAGAGGTTGTTTCTTGAGCCTTAGTGCAGATAAGAAAACTATTATTAAAATCAACTTGAAAGATGTTATTTATCTGGAAAAATCTGGTAAAGAAGTGGTATTCAATACAATACATAATGAAAAAATTGCAATAAGAGCCACACTGGGTCAAATCAGTGATGAACTTGATAGATTTGGATTTACTGAAGTTAGAAAAGGTGTTCTTGCAAACATTGCTTATATTGAAAGAATAGATGGACAAGAAGTTGCCTTGAAAAATAACATAGTTTTATACACTAGCAGAAGTAGATTTGAACCTATAAGAAAGGCAATGTTACACTATTGGAGTAAGTAAAAATGGGAGTATTATGTTTTTTAATTGAATTAATGGCTACATTTTGTGAAGTCTTTGTTTGGCTTTTATGTGGCAGAAGAATTTTTAAAAGTGATATAAGTATATTCAAAATTGTGGCAGCAAGTTCTTTTTATGTTGTTGTTGTAACATATTTGAACTCAATTGAATTGGTGTCACAAACTACAATGTTTGTTAGTATGTTTATATATGGTATATTAATGTACCTATTATATAACAAAAATATGGTTTCTGCATTGGCATTAGGTTCTACTTGTATGGTTTTGCAGTTATCAATTGAAATGCTTGTTATATGTTTATTTAGTTTGGCGACTAATGACCCTAACTATGTTCATCATATATTAAGTTCATCAAATCTTTATAGAATTGAATATGTTGTGTTCTTAAAGGTTCTTATGTTTGTCTTGTATTTCTTGGCAAGAAAAGTTTTTGATAAAATTGATTATACATTGTTTAAAAATCCTGTTTATATTGTTTTTGACATTGCAGCTATAGTATTGACATTAATTGTGTCAACATCTGTAGATAGTAATAGTTTAAAAGATGCTAAAATTGCTATTGCTTTTATGTTTGTATTTTTCTTGCTTATTATTGGTTTAATTGTTTATTTAGCTAATACCCTTACTAAAAAACAACTTCAATTAAGGGAAAGTAGTTATATTCAATTAAAAAATGATATTTTAGAAAAGGATTTAAAAAATATCAATAAACTTTATAGTGAAAATTCAAAGAGTTTTCACGAGTTTAAACATCATTTAGATATTATTAAAATAATGCTTGACAATGGTCAATATGATAATATGAAAGAATACATAGCTGATTTAAAACCTACTGACAGATACAGACCAGAATTTGTTACTGAAAATAGTATTGTCAATATGGTTATGAATGTTAAGTGTAATGATATGAAGGAAAAGGGTATTGACTTTGATTATAATGTTGGTAACTTATCTTCAATCAATATAAATAATGATGATTTTTGTAGTCTTTTAGCTAATTTAATGGATAATGCTATTGAGGCTGTTGAAAAAACTGACAATGGTAAAATTGATTTTAGATTATCTGCTCCTGCCGATTTTGTGGTAATTACAGTTTCAAATAGCTGTGATGGAGTTGATACTGATGATTTAAAGTCTACTAAGTCTGGTAATCACGGCTGGGGCTTAAAGATTATTGATGATGTTGTTGAAAAGTATTGTGGTGTAATAGAAAGGGTTTATGAAAACAATATGTTTATAACTAAAATTATGCTACCTTTTAAATCTAAAAATTCATATTAAAAAAATAGAAATGTTATGGGAAAGGAGGATTTAATATGGATACAATATTAGGCTATTGCTCAACTAAGTTGGCAAAGTACAGCCAATATGATAGCGAAATAATTAAATTTGCTATGAAGCTGTGGCTTTCGTCTATTGGTCAATCATTTGTTATGATGTGTATTGCTTATTTGTTTTTTGATATTAAATACTTCTTTCACTTTTTTATGGCATTTTTTCCTTTGAGATTGTTAATAGACGGCTATCATTGCAAAACATTTTTTAATTGCTTTGCTGTTAGCACATTTTATTTTGTGGCTATTTGTGTTTTGAGTGATTTTGCTGTTGTTTGTGAATGGTTAAAGTTTTTACTTATTTGTTTATTTGTTGTTTCAGTAGCAGTGCTTACACTTAAGTCCTTTGTTAAGACTGAAAGGAATAAGTTATTCTTGTTTGTAAGGCTTGGCTACATTGTGGCAGTTACAGCTTTTGTAATTGCAAATTTCTTAGTTGATAATATAAATATTAATGTACATATATGGGTAACTATTATTTCATTTAGTACAGTATTTATATTAAATATAATAAGGAGGAAATCAAAAGATGAGAAAAGCAATTAATTTATTCACAATGGTTCTCGTTGCGTTATGTGTTTATGGTCCAAGTATTCCTTCTGGTGGCTATTCTTACGAACCAGAAATGCCTGAGCAGTTAAAGAAAATTAGAGAACAAATTTCAAAGTAAGAATTTCTTACAGAAAAGAGCTGTCATTTAGATAGCTCTTTTTTTGTAATAATATAGCTTATTATTTACTATTATTTATTGAGGTGAATAATATGGCTGACAAATATATAAATGGTGAAAGAGGCATAAGAACTATTGATAATTTAATAAAAACTGCCTTTGAACCTGTTGGAAAAGTAATGTATATTTATGGTGGTGGTTGGAATGAGGCTGATACCTGTGGTGGAATTGAAACAATGACACTGGGTTTAAGCCCTAAATGGCTTGATTTTTCTGCAAAGCAAAGTAGTAGCTATAATTATAAGGATTATGATTACAAAAAGGATATATCTGTTATTCACTATGGACTTGATTGCTCTGCTTATGTTGGTTGGGTGATTTATAATGTGTTTAATGACGGCAGAAATTATGTTACTAATTCTTACAAAATGGGTCAATTACTTTCTAGCTTAGATTATGGCTTTGTTATTGATAAAAACAATATTAAGGAAATTAAAAAAGGTGATATAATGTTTAGTAATTGTAATGATTGCAAGCATATTTATATTGCTCTTAAATCTTATAGTGACAGTAGTGTTCTTTTGCTTCACTCAAGCCCTCCTGGAGTACAGCTAAGTGGAACTTATACACCTAATGGTAACAAAAATTCTCAGGCTATAGATTTCGCCACAAAGTATATGAAAAAGTATTACCCTAGCTGGTATAATAGATTTCCTCATAATGGCAGAGATGAAAGATATTTGAGCCATTATGATTGTTTTAGGTGGAGTATTATTAAGTGAAATGCGTTTTTATTTTGATAACCGTTAAGCAAAAGCTGACGGTTATTTTTTTATTGTAATAATACCTATTAAATCATCATATATACTATTGAGGTGGTACAAATGAGGGTAGAGGATATGTGCAACAAATATTTATGTCAAGAAGTTAGAAATGCTTTAATTAATGCTGACATAACAAGAGCAGAAGAAATAAGGCTAAGGGTTGGCAAAAATATTAAAATAAAATATAGCAATGGTGAAAAGAATATTGGTTACACAGTAACTAGTGATAACATTGAAAATATTTTTGGCAGACTAACTCAATATTCGCCCTATGCTTATAAGGAGGAAATTAATTGTGGCTATATTACAATTGAAGGTGGTTATAGAGTAGGCATTGCTGGCACTGTTGTTGATGAGGGTGGACAAGTTCAAACAATTAAAAATATAAGTAGCTTAAATATTAGAATAGCAAGGGAAATAAAAGGTTGTAGCAAAGATACAATTAGTTATATTAATGGAAATACTATTATTGTTTCTCCTCCTGCTTGTGGAAAAACTACACTACTTAGGGATATTGTGAGGGTTTGGAGCAACAATGGCAAAAATATTTGTGTTATTGATGAAAGAAATGAAATAAGTGGTACATATATGGGAAAAAGTCAGCTAGATTTAGGTGAGAGAACTGACATAATTGTAAATGTTAGTAAGGAGAAAGGCTTTGAAATGGCTTTAAGGTCACTGTCACCTGATGTTATTGCTGTTGATGAAATTGGTGGTCAAGGGGATATTAATTCTATAAAAAGGGCTTTAAACTCTGGCGTATCTATTCTTTGCACACTACATTCATATAATGATGATGACTTAATTGTTAAAGAGGGCATAGCTCCTTTAGTTAAAAACAAGGTTTTTGATACTTATATTTTTATGATAAAAAGTTATGAAAATAGAATAAATAAAATATGCAACAGGGAGATGATTACTATATGGCAACAAAATTAATTGGCTCACTCCTTGTAATTTCTGCTTGCTTTTTAATAGGCTACAGGTTGTCAATTAGGCAAAAACTTAGGCTTGATGAGTTGCTTTATTTTAAATCGGCAATGGAAAAAATTATATCGGAACTTGAATATAACAGAGCAACATTTTGTGACGCTATAAATATATCTGTTAATGTTGAAGAAAATCCTATATTTAGTAGCATTATTAATGCTGTTAAAAACAATAATGCTGTTAAAACTGCTTGGAGGTTTGCCTTTGAAGAAAATGCTCCCAATTCTTATATGACTAGTGAGGATATTGAAAGGCTATCTAAAATGGGTGACGGCTTTAATACTGGGGATATTTCATTGCAAAAAAAATATGTTAATTCTGCTATTGATTACATAAATGCTCAAGAAAAAATAATTGTTAGTAAATATGAAAAGGATAAAAAACTATACAGAAGTGTTAGCCTTACTGTTGGTCTATTTATTGTTATTATTTTGGTGTGAGGTTAAATATGGATATTAATATTGTGTTTAAAATAGCAGCAGTTGGCATACTGGTTTCTGTTATTAATCAAGTCCTGTCAAGAGCTGGCAGAGATGAACAAGCTATGCTTACTACCCTTGCTGGACTAGTAGTTGTGCTGTACTGGATAATACAATACATAAGTGATTTATTTAGTCAAGTTGAAACACTTTTTAGATTGTAGGTGAAATTGTGGATGTTATTAAAATTGCTGTTATTGGCTTAATTGGTGCAATTCTCGCCACAACTGTTAGAAGTGACAAGGGCTTTAGTTTTTTTGTGTCAATAGCTACTGGCATAGTTATTTTGTTTGTTGCCATACCTATGCTTGGCAATATTTTTAACAACTTTGTGGATATTAGCAATTCTATTGGTATCAATAGTAAGTATATAGTTGTTATGCTTAAGTCAATAGGTATTGCTTATGTGTCAATGTTTTCATCACAGCTTTGCAGGGATTTTGGTCAAGGCTCTATTGCTGATAAAATTGAACTGGGAGGTAAGGTAGTTATTATGATAAATGCAATGACTATAGTAAATCAATTAATAGATGAAATGCTGGGGTTTATAGTGTGAAAGGTATAATAATTACAGCTGTTTTAATACTTTTGTTTTCTGTTAATGTAAAGGCGGATAGTATTGATAATTTTGATTTTGGAAATCTTGAAGATACTGTTGAAAATGAGGCTGATATATCAATAAATAAACTTTTAAAAAATATTAATGAGGGTGAGGGTGTAGTTGATGTATTAAAGGACAGATTAATTTACATATTTAAAAACAATATTTTTTATAATAATTCAACACTAAAAGCTATTATTTTAATAAGTATAGCAAGTGCAATTATTAATATAGTTGCTGATGATATTAAGGACAAGTCTGTTGCTCAATTAGTTGCTTTAATTGGTCAAATAATGATAATTGGCGTGGCTACAATATCATTTAAAAATTCAATTAATGTTCTTAAATCTTCAATAGAAAGTGTAACTAATGTAGTAAATAGTTCTGCACCTTTTATAATTATGCTGATGAGTGCAACTGGCAATGTTTCAGCTGTTGGCGGAGGTGGGATACTTGCTATTGGAGCTGAAATTGTGGGCAAAGCTATTGATACATTTATTATTCCTTTTTTAGTAATATCAACAGCCTTAAGAGTTATAAATATTCTCTCTAAAAAACAGCTTGTTGATAAACTTTCGACCCTTTTTATGACTGGTACTCAATTTGCATTAAAGGCTTGTGCTTATATTTTTGTTTTTATTGTTTCTGTTGAAAAACTAAGTGGTGGAGCTATAAATAAGAGTTTGGGTGGTACACTTAAAAATGCTGTTAAAATGATACCTGTTATAGGTGATGTTGTTGGTGGTGCTAGTGATATGGCTTTAAATGCTTTGGGTGGAGTGTGTAGTGGCTTTACAGTAGTTATTGTTATTGCTCTTGTTATTGTATCCTTTGCTCCTGTTGTTGAAATTGGTATTGTAGCTCTTATGCTTAAGTTAATATCCGCTGTTCTTGAACCTATATGCGATAAACAAACTATTGATATAATTGACGCTGTTGGTGATGGTAATTTGTTGATATTATCAGCTTTGTTTATTATTAGCCTTATGTTTGTTGTGTCCTGTGCTATTGTTTTAGGTGGTGTGACTTGAGGAGGTAATAGGTAATAAGTAATAGGTAGTAAGTACACCTTACTTGTAGGGGCGAACAGTGTTCGCCCGTAGGTATTTGCAAATAGTTAAATCGGGCGATTAGTAATCGCCCCTACAAATAACCTGTTCGTAACAATTACAAGTACAACTAAGAATTAACCCTTTAGCTCCACTTGTAGGGGAGCTGGCACGAAGTGACTGAGGGGTTTCTGTATAAGTAACAGGTAATAAGTAATGGTTAATAAGTAGTAGTTACAGCTTACTTGTAGGGGCGAGCATTGCTCGTCCGTAATTACAGGTAATATTGGAAACCCTTCCGTCAACCTTCGGTTGCCACCTTCCCTATAAGGGAAGGCAAATGGTGTAAAAGTACACCTTACTTGTAGGGGCGAGCATTGCTCGTCCGTAGGTATTCACAAATAGTTAAATCGGGCGATTACTAATCGCCCCTACAAATGACCTATTCGTAAAAAATAAAAGAACAGGTAAGAATATACCCTTTAGCTCCACTTGTAGGGGAGCTGGCACGAAGTGACTGAGGGGTTTCTATTTAGGTAACAAGTAATAAGTAATAAGTAATAAGTAGTAGCTACAGCTTACTTGTAGGGGCGAGCATTGCTCGTCCGTAGGTATTAACAAATAGTTAAATCGGGCGATTACTAATCGCCCCTACAAATAGCCTGTTCATAAAAAATAAAAGAACAGGTAAGAATATACCCTTTAGCTCCACTTGTAGGGGAGCTGGCACGAAGTGCCTGAGGGGTTTCTGTATAGGTAACAAGTAATAAGTAATGGTTAATAAGTAGTAGTTACAGCTTGCTCGTCCCAAAATGCTGATACTCGTCCCAAAAGGTGGTGTTACTTAATGGATATGATTAAGGCATATAGTGAAAAAATAGCTATCTTTGTTGTTATTAGTGCTTATATTGACCTAATTATGCCTAACAATAGCTACAGAAAATATTTAAGACTAATTGTAGGTGCAATACTTGTAAGTATGGTTATTGAGCCTATTTCTATATTGCTTGAGAGGTGAAAAAATGGATATAGGAAAATTGATACAGGATAAAAAAAGCCTAGCCTTTATTATTTGTTGCTTATTTATTGGCATAATGCTTATATTAAGCGGTGGTGGCAGTTCTAAAACCACCATAAAGACAGAAAAGGCAACAGATAACATAACAACTCAGCTTGAAAAAACATTGTCCCAAGTAGAGGGTGCAGGCAAGGTTAAGGTACTTATTAATTACAGCCAATCTGGTGAAAAAATACTTGCTTATGATATGGAAAGCAATGTTAATGAAAAGGACAATGGCAAAGAAAACAATTCTAAAAGTGAGGTGGTTTATGATGGCAACAAAATGCCTGTTATTTTGAAAGAATATATGCCAAAGGTTGAAGGAGTAATTATTGTGGCACAAGGTGGAAATATTGAAGGTGTAAAAAAACAATTAATTTCTGGCACTGTGGCATTATTAGGCATTGACTCGCATAAAATAGAAGTACTAAAAATGAAATAGGAGGTTTATTATGTCAATTAAATCAATTAAAAAAAATCACATTATTATTACAGCCCTAGTAGCTATGATTGGTGTTGCTGGTTATCTTAACTACATAGACTCCTCATCTGGTGATGTAAGCCAAGTTATGCTTACTGATGAGGGAGATTTAGCTGCTGTGCCTGATGAAGTGGCTGTAAATGATGAAAATCCAGCAATAGCATCTGATGAGGCTAAGGCTGAGGCAACAACAATGTCAACAGAGGGAGCAACAGAGGAGGCAGCAAATCCAGACGCTGGCACTGCTGTTTTTGTAAATTCATCTAATGACTCATCATACTTTGTTCAAGCTAAGTTGGAAAGAGAGCAATCAAGAAATAAGCAAAAGGATATGCTTAATGAAATGCTTAACAATGAAAAGTTGGATACAGAAAAGAAAAATGAAGTTACAACTGCTATGCTTCAAATTCAGCAGAGAATTGAAAAAGAAACCGCTGCTGAATCTATGATTGAGGCTAAGGGTTTTAAGGAGGTTTATGTTAGAATTGATGATGATACTGTTGATGTAGTTGTGGATAAGGCTGAATTGACAGATGCAGAAGTTGCTCAAATTGAAGATATTGTTAAAAGAAAAACCGGTGTAAGTGCTGACAAAATAAGAATTACACCTTTAAAAAAGTAAATAGTATTCATTAAAGGTCTTTAGCTGTTACGGTTAAAGACTTTTATTTTTGTCACATTATAATAAAACATTGCAAAAAATAGATAATATGTTATAATTAGAAGTAATAATAAATTCAGAATATATTTTGATGTAGTGAGGAAAAAGAAAATGAGCAGAAGAGATGCAAGAAAGCATATATTTAATTTAGTATTTCAGACAGAGTTTAATGTTGATGTTGATGTGAAAGAAAGTTTTGATACTTACACAGCCGAATACGAAAACTTAAAAAAGGACGAAACTGACTTTGTATCAAGAGAGTACAGAGGTATTTTGGCTAACATTGAGAGCATAGACTCATACATTGACAAATTTGCTGTAGGTTGGAATGTAACTAGAATTCCTAAGACTGATTTGGCAATAATGAGATTAGGTGTTTACGAAATTATATTTGACAATGAAATTCCAGATGCTGTTGCTGTTAATGAGGCTGTTGAACTTGCTAAGGAATTTAGTGGTGACAAAGCACCAGCTTTTGTTAATGCCGTTCTTTCTAAAATTGCTAAGAGCAAGGGTGTTGAATAATAATGAAGGTTTATACTGTTTCACAGATAAACAATTATATTAAAAGAATACTTGAAAATGATGTACTTCTTTCTGATGTATATATTGAGGCAGAAATTTCTAACTTTAAGGCTCACACTAGTGGTCATCTTTATTTTACACTAAAAGATAGTGGTGCTGCCATTAATGCTGTTATGTTTCGCAGTTATGCTGAAAGACTTAAGTTTATGCCAGAAAGTGGTATGAAAGTTGTAGCTAGAGGCTATATATCTTTATACGAAAAAACAGGTCAATATCAGCTCTATGTAAACAGTATGGAGCCAGCTGGTATAGGTGCTTTGTACCTTGCTTATGAACAGCTTAAGGCTAGGCTTGAAAAGGCGGGAGTTTTTGACCAAAAGTATAAAAAGCCTATTCCACAAATGCCTAAAACTGTAGCTGTTATTACATCACCGACAGGTGCAGCTGTTAGAGATATTATAAATGTGGCAGGAAGAAGAAATCCTAATGTTGAAATTGTTATTGTGCCTACTCTTGTGCAAGGCAAAAATGCTGGACCAGAAATAGTTAATGCTATTGAAAAGGTTAACAGATGGAATAAGGCTGATACTATTATATTAGGCAGAGGCGGTGGCTCTATAGAGGATTTGTGGGCTTTTAATGAGGAAATTGTTGCTAGAGCAATATTTGACTCTCATATTCCTATTATATCTGCTGTAGGTCACGAAACGGATTTTACTATTGCTGATTTTATATCAGATATGAGAGCCCCTACACCATCAGCCGGTGCTGAAATTGCTGTGCCAGAGGGTAATGCTATTAATGAAAAAGTTGTTAATTTGTACGAAAAAATAACTAACAATATTCAAACTAGATATAGCAATAATTTAAGTAAATATAAGTATTGTATAAATAGCTATGGCTTTAAAAATTTTAGCAACACTATATTTGATAATGAAATATATGTGTCTGAACTTTTTAATAAAATATATAACAATTTAGATGGCAGTATAAAACGAAATAAACTTATGCTTAAAAATTGCCTTGATAATATTGAAAACAAATCACCTCTTAATATTCTTAAAAGAGGTTATTCTCTTGCTTACAATAACAATGGAGAATTACTAAAATCCAGCAAAAATGTAAGCTGTGGTGACAAAATAAGTGTTAAATTAAATGAAGGTAGTGTTGAGGCAGTAGTTGAAAGTGTAAATGATAATTAATAGGTAGTTTTAAGGCAGGTGAATAATTTGGCTAAAAAGAAAACCTTTGAGGAAGCCTTAACTAGGCTTGAGGAAATAGCAGAATTAATGGAGCAGGAAGAAACAGGCCTTGAAAATTCTGTTAAACTTTATAAAGAAGGTGTTACTTTATCTGTTTATTGCTCTGAAATATTAAATAAGGCAGAACAGCAAGTTATAGAATTAAGGGAAAGTGCTGATGGCGTATTTAGCAAAAGACCTTTTAATATAGGAGAAGAATAATGGACTATAAAAATAAATTAAATGAAAGAATAGAACTTATTAACAAAGCTCTTGAAAAATATCTTGTACCAAAGTATCCTGAAAGATTGTATGAAGCTATGAATTATAGTGTTTTTGCTGGTGGCAAAAGATTAAGACCAGTTCTCTTGCTTTCAGCTTGTGAGGCTGTAGGTGGCAATATTGAAGATGCTATGCCTTTTGCTTGTGCCTTAGAAATGATTCATACTTATTCATTAATTCACGATGATTTGCCAGCTATGGATAATGATGACTTTAGGAGAGGTAAGCCAACTTGTCACAAGGCTTTTGATGAAGCCTTAGCAATTCTTGCTGGTGACGGATTGCTTACTTATGCTTTTGAGGTAATGTTAGAGGCTGTTTGTAACAAAAATGAAAGCAAGTATGCAAAGGCTGCTAAATTAATTGCTAATTATAGTGGTAGTCAAGGTATGCTTGTTGGTCAGGTTGTTGATGTTCAGTCAGAAGGTCACAAAATTGATGACAAAACACTTATGTTTATTCACGACAACAAAACTGGTGGACTTATTAAGGCAGCTCTTATGGCTGGTGCTTTAATTGGTGGTGCAGATAATGACACAGTAGGTGATTTTGAAAAAATTGGTTATAATATGGGTATAGCTTTCCAGATTAAAGATGATATTCTTGATGTAACAAGTACATCAGAAGTTCTTGGCAAGCCAATTTTAAGTGATATTAAAAATAATAAGCAAACTTATGTATCATTATACGGTCTTGATAATGCACAGCAGGATTATGAAACACTTTCAACAGGTGCTGTCAAAATGATTAATAATATAGGTGATAAGGCAGACTTCCTTAGTTGGTATGCAAGTGCCTTAATTAATAGAGAAAAATAGGGTTGATAATTATGATTTATATACAACAACTATTAAGTAATAATATTATTATTGTATCAATTGCGTCTTGGGCTATTGCTCAGATTATTAAGATGATACTTGATGTAATTACAACAGGTGAGATTGATTGGGAGCTTATGGTTGCCTCTGGTGGTATGCCTAGCTCTCACAGCTCTTTTGTGTGTGCCTTGGCCACAAGTGTCGGCATAAAAAATGGCTTTGACTCATCACTTTTTGCAATGTGCTTTGTGTTGGCTGTTGTAGTTATGTATGATGCAGCAGGTGTTAGACGCGCTGCTGGTTTCCACGCTGTTATTATTAACAAAATAATGGCTGGTTTAAATATTAAAGATGAAAAGCTAAAAGAGCTTTTAGGTCACACACCTATACAGGTAGGTGCAGGTGCAATTTTAGGCATAATTGTTGCTTTTGTTGGCAATATTTTGCTCAAGTAAAAGAGGGATTTATAGTGTATTTAGAAAAGATTAATTCTCCAGAAGATGTAAAAAAATTAAGCATTGATAAGCTTGATATTCTTGCTCAAGAAATAAGAGAATTTTTAATTAACTCAATATCGGAAACAGGAGGGCATCTTGCGTCAAACCTTGGTGTTGTTGATTTGACTATAGCAATGCATTACTGCTTTAGCTGTCCTAGAGATAAGTTTGTGTGGGATGTAGGTCATCAGTCTTATACTCACAAGATTTTAACAGGACGCAGGGACGAGTTTTCTACACTTAGAAAGTTAGATGGCTTAAGTGGCTTTCCTAAAACTAATGAAAGCCGTTATGATGCTTTTAACACTGGTCACAGCTCCACTTCTATAGCTGCTGCTATAGGTCTTGCAAGAGCAAGAGATTTAATGGGTCATTCATACAATGTTGTGTCTGTAATTGGTGACGGTGCTATGACTGGTGGCTTAGCTTATGAGGCTCTTAACAATGTAGGTAGGGACCATACTAAACTTATTATTATTTTAAATGATAATCAGATGTCTATATCTGAAAATGTTGGTGCAATGAGCAAGTATTTAAGCGAATTAATACTTAATCAGAAGTATATGAACGCAAAATCTGGACTTCATAAAAAACTTACAAATATGCCAATAGGTGGTCAACAGCTTTACAACCTTCTTTACAAAAGTAAGGGTACATTAAAAAATGCTTTTATGCCAGAAAATAGTATGTTTGAACATTTAGGCATAAAGTATGTTGGTCCTATTGATGGTCACGATATTAAGCGTCTTGTTAATGTTTTAAACAAGGCTAAAAAAATAAATAAGCCTGTACTTATTCATATTATGACTAAAAAGGGTAAGGGTTATGAACCAGCTGAAATAATGCCTAGTGTTTATCACGGTGTTGGAAAATTTGATAGAAAAGTTGGCGTTGTGCCAAATTATAACAAGGAAACATATTCAGATATTTTTGGCAGAAAAATGATTGAATTGGCTGCAAATAACAAGAAAATTTGTGCCATTACTGCCGCTATGCCTTCTGGTACTGGCTTAACTAAGTTTTCAAGAATGTATCCTAAGAGATTTTTTGATGTAGGTATAGCAGAAGAATATGCAGTTACATTTGCTGCTGGTATGGCTAAGGGTGGCTTTACACCTGTTTTTGCTGTGTATTCAACATTCTTACAGCGAAGTTATGACCAAATTGTTCACGATGTTTGTATTCAAAATCTTCACGTAGTATTTGCTATAGATAGAGCAGGCATTGTTGGTGATGACGGCGAAACTCATCAAGGTATATATGACATTTCATTTTTATCTCACATACCTAATCTTGTTGTTATGGCACCTAAGAATAAGGTTGAGTTTGAAGCAATGCTTGAACTTGCAATAGACAAAATGAATGGTCCAGTTGCCATAAGATACCCTAGAGGACAAGCCTCTGATGTTATGGTTGGAGCAGAAAAGCCTATTGAAATTGGAAAGCCAGAGTATATTTATAATGGTGAAAAAATTGCTCTTTTAAGCTATGGTGCAATGATGGACGAGGCTGTTGAGGTTTACAGTAGCCTTATTGACAAGGGATATAATCCAACATTAATTAATGCTAGATTTGCTTCACCAATTGATGATGATTTAATAAAGGATATGGCTGAAAATTACAAATATATTTTCACTATGGAGGATAACATTTATTCTGGTGGTTTTGGTGCTAATTTAGCTCAAAGATTGTGCGAATACGGTGTTAAGGACAATGTTATACACAACTTTGCTTTCCCTGATATGTATATTGAACACGGCAACAGAGGTTTGCTTTTTGACCGTTATGGTATGACTGCTGAAAAAATGCTTAATGTAATTATGGATAAAATTGGGGAAAATAACAATGGCTGATAAAAGACTTGATTTGTGCCTTAAGGAAAAAATGAACATTTCCAGACAAAAGGCACAAGAGCTTATAGAAAATAATAGTGTCACAGTCAATGGCAAAATTGTTAATAAGTCATCTTATAAAGTGGCTGAAAATGATGTTGTTGAAGTTGGCAATACTGATAAAATACTTAAATATGTAGGTCGTGGTGGCTACAAACTTGAAAGAGCTGTAGAAGTTTTTGATATTAATATTGAGGGTATATGTGTGGATATTGGTTCATCAACTGGTGGCTTTACAGATTGTATGTTGCAAAATGGTGCTGAAAAGGTATTTGCTGTTGATGTTGGCAACAATCAGCTTGCAGATAAACTTAGAATGGATAACAGAGTAATATCTATGGAAAATACAGACATAAGAGAGGCTAACATACCTTTGGCTGATTTTATAGGCTGTGATGTTTCATTTATTTCTCTTACTAAAATATTTGAAAGTGTTTATAATATTTTAAAAGATACAGGTTCTGGTGTCTTTTTAATTAAACCTCAGTTTGAGGCTGGCAGAGAAAACATATCTAAAAATGGCATTGTTAAAAATCCTAAGGTTCATAAAAGGGTTATAAGCAATATTATAAGCAATGCTTTAACAAACAGGCTTTATGTTAAGGAACTTACATATTCTCCAATACAAGGTGGAGATGGTAATATTGAGTATCTAATACATATTAGCAAAAATGGTGATGTTGGTGTAAATCAGCACACTATTGACCAAGTTGTTGATACTGCTTTTAAACTGTTTAAAAAATAGGTGATTGTATGAAAAAAATAGGTTTTATAACAAACATAGACAAAGACCCTGACCTTAGCCATACTAGAGAGCTTTCTTTGTGGGCTATTGAAAAGGGTTGTAATGTTCTTCTTAATTCATCATTAAGCAAAAGACTTAATATAGGTGAACCTATGAATAGTACAGACGAAATTTATGAAAAGTCTGATTTTGTAGTTGTTTTAGGTGGTGACGGCACTATTTTAAGAGTTGCCAGAAAAGCATCTATTTATGGCACACCTATTTTAGGTATAAATTTTGGTACATTAGGCTATTTGGCTGATGTTGAAAGGTCTGACGGCAAAATTGCCATTGAAAAGGTGTTAAATGGTGATTACAAAATAGAAAAAAGAATGATGCTTGAGGCTTATATTGAAAGAGGTTGCATTAGTCACGACACTCAATTAGCATTAAATGAAGTTTGTGTAAGTAACTCTAATTTTTCTCGTATGATTAGCTTAAGTGTTGAAGTAAATGATGAGTATATTAACACATTTAGAGCTGACGGCATAATTGTGTCTACACCTACTGGTTCGACTGCCTATAATTTGTCTGCCGGTGGACCTATTCTTAATACTAACACAGAACTTATGACAATTACTCATATTTGTCCTCACGCTCTTTATGCTAGACCTATTGTTGTGTCGGGTGATGATGTTATTAAGATTAAAATTGCTGGAGATTATAGTAATACTCAGGTTACATTTGACGGTCAAAATGATGACAGAGTTAAAAGTGGCGATACTATTGTAATACGCAAGTCAAAATATCAGACAAGTATTATTAAAACAACTAACTTGTCTTTCTTTGATATTTTAAGACGAAAAATGGTTGATGTAAGTATATAGTTAGTTGGAGTTATGTTATGAAAGTTAAAAGACAATCGAAAATATTAGAAATTATTAAGGATAATGAAATAGATACTCAAGAGGCTTTAGCTGAAAGACTTAACTCAGAAGGCTTTAATGTAACTCAAGCTACAGTTTCAAGAGATATAAGAGAGCTTAAACTTACTAAGGTTTCAGCTGGCAACGGCAAACAAAAGTATGCAGTTGTTTCTAATAATGAAAATCAAGTAACTGAAAGACTTAAAAGAGTGTTTAGAGATGGTGTTACTGGCATTGATTATGCACAAAATATAATTGTTATTAAAACTCTTATAGGTATGGCTATGGCTGTTGCAGCAGCTCTTGATGCTATGGATAATGCTGAAATAATAGGCACAATTGCTGGTGATGACACTGTCTTTTGTGTTGTCAAAAATGAAGGTAAGGCTGTTAAACTTATTGAAAAACTTAAGGATAATATTAACAACCATTAATTGTAGGAGGAGCTATGCTTGAAAAACTTTATGTAAATAATTTTGCATTAATAGATGAGCTTGAGGTTGATTTTTCAGCAGGGCTAAATGTTTTAAGTGGTGAAACAGGTGCAGGTAAATCAATTATAATAGGTTCTCTTAACTTTGTTCTTGGTGGCAAGGCTGATAAGGATATTATAAAGACGGGCTGTGATATGACAGAAGTATCAGCCCTTATTTATGTTGATGATGATGAAATAAGGACAGCTCTTAGTAATTGTGATGTAAATATTGATGATGATAACTATGTTCTTATTAAGAGAACATTTAATAGAAATGGCAAGTCCTATTGCAAAATAAATGGAAAGACAGCAACTGTGTCTATGGTTAAGGAAATATCAGCTTTTTTAGTTGATATACACGGTCAGCACGACCACCAATCATTGCTTAATCCTAAAAGCCACATTGTTATGCTTGATAGACTTTGCAATGGAAATCTTGAAGTTGAAATTAATAAACTTAAAGAACTTTATAATGAATATAGAATAATATCAAGGAAACTAAAGGAAATTGATATTAATGATAGTGATATTCAGGATAAAATTGAGTTGTATAAGTACCAAATTAATGAAATTGAGTCAGCTAATTTAAAAATTGGTGAAGATGAAGTATTAAGCGAAAAACGAAATTTACTATTTAATAGTGTTAAACTTCAAAGATATGGTGCTGATTGCCTTGATTATCTTTATAGCGGTGATAACTCTGCTGTTGAAAACATTGGTAGGGCTATTGATAGCTTAAATAGCTTAGTTGAAATTGATGATAGTCAAGAAAAAACTCTTGAGTCATTAAATGATTGTTATTCAATTATTGAAGATGTTATTAAGTCAGTTAGAGAATATAACGATAATATGGATAGTGACCCAGAGGAATTAAATAATGTAGAAGAAAGATTGCAGACTATTTATGACCTTAAGAAAAAATATGGTGGCACTATTGAGAAAGTTATTACCTTTGGAGAAAGGGTAAGTGAAAAGCTAAACATAATTGAAAATAGTGAGTCTTTATGCTTAGAATATACTGATAAAAAGAAAAAACTTGAACAAAAAATAAGAAAAATTTGTTCAACTATATCAGAAATAAGAAGAACCACTGGAAAGTTAGTGGAAAAAAGAATAGTTGAAATACTTAAGGATTTAAGTATGGAAAATGCTGATTTTAAAATAAACATTACAGAAAAAGAGGGCTTTGATGAAAATGGCTTTGATAATGTTGAATTTTTAATTTCAGCTAACAAGGGTGAAGCCTTGAAGCCTTTGAGCAAAATTGCATCAGGTGGTGAAATGAGCCGAGTTATGCTTGCTCTTAAAAATGTTTTGGCTGATGTTGATAATATTGATACCTTTGTTTTTGATGAAATTGACACTGGTATAAGTGGCAGAACAGCTCAAAAGGTGGCTGAAAAAATGCTTAATGTGGCAAAGGGTCATCAAATATTGTGCATAACTCACTTGCCTCAAATTGCTGCAATGGCAGATAATAACTATTTAATAGTCAAAAGTAACAACAATGATAGAACAACTACAAATATTATTGAATTATCTGGCGAAAAGGTGTATAATGAATTAGCTAGGCTTATAGGTGGTGCTAAAATAACAAAGGCTACCTTAGAAGCTGCAAAGGAAATGAAATTGATGGCTAATAAGCTAAAGGAGAATTAGAGATGAAAAGAAAAATTGCAATGCTTTTAGTAGGTTTAATGTGTGTATCAGCTACGGGCTGTAGTTTTGGTAAACAAAATAACGATATAGAAAAAATTAGTTCTGCTAATATTTTTGCTGATATTAGTGAAGATGCTGTTGTTGATGGTAGTACAGCTGCTAGCGACTTTACAAAGGCATTAACTAGTGCTGAAAAACTTGAAAATGTCACTATTAATGTTACTAATGGCATTACAATGGGTCAAGAAGGACAGGAAAATTATCAGGATAGCCTTAATGAGTCTGAAATTAAACTTGCTAAGGACGGCGACAAGAATGTAGGTAGTGTTTCTATTCACAATACATACAAGTCTGCTGGTGAGGCTGCAAGTGGCGAAACATCTAAGCCTCAGAACGAAGAAAATAGCATTACTGGCTACTATTCTGGTGATACATTATACTTTATAACTAATGATGGTGATAAGGTTAAGGAAGAAATGAGCTATAGTGACTTCCTTGGTGTTGTATCAACTTATAATTTAAGTGTTTATAGTGACTGTATTTCTAAGGCAGCTTGTGTTGCTGGCAAAAATAGCAAGACTTACTATATTTCTTATGACCCAACTAAGTTTGAAACTACAATGACAACTAATATGGAAGCATCTGGTCAGGTTCTTGCTGATGGCGAGGCTATGAAGATTAAATATGCTAATATTATAGCTGAAATTGATAATGACGGTACTTTATTAAACTATGGCTTCATTATTAATGCTGAATATGTAAATGATAACAACACAATTCCTTATGACTATTCTATTGCTGCTGATTTTAGCAATAATGGTAAAACTAAGGTTGACGCTGTAAAGGATACAGACAGCTATATGACTGCTGACGAGTATACTAAAAAGCAACAGGAAGCAGCTCAGGCAGCTAGTGAAGCCACTACTACAGAGGCAACAAGCAATACAGAAAATACTACTAAATAAAAAGTTTAGAAAAAATGAAAAAAATTGTTGACAAAGTCACAAATCTGTGATAATATATTTCTTGTGTTCAGCAATGGGTACAAGAATATATGCGCGATTAGCTCAGTTGGTAGAGCAGCTGACTCTTAATCAGAAGGTCCGGGGTTCGAGCCCCCGATCGCGCA
>OLNW01000363.1_pt1 | contig 56247 bp, 52 predicted proteins | sample 1672121 | NCBI WGS metagenome assembly OLNW01 (sample SAMEA3136648, study PRJEB25190) | human gut metagenome
ATGGTTTCCAACAAACTGTCGAGATAATTGTACTAACTTACAATATCAGCTACATCCTACAGAGATATGGATTCAGCTTCTTCAACTAGCACCACGCGTAAAAGAACATATTGGCCATCAAAATCAAGCTGATTCCGCCCAGGACATTTTTGTCATTTTCGACGCTAAGCCAGATCAAAAGAAAGCCGCCAGCCATGAGGAAAAGTCTGGCTGCCAGGCGGCTGCCAAAGCCGTTATCGGTCAGCTGGAACTTCCGCAGCATGACGGCCGCTTGAATCACAGTCAAGAAAAAGGTCAGGGCCTTTTGGCCATACCCATCTTCCGCTCTGTCATTTTGGACATCATCGGCAAGCGGAGCTGGGCTAGCATCCCAATGATGATCATGGCTGACATCCAGGGACTGATCCCTAAGGAAAAGAGGCTGGCCTGGCTGCTGTCACCGCCGGTCGCGACCAGGAGCGGATTGACCTGGCCGGTCTGCAGCTTGGCAAAAGGCAGGGAAATATGCTTACCAAAAACAAAGATCCCCAAATAAAGCATGGACCACCATGCCTTAGCCAGAATCGTGCTTATTCCCAAATCTTTTAAAGAGGCCTTCTTACCCATAATTATCACTGCATTTCACTAAATTTAGCGACTTGCCTCCGGTGCTATATTTGCATTATCCTATAAAAAATAAGCTTTGCTTTTTCATTTTCTTGCAAAAAAGCGGCATCGCTTACTATTTAAATGATAACATAGCACCCGCACTTATGGTAATTTCTGCCTCTTTTTGCCAGGAAAAAACAAAAAGCACGGCAGCCATCAAGGCCGCCGTACTTTCATAATTTACATTTAATAAAATTTATTATTCTGCTTCCACAAACTTGGTAATCCGCTTGAGAGCCTCTTTTAAGACTTCATCGCTAGAAGCGTAGGACATGCGGACATAGCCGGCCCCGCCAGCCCCAAAGTAGCTGCCCGGGATCACGCCGACTCTGGCATCCTTGGCCAAGGACTTGGCAAAGCCAACGTCGTCGCCCTGGTACTTTTCAGGAATCTTGGCAAAGATGTAAAAGGCCCCGCGCGGCAAAGCCATGTCAAAGCCCAGCTTCTTCAAGCCCTTTTCCATGAAGTTGACCCGGCGCTGGTAAATATCTCTGAATTCCTTCGGGTCATCCAGACCGTTGGTCAAGGCTTCAATGGCCGCAGCTTGCACGTTGTTGGTCACGACCGTGATCATGAAGTCGTTCATCTTGCGGACGCTGGCCATGATTTCAGCTGGCCCGCAGATATAGCCCAGCCGCCAGCCAGTCATGGCGTGGGACTTGGACAGACCGGAAATAAAGATGGTTCTGTCTGGAATGTAAGTAGCCAAAGAGTAGTGCTTGGCATCCCCGTAGATCAGTTCGGAGTAGATTTCATCACTGATCGCGTACATGTGGTGCTTCTTGATAACTTCAGCCAGGCCTTCGATAACTTCCTTAGGGTAGGTTACCCCGGTCGGGTTGGTCGGGTCGTTCAGCATAACAGCCTTAACCCCCTTGCCTTCCCGTTCAATGACTTCTTCCAGCTTTTCCGGGGTCAAAATAAAGCCGGTGTCTGAAGTGTCGACTTCAACTGGAGTAGCCCCAGTCAAGCAGACCAGCTGCATGTACATGGACCAGACTGGAGTAGGCACGATCACCTTGTCGCCATCGTTCAAAAGGACGGACAAGCTGCAGTTCAAGGCTTCGGTTGCCCCGACCGTGACGGTGATTTCACTCGCCGGGTCATAGTCAACCCCGGTCACGCCCTTAACGTACTTGCTGATGGCCTGGAGCAGTTCCGGCTTGCCTGACTGCGGGCCGTAGTGGCTGTCATTGTTTTCAATGTCCCGGATGGCTGCCTGCTTGATGTGTTCCGGGGTATTTAAGTCCGGTTCACCCAGGGTCAGCTTGACAACATCATCGAACTGGGAAACATACTTGTCAAAACGGCGGATATCTGAAGGAACCACGGCGTCGAGCTTGTGGTTGATAATCGGCAGTAAATCTTGCGCTAATTTTGGCATTGGAAAAAACCTCTTAATTCAAATCAGAAAGAACAACAACTTAACATTTAAGTCTATTTTAGCATAGTTTGTTAAGGGAAGCGGCAGATATAGCTAACTTTGTCCATTTTTTCTCAAATGAAAAATAATTTTCTTAATTCTATACCAGAAAAAAGTTTATTTTGTTAAAAATAGCCCGGGATTATTTTTGATATTTTAAGTCGTTGGCAATCAAATCGTCATAGCTTTCCCGCTTGATCACCAGCTGGTCAACCCCGTTCTCAGCAAAAACCACGGCCGGACGCGGATTGCGGTTGTAGTTTGAGGCCATGGAATAGCCATAGGCGCCGGTACTTAATAGGGCAACTACGTCACCTGGTTCGGTTTTTGGTAAAGGACAAGACTTGATCAAGATGTCCCCGCTTTCGCAGTACTTGCCGACCAGGTTGACCCTTTCTTCATCCTCTGCTTGAGGGCGGTCAGCAACAACGGCTGAATATTCTGCCTGGTAAAGAGCTGGGCGGATATTGTCCCCCATCCCCCCGTCAAGGGCGACATAGCTCGGATAGCCAGGCAGGTCCTTTCTTGAGCCGACAGTATAAAGGCTAAAGCCCGCAGGGCCGACGATCGACCGGCCTGGTTCAATCCAGATGGCCGGCAATTTCAAATTGTTTTCCTGGCACTTGCTTTTGACTTCTTTAACAATGGCCCGGACGAATTCTTCAGCCGGAAGCGGCTGGTCCTGGTCAGTATAGTGGATGCCGAAGCCGCCCCCTACATTCAAGATGTCCGTTTCATAGCCGTATTTCTCTTTCCAGGCACTAGCCAGCTGGCAGAGCTTGTCTGCGCAGCCCACGAAGCCCCGGACGTCAAAAATTTGCGAGCCAATGTGGGCGTGAATGCCGGCCATCTTCATCCGCGGATTGGACAGGACCAGTTCCAGGGCCCGGTCAGCCTGGCCGCTTTCCATATCAAAGCCAAACTTGGAGTCCACCTGGCCAGTCTGGATATATTCGTTGGTGTGGGCGCTGATGCCGGGGGTAACCCGGAGCATGACCTTGCTGCTTGCGTTTTTTTCTTCCAAAATCTGGCTGAGCAAGTCAATTTCATGGAAGTTGTCCAAAATAATGACCCCGACTCCCTGGTCAACAGCCAGTTCCAGTTCTGCCCGGCTCTTGTTGTTGCCGTGGAAACTCACCTTGTCCATAGGAAAGCCCGCCTTCATGGCCGTCCAGAGTTCCCCGCCAGAGACGACGTCAGTGTGGCCGCCTTCTTCATTGATGACCTGGTAGATGGCCAGGCAGGAAAAGGCCTTTGAAGCATAGCTGACTTCATAGTCTACCCCTTCTTCTTCAAAGACCCGCTTAAAGGCCCGGATTGCCTGGCGGATTTTCCCCACGTCAAAAACCTGCAGGGGGGTCTGGTACTTGGCCGCCAGTTCCAGGGCATCTACCCCGGCAATCTGCAGGTGGCCGGCTTGATTGACATCGCTTGCTTTAATTAATCCGTTCACGCTTTTACCTCAGTTTTTTTTATAAAAAATTTAATCAACTTAGCTAATAAGTTTAGCCTTCTCCACCTGCCTGGTCAAGGCAGACAGGCTGAGAAAAGAAAAGGGCAATAAAGATAGAAAAAACAAAAAAGACACCCGACTGGGTGTCTTCCTCACAATTGCGTTAGCTGGATTCGAACCAGCGCATGACGGTACCAAAAACCGTTGCCTTACCACTTGGCTATAACGCAATCTTCAATTCAACCAAGGGACGGCTCCCCGCATCCCCCGACCAAGTAATATCATACTTAGCTTTTTAACTCTTGGCAAGCCTTTTTTACAAAAAATTTGCCTTAGCCAAGATTCACTTTAAGAAGTTAACCATTAACCAGCTTTTTGGCCTTCTTCTCAGCCTTCAAGGCTTCAAAATAATCCCGTTCTTCTTTCACGTTGCCCAAGGCAATCGTTCCCCGCTTCTGGTTGATGCTCAAGTCATCGATAATCGCATCGACCAGCTCCCAGAAATAGGGACTGACAGCGGCTAAGTCATCGCTCTCCCCTACGCAGAGGTGGGCTGCCTGGCTCATCAAGAGCCAGGCCCGGCCGGCTTCTTTCTGCATCTTCTGGTGGGCCTTCTCTAGGGTCTGCCGGGAATTGAGTTCTAGGCGCTGAGCCTGCTTTTGAAAGTCTTCTTCACATTCTTCTTCCACTGCCAGGGCAAAAACGATCACTTCGCCCAGGTCCCGGCTGGCCGCTAAAGCTGACCGCAGCTGATTCAAAAGGGGGGCAAAGTCCGCCGCCGGGCCGAGCTGGCTGCTGGAAAGGCTGGCGTAAAAGGCCGCCTGCTGGTCCCCTTCTTCCGCTAAGGCCAGATACAGCTGCCTGGCCTGCTTGAAGCGCTTGGCCCGGTAGGCCTGCTTGGCTTCAGCATAAATCTCCGCCTGGTCGGCAAGGTCAAATTGCCGGCGCAACTGGTCAGCTGAATAGGCTGCCCCACAGGTCTGGCAGACAAAACGGCTGCCTTCTTTTAACAAATCTCTTTGCACGCAAAGCTCACACTTGATTTTTCTCATTGGCTATTTCCCCATGTTGACTTAATTTATCGGCAACTTGTAACCGCTTACTAGCAGATATTATAGCAAAAGTTTGTGAAAAATGCAGATTAAAAAACAAAAAATCAAGACCCATTTTGGTCTTGATTTAAAGAATGATGTTAATAAACTCAGTTGCTCTGCGTGCTTTCTGCTCCCGGGGCAACCTCAATCATGAATTCTGAACTGGTCCAGGTCGACTTGTCCGGGTATGTGACCTTAATCTGGGTCTTGTAGCTGCCGGCCTTGGCAAAGTCTGGCACCGTCAGGCGAAGTTGGCAATCAAGCTGGAATCCGCGATTGCCTTGCCCACTTGAGTTTTAGCGGCTAATAAGACAGGAGTGTAGCGGGATGAGTCAGCAGGATTATTGACAGTTACCGTCAAAAAGGCGCTGGTCTCCTTTTTATAACAGTCTTCTTAGCCTTCCAGGTATGGTCATAAACGCTGACGGTTACTTCCTGGCTGGTCTCCATTGAATTGTCCGGATAAAGCAGGCGGATCCGGGTCTTATATGTCCCCGCCTTGGCGAAATTGGGCTCGGTCACGAATTTATAAACCGTATTAGCCGGCAGGCTTTTAGCATTCTTGACCAGCTCCTGGGCAATCCGGTATTCGCCTTCCCGTACCTAAAAGTTTCTAACTTCTGGATTATATTCATCTGCCTGGCTGGCCTGGCTTTCCTGGCCGGCCAAAAGGCAAAGGGGCATAATGGCAGCGGCCGTTAGGACGCTATATAGCTTCGTCATTTTTTATTCCTCCAAAACACAATTCAAACACTTTTTTGCAAGCACATACTTTATAAGTTAATTATAGTCCAAATCGTTTTATTTTTGTGTCCGTTTTCAGAATATTTGGCCAGCTTTTTCCCATAAAAAAGGCTGCCAGAATCTGGCAGCTCATGCAAAAAATCATCTTTACTTTCTAACTCTTATTCGCTCTGGACCTTGCTGTGGAAGGACATGCGAAAGCTGGCTTCGAAGTCTTCCCCGCTTGCCAGCCGGTTCATCCCCTTCTTATCTTCCAAGTCCCCGTCAGTATCGGTAAGGTCAGCGATCCCCCACCATGGTTCGATGCAGACGTAATCAGCCGTCTTTGGGTACTGGGACCAGATGCCCACGTAAGGAGCTGAATCAGTTCTGACATTGATGTGGAAGCGGCTGGTTTCCGTCTTGATGGAGAACTTGTTGTCCGGGTGCCGCATCACCAGCACCATGGCATCATCCTTAAAGAGATCGTCAGTGATCGTGATCAAGGATTCAGTTGGGGCCAGGAACCGCTTTTCCCAGTTGAGCAGGCCGCCTTCCAACGGCACCTGCACCCGGGGCTTAGCCGGGTTGACCTGCAGGTAGAAGTCATCCTTCTTGACCCCGTCTTCAACCGGCAAGGCAAAGCCCGGGTGGCCGCCGACGCCGAAGATCATGTCCCCTTCACCCTTGTTAGTGACGTGGAAGCTTTCCTTGATCATGTTGTTCAAAAGCTCATAGCTGACCCGGAATTCAAACTTGAAGGGGTAGACAGCTCTGGTTTCTTCTGTGTCGGTCAAAAGGAAGGTCAGCTTTTCCTTAGTCTGCTCTTCCAGGGCAAATTCCATGTTGCGGGCAAAGCCGTGCTGTCCCATGTGGTAGGTCTGGCCCTGGTAGCTGTATTCATCATTCTTCAGCTTGCCCACGATCGGGAACAAGACTGGAGCATGCCGGCCCCAGACTTCCGGGTCAGCCTGCCAGATGTATTCATTGCCGATGTGCTTGCCAATGACGCTCTGCAGCTCTGCCCCGCGGCTTGATACCGTAACCTTCAGAATCTCGTTTTCGATAGTATAATCCATTATTTGCCCCTTAATACTCTTATTTTTTCTAAACTCAATCGCATTTTTACACTAATTCAGGGACAATTAAAAATCCCTCCTTTACAGGATGAACTTGGTCAGGTCCTTGTTCTTGACGATATCGCTCAATTTCTGTTCGACATAGGCCTGGGTGATGGTGATTTGCCCCATTTCCATGTCCGGCCCTTCATAGAGAACTTCTTCCAGCAGCTTCTCCAAGATCGTAGCCAGGCGGCGGGCACCGATATTGTCCGTCCCCTGGTTGACTTCAAAGGCAATTTCAGCAATCTTGTCGACTGCTTCAGCCGTGAAGACCAGGTCAACCCCGTCAGCCTTCAGCAAGGCAATGTACTGCTTCAAGAGGGAGTTTTGCGGGTCCTTCAAGATTCTGACGAAGTCATCCTTGGTCAAGGCGTTCAGCTCAACTCTGATCGGGAACCGGCCCTGCAGTTCCGGAATGAGGTCGCTCGGCTTGCTTTCAGCAAAGGCCCCGGCCGCGATAAAGAGGATATGGTCGGTTGAAAGCGGACCGTACTTAGTGCTTACGGTTGAGCCTTCAACGATCGGCAGGATGTCTCTTTGAACCCCTTCTCTTGAGACGCCGGCGGAGTTGCGCTTATCAGCCGCAGTAATCTTGTCGATTTCGTCGATGAAGATGATCCCGCTCTGCCCGGCCCGGTCCATGGCCTTTTGGTAGATGTCGTCATAGTTGACCAGCTTCTTTTCTTCTTCTTGGACCAAAAGCTTTCTGGCCTGGCCGACCGGCAGGGTCCTCTTGACTTTCTTCTTAGGAAGCATGTCACCCAGCATGCTGGACATGTCCATCCCCATCTGCCCCATCATGTCGCCCATTGGGTTGGCCTTTGGAGCTTGTTCAACTTCGATGGTGACTTCTTCGTTTTCCAAAAGCCCCCGGTCCAGCTTTTCAGCCACGCTGAGTCTTTGGTTTCTGATCTCGTCAGTAACTTCTTCTGTTTCTTCCGGCATCCCGCCGCCAGCCAGCAGGCTCTGCATCATTTCCTGCATCTGCTGCATCTGATTTTGCCGGTTGTTGCGCTTAACGCCCGGCACCAGCAGGCGGACCAGGGTCTTGTTGGCCTGGCGGATGGCCTGGCTTTCAACCTTGACAAATTCTTCTTTTTCCACGATCCGGACAGCTTCATTGGCCAGGTCCCGGACCATGGATTCAACATCCCGGCCCACGTAGCCGACTTCGGTAAACTTGGTAGCCTCAACCTTGACGAAAGGCGCGTCAACGATGTCAGCCAGGCGGCGGGCTATTTCCGTCTTCCCGACCCCGGTTGGCCCGGCCATCAAAATGTTCTTTGGCGTAATGTCCTTTTGCACGTCTTCTGGCAGCTGGGCCCGGCGGTAGCGGTTGTACAGGGCGATAGCCACGGACTTCTTGGCCTCATTCTGCCCGACGATGTACTTGTCCAGCAGGTCAACGATCTGCTTTGGCGTTTTCTCTCTCATCCCTATTTTTCCTCGATTTCATCCGTAACAATCTCGTGGTCGGTAAAAACATCGATGTCCGCAGCTATGTTGACTGCTTCCTTGGCGATTTCACTGGCCGTCATCCCGCTGGCATGCCGGAGCATCCCCACGGCCGCTGCCTGGGCATAGTAGCCGCCTGAGCCGATGGCCACCACGCTTTCGTCTGGTTCGAGCACTTCCCCGTTGCCAGAAATCAAGAGCAAGTCCTGGTCGTTAAAAGCAATAACCATGGCTTCCAATTTCTGCAAGGCCGGGTCTTTCCGCCAGGACTGGGCCATTTCCACGGCTGCCCGGCGCAAGTCGCCGCTGTAGCTTTCCAGCTTTCCTTCCAGCATTTCCTGCAGGCTGACGGCATCCGCCACCCCGCCAGCAAAGCCGATCACCACTTGGTCGTGGTAAATGCGGCGGATCTTCTTGGCCGTGGTCTTGGCAATGATGCTCTTGCCCAGGGTCACCTGGCCGTCGCCGGCAATCGCCGTCTGGCCATTGTATTTTACTGAACAAATCGTTGTCATTTTCTTCCTCCGTTTGTTTGCTTTTCTATTTGATCGCGTTATTTAAAAATCTTGCTAAAAAGCGGAAATGATTACCGCTTTCCAACCATTTTCATAATAACACTTTTCCTCATTTTCGGGGAAAATGCTGGCGATATTCCACCGTAAGATGCTGCATGCTGACATGAGTATAGATCTGGGTCGTAGACAAGTCCTCATGGCCCAAGAGCTCCTGCACGCTCCTAAGGTCTGCCCCGTTGTTGAGCATGGCGGTGGCGAAGCTATGGCGGAGTTCATGGGGGTGGGCACCAGCCGTCAAGCCTGCTTTTTGAAAAATTTGCTGGACGGCTTTGGCAATCCCCCGGCTGGAAATTGGCCTGCCGAGCTTGTTTAAAAAGACTGCCCCGGTATCTGGCTCATTTTTCAATAAACTTGGCCGGGCTGCCTGCAGATATTCCTCCAAGTACTTTTTGCTCTCTTGGTCAAAAAAGACATAACGGTCCTTATTGCCCTTGCCGTGCACCAAAATCATGCCGTTTTCCAGGTCAAGCTGCTTAATTTTCAAGTCAGTCAGTTCGCTCAGCCGCATCCCGGTCGCGTAAAAAAGCGCCACAATTGCCCGGTTGCGGACTGTTAACGGTTTGCCATCGTTTAGCGAGCGGATGACCTGGCCGACTTCATCCTGGTAGAAAAATTCCGGCAGCTTTTTCTTCCCTCGCCTAAGCTGAATGGCCACGGTCGGGTCAGCTTTGACCAAACCCCGCCTGGTCAAAAATCGGTAAAAAGACTTAAGGCTGGATAATTTTCGAGATAAAGTGCTGGATGCCAGCTTTTGCCCGGTTGCCAGCAGGTAAATTTCCAGGTCCCGGCGGGATATTTGATCCCAGCCTGGAAAGCCCCCGTTTTCCTGCCAGAATTTCTTAGCTGCTGCCAGGTCCTTTTGGTAGGCCAGGACGGTTTTGGGGCTGTAAGAGCGCTCATTTTTCAAGTAGGAAAGAAACTGCTCTTCAAGGGTCATTAGTCATCCAGCTTCTCTGCCTTAAAGGCGGCCAGGTCGGCCAGGCCCCGTTCACTGATCTTTTCGTGGCGCTCGCGCTTGTTTCTGATCTTCTTGCCCTCCAGGCCCGGAATCAAGGCAAAGCTGGCGTTCATTGGCTGGAAGTGCTTGGCATCAGTGGTCGTAATGTAGTGAGCCATAGAGCCAAGGGCAGTGGTTACCGGGAATTCAACCGTCTCTTGCCCCAGGGCTTCTCTAGCCGCGTTAATCCCTGCGACCAGGCCGCTGCCGGCACTTTCCACGTAGCCTTCCACCCCAGTCATCTGGCCGGCAAAGAAGAGGCCTGGCCGCTTTTTAGCTTCATAGCTGGCCTTTAAAACTTCCGGGCTGGCCATGTAGGTGTTCCGGTGCATCTTGCCGTAGCGGACGAAGCGGGCGTTTTCCAGGCCAGGGATCATTTGGAAGACACGCTTTTGTTCCCCGTACTTGAGGTGGGTCTGGAAGCCCACGATATTGTACATGGAGGCAGCAGCGTTGTCCTGGCGGAGCTGAACGACAGCGTAAGGAGTCTTGCCGTCCTTCGGGTTCTCCAGGCCGACTGGCTTTAAAGGACCAAAGAGCAGGGTCTTGGCCCCCCGGGCCGCCATGACTTCGATCGGCATGCAGCCTTCAAAGACCTCGCTGTTTTCAAAGCCGTGAATTTCAGCAGTTTCCGCGTGAACCAGGGCATTGGCAAAGCGGTCGTATTCTTCCTTGGTCATCGGGCAGTTGAGGTAGGCGGCTTCGCCCCGGTCATAACGACTCTTCTTGTAAACGATGTCCATGTCAATGGAGTCAGCCGCGATGATTGGAGCGGCAGCGTCAAAGAAGTGGAGGCTTTCTGCGCCTTCAAAGTCCTGGATCTTTTCTGCCAGGCTATCGCTGGTCAAAGGACCGGTAGCGATAACGGTGATGCCTTCACTTGGCAGGTCAGTGATTTCTTCATCGTGAATGATCACTTCCGGCAGGCTGGTCAATTTGTCGGTCACATACTTGGAGAAAAGCTCCCGGTCAACGGCTAACGCCCCGCCGGCTGGAACTTGGCAGGCATCAGCGGCTTGCATGATCAAGGAGTCCATCTGCCGCATTTCTTCTTTCAAGAGGCCAACAGCGTTTGAAAGCTGGTTGGACCGCATGGAGTTGGTGCAGACTAATTCCGCGAAATTGCCGCTTTCATGGGCCGGAGTCATTTTCTTTGGCCGCATTTCGTACAAGTCAACCTTGATCCCTCTTTTGGCCAGCTGCCATGCTGCTTCGCTGCCGGCCAACCCGGCGCCAATTACCGTAACTTTTTCTGTCATTTGATTCAATCCTTCGCTTAAAAATTATCTACTTACCATTTTACCGAAAAAGCTTCTCCCTGCCTAATCGCACGCTCTGAGCAAAAAATGCCACCAAGGGCCTTGGTGACATCTTTGCTTTAACTTTCAACTTATTCGGCTGCTTCGCCTTGTTCTTCTCTTGGCTCTTCCTTGTAGTCGCCATTCGGGCAGAGGACGACCATGCCGTCCTTGCGCTTCTTTTCGACCAGGAAGTGGCCGTCGTGCGGGCAGACCCGGCTGATCGGCTTGTCCCAGGAAACAAAGTCGCAGTCTGGATAGCGGGAACAGCCATAGAATTTCCGGCCCCGCTTGGACTTCTTTTCCAGAACTTCGCCTTCCCCGCACTTCGGACAAGTCACGCCGACCTTCTTGACGATGGTCTGGGTGTGGCGGCAGTCCGGGAAACGGGAACAACCGTAGAACTTGCCGTAGCGGCCCATCTTGACCAGCATCGGGGCCCCGCAGACTTCACAATCAAAGCCAGCTGGCTGGTCCTTGATCTGGATCTTCTGGATCTCGCTGTCGGCTTTCTCCAGTTCTTTGGAGAATGGCTTGTAGTACTGGTCAACCACACTGACCCAGTCTTTCTTGCCTTCTTCGACTTCATCGAGTTCATCTTCCAGCTTGGCCGTGTAGTCAACGCTGGTGATGTCCGGGAAGAACTGCTCAACCAAGCCGTCGACGATTTCCCCCAGTTCAGTTGGCACGATTGCCCGCCCTTCCAGCTTGACATAATTCCGGGACTGGATATTCTGGATGGTCGGCGCGTAAGTTGACGGCCGGCCAACCCCGTTTTCTTCCAGAGCCCGGACCAGGCTGGCTTCAGTATAGCGGGCCGGCGGCTGGGTGAAGTGCTGCTTGCTGTCTGACTTGGTCAGCTTGACCTCGTCGCCCTCTTCCAGGGCTGGCAGGGCCACGTTCTTTTCACTCCGGTTGTCATAAACCTTGGTGTAGCCGGCAAACTTCATAACTGACCCGCTGGCTCTGAAGGTCACCCCATTTTGGGTCAAGTCATAGCGGACCGTGTCAAAGACGGCCGGAGTCATTTCACTAGCCACAAAACGGCTCCAAATTAAGGTATAAAGGCGGAGCTCATCCTTGGTCAAAACCTTTTCCAGGGACTTCGGTGTCCGGTAGACACTGGTCGGCCGGACAGCTTCGTGGGCATCCTGAGCGTCGCCTTGATTCTTGAAGTGGCGCTCCTTCTTGACCGCGAAGTCGCTGCCGTATTCCTCAACGATGAACTGAGCTGCTTCCTGGCGGGCAACTGGTGAGATCCGCTTGGAGTCAGTCCTCATGTAGGTGATCAAACCGACCGTGCCTTCCTTGCCCAGGCTGATCCCTTCATACAGGTGCTGGGCAATGTTCATGGTCTTTGAAGTCCGGAAGTTCAGCCGCCGGTTGGCTTCCTGCTGCATGGTGGAAGTGGTAAACGGCGCGGCTGGCTGCCGGCGGACTTCTCTTTTAACTACCTTACTGACCGTAAACGGCTGCTTCTTATCAAACTTAGCCAGCAGCTTCTGGACGGCCTCGTTATTTGGCAATTCCGTCTTTTTGCCTTCTTCGCCGTAAAAGCTAGCCTGGAACTTGTCCTTGCCCTTGGCAAATTCAGCGTCAATCGTCCAGTATTCAACCGGCTTGAAGGCCTTAATTTCCTTTTCCCGGTCGATAACCAGCTTCAAGGCAACTGACTGCACCCGGCCGGCTGACAGCCCCTTCTTGACCTTGGACCAGAGAATCGGCGACAAAGAGTAGCCGACCAAGCGGTCCAAGACCCGGCGGGCCTGCTGAGCGTTGACCGTGTCCATATCGATGGTCCGGGCGTGGTTGAAGGCATCCTTGACTGCGTCCTTGGTAACTTCGTTAAAGGTTACCCGGTTGGCTTCTTTTTCGTCCAGGCCTAAAACGTGGGCCACGTGCCAGGCAATAGCTTCCCCTTCCCGGTCGGGGTCGGAAGCCAGGTAGACTTTGTTGGCCTTCTTGGCTTCAGCCTTCAGTTCCTTGATGGTGTCACCCTTCCCCCGGATGGAGATGTATTTTGGCTGGTAGTCGTGGTCAATGTCGACCCCCATCTGGGACTTGGGCAAGTCCCGGATGTGCCCTTTAGAGGCGATTACGCGGTACTTCCGGCCCAGGTACTTCTCGATAGTGTGGGCCTTGGCTGGAGATTCCACGATAACCAGGTCTTTTTTCACCTTGCTCTTTTTCCGCTTCGGGCTGCTCTTCTTGGCAGCCGTGGTCGCCGTGGTCTTTTTACTACTCTTGCTTTTATCTTCTTTTGCTGTAGCAGGCATCAAATGCCCCTTTCACTGAATTCGAAATTAAATCTTCTTCAATATAGAAATAATTTCCGGAATTGTCAACCAAAAGAAAATTAACTTAAGGGAGCAGACAGGCAATTTTTGCAAGAATTTAATCTTTCACAGGTCAATTTCCTTGTCGATAACCGGGGTTGCCCCGGCTGAAATCAGCTGGTTGGTGCCGGCCGACAAGGGGCTGGTGATTACACCCGGGACGGCAAATACGTTCCGGTTTTCCTGCAGGGCCAAATTGGCCGTAATCAACGAACCGGAATGGGCTTTGGCTTCAGTCACGATCACGTTCTTGCAAATCCCGGCCAAAATCCGGTTGCGCTCTGGAAAGCGGAAGGGCCTTGGCGGCGTGTCGGGCAGGTATTCGCTAAGCAGGAGACCCCGGGCGGCAATTTGCTGCTGCAAGAGCGTATTTTCCCGGGGGTAAAAATAGTTCAGGCCATTAGCCACAACCGCGATGGTCTTGCCGCCAAAATTCAAGGCATTCTGGTGGGCCAGGGCATCAACGCCCTTAGCCAGGCCGCTGGCGATCACCTGTTTTTTCTTTAGCAAAACCGGCATGAGGTTCTCAATCACCTTGCCGGAATATTGACTTGGCGTTCTTGACCCCACGATCACCGTCACCTCTTTTTCCAAAAGGGACAAGTCCCCCTTGGCAAAAAGCAAAATCGGCGGCCGATAAATTTCTCTTAATCGTACTGGATAAGCATCGTCAAAGAAACTAATTATTTTGAAATTCCTTTGCAAGTTTTCAATGGCACTTTCGTAGCGGTCACTTAAAAAGGCCCGCTCTACCCGGTAGAGGATTTCATCAGGCAGTTCCAGGCAGTTCAGCCATTCATGGTCCACGTCCTCATCCGGGGGCATCTGCTGCATGACCTGCAATATTTTGAGATAGCTGAGGCCCTTCTGCAGCTTCAGGCGCAGTAAGAATTCGGTTTTGTTCATTTTTTCCCTCCACTTACTATTACGCCAAAAAGCGGGAATTTTTCTTTTTCTCAAAATTTTTATTTTTTCTTTTTTGACCAAAAAGAAAAAGACCGATCTAGTCAGCCTTTTTAAGTCCAACCATCTCGCTCACCGGACTGAAGGTCAGGCGGTGAATCGGCGTTGGGCCGTATTTTCTTAATGCTTCCAGGTGGTCCTTGGTTCCATAGCCGGCATTATGGTCAAAGGCATAGTCTGGATAAAGACGGGCGTAATCGTCCATCAAAGAGTCTCTGAAAACCTTGGCCACAATTGAGGCCGCGGCAATCGAGTTAGACTTAGCATCCCCCTTGATCAATTCTAGCTGGGGCAAGTCCACCGGCACGTTCATGGCATCGACCAGCAAAGCATCTGGCCTGGTGCTCAAAGCTTCCACGGCCTGCTTCATGGCCAGGCGGTCAGCCTCGTAAATATTGATCTGGTCAATCACTTTGTTGTCCATGACCCCGACGCCGACAGCAACAGCCTCTTGCAGGATCTTGGGATACAGGGCCAGGCGCTTTTGCGGACTCAGTTTCTTTGAGTCGTTGACTTCCAGTAAGGAAAAATCTTCCGGCAAAATGACGGCAGCCGCTACAACCGGGCCAGCCAAAGGACCCCGGCCGACTTCATCGACCCCGCCCACCAGCTGCCCTTTAGCCCAAAAATCCTTCTCGTAACTGAAGCGGCCCAAGAATTCTTCCTTTTGCTTAGCCAGCTTTTCCTGCCGGCGCTGGTAGCTGACCAGCAGTTTCTGGACCCCCTTGCGGTCGTCTTTGGCTAATTCCGCCAGAATAGCTGGGTCGATAGAATCTGCTTGCAGCAGGTCTTTAATTTCATTAATTTTCATTATTCGCGCTTGGCCAGTCCAGGCTGATCCTGCCCAGCTTGCCCTTTCTTAACCGCTGCAGCATGAAGAGGGAGAAACGGTCATAGTCTTCCCGCATCCCGTTGTTTTGAGTCATGGCCAAAAGCAGGTCAGTGTCGCCGATATTTTCCAGCTTGTCCTTAGTGCAGTTGGCGAACTTGGCCAGATAAGCCGGGTAGTACTGCCGCAGCTGCCGGATGACAAAAAGTGCAACGTCGTCAGCGTGGAAAATCGTGTCCTTGATGGCCCCAAAAGCAGCCAGCTTGTAGCCTACTTCCTGGTCTTCAAACTTTGGCCAGAGAATCCCCGGCGTGTCCAGGATCTGGATGCCATATGGGGTCTTCAGCCAGGCCTGGCCCTTGGTTACCCCCGGCCGGTCCCCGGTCATGGTGACATTGCGGCCAACCAGGCGGTTGATGATAGTGGACTTGCCGCAGTTAGGCACGCCAACTAGGCAGACGCGGATGATCGGGTTGGAGGCCCCTCTCTCTTCCAGCTTCTTGACCTTTTCGCTGGCTGCCTTCTTGATCAAGGTGATCAAGGCCTGCATATTAGTGTTGTGCTGGGCATCCATTGCCATGACCAAGGTGCGCGGGCCCTGCAATTTCTTTTGCCAGAGCTTGGTCATCACCGGGTCAGCCAGGTCGGTCTTGTTTAAAATGATCAGGTGGGGCTTGTCGCCGACCAGTTCACTGATCATCGGGTTTCTGGAAGCGCTTGGAATCCGGGCGTCCAAAACTTCAATAACAACGTCAATTAAGTTTAATTTTTCTTCCAGCTGATTCCTAGCCTTGTTCATGTGGCCTGGATACCATTGAATTTTAGTCATTTTTCCTCCCAAAAACAGCAGAAAAGGAAGCCGGGGCTCCCTTTCGTGCTTGTCACTGAATCCTAAAAATTATCCTAGTACTGCATTTTCTCTTCATAAGCCTGGTAAGCATCGTCAAAAATCGTCATGCTGGGCAGGTAAGCGGCATTTTCCTCCAGATATTCTGACAGCCTGGTCCGGTCCTGTTCCTGTCTGGGAAAGGTCGAGTCAAACTGGGCGTTGTTGGCAAACTGGGCCAGGTCGCCATTTGAATCCGGATCGCGCAAAGTCATCAAAAACTGGTAAAAACTTTGTCGGTAGGCCATATATTACTCCGTATAAAACATGACCGCGTAGGCCTCATGGCCGGCGTGGGTGATGATGATCGGGCTGGTTTCCTGGACCAGGATCTCCAGGTCCGGGTTGACTTCCTTGAAGCGCTGGGCGAGCTCTTCCATCTTGTCTCTGGTGTCGACATAGGAGATGCCGACATACTTGACCTTGTCGCCCAGTTCTTTCAACTGGTCGACAAGCATGTCGTCAAACTTCTTGATGAATTTCTTCCCCCGGCCCCGGTAAGGGACATTCAAGCTGCCCTCTTTCATGGTCAGGCCGACGTGGAAGTTCAAAGCTGAAACCACCCGGCCGGCCCACTTGCCCAAACGGCCGCCGGCTAAAATGTTCTGCAGGTTGGGCACCATCATTTCCAGGTACATATTCTTGCCGATCTGGTCCAGGTGAGCCAGGATTTCATCCATTTCCTTGCCCGCTTCCGCGTCCTTGGCCGCCTCAATGCAATAGTAGCCTTGAGAGCGGTCAGTATAGCCGCAGTCGATGACCGTGATCTTGCCGGCTACCATTTCAGCGGCCTGGCGGGCGGAATCAACCGTCCCCGACAGGGTCTTGGCCATGAAAATCCCCAGGACTTCACTGCCGTCAGCCGTCAGTTCCTCCATTCTCTCCACGAACAGGCCGACCGGGGGCTGGCTGGTCTTGGGCAGCTTCTCTGCCTCATCCATCTTTTGGATAAAGTCGGCCCGGGTAATGTCAACGCCATCCGTGTAGGTATGTCCGTCGATTGTCACCGACAGGGGCACCACCGTAATACCGTATTTTTCAATTTCTTCCGGACTCAGCTGTACTGAGGAATCCGTCATGATCTTGATCTTAGACAATTTAACTGCCCTCAATTTACAAATTATCCTATCAGCTTCTAAGTTGTGATAGAATTAGACTTAATACAGACTTTAGTATAACAAATTTTCGGCTAAAAATTATAATTAATTGATCAAAACTGAAGGGACTTTATATGGCTTTCAATCCTTGGCAGCCGGTCGAAGACCGGCCCAAATCTTACTATATTATTGACAATGTTCTCTCAGCCGTCGTGCACGGGATCGGCTTCGGCCTCTCAATCGCCGGCCTGGTTATTTTAGTGGTCCGGGCCGCCCACAGCCACAGCGCCCTCAGAGTGACAACTTTTGCCATCTACGGGGCTTGCATGATCCTGCTTTACCTATTCTCGACCCTCTACCACAGCCTGGTCTTTACCAAGGCGAACAAGGTCTTCCAGATCTTAGACCACTCTTCAATCTTTATCGCGATTGCCGGCTCTTATACCCCTTATACCCTGGTCACGATCGGCGGGGCTAAAGGCTGGGTCATGTTCGGCATCATCTGGGCCCTGACGGTCTTTGGGATCCTCTATTATATCTTCAACCAGGGCAAACACGTTATCGGCGACACCATCCTTTATATCGCCATGGGCTGGATGGTGATCCTGGCCGGCAGCCAGCTTTATTTCAGCCTGGGGCCGACCGGCTTATGGCTTTTAGTCTCAGGCGGGATTGCCTACACCTTTGGCTGCCTCTTCTTCTCTATGCGGGGCCTGCCATATAGCCACGTCATCTGGCACTTCTTCGTTTTGCTGGGCTCCATCTTGATTTTCTTTTCAGTTTTATTTTATGTATAAAAAAGGCGCTGGTGACCAGCGCCTTTTAGATTGCCAAAAATTCCGCGATTGCCGCCTGGCTGTTCTCTACCTGGCCGCTGACCACGCCCTCAAGGGCTTTGCGCAAAAGCTGGCCCAGTTCCGGTGAAGGCTTAATCCCCTCCTTGATCAGCCACTGGCCGTCAATGGCCAGCTCCCCTGCCGCCTTGATTGGCAGACGGTTATAGCGGTCTAACAGGACCTGGCTGGATAGAGGCTTGCCCAAAAGCCCCGCTAGCTTTAAAGCCGCCTCCAGGTTCTCCTGGCCGATTTCAAAGAGGTCAAAATCACTCTCTTCCCCCCGGCTCAAGAGGTCAAAGGCGGCCACGATCTGTCTGACTTGCTGGTTCATTGCATTGGAGTTCTTCCAGGCCCGCATGAAAGGCGAAATCTTGTCGGCCGGCAGGTTGATTAAAACGGCGATCAAGCTCCAAAAGACTGCTTCGTCATCCGGACCGGCCTTAAGGTCAGTTAAGACAGAGAGCTGGTCCTTTTTCCCGGCCAGACCCGGGCATTCCTCGCTTAAGCCGGTGGCCAAAAAGTCCTTAAAAGCCTGCGGGCTGTCCTTGCCCAGGGCCAGCTTGACAAATTCTTCCCTGATTCTTTCCACGGAAATCTTGCTTAAAAGCTCGTGGTTGTTGATAATAGCCTGCCTGGTCTTTTCTTCCAGGCTGAAAGAGAGCTGGCTCATGAAGCGGACTGCTCGCATCATCCGCAAGGCATCCTCATGAAAGCGTTCTTCAGCCACGCCAACAGCCTTGATCACCCGCCGCTTCAAGTCGCCTAAACCGTCAAAAAGGTCAATGATCTCCCCTTGCCGGTTCATGGCCAGGGCATTGATGGTAAAGTCCCGCCGCTTTAAGTCCTCGTCCAGGTTCTGCACGAAGGTGACCTTGTCTGGCCGGCGGAAGTCCTGGTAGCCGGATTCCGTTCTGAAAGTCGTGATCTCGTAGCTGGATCCCCCATAAAGGACGGTCACTGTCCCGTGCTGGATGCCAGTGTCGATACTTTTGGCAAAAGTCTCCTTGACTTCTTCCGGGTAGGCACTGGTCGCGATATCCACGTCATGAATCGGCCGCTCTAAGAGCAGGTCGCGGACGCAGCCGCCGACGAAGTAAGCTTCAAAGCCAGCTTCTTCCAACTTTTCCAGGACCGGCATGGCCTGGGTAAAAACTTCCGTTATACGAATATTAGTCATCTTCTTCTCTACCTCGACTTTTTTTGCTAAAATTGATTACGTATGGGGAATAATTTAAGAAATAAGAAAGGAGTGTCGAAATGAACAAGCCAAAATTCAAATGGACCACTAGTGACACGATCAACATCCTGATGATTGCCCTGGGCTCGGCCATCTACGCATTCAGCGTGGACATGGTGTCGATTCCCAACAAGCTGGCCGACGGGGGATTGTCGGGTTTCATCCTGATCATCCGCCACTTCTGGGGGGTCAACCCCGGTCTCAGCACCTTCATCATCAACATTCCCTTGATCTTTTTAGGCTTTAAATATATGGGCAAGCGGGCCATGATTTATACCATCTGGGGTACCCTTTGCCTGTCCTTCTTCTTAAGCATGTGGACCCTACAGTCTATTATAGACCAAGTTCCCGTCCATCACGACCCCTTCCTGGCTACTGTCACGGCCGGCTGCTTGTCGGGGCTGGGACTAGGACTGGTCTTCCACTTTAACGGGACCACCGGGGGCAGCGATATTGCCGCCCGGGTCTTGCAGGAAAAATATGGGATCACGCCCAGCAAGGGCCTTCTGGCCCTGGACTTCTTAGCCCTGGCCTGCTCCCTGTCTTACCTGGACTTCTTCCATGTCGGCTACACCATGGTCTCCTGCTTCATTTTATCCAAAGTCATGGCCCTGGTTACTGAAGGCGGGACCCGGGCCAAGGGGGTCTTTATCATTTCCCAGAATTACCGGAATATCGCCAAGCTGATTGACCTGCGCTTAGAGCGGGGCTTCACCTACATTAACGCTGAGGGCGGCTATTCCAACGAACCCCGCCACATGATCTACCTGGTCCTGTCACCAAGAGAAATCCCAGAATTAAAGAAAATCGTCAAACAAGAAGACCCGCAGGCCTTCATCATCTTCTTTGACGTCAACGAAGCTTTGGGCGAAGGCTTCAGCTACAAGACCAAATCGCCAAGCTTATTTATCAGAAAGTAAAAAGAGTCACCAGCGTGACTCTTTTTTTCTTGCCTTAATCTTACTTAATCCTGAGAGCCGCGTCCCGCAGCTTCTTGCTAAAGACAGGCGCCAGGTGCTGCAGGAGGCTGACCGGATCAATTTCGCCCTTGTCATAGACATTAGTCAGAAGCAAATAGGCTTGGATCTCACCAAAGTCATTCTTAACCGGAACCAGCAGGATGCGGTCAATATCATTCTTGGCGCAGAAATCCCCTTGTTCAGCAAAGTCAGCCTCTTCTTCGGCAAATTTAGCAACATCAGCAATGTCTAAATAATTCTGCCGGGCCAGCAGGCGTTCAATCGGCTCCAAGAAACGCTTGCTGATATTTTCCAGTTGCGTATTGAGCGGCGCAACATAAGGCGCGGCCCATTCGTAATTAATCGTGAAGCTGTCTGCCCCTAGCTCTAGCAATAGTGCGTGTGAAGCCAGGGCAAAGACCGTCACCACGCAGTTTGGCATGGTCGAGGCCTTGGTATAGTAATTGACCCAGCTGCGCAGGCCCCGGCGGGTCAATCCACCGGCTCAGAGCTTCCAGATTGCAGACCTTATCAGTCAAAGTCCGGATAACCGGCTGAAAGTAAACCTGGATCCAGCCCTTTTCCAGGGCCTCGTCAATGTGGCTAAGCACATACTCTTGCAGGCGGTGTCTTTGGTCCAGCTTGTCATCATAGTAAACTATTCCGGACTTAAAAGGATCTTCCAAGGACTCACAGGCCATATTCCTGGCAGTAGGCATAAAAGCGGTCTTCACCCGACCGGGTGCAGTCCTGGTCACCAAAACTGTCCTTAAGACAAGCTCCCACAAAGCGCAGCAGGTCATCCCCCTGCGTATTGGTTGTTGTAATCCTTCATCCCCACCAGGTCAAAGGAAATGATCGAAACACGCTCGCCTTCCTTGATCCAGTCCCTTGTCCGGCTTTGGCCGACTTCTTGGAAAGAGCGCAGGTCCAGCAGGCCGGTCAAAAGGTTCCGGTTGATGTTGATCGGCGTAATGTAGCACAGGTGCAATTCCCGGCCAGCAACTTCAGCCTTGCGAACCTAAGCATTAAGCATGTGCTCTTGCCCCTTGGCATCTGCAACTGTCATGTGTTCAAATTCGGCATGATCACCGCTTAGACCTGTAGTCAGCGGGAAGAGCTTTTCCCAGGCAAAATCAGTCAGTTCAGCCATATTTTTGCAGGCAAACAAACCCAGCAACTTCTTATTGGCATAGACGATGGCCGTTTTATTATCCTTGACTTCCAGAACCAGGAAGGGCTTCCGGATATAAGTAAAAGACTTTCGCAAGAAATTTGTCAGATCATCTTTTTCAATCATATTACCAGCTTCCATCTAGCTGTTTTTTGTCATTAGAGACTTGTACAAAGTAATTATACTAAATCCTTCTATCTTTTTCTCAAAAAATAATAGTATTTTTGCAATTATTTTGCGAACTAAAACCGCTCTCACTTAGAGAACGGTTAAAAACTTAAAAAGCATTCAGTTATGATGGCAATTTCGCGAACTGGCTGCGGTAAAGCTGGCTGTAAAAGCCGCCCCGGGCCAAAAGGTCAGCGTGCTTGTCGCGTTCAATAATCTGCCCGTCCTTCATCACCAGGATCAAATCAGCATTAACGACCGTGGACAAACGGTGGGCCACGACAAAGCTGGTCCGGCCCTGCATCAACTTGTCAAAAGCAGCTTGAATCAGCATTTCTGTCCGGGTGTCGATAGAGCTGGTTGCTTCATCCAAAATCAGCATTGGCGGGTCCAGCAGCATGACCCTGGTGATACAGAGCAGCTGCTTTTGCCCGGCGCTTAAGCTGTCAGCGGAAAGGGGCGTGTCCAGGCCCTGGGGCAGGCGGCGGATAAAGCCCCAGCTGTGGGCAGCTTTAGCCGCCGCGATGATTTCCTCGTCAGTAGCATCTTCCTTGCCGTAAGCCAGGTTATCCCGGACTGTCCCCTCTTCCAGCCAAGTGTCCTGCAAGACCATGCCGAAATTTTTTCTTAAGGCATGGCGGGACATGTCCTTGATATTTCTGCCGCCTAAGTAGATTCCGCCGGAATCCACGTCATAAAAGCGCATGAGCAGGTTGATGGTGGTCGTCTTCCCGCAGCCGGTCGGCCCGACCAGGGCAACCCGCATCCCCGGCTTGGCAGTCAAGTTGAAGTCCCTGATCAGAGGCTTGTCCGCCTGGTAGGAGAAGTTGACATGGTCAAAGACGACTGAACCGGTCTTGACTTCAAGCAAATCGCCATCAGCCTTGTTCAAGTCAACCGGATCAGCTTCCGGCTCTTCATTGATCAGTTCAAAGACCCGGCCGGCGCAGGCAGCCGCGTTTTGCAGCTCAGTAATCACCGAGCTGATGTCGTTAAACGGCTTCATGTACTGGTTAGAGTAATTCAGCAAAACGCTGAGCCCCCCAACCGTAAGACGCCCGCCCATGATGGCAAAAGCACCCGCCAAGGCGACCAGGGCATAAATAAGGGAATTGATAAAGCGGGTGGCCGGGTTGGTCAGGCTGGAATAAAAGGTCGCCTGCTGGCTGTATTCTTGCAGGCGGTGGTTTATTTCAGCGAAGCGGCTTGAGGCGGTTTTTTCATAACCAAAAGCCTTGACCACCTTGACCCCGCTCACCATTTCCTCAATCAAGCTGGTCTGCTCGCCCCGAGTCTGGCTCTGCTTTCTGAACATCTGGTAGGACCGGCTGGCAATAAAGCGGGCCACGATGAAACTCAAAGGAGTCAAGACCAAAACCAGGAGGGTAATTTCCACCGACTGGCTGAGCATGAAGGCTAGGGTAGCCACAATAGTGATCAAGCCGGAGAAAAGCTGGGAAAAGCCTAGGAGCAGGCCGTCAGAGAGCTGGTCGGTGTCGGCAATGATTCTGGAAACAATGTCCCCGCTTGGGTGCTGGTCCAGATATGACAAGGGCAAAAGCTGCAGCTGCCGGATGGCCTTTTCCCGGATATCCTGGACGGTCCGGTAGGTCAGTTTATTGTTGATCAGGCCCATCAGCCAGGTGGCGGCGGCTGAGACAATCACCAAGATTAAAATCTGGACCAGGTCCTGGCCAATAGCTGGAAAGTCAACTTTGCCAGGGCCGACAATCTGGTCAATGGCCCGGCCAAAGATGATCGGCACATAAAGCTGGAAGATAACGGAGACTGCCGCCAGAATTATGCTGATGAATAAAAGAAGGCGGTAGCGGCCGATAATTGGCAAAAGCTGCTTCATCGCCTGCCAGCTGGCCATTTTCTTGTCTTGCTTTTTCATCGGCTCCCCTCCTTATCTTCTTTTGCTTCTTTTTCCTTCGGGAACTGGGAATAATAGATTTCCTGGTAAACCTGGCAGTTGGCCAAAAGCTCTTCGTGCTTGCCGCTAGCCACCAGTTTGCCATCGTCTAAGACCAGAATCTGGTCAGCCTGCATGATGCTGGAAACCCGCTGGGAAACCAGAATCTTAGTTACGTCCTTCAAGCTGGCCAGAGCCTGCCGCAGACGCGCCCCCGTTGCCAGGTCCAGGGCGCTGTCGCTGTCATCTAAAATCAAAAGCGGAGCCTGCTTGACCAGGGCTCGGGCGATGGTCAAACACTGCTTTTGCCCACCGGAAAGGTTTCTGCCTTCCTGCTCGAGCTGAAAGTCCAGCTGGCCGGGCTTAGCCAAGACTACGTCTTTCACCTGGGCCAGGCTGAGGGCCTGCCAGAGTTCTTCATCACTGGCCTCCAGCCTGCCCATCAACAGGTTGTCCCGGATGCTTCCGGCAAAAAGCTGGGCCTTTTGCGGCACCAGGGCATACAGGTCCAATAGTTCCTCTTGGGTCAGTTCCTTTATGGAAACGCCGCCCAGTTTGATCTCCCCTTCCCCGCAGTCATAAAAGCGGGTCAACAGCTTCAAGAGGGTGCTCTTGCCGCTGCCCGTCCCCCCGATAATGCCGACGGTCGCGGCCGGCTTGATCGTAAAGGTCAAGTTTGAAACGGCTGGCGCGGAGGCTGCCGGATAGGTAAAGGAAACATTTTTAAAGTCAACCTGGCTGTTTGTGACCTTTGGACCTGCTTTAGGATAAGTCAAGTCATTTTCCGTGGCCAGAACCTGGCCAACCCGGTCTCCGCAGGCCCAGGCCCGGTTGATGGTGATAATCAGGCTGGCCAGCTTAATCAGTTCCACGATCATTTGGGCCAGGTAGTTGTAAAGAGCCACCACTTGCCCTTGAGCCATTGCTCCGGTATTTACCTGGACGGCGCCAACTTGAATCAAGACAATGGCCGCGATGTTGATCATGACATAAGTCACCGGGTTCATGGCGGCTGACAGGCGGCCGACGAACTCATTCAGCTTGGTCATGGCGGAAACTTTTTCATCAAATTTGGCCACGGCGGCTCTTTCTTTTCTGAAGGCCCGGATGACCCGGACCCCGGCCAGGTTTTCATTGCTCAAGCGGGTAATTTCATCCAGCCGCTTCTGCACCTTCCGGTAAAGGGGAATGCTGACCAGCATGATGCCAAAAACGACCAGGGCCAAAAGCGGAATCGCTACGGCAAAGATCAAGGCCGCTTTAACATTGACCGTAAAGGCCGCAATCATTGACCCAAAGACGATAAAAGGACTTCTTAATAAGAGGCGCAAAGCCATGTTGAAGCCGGTCTGCACCTGGTTGATATCACTGGTCAAGCGGGTGATCAAGGTGCTGGGCGGCAGCTGATCCAGGTTGGCAAAACTGAACTTTTCCACCTTGTCAAAAGCCGCCTGCCGCAGCTGGCTGGCCAGGCCCACGCTGGCCTTGGCGGCAAACCACTGGGCAGTAATGCTGGCCGTGATCCCGAAAAGGGCCAAAAGGGCCAAAAGGCCAACCTGCTGGAAAACATAGGCCTGGTTTCTTTCTTTGATCCCGTAATCGATAATCCTGGCCACGACCAGGGGAACGAACAGGTCAAACAGGGCTTCCAGCAGCTTGAAAAGCGGGGCCAGAACGCTTTCTTTTTTATAGTCTTTGAGGTAGCTAAAGACGTATTTCATGTTCCACTTCCTTAATTTATTTGATGTTTCGAAATTCGATCATACTTTATTCTTATTAAAATCAACAAGCACAAATTTCTAAAATTATTTTAAATCGATCATTTTTACGAGTTTACCACTTGATTTTTTACAGGATTAGCAATAAAGTTTATTCATAATACTAAGATGAACACTTTTTCATTGCTAATACCTCAATTTCTTTTGCCTGGCAGCACTTTTTAACCGGGAAAATTAGAAATAGTTAGGTAAAAAAATTTTTAAAAGTTTCGTTTTTAATAACAAGTGTTTTTATTTCTTAAGGAATTGATATATTATTATATCAGAACTGTTTGATACGCGTAGCATATATATCTGACATTTCAATCTTTTTATTATGAGGAGCTTAGTAAACCCGTGAGAATCGAACACCTAGAGATCTTTGTAAACGCCGCGCAGACGCAGAGCTTTACCAAGACTGCACAAAATATGAACATGTCCCAGCCAGCGGTTTCCCTGGCCATATCCTCAATCGAGAAGCAACTGGGCTACCAGCTGTTCAGCCGCTCCCGCCGCAAGATGCTGCTTACCCCGGCCGGCCGGTCTTTGTACAACAGCATCAAGAGCGAATTGAACAACTACCGGACCGCCGTTTCCAAGGCCAAGCGGATCGCCATGTCAGAAGGACAAATCACCTTGAAGGTCGGCTTAATCGGAATTCTAGCCGAACAGCTGATGCTTCCAGGCTTGATCCGCCAGTTCCGCAGGAGCCGCGACACCGTAAACATCGAATTCTTCGTTGAAAGCAGCCCGGTTCTCTTTGAGAAGCTGGCCTCCCACGAGCTTGACCTGGTCTTGTCAACTCCGGAAGCCATGCCGAAATTCCCGGACTTCACCGCCTACACGATCGGCAAGTTGAAGTGGTGCACCCTGGTGCCAAATGACCACCCTCTGGCTGAAAAGGACCTGCTTTCAGAAAAGGACCTGGACGGCAAGGACCTGGTCTTCCTGGATCTTTCTTATTCATCACCGCTGATTACCTTGATGCAGGACCGGATTGAAAAGAACTGCAAGCAAAGCCGGATCTTCTTTGCCAACAATGTCGTGGCGCAAACCATGATGGTTTACACCCAGCAGGGCCTGGCTATCCAGCCATACACCGGCTCGCTTGATGACGACAATTGCGAAGTCAACGGCCTAAAGCGGGTTCCCCTGGACGTCAAGGTCAGCTCAGACCTGACCCTCTTCACTTGCAAGGACGTCCTCAACGAACACGTCCTGGACTTGATGAACTGGCTCAAGGCACAAAAGCTGGGCTAAGATTATAAGTATATAGAAAAAATGCTCATCGGCTGATGAGCATTTTTCATTGCTGTTTTTTCGACTTGAGTTATTTGATTTCATTAAAGGACTTGTTGCAGTAGTTGATCAGCTGCCGCATGTCCTGCTTGCCCCAGTTCCAGGCCCGGAATTCCTTCAAAAATTCCTCTGAGCAATAGTTTAAGTAGTTGTCCTCTGCTTCTTCCAAAATCTGCCGGGGATCCATGGCCTTGATTTCTGCCAGCCGGCTTTCCCTAATATAAGCCGGGTCGTTTAAGAGAGACTTGCGGCTGACCGGCTTTAACTGGCAGCCCCAGCTGGCTGCCCGGGCGCTTGCCAGGTGCAAGAAGGCAGCGTTGTGGGTAATGCAGTCTTGCAGGATCTGCTGGCCCCGGCCAGATTGTCTGGGCATCTCCAAACTGAAGCAATACTGCCGGTCTAAAGTCAGAAAAAGACCGTTATTGTCAAGGCACTCAAACAGCTTCATCTGGTGCAGGCCCACCAGGTCAAGCGGCTTGTGGCGCATGATGAAAAAAGAGAAATAGGCATGTGAGCCAAAGGACTGCACATACTGGTCTGACATCCCGATCTGCCGGCAGAGCTGCTTTTTAATAGTCAGTTCGTGGGCCGGCTCCTTCTTTCTCAGTTCATGAACCAGGCGGCGGCATGTCTTCTTTTTAAGCAAGACCCAACCGGCATCGGCGTCATAAATGATCGTCCGGTACTTGCCCAAAAGCAGGTCCATCTGGAAGTCGTAGGCCGCGACCGTCTTCTGGTTTATCTGGTAGTCCTCGTCGGCCTGGGCAGCTATTTTCCCGCTAGCCAGTAAGGCAGGCAGATTCTGCCGGTCAACCACCGCCACATTCATATCGCAAATTTTCTTTCTCGTTCTCATTTTCTCCTAAACAAGCTCCTAACACTATTTACCGTTTATATGTTGTTATTTTTCTCCTAGTCTAATTTAACAAAAAGGCCCTTGCGAGGCAAGCGGTTCCATCGATTTTGGCCAACCTTTATCAACTTTGTATGCGCTTCCGGTATTGGTTGATTTTCCAGCCGGGGACGTGTAGAATATTTTCCGTAAAAGTCCGCTTGTTTTTATCTGGACAAGTCAAGTTTTGCTAGAAGGAAAATGAAAATTTGCAAGTCGACCTTATCTCACTGACAATCTCAGGGCTGGTCCTGCTAGTCTTGATCCTCAACATTCTCTATTCCCCGGCCTTCAACCGCCTGGACCGGAAGCTGCACAAGAAACTGGTGCGGACGCAGAAGAATATTTTTTGGAAGATCATCGCCTTCATCAACGAGCCCAAGCTGGTCATTGTCTGGGACGTCTTGATTGCCGGCCTGCTCTTAAACGAAAACAATTACCGGCTCGGCCTTTGGGTCCTGGCTACCTTAGGCGTGACCGATGCAGCCGGTTTTATCGTCAAGCACCTGGTCAAGCGGAGCCGCCCTCATGCCCACCTGTCTGAAGAAGAAGGCTACAGCTTCCCCAGCGGCCATGTCTTAGGGGCAACGACCATGTGCCTGATCCTTTACGCCCTGCTCAGACGGGAATTTGATCAGTTATTTGCCGTAATTCTTTTGATCTACTGGCTCTTTGTGGTTATCTCCCGCCTTAACCTCCGGGCCCACTACCCGTCAGACGTCCTGGGAGCCGTGGCCTTGTCGGTCTTCTGTTTTACAGTCGTGCAGACAATCTATGCTGCCCTCTTTTTGAAGTAGAACATAATACATAACAGAGACGATAACGATATATAGGAGCAAAAAATCCAGAGTTCTAACTTAACAGAACCCTGGATTTTTTATTTTGCAGCTTATTAATTGTGAAAGCCGACCATGAGCCCCCCTCTTTCCGCGTAGAAAGAGCACAGGCCCCGCATTGGCCGGATGGTAATCTCAGCCTCAGGATATTCTGCTAGCAGCAGTTCCTTCAGCTTCTCAGCATCAGCTTCATTTTCGCAGTGGTCAATCACGACCCGGCCGCCCTGGTACTTCTCTTCCTTCATCTGCTTGACCAGTTCCCGCAGGGCCTTCTTCATTCCTCTGGCCTTGGTCAAAGGCTGCAAGTCACCGTCAACGCTGGCCGTCCCGATTAAATTTATCTTCAGCATCCCCGCAATTTTGGCCACGGCTGGCGACACCCGGCCGTTTAAGGACAGGTTTCGCAGGGACTGGAGGACGAAAAGCAAGTGAGTCTTGGTCCGGTACTCGGCAATTCTGGCTTTCAAGTCAGCAAAGCGGAGCTTGTCATCTTTAAGAATGCTTTCGATCCCTTCCAGGATTACTTCCAGTTCCGGACCGGCTGACCGGGAGTCAACGACCACGATCTGGGCATGCGGGTGAGTCTCTAAGTAGATGTCTCTGGCCTGCAAGGCGGAAGAGTAGGTCCCCGACAAGCCGCTAGTAATAGTCCCGATCACTGCCTTCTCGCAGCCCTCCAAACTATCCAGCCAGCGCTGGATGCTTGGCGCGGCAGTCTTGCCTGCCTCCTGGCTGGCCTCCATCTTGTTCAAAAATGCGCCCATGTCCAGATGCTCGTCATCCAGCCAATTTTCCTGGCCGATGGTCAAAGTCAAGGGCACGACCTCAAGGCCGCGGCTTGGGTCGGTCAAAGTATTGGCGCTTGAATCAACTATCAGTCTCACGTTTTCCATAATATTATCCCGATTCTACATTGTCTCTGGCAGCTTTTCCTGCCTTGTCTGTTTCTAAATCTATTTTAACAGTTTTTCCTTAACCGGGGAATTTTTTACTAACCGCTTTCAAACTTGGATTTTGACCAAACTTGCTTAGCAAAAAGTAAAATTTGTAAAAAAGCGGTTTTTTGGAATCGTTTTCAAAAAACTGGCTGTTTACGGATTCACAAGCTTATACTATAATGAACTTGTAAATAATTACAGAGCGAATGCTCTTGCTGTCGGAGAATTCCTCCGCCAGCGTATTTTAAGGAGGATTTTTTAATGACCAAGGTTGTTATTGAAAACGTTCATGCTAGAGAAATCTTTGACTCACGTGGTAACCCAACTGTTGAAGTTGAAGTTACTTTGTCAAACGGTGTAGTTGGCCGCGCTGAAGTTCCATCTGGTGCTTCAACTGGTGAAAACGAAGCTGTTGAATTGCGTGACGGTGGCTCACGTTTGGGCGGCAAGGGTGTTATGAAGGCTGTTAACAATGTTAACACTGCCATCAACAACGAACTGCAAGGCGCAGACCCATTCAACCAACCAGCTATCGACAAAGCTATGATCGAACTTGACGGTACTCCAAACAAGGGTAAGTTGGGCGCTAACGCTATCTTGGGTACTTCAATGGCTACTGCTGTAGCAGCTGCTAAGGCTACCCACCAACCTCTTTACCGTTACCTTGGCGGTACTGACTTGTCAATGCCTCAAACTTTCCACAACGTTATCAACGGTGGTGAACACGCTGACAACGGCATCGACATCCAAGAATTCATGATCACTCCAGTTAAGAAGACTTCATTCCGTGACGGCTTCGAAAAGATCGTTAACACTTACCACACCTTGAAGAAGGTTTTGGAAGAAAAGGGTTACGAAACTGGCTTAGGTGACGAAGGTGGTTTCGCTCCTAACATGAAGGACTCAGAAGAAGCTTTGAAGGCTTTGCACGAAGCTATTGAACGTGCTGGTTACGTTCCTGGCGAAGACATTGCTATCGCTTGTGACTGTGCCGCTTCATACTACTACAACAAGGAAGACGGCAAGTACCACCTGGAAGGCAAGGTTCTTGACGGTGACCAATTGGCAGAATACTACGACAAGTTGCTCGCAGAATTCCCAGAATTGATCTCAATGGAAGACCCATACGACGAAAACGACACTGAAGGTATGGTTAAGTTCACTCAAAGCCACAAGGACCGTCTGCAAATCGTTCTTGACGACTTTATCTGCACCAACCCACGTTTGTTGGAAAAGGCCATCAAGGAAGGCGCAGGTAACGCTTCATTGATCAAGCTGAACCAAATCGGTACTGTAACTGAAACTTTGGAAACCATCCGGATTTCACGTAAGCACGGCTACAACACCATGATTTCTCACCGTTCAGGTGAAACTGGTGACACCTTCATCGCTGACTTCGCTGTTGCTACTAACGGCGGCCAACTGAAGACTGGTGCCCCAGCTCGTTCAGAACGTGTTGAAAAGTACAACCAATTGTTGAGAATCGAAGAACAACTCGGTGACGGCGAACGTCTCGACTTCTTCCCAGCTCAAGACTAATTATTACAAAATTAGCTCAAAAAAGATCCGCATATGCGGATCTTTTTCTGTACGCAAAATTTTCCTGGTGAATTGACAGCTTTTCCCCTGCTCTTTATACTAGTTCAGACCAACTTGCCAGACGAGGCAGTTAAAAAGCGGGCAAAAGCTGTTTTTGCCAATGGGAGTATTATTTTGGCCGCGCTTTCAGCACTGCTGGTCAGCTACCACTTGACCGGCCACGGTCTGCCCTGCCTTTTCCGGGCACTGACCGGCTACTTGTGCCCCGGCTGCGGGATGACCAGGGCGGCAGTTGCTATTTTGGGAGAGGATTTTGCCAAAGCCTGGCAGTACACCCCCCTCTCCTTAACCCTGCTGCCTGTTTTTGCCTTCTACCTGCTCTATATCTATAAAACTGGCCGCTATATTCGCAAGGGAGAGGAAGATTTCAAGCTGGGAGAGAGCGTCTTTCTGCTCCTTATCGCCATCTGCTTTGCCATTGCAAGAAATCTGTAAGCTTTCTTGGTTTTTATCTAATTTAGGAGGAACAATGTGTTGCATACACTGCGGGGCTAAGTTGCCCGAGGGTACCAATTTTTGCATAAAGTGCGGGGCACCAGTTGAAAAAGTTGAGTCCGATGGCAGTGAGAAAAAGCCGTCGGTGCGTCGGTGGTGAACCAGGTTGACAACAGTATCGACCAGATGGGCGAGCAAATCGGCCAGGGCATTGACGATGCCGCTAAAGACATTACTTCTGGCTTGAAGAAAACTGGCGAAAAAACGGGAGACTTTTGGGAAAACTGGCGGGACTATCTGACACCTAACAACGCGGAAAAATTCGTCAGCGTCGCCCTCCTCTTCCCCCTCTTTATGACCGTGGTTTTGTGGCTGCTGACCCGCGTGTCCGGCTGGGTCTACGGCCAGTATTTCCTGCCTTTATATGACTTCTTCTTCGCTATTTTCCAGATTGCCATTTTCCTGGTCAAAGCCCTCTTCCTGATCGGGTCTGGCTTGGGTGTTGCCGCAGCTGGCTATGTTTTGTATAAAAATGAGAGCAAGCGGACGGTCTGGGGCTGGCTTACCGGCGCGGCCACCGCGGCCACTGTTTTATCCTTCCTGGGCTGCCTGGGGATCAACCAGTCATATCCATATAATGGCTTGACGCAGACTTTCAAGATCTTGGGCTGGGTGGCCGTTGTCTGGGGGATCGATACCTGCTCCAGAGTCCTCCTGCAGAAATTGGGAATTGACGTTGAACCAATCATCAGCCGGGATCTGGCCGCTTACCGGGACTTTTACCAAACCTACCGGGCCAAGCATGAAGCTGAAGAAAAGGCTGAGAAGGAAGAAATTGCGAAGGCCCAAAATGGTCAAGCAGGTCCTGTCTCCTACTTTGATGGAACTGGGGCCGGCCTGTTTGGTACTTACCTGCTCTATGCCCTTTTAACCATCATTACTTGCGGCTTCGCCGCGCCTTGGCTTAACTGCGCCATTCAGCGCTGGAGAACCAAGCACATGGTAGTTGACGGCAAGCGGGTAACTTTCAATGGGACTGGGGCTTCTCTTTTGGGCCACTGGATTCTCTGGGAATTCTTGACCGTGATCACCTGCGGGCTTTTTGCCTTTTTCATCCCGGTTGGCCTGCAAAAATGGAACATGAACCACACCTACTATGAAGGGGAAAAGGGTGCTGAAGATTCCCGCTTTGACGGCAACACCTTCCAGTACATTGGCTACAACATCATGCAATTCCTGCTCTTAGTTGTGACTTTTGGCCTGGCCTACCCATGGACTCACAAGATGATTCTCCGTTGGCAGACCAAGCACCAGCTCATTAACAATGACCGCCTGATTTATGACGGGACCGCCTTAGGCATGCTTGTCCGGGCACTTGTTGTGATCCTCACCCTGGTAATTCCTTTTGCCTTCCTGGCATCCCCATGGGCATATTGCTGGCTGTGGCGTTACCAATACTCCCACACTCATGTGGACCACAGTTCTGCAGAATAATATTTGACAAAAAATAATACGCTCAGATCAGCTTGATTTGAGCGTATTTCTTTGCTTTATTCTTCCGTCTTGATGACCAGCTTGCGGCCATCCAGGGTCCCCTGGAGCAGCTGCCTGATCAGTTTCTTGGCATTTTTTTGCGACCGGGCCAAGAGGCCGGACTTTTTGGCCACGCCTGTCGCCTTCTTTAAGGCCGCCTGCTCAGCCTTGGTAATGTCTTCTTTTTGGTTCCAGTTAAAAAGAGCATAACTCTGGTCATAGAACTTGATTGAGGACGGGTCGATCTTCTTGTCCAGCAGCTGGCTTTGCGGCAAAGTCACGGTCACCTGGTCTTGATTGACTTGGACCTTGATGTCCTTGACCTTGACCCCGGCTTTAAAGTTGGCCGTATAGACCATAGTGAAGCCCTTCTTGGTGATAAAAGGAATCTGCCCGTTAGATAGTTTGTAAATGCCAGTATAGGTGTACTGCTCAGTCGCCAGCTCCCCAATAGCCTTCAATTTAGCGGAAACCGTGGCCACCGTTACCTGCTCCCGGCTTTTCTTGGGCAGATGCTGGCCGATCATGATCCCGCCAGCCAAAAAGACCACGGCGATCAAGAGGGCAGCCAGCTTTTGGAGAAATCCGGTCCTTCTGCCAGACCCTTTATCTGTTCTTTTTTGCAAAAAAGTCCCTCCTTACGTTCCCCCTATCATAGCAAGGGCGTCTAGAAAAAACAATCAAGAAGCCAGTAATTTCTAAATATCTTAGCAATTTGCCCCCAAAAATCTTCTTTTCTTAGCTTTATACGGATATCTGGCTATTTTACCTATTTTTACAATCTTTTTCATGAAAGTTGTCATTTTCCCTTGCATCAGCTTCCCTTTTGCGCTAGAGTTAAAAATCAACAAGAGATGTAATCTCAGATTTATCTTTACTTTTATTTTTAAAGGAGCAGATCATAATGAGGACGAGGACTTACCACCACCGAACATAGCACCATCCACGATGGTGACTGAAGCTGTTTCATTGCAAGGCGAGGACTGGCAATGAAAAGCTGTCATAGTCATAAGTCGCTCATTGGCTCCAGTATTTCAATTACTGTCAACTTGATCAATTTTAAGTACTCTTGCCCGGAACTTTGCCGCTTGTCAGCTCTTCATTGCTTGTGTCCTTTTAGACGAAGGATTAAACATGAACAAGATCATCGAAGTTAAGCATCTGAAGAAGAATTACGGCGACAAGGAAGTTCTCAAGGACATCAATGCCGTCATCGAAAAAGGAAAAGTCATCACGGTTATTGGTCCATCCGGTTCAGGCAAGAGTACTTTTTTGCGCTGTCTGAACCTGCTGGAAAAGCCAACCAGCGGCCAGGTGATTTTTGAAGGAACGGAACTGACCGACCTTAATGAAGAAGAACTGGACCAACTCCGGCAGAAGATGGGCATGGTCTTCCAAAGCTTCAACCTCTTCCCTAACATGTCCGTCATTGAAAACGTCAAGCTGGCGCCGATGAAGGTCAAAGGGATGAGTGACCAGGAGGCCGGCGACCTGGCCCATGAACTTTTAGCAAAAGTTGGCCTGGATGACTTTGCTGACCACTCCCCGGCCAGCCTGTCCGGCGGCCAGCAGCAGCGGGTTGCTATCGCCCGGGCTTTAGCCATGCAGCCGGACATGATGCTTTTTGACGAACCGACCAGTGCCTTAGACCCGGAAATGGTCGGGGAAGTCTTAAAGACCATGCAGGATTTAGCCCAAACTGGGATGACCATGGTTGTGGTCACCCACGAAATGGGCTTCGCGCGAAAAGTCGCTGATGAGGTCTGGTTCATGGCTGACGGTTATCTTTTGGAACAGGGCAGCCCCGACCAGGTCTTTGACCACCCGCAAAGTGACCGGGCCAAGGACTTTTTGGCAAAAATTTTGGAAGCCTAGCAAAGGAAGAATGAAGCAAGATGAAGAAACTTATTAAAATTATGACCGTCCTCCTCCTCTTGGCCGGGCTCTTTACCGCGGCAATTCCAGCAGTTGATGCCACCAGCAGCAGGAAAGTGGCCAGCGGCACGGTCATGAAGAAGATCAAGAAGTCCGGCAAATTAGTTGTCGGCATTTCCGCTGACTACCCGCCATTGGAATTTACCAAGAACGTCAACGGCAAAAACAAGTATGTCGGCGTCGATGTTGAACTGGCCAAGCAGATCGCCAAGGACCTGGGGGTCAAGCTGGAAATCAAGAACATGGACTTTGACTCCCTCCTGGTTGCCCTGGAAACTGGCAAGATCGACGTGATCATTTCCGGGATGACCCCAACGGCCGAACGGAAAAAGAGCATTGACTTCTCCAAGATCTACTACGCTGAAAAGTCCGACTACTTTGTCATCAGCAAGACCAACAAGGCCAAGTATACCAGCACCGCCTCCTTTAAAGGCAAGACGGTTGGTGCCCAAACCGGTTCGCTTCAGTACACTTCCTTGAAGAAAAACGCCGCTAAGAGCGGGATCAAGGTCAAGGGGTTGGCAAAGATCAGCAACCTGCTCATGGCGCTTAAGTCCGGTAAGCTTGACGCTGTTTTATTAGGTGAACTGAACGCCAAGACTTACGCCACTAACGACACTTCCCTGTCTTTGGTCAAGTCCAGCCTCAGCCAGGCTCAGATGGGCAACGCTGTTGGGGTGGCCAAGGGGCAAGGCGACCTGGTCAAGGCCATCAACAAGACCATCAACAACTGCCAAAAGCAGGACCTGTTTAACAAGAAGTACATCCCGGCCGTTGCCAAGGCCATGAAGCAGGCCTCAAGCAAGACCAACAACTCCATGAGCAAGTACGCCAGCTACTTCGCGACTGGCCTGGGCTACACCATGATTATTACGATTTGCTCCATCACGATTGGTTTAGTCCTGGGTGTCATCTTCGCCTTGATGCGTCTGTCTAAGAACAAGCTTTTGCACGCCATTGCCGTTTGCTACATTGAGTTCCTCCGGGGCACTCCGCAGATGGTTCAGATCATGTTTGTCTACTTCGGGGTCGGGATGCTGATCAAGAATATGCCGGCTCTGGCCGCCGGGATCATCGCCATCGGCCTTAACTCCGGGGCTTACGTGGCTGAAGACATCCGGTCCGGGATCAATTCCGTGGCCAAGGGGCAAACGGAAGCTGCCCGGTCCCTGGGCCTCAGCCAGGCCAAGACCTACCGCTACGTAGTCTTCCCGCAAGCCTTGAAGAATATCTGGCCAGCCCTGGGCAATGAATTCATTACCTTGACCAAGGACAGCTCCCTGGTCTCCGTCATCGGGGTTGGGGAATTGATGTACGAGACCGGCCTGGTCCAAACCGCGACCTACCGCGGGGTCATGCCGCTTTTTATCACCATGTGCATCTACTTCGTGGTAACCTTTATTTTTACCCGTCTGCTCAACTACTTTGAACGGCGGATGAACCTAACTTCAAGCCGGGCATAAAGACAAACAATAGAAAGAAACTGGAAACCTAGATTGGCTTCCAGTTTTTATTTTGCATATAGGGCAATAATTTGCCGCATTAAGGGGGTAACCACCCGGTCTTTGCGCCAGACCAGCTGCAGGCGGGTCCGCCACTTAGCCAAGTCGATTGGGTAGATGTGGCCTTTGGCATAAGTTTTGGCGATTGATTCCGGCACCAGGGCAATCCCCAGGCCAGAGTCGCTCCAGCGGATAGCGGTTCTGGAATCATCGCACTTAACCACAAAATTTGGGGTGAGACCTTTTTCCGCGAAGGCTTCCTTGAACATGTCCTCAAAGCGCCGGTAGATGACCAAGGGCTGGCCGGCCAGGTCCTGCAGCCCTACTTTTCCCTTGCCAGGGAAAAAGTCCTGGCAGGTAACCGCGGTCATCGGCTCATCGCTGATGTCGACAAAGTTCAAGTTGACCCGGTTGTAGGGGGTGCGGACGATGGCCAGGTCCAGCAGGTTGCCCTGCAGCTTGTCCAGGATGCCGAAAGTGTTGTCTTCGTAGATGTCAAAGGAGACGCCGGGATGCTGGCGGGCAAAAGCCGTCAATTTGGCGGAAGGAAGCTCGCCGATTGAAGAAGAGACGGAACCTAATTTAACCCTTCCCCACCCGCCCCGGTCCAGCTCCGTAATTTCAGTTTGGACGTTTTTGGCTAATGTCAAAATCTGACCAGCATAATCCCGCAGCTTTTTTCCAGCCTCGGTCAGTTCAATTCCATAAGGCTGACGGATAAAGAGCTTAGCCCCTAGCTCCTCTTCTAATTGCTTTAATTGGTAGCTGAGGGCTGGCTGGCCGACAAAGAGCCGCTTGGCGGCTGAAGTAATCTGCCCTTCCTCGGCTACGACCAGAAAGTAATTGAGCTGCTTGAAATTCATTTTCTTCCCTCTTTTTTTGATGATCTTTGAGCTTAGTAGATATCAACTCTTTAGATATCTAACATCATAAATCAGTATTTTGTTTATATCAACCTGGGGGCTACAATGAACAGTGAGAGAAATAACTTCTAAATGTAACACGTCACGACTGAAGAATAATTATAAGGAGATCTTTGCATGAAAGTAAAAGGCTTGACGCAGGCTGAAGCTGACCTGCGCTTAAAAAAAGACGGACTCAACCAGGTGCCGGAGCCGGAATTCAGCTTCTGGAAGGAATTTGCCGGCAAGCTTTGGAATCTCAGTGCCTGGATTCTGGAGGCGGCACTCCTCCTGGAATGTGCCCTAGGCAAGTGGATCCAGTCCCTCTTCGTTTTGCTTATGCTGCTCTTTGCCGCCTACAACGGGGCCACGCAGAAGAAGAAGTCCCGCAAGGTCCTGAGTTCAATTTCCCAGCAGCTGACCCCGGTTGTCGCTGTTTTAAGAGATGACCGCTGGCAAAAAATTGACTCCAAATACCTGGTAGTCGGCGATATCGTCAACCTGCAAAAAGGGGATATTTTGGCCGCCGACATTGACCTTTTGGACGGGAACTTGACCTTAGATGAATCCTCAATCACCGGGGAAGCCAAAAATGTCCATAAAAAAGCCGGGGCGACAGCTTTTGCGGGCACGACCGTCATGGACGGCGAGGCTCTGGGCAGAGTCAGCGCGACCGGGACCAATTCAAGAAGCGGGCAGACCATCAACTTGATCAACACGTCCGCGGCACCTGGCCACCTGCAGCAGCTTTTGACCAAGATCATCTACTACCTCTGCCTCTTAGACGGGGTTTTGACCGTCATCCTCTTGATCGCGGCCGTAATCCGGGGTGAAAATATCTTGGAAATGCTGCCCTTCCTGGCCATGATGTTCATCGCTTCTATTCCAGTAGCTATGCCGTCAACTTTTACCCTCTCCAATTCCTTTGAGGCCACCCGCCTGTCTAAAGAAGGAGTTTTGACCAGTGACTTAACCGGGATTCAAGACGCGGCCAACCTGAACCTGCTCTTACTGGACAAGACCGGGACCATTACTGAAAGCAAGACGGCTGTCGCCTCTTTTGCTAATTTTTCAAAGCTCTCAGATGAAGAAGTCCTAGCCTTGACCAGCCTGGCCATCGACCAGCGCAACCAAAGCGTGATCGACCTGGCCTTAATGGACTTTCTGCAAGAGAAAAAGATACCAGTTAAAGAAGCAGAAGCCTTTACCCCCTTCACTTCCAGCCAGGGCTATTCTGAAGGCCGAGGAGAAGGCCACGACGTTAAGCTGGGTTCAGTCAAGCAGTTCAGTAAGATTGATCCGGCTATTTCTGAACAAATGGCAGCTGTCGACCTCAGTCTGGGCCGGTCAGTCGGGATTTTGCTCGACGACCGTTTGGCGGGTATTTTTATCACTAAAGACAAGGTCAGAGCTGATTCAAAAGCCGCCCTGGCCGAACTGGTCAAGCGGGGAATCAAGCCAGTCATGCTGACCGGGGACAACCAGAAAACCGCGGCCAGCGTGGCTGAAGAAGTCGGCTTGACTGGCAAGGTCATCTCGATCAGCGACTTTAAAGAGGGGGTAAAGGCGGAAGACCTGGCCGGGATCGCCGACGTTTTGCCGGAAGACAAGCTGGATATGGTCAAGTACTTCCAAAAGGCTGGCTATATCGTCGGCATGACCGGGGACGGGGTTAACGACTCCCCTGCCCTCAAGCAGGCCGAAGTCGGCATAGCTGTATCAAATGCCGCTGACGTGGCAAAAAAGAGCAGCAAGATGGTCCTTTTGGATGAGGGCCTTAGCCCTATCGTCAAGATCTTGGATGCCGGCCACCGGGTTTACCAGCGGATGACCACCTGGTCTTTGACCAAACTGGCCAGAACGGCTGAACTGACCATGCTCTTGACCTTCTCTTATCTTATTTTCGGCTACCTGCCGATGGCCTTAAATGCCATGGTCATCTACACGATCATGAACAACATGGTCACCATGATGATCGGAACCGACAAGACTCACATCACTTACAAGCCGGAGAACTGGGACATGGGCAAGCTGGCTAAAATTGCCTTCTCCTTGGCCGGAGCCTGGACAATCATCGGTTTTGCCTTCGTCTCTGCCTTAACAAAGGCCGGAGTAAATCATGATCAAGTTGGGACCATGGTCTACGTCTTCTTAGTTATGAGCGCCATGATGATCGTCTTGATCACCCGGACCAAGCGCTTCTTCTGGCAGTCTGCCCCATCTAAGCCGGTAGCCAGTGTCCAGATCGCCGATATCCTTTTGACCTGCCTTTTAGCACTTTTGGGCATCGCCATGCCGGCCATCGGGATTAAGGAGCTCTTGACCCCTTTGGCCGTAGCCTTCCTGGCCGCCATTTTGATCGACCTAGTCTACCAGCCGGTCATGAAGAACAAGTAACAAATAAATGTGTGTTTGGCTATTTTTTGCCAATTAGCTTTACAGGGAAAGAAGAATTTATGCGCAAGAGAATTTTTAGAATCATCATGAGTCTGGCAATTCTGTTGCTGGTCATCTTATCCGGCATGCTGGCCTACAGCTACTTCAATGTTGAAAGAGCCGTCAGCCGGTCCTATCAAAAAAGCGGCTTAAAAGCCGCTGAAAATGAGAGCAAGGAAGAAGTATTAAAGGGAAAAAAGCCCTTAGTCGTCCTCCTGCTGGGGACTGACACCGGGGCCCTGGACCGGGACTACAAGGGACGGACCGACTCCATCATGGTTTTAGTCCTTAATCCCCGGACCAAGAAGTCGACCATCGTCAGCATCGAGCGGGACTTCCAGGTCAACTTCCCGCAATATCCTCAATACTCCCCTTCTAAGATCAATGCCGCCTATACTTACGGCGGGGTCAAGCTGCTCAGCCAAACCTTAGACCGGTATTTCAAGATTCCAGTCATACTTATGCCTTGATCAACATGGGCGGGATGAAGTCGATCATCGACCAGCTGGGCGGGGTCGACATTACTCCCCTTTTGAGCTTTGACTACGAGGGCTATAGCTATAAAAAGGGCGTGACGACCCACATGAACGGGGACAAGGCCCTGGAATACTGCCGGATGCGTTATGACGACCCTGAAGGCGACTACGGCCGGCAAAAGCGGCAAAGACAGGTCTTGACCGCGATTATTAAAAGTGGGGCTGACGTCCAGAGCCTCTTAAAGCCGGCCTTCCTCAACTCTGTTTCCAGCCAGGTCAGAACTGATTTGACTTTCAGCGACTTGACCCAGATGGCCAAGTCCTACCGGGCAAGCGGCGACCAGCTGGAAACCGACTACACCCGCGGGACCGGCTTTAACCAGGACGGGGTCTCCTACCAGCACATCAGTCTGGCAGAGCGGCAAATAATCAGCGACCTGGTCCGCCAGGCTGCTGGCCTGAAAAAAGTTCAGCTGGCTAATGGCCAGTAAGACAAACTATATCATCGACTAAATGCTTTATACTTATTACTGTTTAATCTGACAAAAAGGACCCGCTTTTGCGAGTCCTTTTACTTAGTTCTTATATCTACTTTCTGCTTACTGCTTACTCTTCACTTGCCTCTTTGCTCTTTTCCAGCTGCTTTTGCCGGTAGGCAATCAAGCGCTCGAATTCCGTTTTCAGCAAGGCCCCCATCGGGACGGCAATCAGCATCCCCACAAAGCCGCCCATGGCCCCGCCGGCAATCACGCAGGCGATAACGTACAGGGGGTGGATGTGAATGGCTGAAGACAAAAGCTTAGGATTAAGAATATTGCCATCAATCGCCTGGATCAAGAGGAGAATAATCATCCCCACGATCAAAGCTGTCATATTCTGGCTGAGGGTGCAGGCTAAGATAACCATCCCATAGCCTAAAATCGGACCAAAGTATGGGATTAGGTTCCCCAGCCCGGTTACCAAGCCGATCAAAAGGCCATATGGGACCTTGGCAATCAGCATGGCCAGGCTAACTAAAAGGCCAACGATAAAAGCATCGATAATTTGCCCTCTGATGTAGCCGGAGAAGGCCCGGTCAGCGTCTGCTAAGAAGAGCTTGATTCCCTTGATCACCTTTTTATTTAAGAGGGTGCCCAGGTTTCTCTTCCAGTATGCCGCGATCCGCTGGCCATCGTAGAGGAAGTAGATGGCAAAAATCACCCCGAAGAAGAAGTCGCTCAAAAAGCCAGTTACCCGGCCGACCCCCTTTTGCATATAAGAGACCAGGCCGCTGGTCGACCAGCCCTGCTTTTGCAGGTAGGCTAAGATTTCGTTGATAAAGCTGCTGTACTGGGCTTTCAGTTGGTCATAGAGGTTTTCTAAGCTGTCCAGGCTGAAATGGCTCAGCTGCTTGGAGAAGGTCACGAAAACCGCTGTCGCGGCCAGTAAAATAACCAGCAAGAGCAAGAGCAGGGTCAAGGCCACTGCGGCTGACCGGCTGGCCGTCGCCACTGCCCCCCGGCTGCTGCCCTTGGAAAACTTCCGGTCAAAGAAGTTGGTCAAAGGCAGCAAGAGATAGGTTAAAACTAAGCCGTAAGTCAAAGGCTGGGCAATTGCTGCCAGAATCTTGCCTACCCGGACCCAGAAGCCAGTTGACTCATAGGCTAAAAGCAGGATGAAGAGACCGGCAAAGACCGTGCCCAGACAGTAGAGGGCAATCTTAAAATACTTCTGATCAATGTGGTTCCAAAATTTGTTCATCATACACCTCGCTAGTTTGACTAGCTTTTATTATAACAGTTTCCGGCCCTGGCCAAAGCAATAAAAAACAGCAGTTGCGAAAACTGCTATTTTTTATCTTCTTCTCGATTATGATTTTTACATCACGTGGTGGATCCAGCCTTCTGGGGCTTCGACTTCCCCGTTTTGGATGCCAGTCAAAGTGTTGTAAAGTTCTTCCATGAACTTGCCTGGCTTGTCCATGCCTGATGGCAGGTCGATGACCTGGTCGCCATTGACGATGCGGCCAACTGGTGACAATACGGCAGCCGTGCCGACCAAAGCACATTCCTTGAAGGATGGAACTTCGTCGAAACGGACTTGTCTTTCTTCAACCGTCAAGTTGAGGTAGTGTTCAGCCAAGTATACAATGGAGCGTCTAGTGATTGATGGCAAAATTGAATTTGACTTAGGAACGACCAAGTGGTTGTTTTGGTCGATGAAGATAATGTTTGAGCCACCCGTTTCTTCAATGTAAGTTTGGGTAGCTGGGTCCAGATACATATTTTCAGCAAAACCTGCCTGGTGGGCAGCGACAGTCGCCTTCAAACTCATGGCATAGTTCAAAGCGGCCTTAACGTGGCCAGTCCCGCGAGGTGCAGCCCGGTCATATTGGGCAACCTGAACGGCAACTGGAGTAGCCCCGCCCTTGTAGTATGGGCCAACTGGAGTTGCAAAGATTCTGAACATGTAGTCAGTTGCCGGAGCAACGCCGATGATTGGTGTAGTGCCGATTTCGTATGGACGCAGGTAAAGAGTCGCGCCTGAACCGTATGGCGGTACCCAGTCAACATTGCCCTTGACTACTTGGTCGATTGCTTCAACGAACTTGTCCTTTGGATAAGGCTGCATTTCGATCCGCTTAGCGGAGTTGTACATCCGTTCCGCGTTTTGGTCTGGCCTAAAGACAACAACAGATCCGTCCTTCCAGGTGTAGGCCTTCATCCCTTCAAAAACTTGCTGGGCGTATTGCAGGGTTTCAGCACATTCATTCAATACGACATTAGGGTCGTCGGTCAGCTTGCCGCCTTCCCAAGCACCGTCGTGGAAATAGTCCACGTAGCGCTTGTCGGTTTGATGATAGCCAAAGCCGATATTTGCCCAATCGAGATCTTTTTTTGCCATGATATTACCTCCTAAAAATTCAATCACTAGTTTTTATAGTTGTAACTATAATACTCTTTCTGAAGGTTAGCAAGACCTTTTTAAGAAATTTTTCATTTTATTACTATTTTTCGCTAACTTTAATTCTTCTAAGGCCTAAGCCTTGCGAAGACAAGCCTTTTGACCCTAATTTTCTCTTTTTTAAGTTAGATAATCTTTTCTTAATTTTCCTTGTTGGTTGACAAAAGGTCCTCGTCCAGGCCCCGGCTACATTCTGCCTGCAGGGTAACGTGGTTGATGGCAAACTTTTCCTTCAGACAAGCAGCAATCTCTTCATCAAGCTCTTCAATCCGCTTGGCGGTTAAATCGGAGTCAACCACAATGTGGGCGTCCAGCATGATGGTGTCATCACTGTAGCGCCAGACATGCAGGTGGTGGAGCTGTCTTACCTCCTTAAAGGCCAAACCAGCCTCTTCAATGGCTTCCAGGTCCAGGTCGGGGTTAGCTTCCATCAAGACGTTAGCTGAGTCCCTGGTGACTTCAAAAGCCTCTTTCAAGAGGAAAATTGCCGCGGCCATAGTTAAGACCGGGTCCACCAGGGTCCAGTTTTGGTAGTAAATCAAGAGTGACCCCACCACGACAGCCACGCTGGACAAGGTGTCCGACATCATATTCAAAAAGAGGGCCCGGGCATTCAAATTCTCCTTGCTCCCCCTGCCCAGGATCAGCATGGAGATCAAGTTACCGGCCAGGCCGATCAAGGAGACGATGAACATGACGCCCCCTTCAATCGGTTCAGGCTTGCTGAAACGCTTAATGGCTGAAATAAAGAGATAGATGCTGATGGCCAGCAAGAAGAGGCCGTTGGTGTAGGCAGCCAGGGTTTCGGCCCGCTTGTAGCCAAAGGTCTTGTGCTGGTCCTTGCTTCTTTTGGCGACCAAATTAGCCGCAAAGGCAACCACGATGGAAACAACGTCACTCAAGTTATGCAAAGCATCTGACAAGAGGGCCAGGGAACCGGAGATAATCCCGCCGGCAATTTCCGCGGCAGTAATGGTGATATTGAAGACAGTCACCCACAAATACCTTTTTGATGCTTGGTCTTTCATGATTTTTACCTGCGCAATCTTTTATATATCATTTTTGGTATATTTACTCTTGCCTACACTATATTACAAAAATAATATACAATCAAGGGGGAAACTGGAAAGGAGACCCGCATGACACACGAAGAACTGATCGACCGGGCGGCCCGCCTTTTCAAGGTCTTGGGCAACAGCCTGCGGATCCATATTCTCTTTTACCTGAGAAAACACGGCGAAAGCCCGGTTTCGGCAATCGTCGGCCACCTGGGCGTCTCTCAGCCGGTAATTTCCAAGCAGCTCGGTATTTTGAAAAAATACGATTTCGTGCAGAAACGCAAAGCAGGCACTTTTGTCTACTATTCAATCAACGACCAGGACATCGTGCAGATCATCGACGCGATGACCGAGCACCTGGACCACCTGGACCGGCTGCAATAGTTTTACTTTTATTTTTAATACAAACAAAAACGGCTTCTACCTTCCGGTAAAGCCGTTTTTTTCTGTCTTGCTCGTAAAATTAAGCGCCGGTGTATTGAACCAGGGAGAAGATGTCCACGTCCGGGAACTTTTCTCTGCCCTTAAGGTCGGTCAGTTCAATGTAAAAGGCTGCCCCGACAACCTTCCCGCCCAGGCGTTCAATCAATTCCTTAGTGGCGTGCATGGTGCCGGCCGTAGCCATCAAGTCGTCGCAGATGACTACTCTTTGGCCAGGCTTGATCGCGTCCTTGTGCATTTCCAGGACGTTTGACCCGTATTCCAGGTCGTAAGCCGCAGCTTCTACTTCCCGTGGCAGCTTGTGGGGCTTACGGGCTGGCACGAAGCCGATACCCAGTTCGATTGCTACCGGAGTCCCGACCAGGAAGCCCCGGGCTTCCGGCCCGACGATCACGTCAGCTTGCCGGCTCTTGGCGTATTCAGCAATTTCGTGAGTAGCTGCCGCGAAGGCTTCACCGTCTTGCAGGATCGGGGTAATGTCCCGGAAGATGATTCCTTCATTCGGGAAGTCCTTGACGCTGGCAATGTACTTCTTAAAATCAATTGACATTTTGTAATCCTCCATTTGCTAGACCACTGGCATAGCGAATTAATTCATCCGAAGAGATTGTTCGTAATTTGTTAGCGAAGGCATATTCTGCTTTCACTGACCGGTAATAGGCTGAATCGTCCAAAGACTTCTTTGTCGGACTCGGTTTAGGGAGCAATCTGTCCTCTTCCATTTTAACAAAATCAAGGGTAAAAAACACCCTCAAAATAAACTTGATGCTGTCCGGATCCATCCCCAGCTGGCCGGCAGCCTGCATGTAATCATTCGGTTTTAGTCCCGGGTGGGCTAAAAAGTACTGCCAGACCAGGCCGAAGTTGCCCCGGCTGGGCAGGGTCTCCCCTGGCAGCTGGTCCAACTGAAAGCGTAGGTAGAGCTGGCGGTAAGGCTTGGCCAGGACAAAGTTCAGCTGGGCCTCATTGGCCGGCACGTCAAGAACTGACACGACCTGCTGGCTGAGGTCTTCATTGTCCTTGGCCAGGGAAATCTGCTCTTTAGTTATGCCAAAATGATTCATGGCCTGGCTGAGATTTCTCTCATCAAATAAGAGATACTTGTCCGCAAAACCCAGCAAATTCTCCTGCCCGCGAAAGTCCACAATCCGGGCGGCTGGCGCGTACAAGGACTGGCCGTAATGCAGGTCAACAATCCGGAACTGGACATTGGTCTTGCCTTTAAAAGTGTTAGAAGCAAGCTTAACCAACATCTGCCGCAAATAAGGCAGGACAGTTTGGTTTAAGCCGTGGTCAAAGTCCACCGCTCTGACCGGGCCCACCATGAAACTGCAGCCCTTCCGCATAGGGCGGAAGTTAGAGATTTGCGGCCTGTCAAGCAAAAAGACCGGCTGGGGGTTGTCCGTGCCAAAAGGCCCGGCCTGGGCCAGGTCATAAACGCTGGTCAAATCAACATCTAATGGACTGATCGTGCCATCATATTCCTGGACCTTTTCCGGAGCCTTCTCCCCTGCCTTATAGCTTTGGTTAAAGTCACGCCTGAGCTGGTTCAGATTTTCCTCAGTCGTCGACAGGCCGCAGGCAAAGTCGTGGCCGCCAAACTGGGTGATGGACTTGCCTTCAAAAGGCTTCAAGGCATTGAACAAGTTGAAGCCCTGGCTGGACCGGCCAGACCCCTTGACCAGGCCGGCCTCGTTTTTCGTCAGCATCAAGGTTGGCTTGTGGTATTTTTCCACGATCTTGTTGGCGACTAAGCCCATGACCCCTTCATGCCAGGCCGGGTCATACAGGGTCAATGTCGCTTCTTTCTGGTAGCCCCGTCTCTTAATTTGAGCCTCAGCCGCCTGCATGGTCGCTTGGGTTAGGTCTTTTCGCTCATTGTTCAGCTTTTCAATCTGATCGGCTAATTCCTGGGCCTCGCCCGGGCTTTCCGCCAAAAGCAGCCTTACGGCCAGGCTGGCATCAGCCAGGCGGCCGCAGGCGTTTAAACGGGGAGCGATGCTAAAGCCGACGTCTTCTTCATCAATCATCCCCGGGGTAAGGCCGGCATTGCGGATAAGAGCCTCCAGGCCCGGCCGGGAGCTTTCATTCAGCATCTCCAAGCCCCGCTTAACGATAACGTGCCCTTCACCGGAAACTTTGACCATGTCCCCAATGGTCCCGATCATGGCCAGTTCCAAAAATTCGCTGGCCGTGTCTTCTAAGACTGCCCGGGCAATAGTATAAGCTACCCCGGCCCCGCAATAGTCGTCAAAAGGATAAGCCTGGCCTGGGTAGTTGCAGTGCACCAGGGCATAAGCGTCGGGCTTTTCCTCCTTGAAGGTGTGGTGGTCGGTAACGATCACGTCCACGCCGTGAGACTGCGCATATGCCACTTCTTCAATCCCGGTTGCCCCATTGTCAACGGTGATGATCAATTTCGTCCCGTCTGCCACAATATCCTTGTAGCGGTCTAAACTTGGCCCATAGCCGTCCTTGAAGCGGTCAGGAATGAAGTAATGGACATCAGCCCCCATGATGGTCAGCATTTCCGTCATTATGGCCGTGGCGGTGATCCCGTCAGCGTCATAGTCCCCGTAAATAGTGATCTTTTCGCCCTCGTCCAGGGCCTGGTTGATTCGGCCGACTGCCTTGTCCATGTCATGCATCAAAAAGGGATCAGCCAGGTCATTTTCACTGGCGTGGAGCCAATAGTCGATTTTTTCCTCGTTGTCAATTCCCCGCAAAGAAAACAACTTAGCCGTTAATGGGCTAAGTTGAAATTCCTCAACCAGGTCACTGGCCAAAGGAGCAGCTGTTCTTTCTTGCCATTTCATCGAAGTTTAAACATCTCCAAATTCTGCTTGCTTGCCGGCTTGACCGCGGTCAGCTTCCCTCTTAAAGACCAGCGGTTTACCCCGCCATCAGCACAGGTGATCAAGGTCACGATCTTCTTCTTGGTGTTGGCAACCAGCCAGACGGCGCTGGGGTCAACCACCTTCTTGTAGTAGATCTTGTATGCATAGACCTTCTTTAAATCAGTCAAATAGACCATGCTGCCCAGCTTGACCCTTTCAAGGGGTGAAAAAAGCCCCCCCTGGTCGGTCATGTAGTGGCCGGCCAAAGGGTAGTTCCCCTTGCCCATCTTCTGGTCAGCCCGCATGGTGCCGCCCCCTGTTGACAGAGCCGCGTCTGAGAGGCCCTGCATAACTGGCAGGTAGAGCTTGACGCTGGGGATGGAAATTGCCCCAATTGCGCCAGCTGTGTTCTTGACCCGGCTGCGGGTGGTCTGGGCAAAGTCAATTGACTTGACCTTCTTGAAGTCATACATCCCCTTCTTTTTCTGGTTCTGCACGACCTGGTCCCGGGTCAGGCCCTTTAAAGCCGCGGTCTGGTTCTGCTTGACCAAAAACGCGCTGATCTGCTGGTTAAAGACCAAAGCCAGGCCCAGCAAAAATAGGATTACGGCAACTAGGCGCAGAATAATGCGGCGGACTGGGTGGTCTTTTGTATTTTTACTTGCCGTTGATGTCATCGTCATTCATCCGTAATACTGCCATAAAGGCGTCCTGCGGGACTTCCACCCGGCCAACTGACTTCATCCGCTTCTTGCCCCGCTTCTGCTTCTCCAGAAGCTTGGCCCGCCGGTCCGGGTCACCGGTGTGGATCTTCCAGGTAACGTCTTTTCGGTAAGGCTTGATCGTAGCCCGGGAAATGATCTTGGACCCGATTGCTCCTTGGATGTCGACTTGGAAGTTTTGCCGCGGGATCAGCTTCTTCAACAGGCTGCACATCTGGACGGCCCGGTCCCGGGCTTCTTCGCGGTGGGCGATGAAGCTCAAGGCATCGATTGGTTCCTTGTTCAAGAGAATGTCGATCTTGACCAGGTTGGTGGCCTTGTAGCCGATGATTTCATAGTCCAAAGAAGCATAGCCCTTGGTTGAAGACTTAAGCTGGTCAAAGAAATCGTAAATAATTTCTGCCAGGGGCATTTCGTAGATCACGTTGACCCGGTACTTGTCCAGGTAGTCCATGGTCTGGAACTCGCCCCGCTTGCCTTCACACAGCTGCATTACAGCACCGACGAAGTCGTTTGGCACCATGATTTCCGCCTTGACGTAAGGCTCTTGCAATTCCTTGTATTCACCGGCATCCGGCAGGTCAGCCGGGTTGTCGATCAGCTTGACCTCACCAGTCGGCATGATAGCGTGGTAGTCAACTGACGGCGCGGTCATGATGAGGTCCAGGTCAAATTCCTGCTCCAAGCGCTCTTGCACGACGTCCATGTGCAAAAGGCCCAAAAAGCCGCAGCGGAAACCAAAGCCCAGGGCTTGGGAAGTTTCCGGCTCAAATTCCAGAGACGCATCGTTAAGCTGTAATTTCTGCAGGGCTTCCTTCAAGTCGTCATAGTCCCGGTTGTCGGTTGGATACATACCAGAGTAGACCATTGGCGGAATCTGCCGGTAGCCTGGCAAAGCTTCTGCCGTCGGGTTTTCAGCGCTGGTGATGGTATCCCCGACCCGGGTTTCCCGGACAGACTTGATGTTGGCAGTAATATAGCCAACGTCCCCGGCAATCAAGATGTCTTCTTTAACCGGGTGGGGGCTGGAAACGCCGACTTCGGTTACTTCATACTTTTTGCCGGTGTTCATGATCATGATTTCGTCGCCTGGCTTAACCGTGCCTTCTTCAATTCTGACTGACATGACCACCCCCCGGTAGTCATCATACTTGGAGTCAAAGATCAAGGCCTTGAGGGGCTTGGTCAAGTCCCCAGTCGGCGCTGAGATGTCGGTCACGATTCTTTCCAAAAGTTCCGGAATCCCTGCCCCGGTCTTGCCGGAAACTTCCACGGCGTCGCTGGCGTCTAAGCCCAGCATGTCGCCGATTTCGCTCTTGGCCATGTCCGGGTCGGCGCTTGGCAGGTCGATCTTGTTTAAAACAGGCAGGATTTCCAGGTCGTTTTCCAAAGCCAGGTAAGTGTTGGACAGGGTCTGGGCCTGGACACCCTGGGAGGCGTCAACGACCAGGACAGCCCCTTCACAGGCAGCCAGGGACCGGGAAACTTCATAGGAGAAGTCGACGTGGCCGGGGGTGTCGATCAAGTGGAAAATGTAGTCTTCCCCGTCATTGGCGTGATACTTGACCTGCACCGAGTTCATCTTGATGGTGATCCCCCGCTGCCGTTCAAGGGGCATGTCATCCAGCATTTGATTTTTCAGCTGCCGCTTGGAAACCGTGTCCGTCAGTTCCAGAATCCGGTCGGCAATCGTTGATTTGCCGTGGTCAACGTGGGCCACGATTGAAAAATTGCGGATGTGCTTTTGGTAGTCTTTTAATTTTTCTAAGTCCATATATTTTCTCGCATCCTTACTAAAGTACTAAACAATTATACCCGAAAACAAAGCATTTGTCTTTTCCCAGTCATCAAAAAAGGCAGTCCTTGCAGACTGCCTCCTTAATTTGCTTAAAAATTTAGCTCAGCTTCTCCTTCAAGCGTTCAAAGAAGCCTTTTTCCTGCGGGGCAATGGAGCCACCGCTGGCCTTGACGAATTCCAGCAGGGCCTTGCGCTGGGCCTCGTTGATGGACTTCGGAATCACGATCTCAACCGTGGTTACCTGGTCACCAGTGCTGCCGCCGCGCAGGCTCGGAACACCCTTTTCCTTTAAAGTAAACTTCTGGTTTGGCTGGGTGCCGGCCGGAATCTTCAGTTTCGTGTCACCGTAAACTGTCTTGACGTTGATCTCGTCACCCAAGGTTGCCTGGGCAAAGGAAATCGGCACAGTCGTGTAGATGGTCTGGCCACGTCTGGTGAAGTCCTTGCTTGGCCGCACCCGGAAGACGATGTACAGATCCCCGTATGGGCCACCATTCTTGCCGGCTTCGCCTTGGCCGGCCAGGCGGATCTGCTGGCCGTTGTCGATGCCGGCTGGCACCTTAACCTGCAGGGTCTGCTTCTGGGTCTTGACCCCCTTGCCGTGGCAATTATGGCATGGATGCTGGATGATGACCCCGCTGCCCGCGCACTTGTCACAAGTCGTCTGCCGCTGGATCATGCCCAAAACGCTTCTTTGCGTAATGGTCATCATGCCGCTGCCCCCGCACTTGTCGCAGGTGATCGGGTGGGTGCCCTTTTCAGCCCCGGAACCCTTGCAGACTTCACAGGTGGTTGACCGGCTGTAGCTGATTTCACTGGTCTTGCCCTTGATGGCATCCATAAAGTCGATCGTCATGGTGTAGTCCAGGTCAGCCCCCCGCTGCGGAGCGGTCGGGTCTACCTGCTGGCGGGCGCCGCCAAAGAAGCTGCTAAAGATGTCACCAAAGTCACCAAAATCAGCTCCGCCAAAGCCCTGGCCCCCGTACTGGCCGCCAAAGCCGCCCTGGCCGTTCATGCCAGCCTGGCCAAATTGGTCATACTGCTGCCGCTTTTGCGGGTCATGAAGCACTTCGTAAGCTTCGTTGACTTCCTTGTACTTTTCTTCTGCCCCTGCTTCGTGGTTTAAGTCCGGGTGATACTTCTTGGCCAACTTCCGGTAGGCCTTGCTGATTTCTGCGTCACTGGCATCCCGGCTCACGCCTAAGACGTCATAATAGTCACGGTTTGCTGCCATCTGTTTATTATTGCTCCTTTTACTAACAAAAGAAAAGAACTACATCAAGCAGTTCTTCTCCTTTTGTTTAATTATAGTCGCTTTACTTGTCTGGGTCTACCTTGGTGAAGTCGCCGTCAACCGTGTCGCCGTTTGCGCCATTTGAACCATCGTCAGTTGGGCCTGCTTGACCGCCTTGACCTTGCTGGTTTTGGGAATTTTGCTGGTAGAGCTTGACAGCCAGGTCTTGGGCAACCTTGCTCAAAGCGTCCTTCTTTTCCTTCATTTCGTCCAGGTTGTTGTCCTTTTGGGCCTTCTTCAGGTCTTCCAGGGCATCCTTAACTGGTTGAATGTCGCTGTCTGCGAGTTTGCCGTCAACTTCCTTCAAAGTCTTTTCGGTTTGGAAGATCAAGCCGTCAACTTCGTTTCTAAGGTCAACTTCTTCCTTCTTCTTGGCGTCTTCTTCAGCGTGTTCTTCAGCTTCCTTCTTCATTCTTTCGATTTCTTCGTCTGACAGGCCGGAAGCTGATTGGATGGTGATCTTTTGTTCCTTGCCAGTCCCCAGGTCCTTGGCTGAAACGTTAACGATACCGTTCTTGTCGATGTCGAAGGTAACTTGGATTTGTGGCACGCCACGTGGAGCAGCTGGAATGTCAGTCAGTTCGAAGCGACCCAAAGTCTTGTTGTCAGCTGCCATTGGCCGTTCACCTTGCAAAACGTGGATGTCAACAGCTGGTTGGTTGTCAACGGCAGTTGAGAAGATTTGACTCTTGGAAGTTGGGATGGTGGTGTTTCTGTCGATCAGCTTGGTGAAGACCCCGCCCTTGGTTTCGATACCCAGGGAAAGCGGAGTAACGTCAAGCAAAACGATGTCCTTAACGTCACCGGAGATAACCCCGCCTTGGATTGCGGCACCCAAAGCAACGGCTTCGTCTGGGTTGATTGAGTGGTCTGGTTCCTTGCCGGCCCATTGCTTTACAGCTTCTTGAACAGCTGGAATCCGAGTTGAACCACCGTTCAAGATAACCTTGTCGATGTCGCCAACTGACAGGCCAGCATCACGCAGGGCGTTGTCAAATGGAATCTTGGTTCTTTGCACTAAGTCATCAGTCAGTTCGTTGAACTTAGCCCGGGTAAGGTCTACTTCCAAGTGCAGAGGACCTGCTTCACCAGCGGAGATGAACGGAAGGGAGATGTGGGTTGAAGATACGCCTGACAAGTCCTTCTTGGCCTTTTCAGCCGCGTCCTTCAAACGTTGCATTGCCATCTTGTCCTTGGACAAGTCAATGCCGTTTTCTTTCTTGAAGCCGTCAACCAGCCAGTCGATGATCTTGTTATCAAAGTCGTCCCCACCCAAGTGAGTGTCACCGTTGGTTGACAGAACTTGGAAGACACCGTCACCTAATTGCAGGACGGAAACGTCGAAAGTACCACCACCAAGGTCGTAAACCAGAACAGTTTCGTCGTCTTCATCCTTGTCCAAGCCGTAGGCCAGGGCTGAAGCAGTTGGTTCGTTGATGATCCGTTGCACGTTCAAGCCCGCAATCTTGCCGGCGTCCTTGGTTGCTTGCCGTTGCGCGTCGTTGAAGTAGGCTGGAACAGTGATAACCGCGTCAGTAACTGGTTCACCAAGGTAGTCTTCTGAGAACTTCTTGATGTATTGCAGGATCATGGCTGAAATTTCCTGCGGGGTGTAAGCCTTGTCGCCAACCTTAACCTTGTAGTCACTTTCGCCCATATGCCGCTTGATAGAAACGATGGTGTTCGGGTTGGTGATGGCTTGCCGCTTGGCAACTTCACCGACTTGAATTTCGCCGTCCTTGAAGGCAACTACTGAGGGGGTAGTTCTAGCGCCTTCCGGGTTGGTAATAATCTTTGGTTCCTTGCCTTCCAAAACCGCAACTGCTGAGTTGGTGGTACCTAAGTCAATCCCAATAACTTTAGACATTGTCTTTTTATCTCCTTTTGTTTATTTTTGCTTGTTTATTGCTTTGTTAAAAGATTGCCTTACTGGGCAACGACAACCATGGCTGGCCGCAGGGTCCGGTCCTTGTAGACGTAACCCTTTTGCAGGACCTGAACGACATGGCCTTTTTGATCATCATTTTCAGCTGGTACGCTTTGGACCGCCTGGTGCAATGTCGGATCAAACTTTTCGCCGTCAGCCTTGATTTCTTCAATGCCGTTGTCCTTCAAGGCTCTGACCAGGCCTTCCAGGGTCATTTCGATCCCCTTCTTCAGCTGTCTGGAAGCCTCGTCGTCTGCCTTGACCTGCAGAGCCCTTTCCAAGTTGTCCACGCTGGACAGGATATCCTTGCCCAGACGCTGGGACTCGTACTTGACCAGGTCGGCTCTTTCCTTGCTGTAGCGGCGCTGGGCGTTTTGAATCTCAGCTTGGCTGCGCAAGTACTTGTCTTCCAGATCCTTGTTCTTCTGGGTCAAAGCGGCAACTTCAGCCTTGAGCTGATCCAGTTCTACATCAGCTGGCTTGGCTGCTTCTTTTACGCCGGCCTTGTCAGCTTCAGCTGCCTTGGCTTGCTTTTCCTGGTCTTCTTGCGGCAAATCTTTCTCACTTGGAAATTCTTCTTTGCTCACGACAAACCTCCTTATTTAAATCTACCATAGTAATCTAACAACTTGCGGGCCAGTTCTTGGCGGAAGTATTCCATCAAGCCGATCATTTCCGAGTAAGGCATGTGTCTCGGCCCCAGCAGGGCGATCATCCCCCGCCCGTAGCGGCCAACACTGTATTCAGCCATTACCAAGCTGAAATCCTTCAGCAAGTCGTTCTCTAGTTCCGCTCCTAAGCGGACATGAACTGGGTAATGGCTGGGACTGTCGCTATATGAACTGATCAGTTCTCCAGCCAGAGAGCTAGAATTGATCAGTTCATATAGCGACTTGATGGCTTTTAAATCGCTGTTTTCAATATTGTTGAGCAGGTTCAGCTGACCGTCAACATACATCTGTTCGCTTGCCGCGTCCTTAATGACGGCTTCCAGCAATTCCAGAAATTCCGGGGCATTCTTGCCCACGATCTGGCTTCTGTACAGCTGCTCAAAGGTCTGCTTGTTGATTTCGCTTAAATTCTTGCCAACCAGCTGGTCATTGATCAAGCGGGCCACCTGTTCAACTTCATCCCCTGAGATGTGCCGTGGCAAGGTGTAGAGCTGGTTCTTGACGCTGCCATCGCTGATTACCAGAATAGCCATGACCTGCCGGGGAGCCAGGGGCACGATTCTGAAGCCAGTGATGCTGACATTCTTGGCTTCCGGCCCTTCTGCAATGGCCGTGTAGTCAGTCAAGTCTGACAGGATCTTGGCGGCTTCTTTGACGATTTCGTCCACTTGGTTGAACGGCTGATCAAACTGGTAGCCAATTTGATTGTACACTTCTTCCGGCAGCTGCAGCGGCTGCACCAAATTGTCCAGGTAATAGCGATAGCCCTCAGTCGATGGCACCCGGCCACTGGAGGAGTGAGTCTTTTCAATCAAGCCATGCTCTTCCAGAACCGCCATCTCGTTGCGGATTGTCGCGCTGGACACTTTAATCGACAATTGATTCATGACTGTCTTTGAGCCAACCGGCTCATGCGTCTTGGTAAAATCTTGAATAATTGTCTTTAGAATAAGTTCTTGACGTTTGGTCAACATAACATCGCCCTCGCTTTTAGCACTTACAACTTTCATGTGCTAACATGGCATAGATTAACAAGAAATTAGCAGTTAGTCAAGGAGAATGCTAAAAAATCCCGCAAAAAACGGTCTTGCTTAAAAGACCGTTCTTATTACTACTCAATCAGTGAACTAAAATAGTTTTTACTAGCGACTTGGTCCAGCTTCAGCTGCTCGCTTAAAGCCGCCATATCGGCAAACTTTTCTTCCCCGCGCAAGTATTTGTACCAGGCGATGGTGATTTGCTGGCCGTAAATGTCCTGGTCAAAATCAAAGATGTTGGATTCGATGTAAATCTTCTTCTCATCATTGAAAGTGACATTGTAGCCGACACTGGTCATTGACTGGTACCAGCTGTCCCCTACTTGGGTCATGGTCGCGTAGACCCCGATTTTCGGCAAAACTTTTGGCCAGGCCAGTTCCAAATTCGCGGTTGGGAAGCCCAGCTTGTGGCCGTTTCTGAAGCCGTGGACGACCTTGCCACTGGTCAAATACGGGTGGCCCAGAAGTTCCGTGGCCAAGCGGAGATTGCCGCTTTTAACAGCCTGGCGGATTTCAGCTGAACCGATTTTTTCTCCGGCAAAGATCTGCTTTGGAACCACCTTGATGTCAAAGCGGCCCTTGGCAAAGGACGGCAGATTTTCCATATTGGCCACGTCCTTTGGGCCGTAGCTGTAGTCAAAGCCGGCTACCACCGTGTCTGCTTTCAGGCCCATGATGATCTCATCAACGAAGGCCTGGGGAGCCAGGTGGCTGAACTCCGGCGTAAACTTGAGAATCACCAGGTAGTCGACCCCGATCTTGGACATTTCGTAGGCCTTTTCCTCCGGTGTGTTCAAGTACTCAAAGTCCTTAACTCCAGCATAGACCTCCTTGGGGTGGCGGTCAAAGGTCAGCACCATCAATGGCAGATCCTTCTCAACTGCAATTATCCGGGCTTCCTTGATCAACTTCTGGTGGCCGATATGAACTCCGTCAAAAAAGCCCAGGGCCAGCACAACCTTGCCGGCCGTCAGCTCTTTCTTGAACGGATAGCTTAGATTTATTACTTTCAAACTTAATCCCTCAATTACTCATTACTTAATTACATAATATAACAGAATAGCGTAATACCGCCATTCAGCAAGCTAACATAAAAATATTGCACCTAATATTGTACCAAAGGCACCTAAGCCCGCATGAATTTGGCTAGTTGTTGAACACTTTCTTCCTTTCTGTCATTGGTTACATGAGTGTAAATGTCCATAGTGGTTGAAATGCTTGAATGTTCTAACCGCTCTTTAACATCTTGCATAGTCAAACCAGCTTCAAAACATAAACTTGCGTGTGTATGTCTGAACCCATGCAAACTAATTGCCCTTAGTCCCTTGTTTTCAGCAATTTTTTTGTTCCAGCCTTTAATTGTGCCATTGCTTAAATGTCCCCCGTGTTCGCTGGCAAAAACAAGGTTATTGCGGGGCTTGCCGAAATAGATGATCCGCCTTGCTTGTTCAGCCCGCCATTGTCTAAGAATGGTCATCGTTACATCATCCAGCAAGACCGTTCTATTACTATTCGTCGTTTTTGGGCTCCCTACCGTCGCTTGTCCGTACTTGTCCAGCGTTAACGTTTTATTTATGGAAACTGATTGGCTTGCAAAATCAACATCCGACCATTCCAAAGCGATCAGCTCCCCGATCCGCATTCCGGAGAAGGCCAACAGGCGGAATAAAGTATATTTCATCATTCCAGCATCCCTTGCACCGCTCAAGAATGTTTCCAGCTCATCTTTAGTATAGAACTTAAACTTCCCACTTACAAAAGTGGGCTTGTACCTTGAAAATTCAATAGTTTA
>OLNW01000366.1_pt1 | contig 55750 bp, 54 predicted proteins | sample 1672121 | NCBI WGS metagenome assembly OLNW01 (sample SAMEA3136648, study PRJEB25190) | human gut metagenome
GGGTCAATTTCTGTTCCAGCTTGCGGTAACGTCCCCGCAGGCTCCAGTCATATTCGCTTCCGCCCGCCAGAAGGACAAATCCTCCGATCAGGCTTTTATCTTCTATCATTTCTATTTCGGCTTTCTGCGCCCCAAATTCCCGGCATAAAAATGCTCTGATACCATCAAGCTGTGCATCCTTCGGTGCTGTTACATAACGCATGACTGCGTGTATGGTCTTCTCATGCTGTCGGCACAGTTCTTCGTAATCTTCAAAAATTTCCTCGATCAGATCAATTCTGTGATGCTTGCAGACGACCTTGATGAAACTCTTCATTTCCTCAGGAATCACTCTGTCGATCACTTTTTCCTTGATCTCAAATGGTACCAATGGGTTCTTCAGACTCTGTGTGAGTTCAGGAACCTCCCGGAATATTTCTTTTGTATTCTGTATGACCTTTCTGGAAACAGAAAGGTCATACAGAGTTTTTGCATAATTAACGGCGGTCACTGTCATCTGGATCACCTGCTTTTTCTATAAATTGGTCATACAAGGATAAATCCTGGTCTGCTCCACTGTTTTTACCAATAATTTTACCGGCAGCTTCCATAGCAAGAGAGGCAACATCATCTTTCATCTGACGCATAGCATTCTCGCGCTCTGTGTTGATGTCCTCCTGCGCTTTGGCAAGCATTGCAGATACCTTTGCCTGTGTATCTTCCACAGTTTTGTCTGCCTGTGCTTTGGCTTCTTTTCTGGCCTGCTCCATAATCTGGAAGGATTCTTCTCTGGCGGATTTCAACGCACCCTCATACTGTTCCTTAAGTGCCTTCGCCTGATCCTCCTGCTCCTTTGCTCCTGCAAACTGCTGATCGATCATAGCCTTTCTTACGTCCATCACTTTGATGATCGGTCCGAATAAAAACTTCTTCATCAATAAATAAAGAACTAACAGGTTGATGATCGTAAAGACAAGGTTGATGTCAATTTTTATCACCTGGTCCACCTGCCTCTCTGTATTTTTCGGTTCTTTATCATTAGCCCAGCATGATGATGATCAGAAGTCCGATTACGAAACCGTAAATAGCTGTTGCCTCGGCAAGAGCACAACCTAACAGCAGGTTCTTACTGATCTTGCTCTCTGCTTCCGGCTGTCTTGCGATAGCTTCAACTGCCTTGGAAGTTGCGATACCAATACCAATACCTGCTCCAATACCTGTAAGAACTGCGATAGCTGCTCCGATTGCTACTAATGTTGACATACTTTTTTCCTCCTGAATAGATATCCAATTTTCTTTTGTCTTACTCGATTGCTTCCTTGATGAACAAGGATGTTAAAAATACAAATACATAAGCCTGTATGAATCCGTCAAAGAAATCAAAATACAGACTGAACGGTATGGGAAGAATTGCCGGACATATAAATTCAAGCAATTTCATTACAACAAAGCTTCCCAGAACATTACCAAATAATCGCATACACAGAGATGTTGGTCTGATCGCAAGCTCCAGAATATTGATCGGAAGCATGATCGGCACAGGCTCTGCAAAGCTCTTAAGGAATCCCTTAAGTCCTCTCTTATGAAATCCTGCATATTCAATCAGAATAATGCTCATAAGCGACAATGCTATGGTAACATTCATGTCCTTTGTCGGTGGTGTAAACCCAAACACACCTGCTATATTGGCTATTCCAATGAAAATTACGGTTGACATCAGATAAGGGACATACCGTTTTCCCTCTTCTCCCAGAATTCCCACAAAGAAATCCTGAAGGAAACTTACTCCTGATTCCAGAAGAAGCTGTTTTTTGCCTGGATTCTCGACTTTAAGGTTTCGAACCAGTATCAGAGAAAGTATTACCAGAACGGCCATAATGACCCAGGTAACCGCGACGCTCTCTGCAATCGGTATTCCGCCGAACACTGGTATCGTAAACAATGTCTTGCTCTCAAGCTCTTCTGCCAATGTGGCTGATAAATTCCCCGTCTTTCTCCCTCCTTTTCTCCGACCGAACCAACATATTGGTCATACCGGTCTGTCATTTGATTCCTTTATTTTACGCTTTGTCAAAAAAAAGTCAATATCCATTCTAACTGTTTTGTACAAGAAGTTTGTCGTATTTTATACATTTTGCATAATTATATTAAATATAACTTCATATTATAAGTGATACTTCTCCATAAGATAAGACCGAAAATGAGCCGTCTGCTTCCTGTACTCTGAGCCTTCCATCCGGACAGATTTCCAGGGCCTTCGCCTCACGTATCTCCTGCCCGTCCACGATCCGGACCTCTCTTCCGGGGACAAGATTTTGCTGTATATATTCAGGCGGAAGCCGTAGTTCCCTGGTCTCTTCAAGCAGGAAATTGATGATCTCTGCTGCCAGCCGGTTGCGGTCCAGTTCTGCTGCTGCCTCCCTGTCCTTATAAAGTGCTCCTGCAATCCCCTTTAGTTCAGAGGGATATCCCTCAGCTGCTTCATACAGGTTCAGACCGATCCCCACCACTGCAAAATCAATCTCCCCACTCTCAAAATCTGTAACAGCCTCTGTCAGAATGCCACAGACCTTCCTGTCATGATAATAAAGATCGTTGACCCATTTAATATCAAGAGAGATTCCCGTTACCCTGAGAACCGCCTTGTAGACCGCCACAGCTGCCTCTGCGGTGAGAAGAAGGCTCTCCCTTAAACTTCCCTGTGGTTTAAGGATCACACTCAGATACAGCCCTGCCTCCTCCGGAGAATAAAAGCTTCTGCCTCTCCTTCCCCGCCCTGCAGTCTGCTTTCCTGCTACCACACAGCCTCCATGACCGGCAGTTCCTGTCACTGCCGCTTCTTTCGCCGCACGATTCGTAGAATCTGTTTCCTGATATACCTTCAGATAAACTTCTGGTGAAACTAAAAAAGGCCGTATTGCCTCAACGGAAAGACGATGACTGTCCTTCACCAGCATATAGCCCTTATTCTGTCCTGCTTCTATTGTATATCCTTCTTCCCTGAGAGCCTTCACTGCCTTCCAGATGGCCGCTCTGGTACAGTGAAGTTCCTCAGCAAGTTTCTCGCCAGAGAGAGTTTCTCCCTTCTGCTGTTCTAATATTCCTAAAAGTTTAGATTTTACCGTCATATTTTTCTCCATAATTTCTAAGGGTTTTTTTAAGAAATGCGACATATTCCCTGCGGATATTATCCGGTGATACGATCACAGCTCCGCTGCCAAGTCCTGCAAGCCAGCCAAAAAACTGTGTACCAACCTTGATCTGTGCCTGCATGGAAAAATGCTTCTCATCCTTGGGGATCAGCATAACATCCCGTCCGAAATGATCCAGCACAGTCCCTACAAACTGATTCTCAAACTCCATCCGCACACTTCTCTCCATGCCTCCGAACATTCCAAAGGTACCGGAAGAAAATTTCCCAAGATCAAAATCTCTGAAAATATTACCGCCGTTTCTCTTCTGTTTCTCAATGACCTCCACATGCATCATCTTATCCACCCGGTAATGCTTCAACACTCCACTGTTCTCATCCAGACAGAGAAGATAATAATTCTCATTCTTCCAGATCATCTTCCACGGGCTTACCTGATACCATTCACCGTTCTTCCTGGGCTTCAGCTCCCTGGACAGAGTCCATTCATAGTAGTGGAACCGAATCTGCCGATTATTCGATATCCCCTCATAGATGGTCTGGATATTGCTGTAAATCTCCTCGTTGACTGTCTTATTGCCTGGCTCGATAAAAAGCTGCTCCCGAAGCTTCTTGGCCGCTTCCGGGACAACAAGACTCTCCAGTTTGCGCAGCAGTTCTCTGGATTTCTTCTGTGTTACAAATCTCGAAGACTGCACTGCATCCATAAGAAACTTCACTTCCGGAAGCTGAAATTTACGGTTTGCTATATAAAATCCACCAACCTTCCCACGACGGTTGCGGATATCAAGTCCGTAGATCCTCAGTGCCTCGATATCATCGTAGATCGTCTTGCGCTCCACACTGATCCCGTACCCTCTGAGATACTGTGCCATGTCCTTCGCAGTTATGGGATGCTCCTCATCTGTCCGCTCCAGCAATACATCCATCAGGTATAATATTTTGAGTTTCTGGTTAAATGATTTCGGCATGTAATATAATATCCTTTTAATTCTGCTTTTATTTATCGGTCAGTGCTGCCACTACACCGGAATATACTACCACAAAAGCCAGTGCCATCGCAATCCAGTCAGCAGAATGCACATCAATCTTCATGACCATGGCACCCAGGATCATGATCTCCACCGTTACCAGTATTCCGAGTATCATCGCCATAGCATTGGAAAATTTCTTCCTCTCCGTATGATTCTCTCTGTTCTCTGTCTCATAGTGTCTCTTTGCTGTTTCTGCTGTGTTCATCATAGTAAAATCCCCTTTATATCGTATTATGGTCCGAGAGTTCCGAATATTTGTTCTGAACATATTTTCCGAACATCTTTTCGATATAAAGAGTATCTCATATTAAATGTCCAATAAAACGGGATGAACTTAAATTTTCGAATATATGTTTGCTATTTATCTGCGAACACAATTTTATCTACCTGATATGTGCCATTTTCGACTGTCATAACTGCCATTGAGATGTCCTGCCCGAAACGGCTTCTTCCGCAGCTTCCCGGATTCAGCCATAGTCTGCCATCGATCGTTTTTTCAAAATAACTATGGGTATGACCAAAAATCACGACCTGCGTGCTGCCAAGCTCCCATGCCACATCTTTTTTGTTATGTGTCATAAAGAACTCCACTCCTTCAATCCTGAAATGAAGGGTCTTTGCGATCCCGGCCGCCCATTCTCCGTCATTATTGCCCCGTACAACATAAATAGAAGCAAGGCAGCGAAGTTCATCAAGAAGTTCCGGCCTGGTCACATCACCCGCATGAAGAATGCAGTCACATGTTTTGAGGATTTCCAGAACCTCCGGCCTTAACAGTCCATGCGTGTCTGAAATAATCCCGATTTTTTTTGCCATAGGATACCTCTCCCTTTCTGTCAGAGCTGATGATCTTATGTAACTGTTCAAAGTAACAATCTATCAGTAGCCTTCTATGCGTCTTTCCTTTCGGAGTGCATTGCGCTTCTGAGCTCCGAGCCACTCGGCTTTTTCAGATTCTGTCTCGACGATCAGACCGGGAACTTCTACCTTATTGTCATTTTGATCCAATGCAACCATAACCTCATAGGCACGGTTGATGACCTTACGCGTTCCGTCAGGGCTTTCTACATAGGTATCGATCCGTACTTCCATGGAGGTTCGGCCGACATAAGTCAGCTTCCCGATCAGAACCACGGTATCTCCCAGATAGGCTCCTGCCTTAAAGTTCAGATTATCCACGCAGGCAGTCGTCACGATCGTCCCTGCATGTCTGTACGCTACGATCCCCGCCATCTCATCGATCCACTGCATCAGAACGCCGCCAAAAAGTCTGCCGTAACCGTTGATATGCTTATTCATGATGAGATAGGTATTCTCCGTGCGGGAATCCTCCATATGCTTCATCTTTCTCATAATTTTTCTCTTTTCTTATAACTATAATCCCTGTTTCTGAAACTGTACAGCTGCTTTTTCATATTCCGACATCGGCACGCCATATTCTCTGCCCATGCGCACGACTTCATATACAAGTCCATCAATCTCAGACTGCTTTCCGGCCATAACATCTCTCTGCATGGATGTTGTGGATTCCGGTGCGAGATTTGAAAGAATCTTGAGGTTTCGTTCCACAAGGTCTTCTTCAAATTCAATTCCCATTGCATGGGACAAATTAACGATTTCACGCATCAGTTCGCAGATCATCTCACGTTTCTCGCCTTCCTGCTGAAAATCAACTGCCGTGGCATTGTAATATAAACCTGCCGTTCCGATCGGTGATACATAGGAAAACTTCACCATCGCATCTCTGCGGATATCCGGTGAGAGAATCACTTCCAGATTTTCGGATAACATATCCCGTGCAATCGCTCTCATGCTTTCGGTTTCTTCAGAAGGAGTCCGCGCACCAAAAACAACCCGAAGGATCCTGCCATGACGAAGGATCACTCCCGGCTCCTCGATTGCCGCTGATACATAGATGCATCCATCCGGTACGGTGAGATCTGGAAATTCTTTCTGTAATCTGCCGCCGGTTCCATAAATATTCAGGATTGGAAGAACTACTGTCTCCGGACCGGCAATCCTGCGGATATCCGGGATCAGATCCGTCAGGGAATAGTCCTTGACACACACCAGGATCACGTCCGGCTGCTCTGTGTATTCTTCCATCCGGCCATGCTTTGACAGGAATGGTCTCTTCTTTTCCATCCCAGAGCTGTCTCATGGTAAGCCCCTGTTTCTGCATCGCCTCAAGATGGCAGCCTCTCGCGATCAGAGTTACATCCTTTCCTGCTTCTGTAAGATAAAATCCAAGAGTCCCTCCGGTTCCTCCTGCCCCGATGATTGCGTATTTCACACCAGATTCCTCCTTTAAATTCTGTCGTATTTACTTTCAAAACAGGCCCCTCGTCATATGAGGAGCCTGAAGTATTTATGAAGCACTTCCGCGCTTCTTCTAATATCAAATATTTTTCTGGCAGATATCCTCCAGACAACATTTGTCACAATATGGCTTCGTCCGTGCCGTACAGACTTCACGCCCATGATAGACAAGGCGATGGCAGAAATCACTTCCCTCTTCCGGAGGAATGATCTTCCATAACGCCATTTCCACCTTCTTCGGATCCTTGATTCCGTCAACCAGACCGATTCTGTTACACAGACGAATGCAATGTGTATCCGTCACAATTGCCGGCTTGCCAAAAACATCCCCCATGATCAGATTCGCACTTTTGCGTCCCACCCCCGGAAGCTTCAGAAGCTCCTCAAAGGTTGTCGGGATATTGTCATTGTAGTTCTCGTGAAGAATCCTCATGCATGCACTGATGTCCCTTGCTTTGCTCCTGCCAAGGCCACATGGACGGACGATCGCCTCAATCTCCTCCGGTTCTGCCTTTGCCAGAGATGCCACATCCGGATACTTTGCATAAAGATCCTCCACAACCACATTCACTCTTGCATCCGTACACTGGGCAGCCAGTCTCACACTCACAAGCAGTTTCCATGCCTGGTCATAGTCCAGCGTACATCCTGCATCCGGATATTCTTTCTTAAGTCTGTCGATCACTTCCAGTGCCAGTTCTTCCTTTGTCATTTCTCACACCTCAGCCTAAAAAGTACCGAAAATACGGTCGCCGGCATCTCCAAGACCCGGACAGATATATGCGTGATCATTCAGCTCACGGTCCAGATGTCCCACATAGATCTGTACATCCGGATGTTCTCTGTGAAGACGCTCCAATCCTTCCGGTGCTGCAATAACAAACATACATTTGATTTTTTTGCCGCCATGCTGCTTGATCATTCTGACAGCATCTACCGCAGATCCTCCAGTTGCGAGCATCGGATCCGTCACAATAATCTGTCTCTGTTCGATTCGATCCGGCAGCTTACAGAAATATTCATGCGGTTCATGGGTCTCCGGATCTCTGTAAAGCCCGATATGACCGATCTTTGCAAAAGGAACCAGTGTGGTAATGCCATTCACCATACCAAGACCTGCACGAAGTACCGGTACGATCGCCAGCTTCTCACCTGCGATCATAGGTGACATACAGGTTTCGATCGGTGTCTCAACCTCTACATCCTTCAGCGGAAGATCTCTCAGTGCCTCATATCCCATCAGCACCGCGATTTCCTCAATCAGCTTACGAAATTCATTTGTCCCTGTGTTTTTGTTTCGAAGCATGGATATTTTGTGCTGGATCAGAGGATGATCCATAATAAATACATTCTCCATAGTTACCTCCAAATACGATTTTTTGTTCGCCACTTACTTACCGAGGCAATGGCTTAAGTTGTTACTGTTCACTCCGTTCACAGCAACTTGTTTTCTATCGTGATTATACTCTATTTCTCAATCATTGACAACCATCTCAAAAGTGTTACACTTAACTTATATTTATCGCAGACAAGGAGGATTTTATGACGGATTATGAACAGATTTTTCTCTCTTCCGGGCAGGAGAAACAGAAGCTTGCCATTGCCCTGAAACGTTTTGCAGAAGTCAGCGAACCTGACTGGCAGAACCGTTACCAGAGTTATCTGCGGACAAGATTTCGTCCTGCCATGACAGAACTGATCCACAGCGGTGACCTCGAACGGATCCGGAGATTATGCAGCTTCGCTTCACTGACTGCCCCCACACTGGAACAGTTTATTCAGGAGGCTTCCGTCTCCGGTCAGACAGAAATCCTTACCTTTCTGCTCCGGTTAAAAAAAGACTCCTTCGGCTTTCATGACAGGGAGTTTTCTCTATAAAAAATAATAAGGAGACAGCACAGGAATCAGTCATCCAGGATTGACTCCCATGCCCGGTGATATCATATGGAGTCCTTTGATAAACATTCTCTCTATCAGAAAATCTGGGAGCTGACACGCGAACAGCTCTCTGTAAAATATCCATTTTTCCGGAAACTCCTGTGGGATTTTTCCTTTCAGGAATCTGAGGATACCCGGACCGCCGGAACAGACGGCAGCATTATCTATTTTAATCCTGGTTTTGTGATACGAAGCTTTCAGAACTCCGCCACGGAACTGGAGGAACTTTTTCTGCACATGCTGTATCACTGTCTGTTCCTTCATCCTGTCATGGATATACCGGCAGATCCTGTACTCTGGAATCTCGCCTGCGATACTGCGGTCCAAAGAATTTTACATAATGAAAAAAAAGAATGGGATCCAATGAAAATCTATCAGGAATTTTCTGCGTCAGAAATCTCCGAACAGACAGATCCTTCCGCCTCCGCTCCCGAATCAGACCCAGTCATCCCACTGGATGACCATGCTTTCTGGAAATATGTCCACCGGGATCAGTTTCTGGAAAAAATCCACAAGACTCTCGCCGGCATGTCAGGCGCCTCCAGTCTGGGCCTGTACGGAAATGGCGGCCGGGGCAGTTCGCCCGGAAATCGAACCGAGGAGCTTTCTGTCGAAGAAAAAGGTAAATACGATTTTCATCGTTTTCTCAGACGCTTTGCCGTCCACCGGGAAGAAATCCATACAGACATCCAGAGTTTCGACTATATTCCCTATATATACGGACTGGAACACTATGGAAACATCCCCCTGATCGAATATCTGGAATATCAGGAGGTGACCCGTCTGGAAGAACTTGTCATCGCGATCGATACCTCCGGTTCCTGCTCATCTGACACGGTTCGACGTTTCATGGAAGAAACCTATGGAATCCTCAGTGACCAGGAGAATTTTTTCTGCAAAATGAACCTCTATATCATACAATGTGACTGCTTTGTACAGGACGTGGCACACATTATCTGCGAAAAAGACTGGAAGGATTATCTCAAAAATCTCAGAATCCACGGACGCAGCGGAACCGATTTCCGACCTGTTTTTGACTATATAGAAAAGCTTCGCAGCGAGAGGAAACTGAAAAACCTCAAAGGTCTTCTCTACTTCACAGACGGCGACGGAATCTACCCGGAAAAGCCCACCGATTATGAGACTGCTTTTGTTTTTTACAAAGAAAAAGCCCTGCACCAGAAGGTTCCCGCATGGGCTGTAAGATTATACCTTGATACCGAAAAATCCTGAATCTCCGCTGAAAGGGTCATGTTATGAATATCAAAGAAGCCAAAGAAGAAATTCTGCATACCATACAGATCTACACCCGAAAGGATGCCCACGGACAGTATCTCATGCCCTCCGTCCGCCAGCGTCCCGTCCTTCTGATTGGTCCTCCCGGAATCGGAAAAACTGCCATCATGGAGCAGATTGCCCGTGAATGCGGCATCGGCCTCACCGCCTATACCATCACGCATCACACCCGCCAGAGTGCCGTAGGACTTCCCGTCATTGTCAAAAGAAATTATCAGGGACATGAATATTCCATCACGGAATACACTATGAGTGAAATCATTGCCTCCGTCTATGAAACCATAGAAAAAACCAGCTGTAAAGAAGGCATCCTGTTTATCGATGAGATCAACTGCGTTTCAGAAACCCTGGTTCCTACCATGCTCCAGTTTCTTCAGAATAAAACCTTCGGTACGCATCCTGTTCCTGCGGGATGGATCATCGTTGCCGCCGGAAATCCAATAGAATACAACAAATCAGCCAGAGAGTTTGATATTGTCACTCTCGACCGTGTAAAGCGGATCGATGTGGAACCGGATCTTGCCGTATGGAAGGAATATGCCTGGGCAAAAGGGATCCATCCGGCAATTCTGTCTTATTTAAGTTTACATAACGACAGATTCTACCATGTAGAAAATACTGCTTCCGGCGTACATTTTGTCACAGCACGAGGCTGGGAAGATCTGTCTTCTATCCTATATGGCTATGAAGATCTTGGGTTTTCGCCGGATGCCTCTCTGATCCTGCAGTATCTCCAGGAACCGGAAGCTGCCAGAGACTTTGCCGGCTATTATGCACTCTATGCAAAATACCGTCAGGATTACCAGATTCCACAGCTCCTCTCCGGTCGCCTGTCCGAAGAGGAATTCCAAAATCGCTGCAATCTCGTGCAGCAGGCCTCCACCGATGAAAAAATCTCTGTCGCAGGTCTCCTTCTTGATGGATGGAACAGTTTTTTCCAGAAATTCCAGAAAGAAGACCAGTTCACAACTACACTTCATGAAACACTGAAACAGATCCGCACTTCCCTGCTTCGAGGAGAGACTCTGGATGAGATCATTTTACAGCGAAAACAGGCACTGAAAGTCAGAGCGGAAAATCATCTTATCTCATCTGAAGAATACGATCAGGCCGATCAGATCACAGAAATCCTGGAAAACTGCCTGATCGAGACACGCAGAGAACGGGCTGCATCCACTGACGCTGTTCTTGATATTCTCCGGGATGCCTTAAGCGACGCCGTTGACAGCCGCAAAACCGCTGCCGCCCGCACTTCGCTTGCGCTGGAGCATGGCTATCGTTTTGCAAGCGAAGCCTTCGAGGATGGACCGGAACTGCTTTTCCTTACTTCTGATCTCGGTCATAATCCAAAAGCAGTACAGTTTATCAGCATCTTCGGATGCGAACCCTATTTTCATTACAGTGAGCAGCTGATGTTCCAGGAAAAACGAAAGTCTCTGCTTCGCGAAATCGAAAACCATTCTTAAAGCCAAAAAACGGGCAGATCCCCTTGTTATATCCAGGGATTTGCCCGTTTATCATTTATAAATCATATCCAGTCTCTGCCATCAGAATTTCTGCGAATCTTCGGTCCCATCAGACCATTTTTGCGCTCCAGTATCTGACGAAATTCAGATGCATACATCGCAAAGGACATTGCCATACATACCGCACATGCTCCGATCAGTACGTTTGCCGTCGAGTACGGAAGTCTCACTCCCGCCGTCAGAACCATGACAACCACATAAGAAACCGCAGTATTCAGCTTTCCATGCCACTGTGCTTCTCCTGTCGCTTCTGTCTCCATCATGACCTTCCAGCCCATCACAAGCATATAGGTTTCCTTCACCGCAAACAGGATCAGAACCAGCTTTACCAGCGGATAACGCGACATCAGACACGCCAGCATCACTGCCTGCATCGCCTTGTCTGCCAGCGGATCAAGGATCCTGCCGATCTTGCTGACCTGATGAAAGGCTCTCGCGATTCTTCCATCCAGAAAATCGGTCGCTGCAGCTGCCATAATGATCATAGTCAGAACCGGCCTGTTTCCTCTCATTCCATGTCTCTCACAGATACCAAGGAAAAGTACTGCAAGCCCAAGTCTGATAAAGCTCAGAAGATTCGGTACTGTAAGGATTTCCTTACGCGTAAAAATCTCCGCCAGTTTCTCCTGTCGAGCCGGAATCACACGATAGAAAAGCTGATAACACAGAATATTCAGGATCAGTGCAGTCATTACATCTGAAACACAGTGCTGTTTCAAAAACATCGTTGCCAGAACGATCGAAACTGTCAGGACCGTCTGAGCTGCAGTAAACAGCCTGTTTTTCCTGCATCGCTCATTCTGGAAAAGTGCTATGCAGCTTGCCACAGAGTTAAATACATGGATGCTTGGAAAAATATTCGTCGGTGTATCTATTTTGTACAGATATCGCACTGCCGAAACAAAAACTCCGCTCTCCCCGCTCAGATCCGGACGAAGATTCTGTCCATTTGGATACACATAAGAGACCAGGATAAAAAGAGTCATGCCCACTGCCAGAGTGCCAATATACTGATAATATTCCTTCTTGCTCGAACAGAACAGTGCAAAATAAACGATTGTGCCAATCAGGAAAAAATACCACAGCACATATGGAATAATAAAATACGGGCAGAATGGAATCCTGTCATCTGCCAGGGAATGGATGATATGTATCCTCGCTTCACTTTTCTCTACAAGCGTAAAGGACAACATATAAAAAACTCCATACAACGGAATCATCCATAAATGTTTTGATTTCTTCAGATAATCCAAAATATCACCTTTCCAAAAACGCTGGCCTGTGCCAGGAGATAATTTTCAGTCACTTAGTTCTCGTTTCATTTATCTGTAGGTAATAATATACCCATTCACAAGATTTAATCAATCCACAAAATACCCAAAATAAATGATTTTACAAAAAATTCACCATCTCTTTGCATAAAGATAAGATAAAAATAAGAAATTCTTTTGTTTTCTCCGGACGCAAAAGAGGAAGTGCTTTTATGCTGCACTTCCTCTCTTCCTCTGTGTATCCTTACACAAGACCTGCTGGAATTCTCTCAGCTTTTCCTTTGCCTCAGGACTTAAATTCTGCGGTACCTGAATCTGTACGGTCACGTACTGATCTCCATGTACAGCGGAATCTTTCATAGACACAATACCTTTACCTCTCAAACGGATCTTGCGTCCGGACTGTGTTCCCTCCGGAATCTTACAGATTACATCACCGTACAGAGTAGACACCTTCGCCTCACCGCCAAATACGGCTGTTGTAAATGGAATATTTGCTGTTGTGTAAATATCCATTCCTTTACGCTCAAATCCAGGTTTCGATGTTACATTGACCTTCAGAAGAAGATCTCCTGCCGGACCGCCATTGAATCCCGGATTTCCTTTTCCTTTCAGCCGGATGCTCTTGCCATCCTCGATGCCCGCCGGGACATGTACCTTAAGTGTCTGAACCGCACCATTTCCGGATGGATCAGATAGTCTCAGCATTCTGTCACAGCCAAATGCTGCCTCCTCGAAGCTGACACTTACTTCAGACCGCAGATCACTGCCTTTCGCCTGAGCACTTCTTCCGCCGAAGCCACCTCCAAAACCGCTCTGGCTGTGGAAACTCTGACCTCCGAAGCCACTGCTCTGGCTTCTGCCCTTACCATGGAACATATTTCCAAAAATGTCTCCAAAAATATCTCCCATATCGTCCATATTTCCATTTTCGAAATGGTATTCACGATAGCCGCCATTACCATCCTGATGAAAGTTAAAGCCGCCAAAACCACTGCCGTCAAAACCGCCCTGACCATGAAAGCCCTGACCTCCGCCATAAGCACCGCCGGCACCTGCACCTTCCTCAAAGGCTGCGAAGCCATACTGATCGTACAGTTTCTTCTTCTCATCATCACTTAAGATATTATATGCCTCTGTGATCTCTTTAAACTTCTGTTCCGCATTCTTATCCCCCGGGTTCATATCCGGATGATATTTCTTTGCAAGTTTTCTGTATGCTTTTTTGATTTCCTTCGCATCGGCATTCTTACCGATTCCAAGAACTTCATAATAATCTCTCTTAGCCATAACTGCCACCTCCGGTTATATTCGTATAGAAAAGAAGATGCGGTCGTAAACTCCCGCATCCCCTGCCCTTGTCTTTTTGTTCTATTTGTAATATAACACTTGTTTTGCAGTATGTCAAGATGGTTTAAAATATCTTTTCTTTTTCCTTTTTCATAATCGCGCCGCATCAAAGTCCGCTTGAACGAACTGTTTTCGCATTCTTCATATATCTGTTAATGGTTTTATTATAAGTGGAATAGCTTACTTTCCTTCCATTGATCGTATATCCCCGCTTAAATTTACCATTAAAACGTTCGGCCCTTACTACTCTCGTAGCTTTGGTGCCTTTGATCTTGTAGATGTAATACTCACTTCCGCCTGTATTCGCATTGCAAACCATTACAGTATGACAGCTTCTGGAATACTTGATCGGCAGGTTGTATCCCTTTCCATATCCGATAGAACCTACCCGTACATTTTTTCTTGTTTTGGGATTGTAGGTTCGGACTTCATTGATTCCTGCTGAACTGTTATGCATGAGCAGTTCCGGGATTCCGTTTCCATCGACATCTACAATCTTATAACTGCCGCGTTTGCCTCTCATGTACTTCTTGTAACTTGACACTGCTGCATTATACTTTGATGACGCCGCCATGACCGGTACCGTCATTCCAATGCACAAAATAGCCGCCAGTAAAATACAGCACAACTGTTTTGCTTTCTTTTTCAGCATTATCTGTTTTGTGGTTTTCATCCTCATTGCTCCTCCTTATTTTATGGTACTTTTAGTTTATCATAGCATATTGCAAATTTGTTTTTTATTTGCTATAGACCATCAGCTTATATCTAGTACACAATAATCATGCAATGGCGACTTAACTGTAGAAACCTGACCTGGTGTTCCAACAGCTATCATCCCTATAACAAACATTAATGTTATCATGATTTTTAAACCGCTTTTTATTTTGTTTCTAATTTTAATACTCTCTGCCACTCCTTCATAGATACTTTTTTGTACTGAAAATTATCAGAATATTTTTCTTCCATACGTTTAATATCAAATAAAATATTACCGGAATAATAACTACTATAAGCAGTAATATTATAAATATATTCATAGATGACTACTCCTTTTTTGCAAAATCTCTAATATTTTTGTACTATCTTACTTATCTATTTTACTATAAATGAGCAAGTTCGTGATTCTGCATAAAAAGAAAGACACCTTAAATCGTTTGTATTGTCATTTAGAATCTTTCGCACCATATCACTTGTCCATTGTAATCCTCTCGAGAACACTTTCTTACTGTCTGATTTCTGCCGCCTGCTCATGGACTGCAATGGTGTAAGAACACTTTCTTCGTTGAATAACCGGCAAATATCCATCTTTGAATACCGTTGATTGGTCAGTTCAGATACTCTGCGGATAATTTCCTCTTCTTCCACAATCAACAGTTCTTTTTTATCTTCTTGATTTATCTGGTAGCCATAAGGTGCAGAACCACAGCAATGCTCTCCCTTGCTTCTTTTTGTGCTGACTGCTGATTTCACCTTAACGGACTGGTCTTTCACATAAAAATCCGCAATCAGTCCCTTAAACTGTACTTCGATGTCAGAACTTTTTCCTTTATAGTCCTTGGAATCATAATGATCGGAAACAGAGATAGACCTTATTCCCCAAAATGGGAATATCTGCTCCAGATACGTTCCCATTTCAATATAATCTTTCACCAGTTTTCTCTGGAAAGCGATTTGTCAAGGGCTATTTATCTAATGGAAATAATCTGTACTTCATCCAGAATCTATTGCAAAACAGCCGGTGAGCGGATTTGCTTTTAGAAAAGATGCCCATCGACTGTTTAATTGTGGGATACTTGTTTAACTAAATGTGTACCGGATTTTGTATGTCACATCTGCATCATATCCTTGATATTTTACAGACGCGTCAAAATTCATTACGATTTGATTGATGCTGCCTAAATCATTCAATGTAGCGACAACCTCCACATCTTCGCATTCCAGATTATTTACACCGCTCATCTGCTGCACTGCGGCAATACCTGTTTCAGTCATCTCCTCACCAGACACGATAAACCAGAGCTGATTGCCGGAAACCTCTTCCGTCAATATTGCCTCTTCAGGTATGGATGATTCAAAATCAAAGAAATCAGGGGGAATCTCCAGACTTTCTGAGTGCTGAAACGGCTCAGTATATTCGTAGTGTGCAACGCCATCGTAGTATTCTGTACTCCAAGCATAGGCCTGCCCCATAACTTTCATATTCGCCAAACTGGTTATCTCAATTTGAGACAGATCATCTTCTACATAGTTGGATACATCCGAATCCACAGTTAGCGTCACTTTGGTTTTGGTTCTTCCACGCTCATAGGCAATGGACATATCCGCCTCTAAGGTAAGCTGCTCAGACCATGAGCCGGTTTCAGTTGTTTTTTCAGCAGCAATCAAATACCTCTCAAAAGCATTCCCTTCTTCATTAAACTCAAGAGAGCCATCCTGTTTCGACACTCCACACTGAGTAAATACTGGGAGATTTTCCACACCGCCACGGTTAACCGCAGTAACAGAAACAACGGTTTCGTTATCCGTATTGGCATTATCCACGATTCGTAGCTGGTATTCTCCTGGTTTATCGAAGGTTAATTCATGCTCAGAAATATATTTTCCATCATATTTCTCTTCATTGTTTTCATGTCGAACATAGAGTGTATAATCATCATATGTCTGATTCTCTATGTCATATACCTCGATAGACAGATGATTCTTTGCAACAGGAGTTGCTGCCCGATTAATTCCAACTTGAAACATAGCATTTGATACACAGCGACACTGCTTGTTGCTTAATCTTCCTTGTAAACACATAATATCAGCTGTATTTTGCAATAATATTCTAAATTGTTCAAAGGTACAGTCCGATGGAAGTGTATATAAAGTTTCGTAAAAAAGATGCGCCACTTCTTCCTCGTTCAGTGATTCAAAAGCATCGCTACCATCAATTCCTTTCCACATCAAATAGGCGGCGTGAGAAATAATGGCAGCATTGTTGTGACCATCTGCGTCTGAATCATCAAAGGTGGCCATATCTACAGAATCTGCCATAGAATATTTGCTATAGCCAGCAGCTTCTCCTAATTCCCATACTTCATCCTTACCCCCATAAGTATGGATTTCTATTAAATTGCCAATAACATCAGCAACACCCTCATTAATGGCATTTTGTTCAGCATAATCTATAAAATTTACGATCTGATGTGCGACCATATGAGTATACTCATGTCCGATAATATCAAGGGCGTTTCCTATCGGTTCAGTAAATGATTCATTAGGAGTTCCAACTATCAAATATCCATGTTCACCGAGGCCATTGCCCATTGCATTTTCAATGTTCATGTCTTCATCGCAAAAAATCAAATAAATGTCTCCGCCCTTGTCATTAAATGAATTTAATTCTAAATAGTTTTGGAAAAAGTCGTATACTATGGTAAGGTTTTTTAAGGCTACAGTATATTCATTATAATTTTCATCAGCCTTACAAGTAGTTATTGGCAAGGTTTCAATTTCACGATTATTATCGACATCACTTTGATTGATTTGAACAGCTTTAATACCTCGAGCCTCATCAGACAATAAGATTTCCCCATTTTCATTTATAGAGTATTCTACGTCGATACTATCTAATACTTCTTGATTAGAATATCTATCAAACAAGTTTATTTCCTGTATGATATTACCACTTTTAGCAGAAAGAATACATACTTCTATCGTTTGATTGGTACGAACATTTAATATCCACGCAAGTTCAGAAGTATTATCACCAAAAGAATAAATAGATAGACCATCACTACTGATTACTGCGTCTTTTCCGTAGTGTTGATACGCAATTTCTAACGCAGAAGATTCGTTAATTACGGGAATAGTGTTCACATCTTCGATATTCAGGTAATTTCCTGATAAGGATAAACTGTTCCCGTTTTTATCAGCAACTACAACTACGCTACGGCCATATATGGGTATACCCTCATATTCTTGCTGAAAACGATAGTATCTATTATCAAAGACCGCATTTTCTTCGCAGACAACAAATTCCCCTTGTACATTTTCAATGCCAATAACATCTGCAACATCTTCAAGAGCTTCTAGTGCAGATTCTTTATCTGTTATTTTTCTGTCAGTAAAGCCGTTTGATAAACTTTGAAAATACAAATCATCTGTAGGTTTATCAGAGCCAAAACCTAGTTGGGCGATTATCCGTTTTACAACAGGAATATCGACCACATCGAAATATGCAAGTGTTCCCATTATACCGGCGGCTAGTACTGCCAAAAGAATAGCCGTCAAAAACAGTTTCCAAAAAAATCGACGGACTTTTTTACCAGTAGACCAATTCGCCCGTTTTTCCTTTTTAGCCGCTCTCTTTCTGGCTTTCAACGCTTTTTTCTTCGTTCGTTTATCTATCTTGTCCTCTTTGCGAACAGGAGTTTTATCCTCTGTTGTCTTATCATAATGCTGTTTTATTTTTGCAGCGTCACAGTTTGGACAAAGCCCTGTTGCCTCGTCCAATTTGGATCCGCACTTCCCACAATAATTTGCCATAGTAATTGCTCCTTATATGATAAGGGCACAGGGGAGATTCCACTCGCCGCCCTATGCCCTTTGGGTTTATCGTAACGCAGCACATTATAAACGTGCAGTGCTACCTCGGTTTAATTCGATTTGGTATAGGTTTCTTCTTCGAGAATCAGCGTATCCTCCGAAACGAAGTATGTAGAATAGTCATCAAGAGCCTCGTCTTCGGTATCGACCTTCTCATAAGAATCGTCCGCATGGCCGGTCTTACTGCTCAGCACCAACGTTCCATCTTCTTTTACCGTGTAGCGTTCAGCGCTTTCCATCCAAGACGCATTATACGTAAAGGGAGCAGAGCAGGAACCATCTTCCTCAAATACGACCATCTCATCAGATTCAGACAACCAGGTGCCAATAAGAAGATCGCCAGGCTCACTACTGCCACCGCAAGCAGTCAGTAAAAAAATTAAAAGTAATGCACACAATAAAGACATATGCTTAAACAAACCATATTTTTTCATCTCTATAAATCCTCCATTCCAGAAATAATCAACCTTCTATTTTAGAAAAGGTCTCCCATGCTCATAACATCAAGATACCAAGAGCGTCCGACTTTAATCAAAGAAATATCCAGCGAATTGCTGCTTTCCGTCTCATCTGCCTTAGCGGTAATTTCTATTTCTACATCTTTGGCGGCAGAAACTTTGACATCAGCATCCTCATACGCATCTTTGATGTCATCCAGGTCATCGCCTTTTATATCCTCGGTGTCAAGAATTTCATAAGAAATTTTCCAGCCTTCTCCCAGATAGCTGTCAAGGGAATCCAACTGATCTTGGAGAGTTTCGTTTGCATCGTCAATCAGGTCATCCAGATCATCGGAATCGTATCCATCCTGTTCCAGCGCATAGTCAATCATATTTTCGGGCAACAGGTCAAAAATTGCTTCCGCATCGGCCTTAAACTCGGCATCCACAAATTTTTCAATAGTGGCCTTATAACTTCTTCCACCCAATAAAACAGAACCTATAACAGCAATGATAATGACAATAACGCTGACAGCTATAATACCAATTTTCTTATTTTTATCATTTTGATCTGGAACCGTTAATACCTTTTTTTCACTGCTACTTTTTTTTAATTTTGCACGGCAATTCGTACAGAACTCAGCATTGTCTGCATTCTGTGCTCCACATTTTCCACAAAACATTATTTCCCACCTCATTTGCTTATATTAAATATTTTCGATTTTAGCTCCACAATGATTACAAAATGAGTCTTCTGGATCCACAGCAGAATGACATACTGGACAGATTTTATGTACTCTGTCATTTGTCTCAGCAACAGAACCATGTTCAGTCTTCGCCCCACATACATTGCAGAATGCAGCGTTTAACGGTACATCTGCTCCACACTGCAGGCACTTAACAACGCCTTTTATTTGTTTGATTTTTTCTTGATTTTGTGCAATTTCAGAATATAAATTATTAATTTCGGTAATATTCTCTTGGTATTCTGCTTCATGATCATGCTTATGAGCTTCATAGTACATTTGACCAATGTTCAGAAAAAGCTGCGATATTTTTTTCTCGCTTTCAGAAATTGCGGAGTTAAGTTGCGTTACATCAGCAAAATTTTTAGTTTGTTGGGCAACACTTTGTCCAGCGTTTGTAATTTTCTTTCCAATTTGTTCAAAAAAGGCCATTTCTCTCCTCCTTGATATTTTTTGTACTATCTTATCTATTTCAGAAAATCCCTGTCCGCATTACAAAATATAACTTAATTAGTAGACAATTTTTGTGGACAGGTTTTTATTCTTGATAGATATTTTCAGTATCGTCATCTTGAAAAAATATACTTTATCTGCCTGCTCTATAATATTTCATGGATGTGATCACAAATCCCATTGAATTTCGTGCAGGTTTTACTGTGATTACTTCTTTTCCTGCATACTTGCCAAAGCAATTACCTCTTATTGTAATTGTAGCTCCTGTCTTTGTGCGAACTGCCTTGTAATATTTCATCACAGTTTCGTCCTGCCACCATAACTCTTTAAGCAGATATTTTCCCTTTTTTACCGGAAGATTTACACTTTTTACTTTGATTCCGTAGGTGTTCTGTATATGTTTGAGGACAACGCTTTTCGGAACCAGCATGCCTGCTCCCGTCTGATAACGTTTATACTTCTTATAGTTCACATACAGAAAATCCCGGCGGACGATTTTAGGAAGATTCTTCTTTAACTGTGCCTGTCCGGAGAAATTAATTCCACCTGCATAGGACATGTCCTGAAGATAAGTCCGTACACTCTTCTTTTTGAAAATATTCATGTTAATAGAAGAACTTCTGGATGCAGCTTCTACCATTGAAACATTATTTCCTGCTACTGTAGCAAATCCCAGTACAAAAATCAGAAAAAATGCTGCTATTTTTGATAAAATTTTTCTTTTCATTTTCTAATCCTCTCTTCGATCAACTGCATTGCTCTTTTTCTGTTTTCCAGATTAGCAAGTAAAATATTTTTGCCATCTACTTTGAGTACGAGAGTCCCGAGTATTGAATTTTTTACAGCGGAGATTTCATCATAATCATATTCAAATTCTTTTGTCTGCAGTATATTTACCATCCTGACTCCTGATACAGACAACTCTCCCACTATCAGTTTTATTTTTGTACTTCCCCACCACGCTAATAAGCATTCCGCTGCAAGTGCAAGTGACACAACACCCCACAAAAACAGATCCCAGCGTTTTCCTGCGTTACGGTTCGGATTAAGATTTCCTCCATATAACTCTGCACGCTGATAAAAACACAGGAGAGCCGAGAATACAAGTGCAACTGCTGATATGAAATAAATTATCGGTGTTTTTGCAGAAGCCTGAAATACAATATCTTTCTTTTTGGTTCCCTGCATTGTCCTTTGTACGGTTCTTTGTACAGGTGCAGGAGCGGGTTCTACCTTTGCCGATCCTACCGGACATCCACATACCGAGCAGAATTTGGCTCCTTCTTTAAGTTCTGATCCACAAACATGACAAAACATCTCTATTCCTCCTTTATCTTTATGATATTTTTAGTTTACCATACAGAATTTCCACATTTTTGTTAAAATTCCAAGTCATCCTTAATTTCATTCCCACATATACGATAAGGCATCCTCCCTCTCTCTCATTTTTAATATAACGTTTTTAAATCTGCCTCACGTACATATCCCATTTTTTTACCATCTGTAACTTCTACATATTCTGTACCTTCATATTCCGTTCTAGAATCACTTTCATATAATTTTGTACCCACTTTAAAATTGCCTGTTTTTATAAAATACAAATCATCATTTCTTATATCCACATTCTGCATTACTTCATATTTGGGATTATTCATATTGAAAGACTCTATATTATTATTAAAATAATCTTTCATGGTAATCTGAAAAGCTCCAATATAAATCGCGGCTACTAACAATATTGAAAAAATATCCAAAACCGCTCCTGTCTTTTCATCTCCCACATTTTTTCTTATTTGAACAGGTATTATTAACACTCCCAGTAACATAAGGCTAATAAACAACGAAGTAAAAAACATATCTTTCTGCAGGAAATCGAAGTGACCAATTAAAACATATGACCCTTTTGAAAAATTTCCTCCATAACTTGCAGAATCCACCAACAATAGAATATAGATAAAAATTGTCGCCAGCATTAAGCCACGTAGACAAGCTGCAATTTTCTGCAAAATTGTTTCCTTTCCAAATCCGCAAAAAAATAAATATGCTCCGGCAAAAAATGCAATCACCGAACCTATTGTAAATAATACAGCACCTATGTTGCAGATAATTGTATAACCCAATCCAATAGCCATGAGCGCCAAAATTATAATTGCAACACCGAAATCAAAAAAAACATACATTTTATCGTTCCTCCCTTTATTCTTTTTTTCAATTTACCATATGCCATAGCAAATTTGTTTTTTACATTCTGCAAATAAGGAAGTTTTTTATAAAGTTATAAATTTTCTCATTTCATTAATAAGTTTAAGAAAATTCCGGCTATATAACAAGGTGGGGCGTAATTTGTGGACAGGTTTTTATGGTGCTTTTTACCAATTTTTGTCTAATTTTTATGCTCTTAATATAACGAATATGCTATACTAGGTATTAATCACTGAAGTCAAGAAAGGATTTTTACTTATGTCTGTATTTTCTAATATGCTTAGAAATTACATCCATGAAAAGGATGTCAAAGTAGGAGCATTAGCACATTACTGCAATCTGGAACGCTCTACTGTCTATAAATTTATTAATGGAAAACGTGAACCCATGTCTGCTGAACTGGTGGAACAGATTGCTTATTTTATAAAGCTGACACCTCTTGAAACACATCATCTTAGAGAAGCCTGGAAAATGACCCGTATGGGAGAAGATGCTTATTATATCCGCAAAAGTATTGATCATTTTTTATGTGATTTTCCAAATAAGTCAACACCTCCATCATATGATTTTACTCCCGCCCACGTAAATTTAACCAAACAACTGTCTTTCACTCAGAACTGTCTTCTGCTGAATTCCAGACAGGCGATAGATTCTTCTGTTCACCAGATTTTATTATCTGAGGCCGCCAAATCAAATGGACAGATTGCTCTTTTCCTTCAGCCTGACTATCCGTTTCTGCTGCATCTGCTGTCTACGATCCAGCCTGCCGGTTCATTACAGATCGATCATATTTTCAGTCTGAACCGTACCGCACAGTTTACAGACGCACATGAGCTTTATGAACTTTATTACCTGCGAAATCTGTTTCCGGTTTATATGAATAAGCTGGATTATCATATTCATTGTTTTTATACAAATGAAATCTCACATTTGCAGAATCTCTCTGCTCTGCCATATATGATTCTGACCTCGGAATTTGCCATCACATGTTCTTCTGATTACCAGACGGGAATTCTATACCAGGATCCGGATATCCTGCAGGCATTGTGGAATCTGTTTCATTCTCATCGGGATCTTTGTCAGCCTGCCTTTCAGACTTTTCCGATTATTGCAGATAATCTGCCATCTCTTTTTCAATTTGTTGCTAATACAAGAGCTTCTGCCGATCTGATTATTAATATTCAGCCTGAAGCATGCATTCTCCCGTTTTTACGTCTGGATTTGCTGAAAGATATTTTTAATTATGATATTCCTGGGGCAGATTCTGTTATAGCCATGGCAGACGCTTTGTTCAGCAATAATATGCAGTTGGTCAATGATGGAAAATTTATTATCTATTTTACAGAATACGGGATGACCCGTTTTCTGCAGGAAGGTTTATTTGAAGAGATTCCACCAACATTCTATCATCCGTTGAATATCGAGCAGCGCATCCGAATTCTTCGTGAAATCGCCCAGTGCTGTCATGATGGTTCCTACCGCATCTTAAAGAAACCTCTGAACCATCTGTCTGAGAACCTTCGCATGTGTCTCTGTGGCAACACCTGCTCGCTTACTTACCAGACAAATTCCGGTGATCATATGTGCTTCGCGATCACAGAACCATTTATCCTGCAGATCTTTCAGAAATTCCTGACAAACATGGACCCGGATGTTTACTACAAGCCTGAGGAAGCTGAACAGATTATCAAGCATATGATTGAACAGCTGAAAACCAATAAATAATCTGCAAAATAAAAGAAGGTACTGCAGAATCATCATATTCGATGACTTTACAGTACCTTCTTTTTTCTCATAAATATGTGTCAGAGCCAAATCTATTCAAAACGGAATAAAGAATGCCTGATATAATGCGAATCACTACTGATGCTCCCCAAAACACCGCAGTATATAACATCAGAAGAATCCCATTCGCTGGATTTGAATCTACTTCCGATATTCCTCCCATCGGTATGATCACCCCTGCATAACCTTCCAGAATATAGCAGATAAGATAAATAAAGCAGGCACAGAAACTGATCATCCAGGAAGTTATCCATCTTTTTCTGTTTATAGCAGAAGAACACAATATGCTGACTCCCATCAATAGTATTCCAGCCAGCAGAAAAATTTTCGCTACACGAAATGACCTTACATAGAGAATAACATTTATCATCCACAGATATATTTTCGCTCTCAAAAATCCGTCCAGAACAGAAATATAGTTATATTCTTTCATTTTGTTCCTTTTCTGCAAGCATACGGTGCAATTTCTGTAATCTTTTTCATTAAAGCATTAATCTTAGAAATAATCCGATATGTACGGTGTCTGCTGCTCGATCGCATCTTCAAGCATGTCGATGGTCCACTCGGCTGCCTTAATCCTTCCGATCCTTGCAAGATATTCAGGGCGTTTGTAGCCCATCAGCATAGTAGTCATGGTCTGGATATTTATCTCATCCTGGCAGGGTTCCATAATCCGGACCACCTGACCGCAGCCTTCTCTGGAGATCGTCAGGCTGAAATTTCCCTGATTGCATTCCATGACCGGATCGATCAGCTTAAACTTCCATTCACGGTCAAGAACGCTCGGTTTAAACGGATACTTCTCGATGAAGGAGACAAAATCCACGATTCTTCCCATATAGTATGGTGAGATTATTTCCTTGATACTTGCATCCTCCAGAAGAAATGCCAATGGTTCATCGGTGTAGGTATCGCCCTCCACCTGATTGATCATGGAAAAGTGTGCCGCAACGAAGTTCCATAATCCGGTTCTTGCCTCTTCATTATTGAAGATCATGTCCTTGATATGAAAAACTTCCTTCGCAATCCAGTAGATCACATAGCCGTCCGGTTCATTATTCTCGTTATAGTAGACGGCTGCCATAATATCATCGGAGTCCCACAGCCAGTACTCATTCCATGCCAGATCATCACGGAGGATCGCACCGTGTGTCCGCATGGCATAGCGGTTATAAGCTGCCTTCAGTTCTTCGCCCTCAGTATCAACGCGGCGTACATCCCCCGGAACCTGATGGTTCTTCGGAAGCTGGTAATCCTTGATCTCATAGGAGATTTTGTCCGAGATGATCTCCCAGCCCTTGCGACGGTAATATGGAATGGAATATGGATACAGATAACAGATATCCTGGCCATGCTCCTTCATGTTCTTGAGTGCCTGCTCGAGAAGCTTGTGCATCAGACCCATGTTGGAGTATTCCGGGTAGGTTCCGACTCCGGTAAGACCGCCCATGGCATAGGTTTTACCAAAAATACGTGCCTGCATAGGGTAGACTGCCACCTGAGAAACAAGATTGTCATCATCAAACCATCCGATCACATCTGCCTTTTCCATGGTTGGAAATTTGGCACGGATAATCTCACGTTCCTGCCATCCGATGGAACTCAGTTCCTGTTCTGTCACCTGGAACACATAGCGTAGAAGGGCATTGTACTGTTCCATATATTCGCTGCCTACGGGTTTCATTTTCAGGTTTTTCTTGTTATTCATGATTCCTTTCCCTTTTCGCTGCTGTCCACAGCAGCCCTTTTTACCAACAAGTCCCATCCCTCCTAAGAGAGATGGGACTGCGTTTACGTTTTATTTAATGTTTAAGAAGTGCTTCAACCTCGATTCCACTTCAGACTTAGAACTCCGGCTCTATTAAACCGTAGGTATTGCCTTTACGTTTGTAAACAACATTTACCTGCTCTGTCTCTGCGTTAAAGAATACGAAGAAATTGTGTCCCAGAAGTTCCATCTGTACACATGCATCTTCCGGATACATTGGCTTGATACCGAATTTCTTGGTACGGATGATCTTAACCTCATCATCCTCCTCATAATCTCTATCAATGTATTCCTTCTGGAAATTGGCTGCGGCCTGCTGTTTGTCTACGATTTTATTTTTGTATTTACGAAGCTGACGCTCGATAACTTCTTCTACCAGATCGATAGATACATACATATCGTTGCTTACCTGCTCGGATCTGATGATATTTCCTTTTACCGGGATTGTAACCTCGATTTTCTGTCTTTCTTTTTCGACACTTAAAGTTACGATAACTTCTGTGTCAGGAGTAAAATAACGCTCCAGTTTACCGAGTTTGTCCTCAACGGCTGTTCTGAGTCCTTGGGATACTGTGATGTTCTTTCCACTAATAATAAATTTCATAGTCCCATCCCCTTTGCTGTTTATTTTGGATGCTTATATTCAACCAATCCGGTTGTCTATGTGACCATTATAACACATCCATTTGAATTTTAACACAACTTTACAAAATTTTTATAAAAATTCTGATAAAAATTTCCAGCTCTTTTACTCAATTCCTGTAACACACATCTGAAGGCTGCGTTTTTCCGGGTGCTCTTCATCGTGCGGCTGGACAAGCTGTTCCGGGGATTTACCTGCTGTGACACAATACAGGCCGATTCCGCTGTTCTGCGGTGCATCAGTTGTGATCTCAAGCTGATAAGTTTTTCCGCTCTCCACTTCTACCGAATGCGTCAGGAAGGAGTAAAGTGCCGTATTTTCTTTGAGACCGTAAGTATCGCCCTCGCTCTCATAAAGCACCTCACCGGAATCCTTATCGCGAAGTACCACTTTCAGGCTGTAGAGATCAAGATTTGTCTCTGTATATACACGGATCTTGATACCCGTGATCTCTTTTCCATCTGCGGTAAGTTCCTGGATGATCGGATGATCACGTTCCAGCATGACAACATTTTCCATCTCCATATTCTGGCGGCTGTTGTCAAAGAAGACTGTTTTGCCCTGCAGAACGCCCATTGCACAGACAGACATCGGAAGTACAAAGGCTGCCACTCCAAAGAGGAAGGCTGCACGGATCTGCCATACCAAACCTCTGGAGATCGTACTGCCTTTTTTACTGTGATAACGAGGATGGCCAAAGACAACATACAGAAGAAGCACGATCCACATCGCTGTACAGAGAAGCTCCTGATCATGGAATCGGTAAACATCCCACATACGCACGGCAAAATTCCTGTCCTTAAGAATATATTTCAGGATTCCGCCATTCAGAACTCTTTCATCTACCATGCTCTGGCTGCAGAAAATATACATCGCCAACATAAAGATGTTCGTAATCATCAGAAGCAGATTTCCATTCTCGTTCATAAAGATATTCAAAACGAGGAACGGTGCCATTAGAAGTACCCACTGTGGATTCCAGGTGGAAAATCCGAACACAGAAAAACTCACTGCCACACAGAAAAATACTGCCCAGGAAGCTATGGCATCTTTGTCCACTTTTTTCTGATAAGCCCAGACCAGCACAAAGGCCGCAACCGCCGCCATCAGGTTGATCCCGCTGAAAAAGCCTACACTAAATGGTTTTTTGACATATTCAAGTGCACTGAACCCAAACACATTTCTGCGGAATGCATCGGAACTGAGATTCGGCAGGATTTCTACCATAAGGGGAACTGCCATGATCACGGTATAGCGGATCAGATTGCGGATTTTTTTCTCCTTCAGAAGAAGCAGCGCCGCAAAGTACAGTACCGCATGATATTTGAACGTACTCGCCATTCCGAACGCCAGTGCAAACTGCCACATTTTGTTTTTCAGGAAGAAATACAGCCCCAGTACCATAAAGAATACGGTAAAGATGTCATACTGGCTGAAGATAAACTGGCTGAAGACACCCATCGGAAATACCAGAAAGGCAAATTTGCACAGGAGAGATTTTTTCTCTCCAAATCCCATTTCTTTACCAATATGATAAATAAGCTGTGCCGTGATAAAATAAATGATCACCGGCAGAAGCTTGTACCACATCAGATTGACAAAGCTGTTTGTAAGGATTGCCTCCGGAGCATGCCCTGTCAGATAAAGCGGCAGATTCCAGATTGCATAGGCGATAAAGGTACTCGGCAGATAATTCGCCCAGTAACCACCGGACTGCTCATAGCTTGCCTGATAAAAATCCGTAAAGTGCTTATACATCAGGAAAGATCTGTTTCCTGTCAGTTTCACATCCGAATGTACACAGGTAAAAAACAATACCGTCAGGATCAGGATGGAAACCACCCAGTCCACCCTGCACAGTTCATCTGCATTCCAGAGTTTCATTTCCTTCCATTCCGCTTTTTTGCGATTCAGGAAGCTCTGTTTTTTTATTGCTTTTTCTTTCATACGTTTTTCTGCTCCTCTGACTCATCTTCTTCAAAGTTCAGACGCTCTTCTTCCACTACAAGAGGACGGTCAAGAACCCTGCTATTGATACTGAGCACATATTCTCCAAGGAAACCAATAAAGAACAGCTGCAGTGCCCCAAGGAAGAACATGCCGATGACCATAGGTGCAACACCGGCTGAAAAACGATCCCAGTACATCAGCTTCAGTACCAGATAGACAATGGCCGCAACCAGGCTCAGACCACCGATGATAAATCCGGCAAACGTCGCCAGCCTCATGACTACCTTTGAATAAGAAGTGATTCCGATCATGGCATAATCATACAGACTGTAAAAATTATTCTTACTCTTACCTGCACGACGTTTCGGCTGCGTATACTCGATCGCTTTATAATCAAAACCGAGTTCTGCGATGATTCCACGAAGATATGGAAGCGGATCATGGAGATCACGGACCACATCTACAAACTTCCTGTCATAGAGTCCGAATCCGGTGAACTGCTCAATATGGTCAATATCTGTGATCTTGTTGATCATCTTGTAATAGCAGGAACGGATCCAATACATACCTTTACGCTCCTTGCTGGCACTTTTGACTCCAATCACAATCTTTGTTCCCTGCTCCCACTCACGCACAAATTTCGGAATCATGTCAACCGGATCCTGAAAATCCGCACACATACGCACGACACAGTCTCCGTAGGCCTGCTTCATTCCGTATACCGGAGAACGTGCCTGTCCGAAGTTTTTGGCATTAAAGATTGCCTTGATCTTTTTGTTATTGGCACACAGCCCCCGAAGCAGTGCCTGGGTATTGTCTTTGGAATGATTGTCAATAAACAGTATCTCATAATCATACTCCTTAAGATCACGCTCCATGACTTCCGACACTGCTTTGGCCAGAGGTACTACATTTGCCTCTTCATTATAGGTGGGGATCACCACCGAAATTTTTTTCTTCATTTTTATTTATACTCCTGTTTCCTGGCTTCTGATCCAGTCGATCGTTTCTCTGATTCCCTCTTCGAAGGTATATTCCGGCACAAATCCAGTATCTCTCTTCAGAGATTCTGTATCTGCACAAAGATTCATCACTGCCCCCGGCGGGTATGGTCTTGCGCCGATACCTGTTTCTTCTGCTCCAGTAAGTTCTGCCATCTTGAGGATATATTCCCTAAGAGGATGTGCTTCTCCGCTTCCGATACAGTATACTGCTTTGTCCCTGCCCTTTTCACCGATCAGGTAATAGGCGCGGCCTGCATCCTTGCTGTACAGATAATCCCACCGCTGCATTGCCGGAGTAAATTCTGTCGGTTCGCCCTTCAGCATCCTGCGAAGTCCCGAAGCGATCATCGTCGTTTCCTTCTCATGGATCCCATAAACACTGAAAATCCTCGGCCAGATACATTCCATCCCCAGTTCCCGGCAGAGCATTCCCGCGAGATGGCCGGATGCCAGCTTGCTTGCACCGTACGGCGTAGATGGATTCGTCGGACTGTCCGGTGAGATTCTTTCCACATCCATCGGACCGTACTCTGCCTGAGAACCCGCCCCGATAAAGCGTTTACAGCCAAGTGCATTTGCCGCTCTCACCGCCGCCAGTGTATAGCCTATGTTCCTGCTCTGTAATTCTGTACTTCTGTTGCGGTTTTCTCCCGTATTCCCCCAGGCAATATGATAAAAGGTATCGCATCCCTGCGGAATCAGTTCTGGAAGTTCCTCCAGAGTTTCCAGACTGCTGTCTATTAAGTGTACAAGGCTGCTGTCCGGCAGACGATCCTGTTTCCCGGAAGCCGACCGCAGAACTGCATAGACTTCTATGTCATGTTTTACACATTCTTCGATCAGAGCCGAACCGATCATACTGGTGGCTCCTGTAACAACAATTTTCTTCATCTCTTTCTCCATCTGTCACACCTGAATCATCACTGACGCATTTTTTCCGGAAGAGGGATGTACATATTTGCTTCCAGTTCTTCCCTGTCAAGGAACGGATACATATCCTCAAGCGGTGCGGAGATCATGCTTCCATCAGGAAGCTTCTTCGCCGAAGTCTTCGGCTCTGTCTTCTGATATTTTGTCACAAAGACCTCACAGACAAAGGCTCCGTCTGCATCCAGCACTTCCCTGATTGCCTCTGGAAGTTCCTTTGCAGAATGAACCGCCCTGTACGGGAATCCGTAGGCCGGCATGATCCTGGAAAGATCCGGGAAGCTTAAATCTCCACTCTCTTCTCCCACTCCGACTAACGGCGGAGCAAAATAACTCTGCTGTGTCTGTCGGATTGAATGGTAGCCCTGGTTGTTGATCACAAACAGCTTCACCGGCAGATGATTATGACGGATCGTCTGCATTTCCTGAATGTTCATCTGCAGACTTCCCTCACCTGTCACACAGACAACCGGTTTGCCCGGCTGTGCCACTGCGATCCCTGTCGCCGCAGGAAGACAGAAGCCCATAGACGCCGTGTTTGGATTTGTGATAAAACGCTGCCCTTTTTTAACCTGAAAGGCCTGGCTGCCTGCCACCCTGGAAGTTCCCACACTGACCATGAGATTCTGATCTTCCTTCATGGCTTTGGAAAGTTCTTCATAGAAAGCATAAATATTTGTGCAGCCCTCTTCCTGTGTCTCATAATGTTTCTGTGTTACGACCGGATATTTTTCTCTCCAGAGAAGGCACTGGTTTCTCCAGTCCTCTCCCTTAAACAACGGATGTCCTTTATCTGCTCCACGCTTCTTTGCCTCCGTAAGGAGTCCACGGATCAGTTCCCCCGCATCTCCGACAACCGGAAGGCTGACATGGAGACTTGGCTTCTTTAATTCATTTTCATCAATATCATTCAGGATCGTATAGCTCTCTCTCGCCCAATCCTGATACTGGAAACCTGTCTGTGTAAATCCCTGACGGTTTCCGATAGAAAGCAGCACATCACTGTTCTGCAGGGCAAAATTTCCTGCTCTCGTTCCTGTTCCGCCGCTCCGGCCCGCAAAATACAGATGGTCGGATTCCAGTGCATCTACACTGCTCATTCCTGTCACAACCGGTACGCCGAGAAGTTCTACAAGTTCATGGAATTCCCCGATTGCACCGGCAAGACGGACACCATTTCCCGGTGACAGCACCGGACGATGACTTTCCTCAATCTTATCAAGGATCTTCTCTATTATCTCCTGTGAGATCTCCTGTGGTTTCTGCTCCGGATTTTCTGCCGGATCATAAGCTCTCAGATTTTCTGTCTCAATGACAGCCCCCTGTACATCCAGAGGAATATCCAGCCAGACCGGTCCAGGTCTTCCTGTAACTGCCATATAAAGTGCCTTCTCCAGATGATAGCGGATATCTTCCGGATGAACGATCATATGTGCATACTTTGTAATAGAAGAAACCACCGGGACAATATTACACTCCTGAACGCCCATGCTTCGAAGCGGAAGCCCGCTTGCCGGGACGGTTGTCGCATATCTCGCCTGTCCGGAAAAAACAAGCATCGGAATGGAATCCATCCAGCCGCCCAGGACGCCTGTGATGGCATTTGTTGCCCCGGGTCCTGTCGTCACACAGACAGCAGCCATACGGTTATCCATCCGTGCGTATGCCTCCGCTGCCATCGCACACGCCTGCTCATGATGCTGATAGGTACAGTGAAGCTTCGGATGATGACCGAAGGCATCATTCATATGCATGGCACCGCCGCCGGTCACTGTAAACACATCCCGGATTCCCCACTGTGCAATATACTCAGCTATATAATCAGATACTTTCTGTTTCATTACGCCTGTTTCCTTCCGTCCCATTTGTTTTCGCATACCATAAACTTGCCGGAGGCCTGGATCGGGATCTGATCGACATAGGTTGTCTTTATATCGGCATCTTCACCGAGATAATGACGGTATGCTGCAAGAAGTTCTTCTTCATCCAGTTTTTCTCTGTCTGCATTGACAAGAAGTTCGTAATCCTTCTCTCCCCACTGGATACATTTCGCCTGATAGACAATGCCCTCGAATTTGAGAAGCGTATTCATAAATACATGGATGGAGAGTGGTTCGCCCTTGGTGTTGTACATCAGAGAACCTCTTCGGCCATAGATCTCGACATATTTTCCATGCATCCTGCCCTTATCATCCTTATACATTCTCATGATTCCCGTATCACCGGTATCATAACGGACCATAGGAAAAGTCTTATTGTAATAATCTGTCACCACAATCCTTCCCAGTTCTCCTTCTTCTGCCGGCTCATCGCAGTCCAGCTTCAGAATCTCCGGATAAAAATTGTAGAGGTCAATGGTATATTCCGGATCCTCGTCAAGCTGGATCGCAATAAAACCATTTTCATTGTTTCCATAAGAGCGGACCGGAGAAAATCCAAACAGTTCTTTTGTCAGATCATAGGTTTCCTGCGGCAGTGCCTCTCCCATGGAAAAGACCATCTCCACTGACCACTTGCTGATGTCTCTTCCTGTTCTTCTGATGTACTGTGTCAGTGCTGTCAGCGCACTGGAGTAAGTAACCAGCACCTGGATCTTCTGTTTCTCGATATCCCGGCAGATTTTGTCCAGGGAATCGTCTCCCATATTGGAGATATCCACCATGATCAGATTATTTTTGAAAGATTTCCACTTACTGATTGTATTTTTTCCCTTTATCCACGCACGGAACTCTCCGCGCTTCATTCCCATACGAAAACCATTCAGTTCCATACAGGAAATAAAATTCATGTTGACTCTGCTCATTTTGTCCCCGTCGCAGAGTACGGTAAACGGAGTTCCCGTAGAGCCGCTTGTACTTAATCGATAGAGATTCCCCTGCTCCTTGCTGTTGTCCACAAGAACCTGGTCATAATTTTCGATAAAATCACCCTTGGTCATCACCGGAAAGTCCTGAAGCTCCATCCATTCCGGGTGATTCTTATAATAAGGAGAATGTTCCTTTACATAATCCAGAAGAATGTGGAGCCTGCGGTCCACATATTCTTCTGTGACACCCTCCACGATCTCCCGTTTATTTACTTCTTTTAATTTTTTGAGTCTGCCGCCTTTTGCAGCATCGAGAAGATTAAATGCCACTCTTCTCAGAACTTCACCTGTCTGCATTGCTGCCTCCTTTGTCCTTTCCTGCCTTTAACAGTCCCAGAATAATGACTGCTGCCACTCTGAGGCTGTTCGCCCCGAGGGACGCCCAGGCAAAACCAATCATACCGTATGCCCTTGCCGCCAGCACAGAGCTGACCAGCAGGATTACAAAATGTGCAAGCTGGATCCACAGCTGCCATTTTTCATCTGTAAATGTAAGTACCAGAATAAATAAAAATGCGGAAAACAGTCCCAGGATCTGTGCAAGGTTTACCACTGTGACAAGTCCCCTGACCGAATCATAGAGATTTCTGTAAAAAATCCATACAAATAATGGAGTTCCCACCTGACAGGCAAGGAAGAACACAAAGCTCACGCCACTGCCTGCAAGAACTGCCTTTCCAAACTGAGATCGTGTCAGAAGTTCCTTTCTCCTGGTCAGATAGGAGATCACGATCGTGTTGATCGGAGCGATCAGAAGCACCAGAGTCTTGCCGATCAGAGAGACCACATAATACCAGGTAACCTGCTCATTTCCCAGAACCTGCTTGATCACAAGGCGATCCATATTCATAGTCGTGTTTGTGATCAGATACGACAGCGTAAGAAAGAATCCTCTGCCCAGTGCTGTCGAAAAATACTGGCTTCTCTGAAAAAACTGATGAAAAATACTTCCTGTCAGTCCCACAAAGACAAGGGCTGCCCCCTCTCCGATCAGATAAATCCACACCCACTGACCTGTCACATAATACACACCAAACCCGGCAAGATATCCAAGCCCGATCAGCAGATAATAAATGAAATATCTCTGGTAATTCAGATTCAGACGATATTCCACATCACCATAATATCGAAATACAGTAAACATGAACAGCACAAAGACTCCAACTGCCATAACAGGACCTTCCAGGCTGTTCCTCGACATCCAGAGTGCGACACCGCTTCCGATGGCCCCGAATACAAGCAGGATCCAGTCATAATCCCCGTTTGTCACGGCAAAATTTCTCCGTACCACAAGACGACTGGTGTTCAGTGCCTGTCCGACGGAAGGACACACAATTGCGATCAGTCCTGTGATATAAAGAAGACCTCCAAGCTGCTCTGCTCCCATAACTCTGTTAAGAAGCGGTGTGATCACAATCTGCAGAACTGCATTCATAAAGATCAGCCCGCCCATAGTATACAGCGTGTTTACTGCAATATTTTTTTTCTGTTCCTTTTTTTCCAATCTGTTTCCCGCCTCTCTGTCAGCCACAGATTCCCCTGTGATCCTTATATTTCTCACAGCGGTTCTCTATGTATTTACGCTTTCCGGAGGCCAGAACCGGAATCTCATCCACGATCTCTACTTTTATCCTTGCTTCCTCGCCAAGATACGGACGGATCCTTCCAAGTATCTCCTTCTGATCCATCTTCGCCGGATCTCCGTTCAGCCAGATCGTGTAATCCTTTACATCTTCCTGAATGAAGCGGTACTGCTTCACTCCCTCAATATCCCAGAGATTATTGGTGATGATATAGGGTGTCACCGCATTGCCTTTGCAGTCATAGATCAGATCACTTCTGCGTCCGTAAAGCTCTAACAGATACAGCTTGAAACGTCCGTTTTTTTCTTTGCGGACAGCCACCGCTGTATCTCCGTTATCATAACGCAGGATCGGAAATGCATAGTTAAAAAGATCCGTGATCACAATACGCCCCAGTTCTCCCGGTTCTGCCGGTTCATCGCAGTCCATCTTGAGGATTTCATAATAGTAGGTTTCTGTGTCGATATGATATCCTTCATTCTCCTCATTCTGGAGTCCCATGATCCCGTTTTCCTCATTGGAATACCATGCCCTTACAGGACAGCCGAACTGCTTTTCCAGAGTCCTTCGCACCGGTTCCGGCATTGTCTCGGAGATCGGAATGATTGCTCTGACACTGCAGTTGCTGCAGTCTGTGCCGGATTTTCGGATATAATCACTCAGCTCACCCAGAGCGGAGGAATATCCGACAAGACATTTCACCTTTTTCTTCTCGATCGTGCGGAACATTTCGGACAGTGCCTTCTCATCCATGCGGGAACTGTCCATCATGATCATGTTTTCCTGGATCAGCTGAAATTTACTTTTTCTGACATTGTTTACCCACACACGGATAAAAGCTTCCTTCATACCTATGTAATATCCTGCTGCCGCTCCCAGGAAAATACCGCCTGCTGTATTATGCCGGATCTTGTCCCTGTTCTGGATCATGCGGAGAGGAGTTCCCGTAGAACCGCTGGTACACATCACCCGGTTGTCCGGTGCGTCTTTGTATGTAGAAGAGATAAAACGGTCATACTGCTGACGAAATGTATCTTTATTTACCACCGGAAGATCTCTAAGTGCGATATCTTCCGGATAATCCTTGTAGAAATCAGTCGTTCTGACTGCATGTGCGATCAGATCCCGGATCCTTTTGTCTGTCTCCTCGATGGAACTGCCCTCTTTCCAGGCATAGCGGATCTGGTCATAATATTCCCGAATCTTTCCGCCCTTCATCTTATCCAGCATCCAGAAGCCTATCCAGCGAAGTCTTTCATCTAAAATCATATTTTCTCCATTCTACTGTAAATCAGTTCAGAGCTTCTTTGATCGCGTCTGCCATTGCTGAAAGCATCTCATCTGTCATTCCCGGATAAACACCGATCCAGAAGGTATCCTTCATGATGCGGTCTGTATTTTCCAGACTTCCGGAAATACGATAGCCCTTACCTGCTGCACGCATCTGGTCAAAGCATGGATGTTTTGTCAGATTTCCTGCAAACAGCATACGTGTCTGAACACCCCTAGATTCAATCTCCTGAACAAGTTTGTTTCTGTCAACGCCCTCCTTACAGGTGATAAGAAAGCCAAACCAGCTCGGTCTGGAGTTCTCACAGGCTATCGGAAGGATCAGCTTGTCCTCCGTTCCTTTAAGTGCTTCTCTCAGATAATTGAAGTTATGGATCCTTCGCTCTACAAAAGATGGGAATTTCTTAAGCTGTGCACAGCCGACTGCAGCCTGCATATCCGTCGCCTTGAGGTTATATCCGAAATGAGAATAGACATATTTGTGGTCATAACCTACCGGAAGCTCACCGTACTGGCGGTCAAAACGATGTCCGCACAGGTTATCCTGTCCCGGTGCACAGATACAGTCTCTTCCCCAGTCTCTTAAAGATCTTGCGATCTTGTTGAGAAGCGGATTGTCCGTATAAACAGCACCACCCTCACCCATTGTCATATGATGCGGCGGATAAAAGCTGGAAGTTCCGATATCACCTATCGTTCCTGTCAGTTTTTCCTCACCATCGATGGTATAGACAGAACCCAGTGCATCGCAGTTATCTTCCACCAGCCAGAGATTATGTTTCTTGCAGAAATCTCTGACTGCCTTAAGGTCAAACGGATTTCCAAGTGTGTGTGCCAGCATGACTGCCTTTGTCTTTGGAGAATATGCAGCCTCCAGAAGCTGCGGATCAATGTTGTATTGCGGAATCGCCACATCGACAAAAACAGGAACTGCACCGTACTGGATGATCGGCGCTACGGTTGTCGGAAAACCTGCCGCAACTGTGATAACCTCATCTCCCGGAAGGATCTGACGCTCTTTGAGAAGCGGGGAAGTCAGAGTCATAAACGCAAGAAGATTCGCGGAAGAACCTGAGTTTACCAGAGAGCAGTATCTTACGCCCAGGTACTTCGCAAATTCATGCTCAAATTCATTTGTGTAACGTCCGGCTGTCAGCCAGAACTCCAGGGAGCTGTCCACAAGATTCACCATCTCTTCTGCATCATAGACGCGGGATGCGTACGGGATACGGTCTCCTTTTTCGTACGGTTTCTTCTGATTGTGATACTTCTCACAATATTCCTTTGTCAGTTTGAGAATTTCTTCTCTCGCCTGTTTTTCTGTCATTTCTTCAAACATATTTTTCTCCTTTATCATCGTTTCGTAAAATATCTGAATTCCTCATTATAAAATGAAAAAGTTTCGTTCAGTTTATAATTGTCACAGAACCACTGGTAGGTCACCGGATCATTTCTTTTCCAGATTCCCAGTGAAGATTTATTTGTAAAAACTGCCGGCGCATCCTCTGTTTCAAGCTGCTCTTTCAGCTCCTTCAGAGAATCCGGGCGGACTGCCATATCACTGAAATCCATGGTAAAACACTGTGTACTCCAGTGAAGCATGCTGTAAACCTCAGCTACGTTCAGACCAAATCCATGTGTGTTTGCAGGCACAATGGCTGCAATCTGCTGTGCAAAATCCTCAAACTCCGCCGTATTATGGAAGTTTTCTTTGATCTTGCTGTTCTGTGAAAACTGCAGGATTGTTCCTGTTCCCATTGCAAGCACAGAAGTCGCACAGATGACCCCGATCCCGCCACGCACGACCTCATAAAAAGTGATACGGGCGATGTTTTTCCAGCCATTTTTTTTCACAAAATCCAGTCCGTGCTGTGCCAGATAAGCTGCCAGAAGAACCGCTGAAATACTGATACAGTCAAGGTTGTGATAAGACGGACGGTTCATATAATAGACCAGACATCCAAGAGCCCCGACGCTGAGCATAAAAATCAAATCTGTCTCCCAGCGGCGATCCTCCCTGTCACCGAACCATCCGGCGATTCCCATCGCCACACCAGTCAGAAACAGTGTGATCACCGCCATGTAGGCACTCGGATAGGTCGGAAGATCCAGATGAAGGATGTCTGTCATATAGCCGTCAGAGAGCAGCGGAATCAGAAAATCTTTCACGGAATTCATCGGACTGTGTTTGGAAAGATTATAAAGATTTACACCCCCGTAAGCACCCACAAATGCAAGCAACATACCTGCAAGCTGTGCACCGATAGAAAAAAACAGTTCTTTTATCTTCCATTTCTTTCTTGAGAGCAATCTTGAAATATAAAGTCCCGCCCAGGATACTGTAAGAAGAAGGCCTGTCTCCGTATTCCATAAAATCGCAAGAAGACAGATCAGATATCCCCCAGCCGCGGTCAGAAGATTGCTCCGTTTTTTCTTAAGGATCACCGTTCCATAGAGAAGCAGAAGCACAGGAAAAAGCACTCTGTGCGGCCACACCTGCCAGTAATATCCACCGCGCATGCCAAGCACAGGGAATGCAAGTGCAAATGCTGCAATAACTCTGAGAATTCTGCTTCTTACAAGCATCTGCAGTACCAGAAATGCCCCGATATAAGTCAGTGCCCCAAGCCCTGCCATCATCAGCACAAAGGCCCGGAAATCACCATGTACCAGCTTCATCGGAATCTTGAAAAACAGTCCGTAATGACCGTAGATACTTGTCACATTATGCGTATACGGCACTCCCTGATACACATTATAAACCGAATTAAAGTATGCATGTGCGTGATAGTTATCACCCTGCTCCCCTCTTCCGTAGATATTCGGCGTGTACATACAGTAAAAGATCAGAACCACCAGTGCCGCATAGGTAAGCCAGATGATCCATTCACCCTTTTTCTCCGTAAGAGAAAGATTCTCATACAACCAGAAAAAGACTGCCAGTTCAGCAAGAAACAAAAGGATCATCACTGCCAGTGGCTGTGTATGCCAGCCATATTTCATCGATACGGTTCCTACCTGCTCCGTCTCCCTCGTCACGCACACGATCCAGAACGGAAGCTGTGATCCAAGAAGTATCACCAGTGCAGTCTTCTTCGCCACAGGGCTTTCAGTCAGCTTCAGGCTGTTATTTTGCCGGGATGTACTCCATGCCATTCCTGCAAGAAACAAAATACAGAACAGGACAAGCGTCATTCCATAGACCAGAATGTTGATATTTCCATGTTCACTGATCCGCTTAGAAAGTCCCGGAATCAGAAGGCAGCTCAGGAAAAAACATACTGTCAGGACCCACGCTGTCAGTCCGCAGATAATTTCTCTGTTTTTTTTCATACTCTTTCCTTTTCTATCTGTTTTGTGTCAGATATTCCTCAATCTGACGATCCGTAAATGCAGCCATATCATCTCCGTCAAGCCATGCCTGATACCATTTTACAGTCTGAGAGATGGCCTCCTTTACCTGCCAGTGCGGTTTCCATCCAAATGTACTGTGGATTCTGGAGCAGTCCAGTTTCAGGAAATTCGCCTCATGCGGCCCTCCCTGACAGAGATTTTCCCAGGAAGCTCCCTCTCCCCAGGCTTCACAGAAAAGATCCGCAAGTGTACCGGTCGTGATACAGTCATCATCTCCGGGTCCCACATTGTAGGCACCTGCACGGGATGCGTCCTCGTACTGGCTTCCGGCAATCATAAGATAAGCCCCCAGCGGTTCCAGCACATGCTGGTACGGACGGGTAGAATGCGGATTGCGGACTGCGATCTTCTTTCCATCGGCGATGGCTCTTACACAGTCAGGAACGATACGGTCTGCTGCGAAATCTCCGCCACCGATCACGTTCCCGGCTCTTGCTGTAGATACTGCAATCCCAAGCTCCTTAAGAAAAGCTTTCTCGTAACTGTGTGTCACCAGTTCCGAACAGGATTTGCTGTTGGAGTATGGATCATAGCCGTCCAGTTCATCGGTCTCTCTGTATCCCCATTCCCATTCGTTATTTCGATATACTTTGTCGGTTGTCACATTCAGAAAAGATTTTACACTTTTGCACTGTCGCACTGCTTCCAGAATGTTCACCGTTCCCATAACATTGGTTTCATAGGTGTATACAGGATTTTTGTAGGATTCCCTTACGATCGGCTGTGCAGCCAGATGAAGTACGATCTCCGGCTGTGCCTCGGCAAAAACCTGCTTCAGTTTCTCCAGATCACGGATGTCTCCTGTGACAGAATGCATCTGCGATTCCACATCCAGAAGCTGAAAAAGATCTGGCTGCGTCGGCGGCTCCAGTGCATATCCGGTGATTTCCGCACCAAGCTTCAGAAGAAGACGACAGAGCCAGGAACCCTTAAAGCCTGTATGCCCGGTCACGAGAACCTTTTTTCCTTTATAAAAACTAAAATCAAATGTATCCATAGATTTTCTCCTTTTGTCATAATGCCCGCAATTGTGTTTCAGGCATAGATAGTTTTATTATACTCGCATTTGCCTGTAAAGTCACTAAACAAAAAAGATCCTCTGAACATTTCTGCTCAGAAGACCTTATCCAGACTTCATAATAAACAGATGTGGAGCAAAATCCCTTACAGGATAAATTTGCGGATGATCTCTGCAACCCCATCGTGATTGTTGTCATTTTCTGTCACATAATCGCCATATTCCTGAATCCCCGGAAATGCATTGCACATCACAGCACCTACATGGGCAGCCTTGAGCATTTCGATATCATTCTGTGCATCTCCGGCAGCCACAGAGTTCTCAATCGGGATTCCAAGATAGTCGCACATCCAGCGGACAGCTTCTCCCTTAGATACCGTCTTTGGTACGATCTCAAGATAAGTGGCATTGGAGAAAAAGCTTCTCACGGTGTCAGAATATCCCTCAAGAACCTCCTCCTGAAATTTCTCAGATCTGCTCCTGTCCTTGTCGATCGCGAGGAGCTTATATGGATCCTGAATAATCGCATCTTTTGCACTTTTTACAAGTTTATACGGCAGATTCTGTATCTTCGCATACTCCCGGAGCAGTTCACTGTTCTCTATCGTCAGGATCGCCTCATCTGAATACGCCTGCATGTACAGATTTCTTTCTGCCGCTTTTTCAAAGATCTCAACTGCTGTATCTCTTGAGAAGGTTACTCCGTGAATCGTCTTTTTGTGGTAAGGATCATAGATCTGTCCGCCATTAAACGCGATGACATAACATCCCTCTCCTGTAAGTCCGACGCGCTCCGCGATCTGGAGTCCGCTCGCCAGAGCCCTTCCTGTTGATACTACGATCTTGTGTCCCGCTGCGAGTGCTTCCTCTACTGCCGCTCTGTTTCCTTCTGAAATTTCTTTATTGTCATTCAACAAAGTACCATCCAGATCCGTAAATAAAATTCTGGTGTTCACTGCCATTTGTAGTCCTCCATTTGTGTACAAAAAAACTAATCTGTTCCAAAATATTTCTTTATCATCTCTTCGTTCGGCTGCTCCCCGATCACTATGATGACCTTCTGTCCTTCCGCGATTGGACACTGAGTTATCTCGTGATGAGTGGCATTCAGTTCTGTCCAACTTCCATCCGGTTCCTGTGTAAATCCCTTGATACGGAAAACAGACCCGCACGCCGGATCCTGCATGATCTTCTGTGCTGCATCGCGTAGTTCCTTCCCCGAGATCTCCAGATCCATAAAATACAGAGATTTAAAAACCTCTTTCTCATCCAGACTCATTTTTTCATAATCTTCTGCTATATAACCACTGTTCAGAATTCGTTCAAAATCCTCTGTTTCAAACTGTTCCCAGTCTTTCCGGATGATTTCATCCTCTCCAAACTTTCGCTTGCAGTGAACTGCCTCCAGTGCTCTGTTCAGATGTTTTACCGTATTCTCTATGTACTTTTCGGAAGCTTCCTGCGTCTTGCTTAAGACTATACAGCCGGCATCTGCAACCTCCGAAGCCAGAATATAATCTGCTTCTTCTGACATCTTCTCATCCAGTCCTGCATCCACCACTGCGATCACGTTTCCGATCTGATACCAGCGATCCAGCGGCTCTTCGTGCAGTGCATCAAAAAACTCATCCATGTCAAAAATTCCGGAGGGCTCAATCAGAACGCGGTCATATCCGCACATTCCCATTGCAATCAGCTTCGTCTTGAAACGTCTTCTGTGACAGTCTTTGTCACATCCTCCTGCCACCATTTCAAGCTCACACTGCTCTCCTTCCAGTTCGCGCAGAAGCATCATATCCACATTTACAGCGCCAAAATCGTTCTCCAGAATTCCTATATTATATCCCTGATCCATAAGATATCTGGCATATTTTTTGATAAAAGTTGTCTTTCCTGATCCCAGAAATCCCGTGATCAGATCTACCTTAACCATGTGAGTTCCTCCTGTATTTTCTGTGCAAATATATGGTGTCCTTTCTCTGAAAAATGGACTCCGTCATACACGACCGGGATCTCCCATTTACCTGCATCTGTAAAATCTGTCCCCATGCGTTCTGCGACTTTTCTGTATGCTTCACCAAGCCGTCTCGACTCCAGATACAGCCGCTCCTCATCTACCCAGGCCCCGTATTCCATCCGGGCCGGTGCGATCAGACGAAGAGTAATCTTACCGTCAGAAACTGCCGGCTCTGCCATGATCTTCTTAAGGAAATCCTCCATTCTCTGTGCGGTATCTTCTGCTGTAAACTGTCTTTCCTGAAGAAGATCGTTTGTTCCAAGCATGATCCACAGCTGTACCGGAGCCTCCATATCCTGCCAGTCTCTCAGCTGTTCACAGGCAAATCGAATCTGACTTCCTGTATGCGGAATACATCTTCCGCAGATTCCGTGATCCTCGATCTTCCAGTCTGTTTCCCTCTCCAGAATTTCTGTCCAGCGGTCTTCTTCTGGATAGCGGTCTCCTGCCATCACACATGGATCATAACCATAAGTATTAGAATCTCCATAACAGATAATTGTCCCTGACATCATTTTTCCTCCGTTTTTATCTGCAGTTTCTGTTCATTTAATGCTCGTCATAAGCCATGCAGCCAGTCCATATTCCACAACAAGGATCAGCGGTATTCCTACAGAAAATTTCTTCTTTCTTGTCTTGTGGTGGAAATAACGCATTCCTGCCCATGCACCGAAACTGCCACCCAGAAATGCCACTCCGATCAGAGTACTCTCCGGGATGCGCCACGCACCGCGTCTGGCTTTTTCCTTGTCGATACCGTACATGATAAATGCCACGATATTCACTGCGGCAAGATACCAGCCGAAATATTTCATGAAATCCATAAATATCCTCCCCTGAAGATTTTTTATATAAAGAAAAAAGTTTCACAGTATCATTTTTCCTCATAATGATACCATGAAACTTATTTTGAGTAAAGAATATCAGATATGCTGATTCCTGTTCTCTTTTTTTACCTTAGCTTCCGGACAGTTATATCCGCATCATTTCTGACATGATGCAGCCACCGGAAGCACCGCATTTTATTACTTCCTGTATCTGTCCTGTACCTGCATGGATTCCGCCTATCGCATACACCGGGATTGTCACAGCACTGCAGACTTCCTTCAGGAAATCGGTTCCTCTCGGCGGCAGTCCCTTCTTGCAGTCTGTAGTATAAATGTGTCCTGCTGTCAGATAAGTCGCACCGAGTTTCTGTGCTTCTTCTGCTTCTTCTACTGAATGTATGGAGCATCCGATTTCTACGAAATCATTCAGTTTCCCGCTGTTTTCTCTGAACAGAAACAGGGGAAGATGGATATATGGATGCTGCAGTTTTCTCGCAGTTTCCAGATAGGTGTGCAGCATACACGGAACCTGATATTGTTTACATAATTCTATAACTTTTACCGCCAGTTCCTCATACATCTCCTCCTGGAGATCTTTTTCTCTCAGGATCACCGCCTTCGGCTGGAGTCTGCTGACACGCTCCATCTGTTCCAGGAACGGTCTGCTGCTCAGCTTGCGGTTTGTCACTGCGATAATGTTTCTATATTCTTCTTTACAGGTAGACATAATCGTTCATGACCGGCTGAAGCTGATGGTCGAGAAGTGCCTGATATACTTCATCCACTGACCTTCCATCGGAAATTTCGAACTGGTCATCTCCTTTATCTGCAATGTCATCTCCGTGGCTTCCGATTCCTGTGCTGACGCCTGCGGAGATCTTGGTTGCCGCGATGTTTACCAGATTGTCTCTGACTCTCGCACACTCTCTTGTAGATACTGTAATGCTTGCAAACGGCATAAACAGTCGATATGCACAGACAACCTGGAGAAGCTGCGGCTCATGTACATCCATCGGATTGATCTTGTCATTATTGATGATCGGACAGAGTCTCGGACAGGAAAATGCGATCTCTGCATGAGGATATTTTCTCTGAAGGAGCCATGCGTGATATCCTGTTGCAAAAGCGTCTTTACGGAAGTCATCCAGACCGAGAAGTGCTGCAAAACCGACGCCTCTCATGCCGCCCTTTAATGCACGTTCCTGTGCATTCAGACGATATGGGAAGATTCGTTTATGTCCTGCCAGATGAAGTGTTTCATATTTATCTGAGTTGTATGTTTCCTGGAAAACCGTCACATAATCTGCTCCGCATTCATGCAGATAATGATACTCGTCGGAGTTCATCGGATATACTTCCAGACCGATGACTTTGAAGTATTTTCTTGCGATCTTGCATGCTTCTCCGATGTATTTTACATCTGATTTGGCTCTGCTTTCTCCTGTCAGGATCAGGATTTCCTGCAGTCCTGTCCTTGCGATTGCTTCCATTTCTTTGTTAATTTCTTCTGCGTTTAACTGTGCACGGCGAATCTTGTTATGGCAGTTAAATCCGCAGTAGATGCAGTAGTTTTCACAGTAGTTTGCGATATAGATCGGTGTGAACATATACACGCTGTTGCCGAAATGTTTTCTTGTTTCTACTCTTGCCGCCTGTGCGATTTCTTCCAGGAGAGGAAGGGCTGCCGGGGAAAGAAGTGCCTGGAAGTCTTCAATCGTGCGGTTTTCATGTTCCAGTGCTCTGCGGACATCTTGTTCTGTATACTGATCATAATCATAAGCATTCATTGCTTCAATGACCTGTTCCATTACGTTTGATTCTTCCATTGTTTCCATTCCCGGAAGGTATTTCATATGATCGATGCGGTTTTTTTTCATATCTTCAAGGATCACTTCGTTGACGATACTTTCGTTAAAGTGATCTCCATGATTTGCTGTATTCTCTGCCATTATTCTGTCCTCCGTTCTTTAGTCATGCAGAAATCCTGTCAGTGGTGAGGATGCACTGGCTCCTTTTTCCAGGGTGCGTCCAAGTCCGGAAAGGTATGCGCTGCGTCCTGCTTCGATTGCTTTTTTGAATGCTTCTGCCATTGCTTCTACATTTCCTGCTGTTGCGATTGCGGTGTTTGCCATGACTGCGGAAGCTCCCATTTCCATTGCTTCGCATGCCTGGGAAGGTCTGCCGATTCCTGCATCTACGATAATTGGAAGGTCGATTTCATCGATCAGGATCTGAATGAATTCTTTGGTGCAGATGCCTTTGTTGGAGCCGATCGGGGAACCGAGTGGCATGACGCAGGCCGCTCCTGCATTGACCAGATCTCTTGCTGCATTCAGATCCGGATACATGTATGGCATGACTACGAACCCTTCTTTTGCAAGAATTTCTGTTGCTTTGATGGTTTCGTAGTTGTCCGGGAGAAGGTATTTGGAGTCATGAATGACTTCGATTTTTACGAAGTCTCCGCAGCCGAGTTCGCGGGAGAGTCTTGCGATGCGGACTGCTTCTTCTGCATTTCTTGCACCGGATGTGTTTGGAAGGAGTGTGACGTTTTTCGGGATGTAATCGAGGATGTTTGCGAGGCCTCCTTCGTTTGCACGGCGAAGTGCAAGGGTGATGATCTGTGCTTCTGCTTTTTCGATGCAGGCTTTTACGAGATCGAGTGAAAATTTGCCTGATCCGAGGATGAATCGGGAGGTGAATTCGTGTCCTCCCAGTATGAGTTTGTCTTCGTTTTTGCCGCTTCCGCCGCCCATAAAGCTTACGATTTCCATAATGTCTCCTTCTTTCAGAATGGTTGTTGGGTATAGTTCTCTTGCCAGGATTTTGTCGTTTAGTTCGATTGCTACCTGTACTGGTACGTATTTGTTTGTCTCGAGGTATTCTGTGACTGATAATGGTTTTTCCAGTGTTTTTTCTACTCCGTTTACTGTGATCATGGTTTTCCTCCTGTGTTGTGATTGATACAAATGATGCCTGTGAAGGAGCAGAGTGGACAGGTCCTCGCGGAGCGTTTTTTTGCTTTATTGGAACATTACGGAGTAATTTCCTGTAAAGTAAAAAAGAGTTCACGAAGTAATACACCCGTGGTGGTGCACCCCTTCATGAACTCTGTTCACTCTCATTTGTATCGCTATGAAATTGTGTGTCCCTGTTCAGATATATGTAAACGAAAAAGGGAAATACCGTGAGGTATCTCCCGTAATATTCACATACGTTCAAATTCCTACGTTGGCATTATCCAAATCAGGTATAAGGGTCGAAGTTGATTACTTCCTCTCAGCCTGCGAATACAAGCTCCCCTGCTTATTTACATGGTTTAGTATATGACGAAAGTTCTTTTCTGTCAAGGTATGTTTTGTGTGGAATGAACGGTAATATTTACGACAACTGTTCACAGTAACATTTATAACATTTACGACAACGGATTCACGGATACAGTGCAGGGAATGCCATTGCGTGCGGCTATTCGGTGCATTCGCTTTTTATCCGCCAGTCGCCCAAACTCGCTTCGCTCAGACAGTGGGCTTGGTGGCGGAAGCTTGCCTGCACCTCATCACGCCGTACTCTTGAGCATTCCCCGACTTGTTTCCGTGATCCTGTTGTCTGCTTTATGCCAGGGGCTGTTCAATGTAATGCGGGAGTACTGTCATTGCAGGTAGGCGATTATATATGAAAAGTCCGGAAAATCCGGACTTTTCATGGGCTTTTTATTTTTCAAAGAGGTCTACCAGTTCCTGGCCATCGTCGTATCCGGCATCTTTGAGCTGTTCTACGAACCACTCATCTACGCCGTCTACGGCTTTTTTGAAGGAATCGATATCCATATCTTCTTTGTCTGTGATGGTAACGTCATTTTTGGTCTGCCAGCGGCTCATGATCTCTTCGTCGCCGGAACGGTTGATGTAACGCTCATATTCAACGGCTTTCTGTCCGCATTCATCAACAACGGCCTGCTGCTCTGGTGTCAGTGTATCGTACAGGTTCTGGTTAATGCAGAAGAACAGACAGTCGTAGATTGCATCCCACATGGAACAGTATGGCTGTACTTCCTGTACGCTTGCAGCATCGATTGCCGGAAGAGGATTTTCCTGTCCTTCTACAGTGTTCTGCTGCAGGGCTGTGTAAGTCTCTGTCCAGTTCAGGTTTGTTGCGTCTGCTCCCCATCTCTTATAGCATTCCATCAGAAGGTTGGAGCCTGCCACACGAATCTTGAGGTTCTTCATGTCATCCAGAGTCTTGACTTCGTGTTTGCTGTTGGTCAGTTCTCGGAAGCCGTTCTCTGCGATTCCCATACAATGCAGACCGTAGCTAGAAAGGATTTCCTTCAGTTTTTCTCCGGCTTCTCCGTCAAATTTCGCATCTGCGTCATCATAAGAATCATAGATGAACGGAAGGGATACAACATTGAATCTCGGATCAAATGCTGAGTAGATCAGGTTGGAATGCATGGATATCTGTACCGGGTCTCCGTTCATCAGTGCCTGGATTCCTTCAGACTGGTTTCCATTGGTCAGCTGATCTGTAGCATAAACATTGACTTTAATCTTGCCTCCGGTTGCTTTTTCCATCAGCTCACCAAATTTACGGCCGCCGTCTGCCCAGGTGCTTGTCTCTGTTGTGGAGCATGCAAAGTTCCAGGTTGCTTCCGGCCAGTCAAGGTCACTGTAGTCTGCCACAGTATCTGTAGATTCTTCTGTAAAGAGATCGACCAGTTCCTGTGCATCATCATATCCTTCTTTCTCGAGTTCCTTAACAAACCACTCATCTACGCCATCTACGGCTTCTTTGAAGGAATCGATGTCCATGTCTTCTTTCTTTGTGATGGTCACGCCATTCTTTGACTGCCAGCGGCTCATGATCTCTTCGTCGCCGGAGCGGTTGATGTAACGTTCATATTCGACAGCTTTCTGTCCACACTCATCAACAACGGCCTGCTGCTCCGGTGTCAGGCTGTCATAAATTTCCTGGTTAATGCAGAAGAACAGGCAGTCGTAGATTGCATCCCACATGGAACAGTATGGCTGTACTTCCTGTACGCTTGCAGCATCGATTGCCGGAAGAGGATTTTCCTGTCCTTCTACAGTGTTCTGCTGCAGGGCTGTGTAAGTCTCTGTCCAGTTCAGGTTTGTTGCGTCTGCTCCCCATCTCTTATAGCATTCCATCAGAAGGTTGGAGCCTGCCACACGAATCTTGAGGTTCTTCATGTCATCCAGAGTCTTGACTTCGTGTTTGCTGTTGGTCAGTTCTCGGAAGCCGTTCTCTGCGATTCCCATACAATGCAGACCGTAGCTAGAAAGGATTTCCTTCAGTTTTTCTCCGGCTTCTCCGTCAAATTTCGCATCTGCGTCATCATAAGAATCATAGATGAACGGAAGGGATACAACATTGAATCTCGGATCAAATGCTGAGTAGATCAGGTTGGAATGCATGGATATCTGTACCGGGTCTCCGTTCATCAGTGCCTGGATTCCTTCAGACTGGTTTCCATTGGTCAGCTGATCTGTAGCATAAACATTGACTTTAATCTTGCCTCCGGTTGCTTTTTCCATCAGCTCACCAAATTTACGGCCGCCGTCTGCCCAGGTGCTTGTCTCTGTTGTGGAGCATGCGAAGTTCCAGGTCATTTCCGGCCAGTCAAGGTCGCTGTAATCTTCAATTGTATTAAAGGAATCGTTGTCATTTCCGGCTGATTTGGAAGTACCGCTTCCCGTATCAGTACCGGACTGGTCTCCCGTGTAGGAGCCATTTTTTGCAAGTGCCTTCGGCAGTGCAGTGGAAGCTGCCGGAATATAGGTAACGATCAGAAGCACCGCCACACTGGCTGCGATCATCGGCATAACTGCCTTTGAGATCTCCTGCAGGGTAACTTCCAGACCTTTCTTGATCCTGATACTGATAGCAACAAAAAGGTTGACTCCAACCGGAGGAGTAACCTGTCCGATTGCAAGGTTGACTGTTGCCATAACACCGAATGCAACAACATCATATCCAAGTGCCTTGCATACCGGGAGCATGATTGGAATAAAGATGTACATTGCTGAGTTTGCATCGATGAAGCATCCTGCGATCAGGAAAATAATATTGACGATCAGAAGGAAAACAAACTGATTATGTGCAATGGATGCGAGCAGTCCTGATGCGGCATCTGCAATACCAAACTTGGTACATACAAATGAAAACAGAGACGCACTTGCAACGATCAGCATGATTCCGCCGGTTGTTTTTGCTGAGTCTACCAGAATATCAAACAGATCTCTGAAAGACACCTCGCGGTAGATCACCATACCTACAAAAAGTCCATACACAACAGATACGGCAGCTGCCTCTGTCGGTGTAAAGATTCCTCCATAGATTCCGCCCAGGATGATAACTGGCATCAGAAATCCCCAGAATGCATCTTTGAAGGTACTCCAGCGTTCTTTTGCTGTCGCCTTCTTGCGGGACGGTTTGATATCATGTTTGTTCGCTTCAAGAAGTACAACAATCACAAGTGCCACACCCATCAGAATTCCAGGAACGATACCTGCCATAAACATATCCGCAATGGAAACGCCTGTGATGGATGCATATACGACAAACGCGATGCTCGGCGGGATGACGATCGCCACGGAACTCGATGTCGCCATCAGTGCTGTGGAGAACGGTGCGGAAAATCCTCCCTGCTCTACCATTGCCGGGATCAGTACAGCACCGAGGGCTGCTACTGTAGCCGGACCGGAACCGGAGATTGCTCCAAAGAAACAGGAAACAATAACGCATACGATCGCAATACCACCTTTTTTGTGTCCAACGCAGGTATCTACAAAATCGATCAGTCTGCGGGAAATTCCGGCTTTTGCCATGATATTTCCGGACAGTACGAAGAACGGAATTGCCAGAAGAAGGAACTTACTGATTCCCGAATACATATTTGTCGCAACAATAGTAAGTGAAGTACCTGAATAAAGGATCGCACAGACGGAGGAAAGACCAAGGCACAATGCGATCGGCACACCCAGAATCAGAAAAATAAAAAATGAGATAAATAAAACTGCACTGATCATTTATTTTTCCTCCTTATCATTATTTCCAAGACAGACATCCAGACAGTATTCAATAAAGTGAAGGATCATACATCCTGCCCCGATCGGTACGAAGGACCAGAAGATCCATTCCGGCCAGTTCAGTACAAACGTCCTCTTTCCATTCGCAAGCTGGGTAAGAACCTTGTCCATACCGTATTTAAAAAGGATCACCGAAAAAACAATACTCAAAACTGTGATCAATATCACAGAAGGTTTCTTCAGTTTTTTGGGAAGACGATCCGTAACCAGCGTCAGGTTTACCAGGCCGCCTTCTCTGCAGGACAGTGCCGCTGCCAGAAGTGTAATAAGTACAAATACCGCTACGACCAGTTCTTCTGTAAAAGACCAGGAGCGGTGGATTACTTTACGGGAAAATACATTTCCCACAGTGAGCACCAGGATCAGCAGTGTCGAGATCACAAGAACAATTTTTTCTACTGCTGCCAGTGCATTCATAAGTTTTTTGTAGACTTTCATCCTCTCTTTCCTCCCTGTATTATGATATCGGGGAAAAAATCCCCTCTTCCCGGTTTCAGAAATTTAGGCACAAAAAAACCGTCCCTCAGGGACGGATCTGATATTCCGCAACCACCCTGTTTCTCCATTGAAACAAGTACGATTCTGCAACGTACCGGCATACGCGTCTCCTGTAACGGGGAGCCTCCGTGAAAACCTACTAATCATATAGCGTTCGGTCTTCCTTCTCAGGGATGATATTCAAAACAGTGCTGCCGCCGCATCGCACCACCTGCGGCTCTCTGTAGACACACATTCTCTGTTCCTACTGATTCCCTTCTCAGAATTTAGTTTTATGCTTTATCCCTTTAACAGGACAAAGCTATTCTACAACTCTTTTTCGTCACAGTCAAGACTTTTCTCGAGATATATGAATCAACTTTTTTCGAGATATATGAATCAAAATCTCTCAAAGATTAAGGGACCGGCCGATTATTTTATCTTTTGTAATAATCGGTCAGTCCCATACACAGGTCAAATTCATAATTCATTTTTTCCACAAAGCCATCTTCATTCTCTGTATATGGCTGTGCATCGTTGACAATATATCTGCCGAATTTCATTCCATCCAGCTGAAATCCGGAGTTTTCCTTCCAGATTCCATTTGTTTCCTGCCAGCAGGTATCCTCTCCCGCAACGCTCAGTACAAAAACATCCACGTATTTGTCATCGTTACTGTCATAATCCATATAGTCGATCTGAGAATCAAACGCAGACAAAACCTCCCGGGCCAGTTTCTCCGTCGGATCATTGCTGTTCTCATATTTCTCCATATCATACTTGGCAGTATAGTAAAAAATATCTCCGTCCAGCTGAAGCTGTGAATCCGAAATATCTTTCGCTCGTGTAGTCATACTGTTCTGGTTTTCGCTAAAAAGCAGTGTTTTCAGTTTGTCAGAGGGAAGTACTCCCTCCTGAAATCGGTTATCCGGAAAATCAACCATAAATACCGGAAGCTTTACCGTCCCCTTCACGGCTGCCTCTTCCTTCGTCCCGGAAGCCATTTCCTGCTCCTGGGTTTCTGTCGTATCTTCCCCGACCTTTCGATCCTTTGCACTGCAAAAATTCACTGCCAGCATCGAAAGCACAATTCCTGCAAGTACCATTCCCCTGAATCGTTTCATAATAATCGCCCCTTACAATCAATCCACAGAACTCTCCGACTCCCGGCAGAAAATCCTGCTTTTCCTGTAACGGCTTTTATTATACACTTACGAAAAACCATCCTGTAAATCCGGTTTTTCGTTTATGATTTCTATATCTTATTCTACATTTTTTGTTGCGACAATATCCACACCCGTATCTGCCACATTTTTGAGAATCACATCTCCAATATGAACCGGTGCCGGAACTTCGATCCCTTTCAGTGCTTTCACACAGTCAAAGATTTTTCCCTTTGGAATATCTTCTCTTGTCTTTACCGATACCATATCAATGCTTCCGCCTGCTACGCGTACAGTGGAGGTCACTATTCTTGTGGGATTGGTCACTTCTTTTCTTGCATATACGCCGCCTCGCTTACAGGTATTTCCCGTGACACTGACTACTTCTTCCCCATTCATCACAACAGTAAGAGGACAGCCCATCGGACAGCCAATACATGTCAGTTTTCTCTCTTCCATAGTCTATGCCTCCTCAATCTTTACCGTGATCGTCTTCAGATCCGGATATTTTAGAAGCTGTTCTTTTGTCAGCTTGATTTCTTCCATCTCACCCGGTGCAACAACCGGACGTTTTTTGCGGATCACTCTCTCATCATCGAAATATGCACTGATGTAGCAGTTCGTATAAACACCGCCGACGCGGAAACGGACGGTCAGATTTTCATCCATGCGATTCACATTGATCGTTCCGGGAACTGTGTATCTGACACCTTCGACAGGATTTATCTGGATTTCTTCTGCATCTGATTTACGCTCTTTTCCGGCTTTTACATATTCCGATGCATTTCTTCCTGCAGTTCCCGCTTCTTCAGATACGAAGTCAACCAGGTCATGTACATGCAGTACGTTTCCACAGGCGAAAACGCCCTCAATACTTGTCTCCAGACTCTCATTTACCTTAGGTCCTGAGGTAACAGGGTTCATGTCCACACCCATGCCCCTGGAGATTTCATTTTCCGGGATCAGACCTACGGAGAGAAGAAGGGTGTCGCAGCTGTATTCTTCTTCTGTTCCCGGGATCGGTTTTCCATGGCTGTCCACCTGTGCCAGTGTGACACCTTCCAGACGTTCCTTTCCTTTGATATCAACAACGGTATGGCTGAGCTTCAGCGGGATTCCGTAATCATCCAGACACTGTACAATGTTTCGTTTCAGTCCGCCGGAGTACGGCATCAGTTCTGCAACTACTTTAACTTTTGCGCCTTCAAATGTCATTCGTCTTGCCATAATAAGGCCGATGTCTCCGGAACCCAGGATCACGACTTCTCTTCCCGGCATATAGCCTTCAATGTTTACCAGTCTCTGTGCTGTACCTGCAGAAAAAATACCTGCCGGACGGTATCCCGGAATGTTAAGTGCTCCTCTGGATCGTTCACGACAGCCCATAGCCAGAACTACTGCTTTCGCCTGGATTTCGAAGAGACCTTCCTCCCGGTTCATTGCTGTGACGATTTTCTGCGGGCTGATATCCATAACCATGGTATTTAATTTGTATTCAATGCCCAGTTCTTTTACCTGTTCAATAAAACGTCCTGCATATTCCGGTCCGGTCAGTTCTTCTTTAAAGGTATGAAGTCCGAATCCGTTATGGATACACTGGTTCAGGATGCCGCCAAGTTCTCTGTCTCTTTCCAGGATCAGAATACTGTCAGTGCCGCTTTTTTTAGCAGAAATCGCAGCCGCAAGTCCTGCCGGTCCTCCTCCGATGATAACAATATCATAAGCTTTCATGATGCAATGCCTCCCTTTTATAACGAATCCTTGTTATGATCTGTGACAATTCTGGAATCTCCGCCGGATTTCGTAATATCAAACATGCTCACATGTCGTTCTCTTGCCAGGATCTCCATGGTCTTCGGTGAACAAAAGCCTGCCTGACAGCGTCCCATTCCGGCTCTTGTCCTGCGCTTTACTCCATCCAGAGATTTCGCTCCAAGAGGTCTTGTGATCGCATCGATGATCTCACCTTCTGTAACCATTTCACAACGGCAGATAATATTTCCGTACTCCGGTTTCTCTTTGATCAAGGCAATTCTGTCTTCTTTGCTGAGTGTATTCGGATTCAGAATACCTTTTCTTGTTGCAACAAAATCTTCTTTTTCTTCGAGATTCATTTTTTCTTTCAGAATCTGTGCCACCATCTCTCCGATTGCCGGAGCGCTGGTAAGACCGGGTGACTCAATGCCTGCACAATCAATAAATCCTTTTGCATCCTCCACTTCTCCGATAATAAATTCATGTCCGTCTTCATGGGCACGAAGTCCGGAGAATGAGGTGATCACCTGACGAAGCGGAATATCTTTTACATTCATTCCTGCTCTTTCAATGACCTGATCCAGTCCTTCTCTTGTAGTGTTTGTTCCTTCTTTGTCTTCAACGTCGATCGCTGTCGGTCCAAGGAGCAGATTGCCGTGAACTGTCGGGGCGACCAGGATTCCTTTTCCGTATTTTCCCGGAAGTGCGAAAATTATTTTACTCACATGGTTTCCTGCACTCTTATCTAACAGACAGTAATCACCTCTTCTCGGAGTGATATGGATCTTCTTCTCACTCACCATATTGTGGAACTTGTCTGCATAGACTCCTGCTGCATTGACCACGTATCTCGTCTGGAAAACTCCATTGTTTGTATGGACTTCCCAGCCTTCATCTATTGGTTTAAGATCCGTAACTTCCGTATCAAACTTAAACTCCACGCCGTTTGCATATGCATTCTCTGCCATTGCGATGTTCATATTGAAAGGACATATGATACCCGCTGTAGGTGCATAAAGTGCAGCGCAGGCTTCATCGGAAATATTCGGTTCCATTTCTTTCAATTCCTCACGGTTAAGGATCCTCAGCTCCTTAACACCATTTGCAATACCTCTGTCGTACAGTGCATGAAGCTTTGGCATATCCTCTTCATGCAGACATACGACCAGAGATCCGTTTTTCTTAAACGGAAAATCAAGATCTTTGGAAAGCTGCTCCATCATCTGATTTCCACGAACATTCAGTTTTGCCATCAGTGACCCTTCTGCTGCATCATAACCGGCGTGAACAATCGCGCTGTTCGCTTTGGAAGTGCCGCAGCATACATCCTCTTCTTTTTCGATCACACATGTTTTTACGTTATATCGTGACAGTTCTCTTGCTGTTGCCGCACCTGAAACTCCCGCTCCGATAATTATTACATCATACATTCTCAGATCACTCCTTAAACTGATTTGTAAAAAGAGCCTGCCAAGTAAGCGCATACTATATGCGATTATCCTGCCAGGCTCTCTCATCTCATGCCGCTACTCTTTTTAGTTATAAAAATTTAATCTTCTTTTGCCCAACCATAAGCATATTTGACAGCTTTATTCCAGCCTCTGATTTGTTTTGCTCTGTCATCGTCAGAAATCTGTGGCTCGAATGTCCTGTCAATTGCCCAGTTTTTGATAACGTCTTCTTTGCTTGTCCAGTAACCTACTGCAAGACCTGCAAGATAAGCAGCTCCCATTGCAGTTGTCTCTACACACTGCGGGCGGTTAACCGGCGCATTGATGACGTCAGACTGTGTCTGCATAAGGAAATCATTTGCACTTGCGCCGCCATCAACCTTAAGTGCCGCAAGATCGATTCCGGAATCT
>OLNW01000367.1_pt1 | contig 55647 bp, 51 predicted proteins | sample 1672121 | NCBI WGS metagenome assembly OLNW01 (sample SAMEA3136648, study PRJEB25190) | human gut metagenome
CAAAGTCTGTCCAGTGGAACTCTCTCATCCAGCAGCAGTCAAAATGGAAGACACTCAGCGGAATTCCTCTCTGCTCCATTCCATTGATAAAGCTCATAACTGTCTCTTCATCATAATCTGTTGTGAAAGAAGTAGACAGCCACAGGCCGAATGTCCACTGCGGAGGAAGTGCCGGTTTTCCTGTGATATCTGTATAACGGACCAGAACATCTTTCATCGTCGGTCCATTGATCAGGAAATAATCCAGAGACTCTCCTTTGACACTGAACGCAGTCTTGGAAACCTGCTCGGTTGCCACTTCAAATTCTACCTTTTCAGGATGATTTACAAATACACCGTATCCTCTGTTTGACAGATAAAATGGGATGTTTTTATAAGACTGGTCTGTACTTGTACCACCGTCTTCATTCCAGATTTCTACAGACTGTCCATTTTTCACAAATGGTGTAAATCTCTCACCAAGTCCATATACAAGCTCTCCTACAGAAAGGCCAAGCTGCTGGCACATATAAGCATCATCTCCGCCTTTGTCATATGCATATCCTCTCCAGTCTGATTTCAGGTAGGCAAGATCACGCCATTCACTCTTTGTAAGAAGATATCCGTCTTCCCTCTCGTATCTCATAGACCAGTTATTTTTATTGATGATCAACGCCATATGTCCGCTTCTGACTGTCAGAAGTTCTTCTGTCTCCTCTACCTGCAGCGCATCTGCTGTCTCTGGAAGATCCAGTTCAAATTTCGGGCTTCTGTCCTGTACTCCAAGATGGTGGAAAGTCTGCACACGAATCACTTCCGGAACCGGTGCTGTGATACGGATCGTCAGATTGATTCCTCCCAGTGTATCTCCTTTATGATTAATTCTGCTTGTAGGTGCGCAGAGCACTACTTCCTGATCGTTCTTTCTTACCTCATAGACCTGCTGAGGGGAAAAGCATTCAAATCCTTCTTTAAAAAGCCAGCATCCATTATGAAATTTCATGTTCTGTTTCCTCCTGTTATTTGTATTATTATTTGACTCTTAAGCAAAGACTTTCCACTCCTCACCATCTGCACTGTTACTATAACAGTTACAATAAATCAGAAAATCTTCCGTGGTAGTTTCCCTGCCCATATGCAGCATTGTCTGTCATTCTCTGATTCTGTAACAGACATTTACTCTTTTTAAGAACTACTGACATTATAAGAAATCCAATGTCTGATTTATACCGTATTTTTCCGTTCAAAAATACGGTTACATTTGCACTTCTGTTCTGATATGCTATATACTAAGGAAATGAACTACCGGAGGAAACCTATGAAACTGAAAGGATCAAAACTCACTTATTTTTCAAAACAGAATATCGGAACGCAGCTGCGCTCTCTGTATATTTTTGCAATTATCCTTCCCATCCTGCTGATTGGTTCTATTGTGTATATCTTTTCTTATCATCAGCAGACACAGAACTATGAGCATCTGACTGCCATGAAAGCCAGACAGGTTCAGTCTGTACTTGTGACAACAACACTGTACACTGAAAATATTTATAATAACGTTGTAAATGATGAAGAACTGCGTTCAATCCTTTCCGATGATTACACAGATGCCACACAAGCTCAGGATGCACTGAAACGCTACGAAGGATTTACAGAAATTCTGTCCAAGAACGCAACCTTATCCGGGCTGAAACTCTATATACAGAACGATGCATTCCAGCTGCACGAAGACTCCAATTATTTTTATCCGATCACAGACTCCATCGAGGATACCCTCTGGTACCGACAGGCAGCCGCCACGCGTGGCAATTTCTGGAAATCTTCTCTGCGAATCGGCACTTACGGTGTCTTTTACTGGGAACTGAATTACTACTGTCATATTCCAATTCCCCAGACAGGATCCTATGCAGTCCTTGTACTGACTGTATCCAACGACTACCTGAAGAACCTGATCCAACGTGACGAATACGATGTATATATTTCTGTAAATTCCGATCCGGTCTTTTTCAGCTCTGACCGATCCTATGCCGGAAATTCGCTTCCTGTCTCACTGGATAATATGTCGAAAAAGCAGACTACCGGAAAGTACACTATACATGGAGAAAATGCCATCTGTTCTCTCACTACACTGACACCATACAACACGAAAGACCAGATTAATATCCTTGTTGCATCCAGAGATGCATTGTACTATATCCATCGGCTGGCACTTGTATTGATTGCAACTTTCTTATGTACAATTGCAATCTCGGCACTGATCATTTTCCTGTATGCCAGATATTTCAGTGACAGGATCCAGACATTACGTCTGGCTATGTATAAAGTCTCCCACAATGACTATGAAATTGTGAATTCCATGCAGGGAGATGATGAGCTGACCGCTACCTTTAAAGATCTGACCACGATGGTCGCAAAACTGAAACAGACAGAAGCGGAGATTTATGAATCAAAGATCAACGAGCAGATGCTTTATAACCAGCAGCAACAGATGGAACTGAAACTTCTGGCCAATCAGATCAATCCGCATTTTCTTTATAATACGCTGGAAACAATCCGCATGAAGGCATTTGCCGAAGGAAACAGGGAAGTTGCCACTGCGATCAAGCTGCTTGGAAAATCCATGCGGTATGTTTTAAACAATACAAAATCAACTGCCACCACTCTGGATAAAGAGATTGATTATATTCGCACTTATCTCTCCATCCAGCAGATCCGTTTCGGAAGTAAACTTGGATACACGATTCGTATGGATGAAAATCTGCAGCCGTCCAACTACCAGATCCTGCCGCTTCTCATTCAGCCGATCGTAGAAAATGCATTTTCTCACGGATTGCGCGATGCGGAATATGACGGGCATATCATTATCAAAATCTCCAGAGGCGCAAATGATGTCCTGACAGCAGATGTCTTCGACAATGGTGTCGGTATGAGTCAGGAACGTCTGGATTATGTCATCGAACATCTGGATATTCCACAGCCGGAATCCGATCATGGCGTGGGACTTTATAATATCAATAACCGGGTACATCTCTTCTACGGAAGCCAGTACGGACTGACTCTGAAGAGCCGCCCGGGCATGGGAACGCTGGTCACACTGACCATTCCGCTTATTAATCTCAGGGAGGAAGAAATATGAACGTTTTAATTGCGGACGATGAAAAGATTGTACTGGAAGGTCTGAAATATATTATCGACTGGAACAGTCTTGGTTTTACCATCTGCCAGACAGCCTCTGACGGTGCGGATGCACTGGAAAAGATCCTGAGTCTGAAACCAGATCTTGTCATGATGGATATCCGTATGCCAAAAATGACCGGAATCGAAGTTGTACAGGCTGCTGTTGAACAGGGATACACCGGTAAATTTATCATCCTGAGCGGTGTCACAGATTTTAAACTGGCTCAGACTGCCATGCGCTATGGTGTTGATTTTTATCTTACCAAACCGATTGATGAAGACGAACTGGAGCAGGCTGTAAGGTCTGTTCACGACCTGTTACAGGCAGAAGCCAAAAACCAGAATTTCTATAACCAGTACCGTGATAAAGCCAAACAGGGAATTCTTCAGGAGATTATGCAGAATATCTGCGATTATTCCAAACTGGATTTCAATGATCTTCACTTGAATGCAAATATTTATCAAGTCATCTCTTACGAGAACTACAACCAGAATTATTTCTATCCAACCTGGAATTTCGCTGATCTGATGCGCGTCACCAATCAGGATAATAATACCTTTGATATTATCGAGCTGGATCAGCGTAAGATCATCCTTCTGAAAGGAGATTTTGCCATCTCCAAATTTGAGGATCTGCTGCGTCATTATCAGGTAGCTCCGCAGAAAGGATCTCCGTTTGATTCCGTCTTTCTTGCATATGGACAGAAAGTTTCCCGCGTACGGGATATTCATCTGTCTTTCGATGATGTATGCAAACTCTGCGATCGAAGATTTTTCTGTGATGAGAACCAGCACATCATCGGATATGAGACTTTGTATGATCTTCCTGATTTCGAACCGAAACTCACACGTGATTCAGCTCCTGCTTATGCAGAGAAATTCAGTAATTTCATTCAGTCTCACAACCAGACACTGATTACCGAGACGCTGAGAGAACTCTCTGAATCACTGCATTACTCCAGAGAAGAAATCACCACGATCAAGCATTTCCTGATTGATCTCTACATTCTCGTGAAGCAGAAGATCATGCAGCTCTATCCGAATGTGGACATTCCGTTCCTCGCAAATGCCTCCGCGATTGATCTGCTGGAAAGAAAATACTATCTGTATGAAATCATTTCATTTCTGGCAGAACAGTTTGATATGTGGACTCATTCTGTCGGATATTCTTCCGGTGAAAATGTAATGGATGAAGTTCTCTACTACATCCATCACAACTACCGTGAGAATCTGAAACTGGAAAATATCGCCCCGTTGTTTGGATACAGCAGTTCCTATCTCGGAAAAGTATTCAACAAGAAGCTTGGCGTAAACTTTAATTCCTATGTGGATCAGGTCCGAATTGATGAAGCAAAGAAACTTCTGGAACAGGATAACCTGAAAGTCTATGAGATTGCCGAGCAGATCGGTTACAGCAACGTAGATTACTTCCATAAAAAATTCAAAAAATACGTTGGAACAAGCCCAGCCGAATACCGTAAGGCTGCACCACAATAAAATGATTTTCTCTGCCGTTCCGCAGAACATAGAAACAATCTGTTTTTTACCATAAAATATAAAAATCCGGCACCTAACTCCAAAGTTATCGCCGGATTTTTTCATCTGTTAATCTCTGTCCTATTTGTCAATATTCTGAAAGAATTCCAGCATCGCCCGGCTCCAGTCATGTGCTGATTTAGAGTAAGCCAGCGCACAGCCATGTCCACCAGTCGGATATACATGCAGTTCATGCGGTACACCAGCTTTTTCCAGTGCTTCTTCCATCCTCACCGCATTGGACGGAGGCACACAGTCATCGTCCGCGCAGGTCCATACAAAAGTCGGCGGATACTCTGCTGTCACAAGCTGTTCTACAGAAAGTTTATGTCTGAGAATCTCTGTTTCTTCTTTCTCACCACCAGTCAGCGCTTTGGCGCTTCCTTCATGAATTTCCTTTTCAAGACTAATGACCGGATAGCATAATGCTACCTTATCCGGTTTCGCACTGATTCCTGCCAATTCATCTGCCTGGTCTTTATAAATCATCCCTGTCAATCTTTTTTCTTCCCCCGACTCTTTTGACTCTTTCTCAGCAGCCATCTCTTTTAAAGGAACCAGACAGAGATTCTCATACCTTATTCTTCCATAAAGTGCTGCCTCAGAAGCACACAGATGCCCCCCTGCCGAACCGCCAAGAACCATCACATTCTCCGGATCGATCTGATATTCTTCTGCATGTGCTCTTACATAGCGGATAGCTCTCGCAAGATCTTCCTGCGGTGCCGGATACACACCATCTTTTCCCACACGATATTTCAGTATAAATGCTCCGTATCCATTTGCTTCCATGAAATACATCACCGGAGTTCCTTCCCCGCTAAAGCACACTTCTTCATAGCCGCCACCCGGGCAAATAATCACAGCCGGACGTTTTCTGTCTCCAAAGATATTTTTTTCTTTCTTCAGTTGCTCCATATCCGGTGTGATCAGGCAGACTCTCTCCTTTCCGCCACATGCATTCTTCTCTAACGTCCACTCTCCGTAAGTTCCCTTCTCCTCCTCGTACTCCCAGAGTGCAATTGCTCTTCTAGTGCGATTTTCTTTCAGATCCAACACCAGATTCACCGCATCCATCAACTGATCCGCAACAATTGAAAATGGCTCTCCCCACGGAGTTTCCGCTACCTGTTCCTCTCTCGCGATCGGAAGATCATACAGATCTTTCGGATACATATCGAACAGATACTCTGAATAAAAGACCTTCAGATACTCCCTCATCTGCGGATATTTTAAAATATCCGTCATAGAATTATATTTCGTAAATCTCATCTTCATTTCCTCCTATCAGATGTCCTGCATATTTCAGCCACTGTCTCGCGATCAGTCCATGTCCGGCCTCAGTCGGATGGATTCCATCCCAGATCCAGTAATGTGTCTCACGCTTTTCACACGCTCTGTCGAACATTTCCTGAAGCGGCACAAATACTGCATCAAATTCTTCCGCAATCTTTCTTGCTTCCTGCTGATATGCTCCGATACACTCTGCCCATAACTCATAATCATCATCATAGACCGGACCTTCTTTTCCGATAAATGGTTCCATCACCACAAGCTTCACATCCGGGCAGGCTTCTTTTAATTCTTTCAACATCATTCTGTAAATTGTGCCATAAGCCGCTCCTGTTGCATGACGGCCATGTTCCGCCTGTGGTCCATCATTTACTCCCACCAGAATACTTACCACATCCGGTTTCAGGTCGATCATATCCTCATAAATTCTTCCGTATAACTCAATTACACGGTTTCCCGAAATTCCCCGGTTAAAAACTTCCAGTTCTTTCTCCGGATATTTACTTCCCATTAAGGCATCAATCACATACACATAACTGTGACCGATCTGATGATTCAGGTCTCCTCTGTCCTTTTCCTCTTTATATCTGTTTCCATCAGAAATGCTGTCACCTGTAAATAAAATTCTCTTGCTCATCTTTTCTGTCTCTTTTCTGATTCTCTTTTATTTTTTTACTAAAAAACTGTTTTCTACACTTTTCAAACCCACTTTTATCTCATCTTCAAACACACTTAAAAGACAACATATACTTTTAAACGATATCCATTTTCCATCAACCGATTTTAACGCACTTTTACACGCACGGCCACCGGCAGATCTGTATCCACGCCATCTGCTTTCAGATAGAATCCATTCTCATCTCTTGACCATTCAATCTTCGCATCCTCATACCCAAGAATCTTCACATCCGTAATCAGTCCATGGAACGCAGACGAATTCTGATCTCTTGATTCTGCCAGCGACTGAATCACTACTGTTCCATTCTTCGGGAACTTCATCACGAACGCATAGATACTGTCTCCATTTACAACAAAACGAATATCTTTCTCTGTATATGGCATTTCCTCATTGTCTGTGAACTGCCCTTCCCGGATCTTAGTCGGCCCTTCTGCCTCCTTTCTCCACGGACGGCTTCCATATACTGCCTGTCCGTTCTTCTTCATCCATGCACCGATCTCTTTTAAGATCTTTACATCTTCTTCCGGTATAGATCCATCTCCTTTTGGTCCCACATTCAGAAGAAGATTTCCATTCTTACAGATGCACTCTACAAGAGTCTGAATAATCTGTCTTGCATTCTTATACTCCAGTGTATCCGTATAGCACCAGGAGTTCTTCGCAATGGCCGTATCTGTCTGCCATACATAAGGCTTCGCCTCAGCCAGTGCACCGCGTTCCACTTCCAGAATTCCACTGCCAAACATCATGGCATCATGCTTGTAGCAGACAGCCACCTGTTTTCCCCACTGTGCGGCACGGTTATAATAATATGCTGCCATTGTCTTAAATACTTCACGGAATGCTTCATGCTGGATCCACCAGTCAAAATAAAGGAGGGACGGCTGATACTGATCAATGATCTCACAGGTACGAAGCAGCCAGTCTTCCAAAAATTCTTCCGAAGGATACGGCTTGCTCTGCAGGTCTGCCTCATGTGGTTCCGGCATGGCAGGCCAGTAGAAATCTCCACGTTTCATCGGCTCTTTCACATCACTGTCAAATTCTTTGCCATGTCCCATAAACCACCAGTGTTCCGCACGGTGGGAGGACGTGCAGAATGTCATTCCTTCCTCTTCCACCGCCTCTTTTAACTCACCAAGGATATCTCTGTGCGGTCCCATATCCCATGTATTATATTTTGAGATCTCACTTTGATACATCTGAAATCCATCGTGATGCTCTGCCACCGGGAAAACATACTGTGCACCGGCTTCACGAAACAATTCTGCCCATTCTTTCGGATCAAACTTTTCAGCCTGAAACAGCGGAATAAAATCTTTGTATCCAAATTTGGTGTGCTCTCCAAACATCTTTCTGTGATACTCCCATTCCTCTTTATCTTTAATATACATATTTCTGGAATACCATTCATTCGCATGGGCTGCCAGACTGTACAGTCCCCAGTGGATAAAGATTCCAAATTTCGCATTCTTATACCACTGCGGCACCTGAAACTGGAACAGAGAGTTCCAGTCTGGTGTAAACGGACCGCCCTCTGCCACTGTATGAATTTCATTTAAATATTGCTTTTCCTGTTCTGGTGTCATTTTCCTCTACCTCGTCCAAATAATCTTTACGTCTTTTTTGCTCAGAACCACTTTTTCACCGGACGTATATTCCTTTCCACTGATCAGTTCTTTTCCGGTTCTGTCCAGTTTCACCTGAATCTCTTCTTCTCCATGATTGAGCAGGAATAAGAATCTTCCGTTTTCATTGATTCGTTCTGTAGCCTCCAGATTCTTCTGTGGTTCGATCACAGGCGTTATCCCCGCTTCGTCACAGATTTCTTTCAGAAATGTATGATAAAACTTCGGATTGGAACGGGTTGCCACATAGTAAGCTTTTCCTTTTCCAAAATGATTTACTGTCAGAACCGGCATTCCTGCATAAAAATCTGTGTCATATCTGGCAAGTACTTCTGCGCCTTTCGGATGACTGAGATCGCAGAGAAGTTTCGCCGGATATGTACTTCCTTTGTATTCAAATGAATTCTCTGTTCCGGCCGGAAGTGCATCTTCCTCCTCCACCCAGAGTCCCACAATGTCTTTCAGTTTTCCGGGATAGCCGCCGAGAATAATCTTATCGCACTCATCCGCATAGCCACTGAAAAATGTTGTAAGAAATGTTCCACCATCTTTTACAAACTGACGAATCTTCTCATCGTATCCTGTCTTTGTCATATACAGCACCGGTGCGATCAGAATCTTATACTGATCCAGCTCATCTTCCGGACCTACAAGATCCACCGGAATATTCATTCCATGGAATGCTTCGTAATAATTTAAAATTTCATCCTTATACTTCAGTTCACAGCTCGGACCTGCTGAACACTCTACTGCCCACCAGTTGTCCCAGTCGAAATAAAGTCCCACTTTCGCATCAGCTCTTGCTCCCAGTGTCAGACCGCCGATCTGCTCCAGTTCTGCACCAAGTTCCCGGACTTCCCGATAAACTCTTGTCTCATCCGTTCCTACATGATCGATCACTGCGCCATGCAGTTTTTCACAGGCTCCTGTAGAACGACGCATCTGGAAAAACATGACAGAATCAGAACCATGCGCCACTGCCTGGTAACTCCACAACCGCATCACTCCCGGTCGTTTCAGTGCATTGTAAGGCAGCCAGTTGGTCACACTCGGAGTCTGCTCCATCAGTATAAAGGACTGTCCACCTTTCATTCCACGCATCAGATCATGGCTCATGGCAATCATGGCCGGGGAGTCTTCATTGGCCGGATAATTATCCCATGATACAAAATCCATATACTTAGCCCACATCTTATAATCCAGCATCTTGAAAAATCCCATCAGATTTGTTGTTACAGGGATATCCGGTGTCACACTCTTGACAGCCTCATATTCCATCTTATAACAATCCAGAATACTCTCGGAATTAAAACGCTTATAATCCAATGTAATTCCCTGAAACTGACTTCTGTCATATTCAAAATGCTCACTTCTCAGATCCGGCAGTACGATTTCATCCCAGTCATAAAACGTATGTCCCCAGAAACTTGTATTCCACGCCTCATTCAGAGCCTCCATCGTCTGATATTTCTTTTCAAGCCACACACGAAATGCTTTTTCACAGTTCTCACAGTAACACTCCCCTCCATATTCATTGGAAATATGCCATGCTACAATATTGTCATATCCCTGATATCGCTCTGCCAGTTTCTTTGCCAGACGGACAGAATACGTTCTGTAGGTTGGACTGTTCGGGCAGGAATTGTGACGCCCGCCGAATTTTCTCTTTCTTCCGTCAAATTCCACACGTAAAATATCTGGATATTTCTTCGCCATCCACGCCGGATGTGCTCCGGTGGAAGTAGCAAGAACTACCTGAAATCCATTGTCTTTCACCAGTTCCATGATTTTATCCAGCTTTGAAAAATTATATTCTTCCTCTGAGGGCTGCAGGGCTGCCCAGCTAAATACATTCAGAGTCAGAGTATCCACATGTGCCTGTTTCAAAAGACGCATGTCTTCCTTCCAGACCTCCTCCGGCCACTGTTCCGGGTTATAATCCCCGCCGTACATCATTTTTTTAATCTTTTTTATCATATTCTTCTACCTCATTATTTAGAAAAAAGACGGTAACTCAAGCGGAACCTCTGCCCTCTTCCGGCCAGCCCATACCTAAATCACCGTCTTCTCTTTTCTAAATTTTATTCCATACAATTCAGATTTCTGCAAATGATACTTTCTTGCACTTTTCCAGATCAACATTCGTCTCTGTTAAATTCCGAACCGTTTTCTTTCTTATTCAATTCGATAAACACGTATTTCGAATGTTTCTGTCCATCTTTTATATCGTATTTTTATTTTGCCTCTGCATCCTCTGTTGCAGGATATTTCTCAGCAGATGCCTGTCTTGCTGCTGTCCAGTCTTTTGCATTCTGGTCATCAACTGCAAGTACATCATCATATCCCAGACCTTTTGCTGTTGTCTGCATCTCTTTTAAGATACTGTTGAACTCATCATCACTGGATGCAAATACCATCTTCCAGGAGTTATCAACTACTGCAGATTTGCACTGTCCGCGTACTGTTGTGATGTTGGAATCTGCTTCTGGAATTGCATAACTTGATCCAGGTGCTACTTCCAGCATATTGTGTGCTTCAAGATATTCCATTGTAGAAGAAGCTCCCATATGCTCAGACCAGTCTTTATCAAGTTCTGTCTGATTATTTGCAATTGTTGTCTCCCATGTCTGCCAGTCATAAGCTTCCCCTGTATCCGGATCAATGTCCTCTAAGTTTACAGGTTTAAAGTTCAGGGCAGATACACCATCTTTCCAGTTTCCACCGCCGTACTCTTCCGGTACTTCTACGCTGTTCATTGGAAGTGCTTTTCTACCAAAGTCTGTCAGTTCTACTTTTCCATCAGAATTGATTTCATATGTAAGGCCCTCGATACCTGCTGCACCATTGGACTGTCCATTGAGACGGATTCCTTCCGGAGAATACAGCCAGTCAATAAAGTCTGCCATTCTCTGTGGATCTTCTGCATTGCTTCCAATACAGATTACTCTTGAAGAATCTCCTTCAGGACAGCTTCCGTATGAGAAGATCTTCATGTCTTCAACTGGTGCAAGCATGAATCCTTTTCCTGCTGCTTTGTTATCATCTGTATTGTAGAGGTTCTGACCAACCCATGGCCATGGGCAGTAAAGTACTTTTCCATTTGTATATTTAGCTGACCATGTATCGTAATTCTGAGTTGTAGAATCCGGATCTACCAGACCTCTCTTGTTTGCCTCATAGAAGAATTTCAGAGCTTTGATGTACATAGAGTCATCATCGATAACGCTCTGTGTCTCTGTTCCATCTGCACTTAAGAGATCAAATCCAACCTCATCAAATCCATACATGCAGGCAATCTGTTTTGCATTATTGAGCATGTTGTCATCCCAGTCTTTGAACAGTGAGACTGCATAGATATCATCAGCACCTTCTTCTTCTCTCGCAAGTGACTGCATCTGCTCCAGAACATCCAGGAAATCATCCAGATTCTTCATTTCCGGATATCCGAGCTCTTTGTAATAATCCCAACGGATATATGGTCCGAACGTCGGCTCAAGTCCTTCACTGGCCTCTGTTGCCGGATCAGAAGAAACAGAGTTCGGGAATGCAAACATGCCTTCTTCGGAAAGACTTGTATTTGTTGCATCAATTGCCGCTTTGTAGTTTGCTACAATATCTTTTCCATCCATCAGATCCGTCGCATCCATAACAAGTCCGGCAGAAACTACGTCATTGAGTCTTCCGTTATTTGTATTGATCAGGACAAGATCTCCCAGATCTCCTGCTGCAGAACGTGTCTGGTACAGTGTATCTCCACCGCCTGCTACGTTCGGTGCAATAATGTTGAGTTCCATATTGAATTTATCTTTTACAACTTTTGCAAACCATCCACTCTGAACTCCCTGATAGTTTGCGAAATCATCATACACATCAACTGTGATGAATTTGTCATAGTTTCCATCTGAAGAACCTGTGTTCTCACTCTTCTTGTCTCCGCCACAGCCTGCGAGCATTGTCACTGCCATTGCTGCACAGAGCATCACGCTGATTACTTTCTTTTTCATAACGCTCTCCTTTTGCTTTTTTTCTATTCTCTTATTAGCCTTTTACTGATCCAATCATGATACCTTTTACGAAGAATCTCTGGAACATCGGGTAGATGCAGAGGATCGGAAGTACTACGACAACCGATACCGTCATCTGGATCGAAGTTCCGGTCTGCTGGGTTGCAAGTGCTGCTGCACTGATTCCAGCCGCTCCACTGTTTCGTACCATGGCGGCAAGTGAACTTGCCTGATTGATATAAGTATACAGTAAATACTGCAGAGAATACAATTTCTGATCTGTAATATAAATCAAAGTATCCTGATAGTTGTTCCACTGGTTTACTGCCGCAAAGATTGCTACAGTTGCCAGGATTGGTGTACAGGTTGGAAGAATCACTTTGTAGAATATCTTAAAGATTCCTGCTCCGTCAATCTCTGCTGCCTCCTGAAGTGCTTTCGGCAGAGATTCTACATATGTTTTAACAAGGATGATGTTAAACGGCTGTACAATCGTCGGAATTACATAGACCCAGAAGGTATTGGTCAGATGTAAGTTCTTCATTGTGATGAACATCGGGATCAGACCTGCATTAAAATACATTGTGATAACAGTAAATCTGTACCAGAGTTTTCTCTTCCACATCTTTTCCTGTGTGAACATAAATCCGAGGAATGCAGTTACAATCACTGTAAGTCCGGTACCGATCACTGTCTTTCCGACAGAAACAATTGCTGCTGTTCCAAGTCCATTGAGCTCCAACAGAGCTTTATAATTTGAGAAATGAATTCCCTTTGGCAGGAAATTGATTAATCCTGCCGCACTTAAATCATTCGCACTGATTGTATTAATCACCATATAATAGAAAGGATAAATACAGATCAGTGTGAAAATTCCAAATACTGCATAGTTAATGATGTTAAATGTTACATCTCCCGCAGTCAGTTTGTTTTTCTTTTTTACAGCTAACTGACTCATTTGTTTCTCCTTTCCCTTAGATGATTGATTCGCCACGTGTCTTCTTTGAAACTACGTTACATACTGATAACAGTGCCACACTGATAATACTCTTCAACATACTGATCGCAGTTGCAAGTGAATAACTGCTTCCCGTCATACCAATGTTGTATACATACAGATCAAGTACCTGGATATGTGTCTTATTGAATGAGTTCTGGAATACGAAATACTGGTCCAGACCGTTGTTCAGGAAGTTGGATACTGCCATCATCAGCATGATAAAGAATGTTGGAAGCAATGCCGGAAGTGTGATGTATCTCATCAGCTGAAATCTTCCTGCTCCGTCAATCTTTCCTGCCTCATAAAGTTCCTGATCGATTCCTGCGATGGATGCAAGATAGATGATTGCTCCCCATCCAAGACCTTTCCATGTATTCCACAGAAGCATCCACAGATATGTATGTGAATCACTGTCCAGGAATTTAATCGGCTGTGCAATGATTCCTGCATTCTCAAGCAGGCTGTTTACCATACCTGTTGATGAGAACAGTGCAAATGCTACTGAGTAAACAAGTACCCAGCTGATGAAGTTCGGCAGTGTTGTAAATGTCTGTACAAATGTCTTGAACTTCTTACATTTGATCTCATTGAGGAAAATTGCAAATCCTAATGGAAGGATTGAAGTTAACAGTCCGAGTAAACTCATTGCGAATGTATTTTTCATTACCTGTATCAACTGTGATACCTGTGTCTTATTCGTAAAGAGCATCTTGAACCACTGAAGTCCTACAAATTCACAATCTGAAAGACTTCTCGGCGGTTTGTAATCATAAAATGCATAGATCCATCCATGCAGTGGAAAATATGAGAACAAAAATACCAGCACAAGAAATGGTAAGATCCAGAGGAAATAGCCGAAGCCTTTTTTAGCTCCCACCTTAGTTCCCTGGGTGCTCTTTACAGCAGTTTTGCTTTTTTTCATTTCTCCCTTTACCTCCTTTGCGGAACTGCTTTGCTTTTCTGTCTCTAATCCTACCATCCATATTTTTAAAAGAATACATTAAAAATTCACACATATTTCATGCTTAAATCGGCTTTTTACCGCATTACGTTCTGAAATAGCTCTTTTTTCATGTATTTCAGTTCACTTTTTTACGGTAGTTATTTCTTTTTTACATCTATATATTATGAATTAACAACGAGGGTAAAATATGAAAGGATGGTCACATTATGAAAAACAAACTTATGAACCCTGTATTTGATGTTATCAATACGCTCTGTAATTTTATCGTATTAAATCTTGTATTCTTAATCACCTGTCTTCCGGTCTTCACGATCGGTACCGCACTTTCTTCCTTATATTGCATAACGCTCCGTGAAGCACGTGGAGAATACGGCTACCTTGTCCGTCCTTACCTTACTGAGTTCCGCAAGAATCTAAAATCCGGCACTGCTGCCTTCGGAATCCTTTTCCTGATCGGCGCAGTCCTTCTCTTTAATCTTGCATTCTGGTACTCCATGGGAACAGTTCTTACCTCTGTACTTTCCGGACTGTTTATGATCGCCGTGCTGCTCTGGCTCTTTGTATTTACCTACACCTTTCCACTGATTGCCAGATTCCAGAACGGCACAAAGCAGACATTGAAAAATGCATTCTGTCTGATGATGACAAATATAAAACCTACGATTGCACTTGCACTGATCTACATTACAGTCATCACACTCTGTATGTTTGCTCCACCGATGAAATTGCTGATGGTTCTTTTCGGATTTGCATTTATTGCTTATTGTCAGTCTTTCATTTTCAAGAAAGTCTTTGAGCCTTATGAGAAAGTTCAAGCGGAACTGTAACTCCAAATTCTTATTTTTTCTAAATTTCTAAATAAGAAAACAGGAAAAAATTCAAATATTTTAATTACAAATAGAACGGAAATTGTTCTAGTCTCATTTTACACTACGATATCTCCCTGTATTTACAGGATAAAAGATATATATCAACAAGGAGGATTACTTTATGAAATTCGGACATTTTGATGACAACGCCAAAGAGTACGTCATCACATCCCCAGAAACTCCACTCCCGTGGATTAATTATCTCGGAAATGAAAATTTCTTTTCTCTCATTTCCAATACATGCGGAGGATACAGCTTTTATAAAGATGCGAAACTGCTTCGCCTGACACGATACCGCTATAACAACGTGCCTGCTGACACAGACGGACGCTACTATTTCATCCGTCACAACGGAACTGTATGGACTCCAGGATGGCAGCCGGTAAAAACAGAGCTAGATTCTTACGAATGCCGTCACGGACTTGGATACAGCCGTTTTATTTCCTCTAAAAATGGAATTCATGCGGATCTGACTGCTTTTGTTCCGCTTCATGAATCATGTGAAGTAAACCGTATCGTTCTTACAAACAAAAATGGAACAGAAGAAACTCTGGATCTTACTTCCTATGTAGAATTCTGCTTCTGGAATGCGGTGGATGATTCCACAAACTTCCAGCGTAACCTGAGTCTCGGTGAAGTGGAAGTCTGCGGATCTGAACTTTATCACAAAACAGAATACAGAGAACGCCGTAATCACTTTGCATACTACACAGTCAACGCACCGATCGACGGATTTGACACAAGCCGTGATGATTTCCTTGGTGTCTATGGTTCTGTTGAGTGTCCAAAGAGCGTATTAGAAGGTGTTTCTCATAATTCTATCGCCAGTGGCGGTGCAGTGATCGGATCTCACCATCTGAAACTCACACTCGCTCCGGGAGAATCCAAAAGCTTTATCTTCCTGCTTGGGTACAGCGAGAATCCGGTAGATGACAAATGGGAAGCTCCAAATATCATCAAGAAAGATCAGGCACGTGCTGCCATGAAACGTTTTTCTACTGATGAACAGGTGGATGCTGCATTACAGGCACTCAAAGATTACTGGAACAACCTGCTGTCAACTTATGCGCTGGAAAGCAACGATGACAAACTGAACCGTATGGTTAACATCTGGAATCAGTATCAGTGCATGGTTACATTCAACATGTCCCGTTCTGCTTCCTACTTTGAATCAGGAACCGGACGTGGTATGGGATTCCGTGATTCCTGCCAGGATCTGCTCGGATTCGTACATCTGATTCCTGATCGTGCAAGACAGAGAATTCTGGATATTGCTGCGACACAGTTTGAAGACGGAAGTGCTTATCATCAGTATCAGCCTCTCACTAAGAAAGGAAATTCCGATATCGGTAGTGGATTTAACGATGATCCCTTGTGGCTCATTGCCGGAACAGCTGCTTATATTAAAGAAACCGGAGACCTTTCTATCTTGGATGAACAGGTTGACTTTAATAACGACAGCACACTCGCAAAACCTCTGATGGAACACCTGAAACGTTCCTTTGACTATACACTGACTCACCTCGGACCGCACGGATTACCACTGATCGGACGTGCAGACTGGAATGACTGTCTGAACTTAAACTGCTTCTCCAAAGAACCAGGAGAATCTTTCCAGACATTCGGACCTTCCGAAGGACCGGTTGCTGAATCCGTATTCATCGCCGGAATGTTTGTAAAATATGGAAGAGAATACGCTCAGATCAATGAGCTTCTCGGAAATCAGACAGAAGCTGACCGCGCATATGCCGCTGTAGATACAATGTACGACACAATTCTTGATGCAGGATGGGACGGAGAATGGTTCCTGCGTGCCTATGACGCATTTGGCGAAAAGGTTGGCTCAAAAGACTGCAATGAAGGACAGATCTATATCGAACCACAGGGCTTCTGTGTTCTTGCCGATGTAGGTGTCAATGACGGTCAGGCAGAAAAAGCACTGGATTCCGTTAAAGAAAAACTCGATACAAAATACGGTATCGTCCTTCTTCAGCCAGCTTATACAACTTACCATCTGAATCTTGGTGAAATATCCTCCTATCCGCCGGGATACAAAGAAAATGCAGGTATCTTCTGCCACAACAACCCATGGGTATCCATCGCAGAAACCCGCATCGGAAGAGGTGACAGAGCGTTTGAAATCTATCGCCGTACCTGCCCTGCATACATTGAAGAAATCAGCGAGATCCACCGTACAGAACCATATGTATACTCACAGATGATCGCCGGATGTGATGCGCCAAAACATGGGGAAGCCAAGAACAGCTGGCTCACAGGAACTGCAGCCTGGACATTTGTAAATGTTTCCCAGTACATCCTCGGTATCCGTCCATCTTTCAAAGGACTGGAAATTGACCCGTGTATTCCTTCTTTCCTGGAAGAATTCACCGTCACAAGAAAATACCGCGATGCTGTTTATAACATCCATGTACTGAACCCGGATCATTCCGAAAAAGGCATCCGTACAGTAAAAATTAACGGAACAGAAATTCCTGTTGCTGATCTGCTCCTTGAAAGAACAGCACATGAAGCTTCCGATGGTATCTGCATCCGACCAGTTGAAGGAACAGACGTTTACAATGTCGAAATCGTGATGGGATAAATTTCAGATATAGAAAGCGAACGTCCTCCAATGAACCATAATTTTAAAACAAACAGATTCAGATTTCATAACTGAATCTTAACATATCTCACACGAAAAGAAACGGGAGACACGCATCTAACTGCCTTGTCTCCCGCTTCTGTTTTTATTTTGTTATGTTCAAAATCTATCATTCTTCACTTTTCTAAATTTGTTTCGTCACTCTTCTCTTATGATGACTTACTTACTGTAATATTTTTTACTCCCAGGATTCCCACAACCAGCAATACCGGAAATACAATTCCTGCAAGAATTCCCACTACATAAACTACCTTTTTTCTCAAATATGTTTCGCTTTATACAGCCAGTAAGAATATCCCATTGTCAGGAATGATCCACCAAAAATAACAACCATAATAACCACGAACGCCACATTCTCTCCGATCAGATTCACAAGTAGTCCGCTAATTATACACACAATTCCGGTTACCACATAAACTTTTCCACCAAAACGATGCGTTCTGATCCAGTTTTCCTCACTGTTCAAAGCCCACGGTACTTTAATTCCAACGGTATAATTCTTTTTCAGCTTCGGCATATAATTTCCAATCAATACAAAAAATACTCCCAGCAGAATCAGAATAATCTCAACCATATTTACCTTAAAGCCCAGTGCGATCAGGTAAACAGCTACATTCATCACCAATGACAATACCGGTATAAGCCAGATTACCACCATCATCGGTTTACGGTGAATCGCCTTTTTACGCGGATCAATCGATGTCATAACCAACAGAAATAACTGCATCGCCGCACAAAAACATGGCATAAAGAAGACTGCCCTTGTCTTAGATTCCCATCCGTCCACTTCGCCATTAATTCCCCAGTGCATCGGAACCAGATCCGGCAGTTTACTCCATAAGAGCACCCCCAGCAGAATTGGCAAAAGTGTAACCACGATTGTAAGAAGTCCCATCTTTTTATAATTTTTCATTTCTTTGCATCTCCCTTCAATTCAGATAACCATACCATAAGTTCTTCCACTACCGTCAGATTCAGCTCATAATAGATGAAATTCTTTTTTCTCGTCTCAGAAATCAAATCTGCTTTTTTCAAGATTTTCAGATGATATGAAACAGTCGCCTGCGTCATGTCAAAATGCCCTGCAATCTCGCCTGCTGAGAGCGCTCCATCTTTCAGTAACTCCAGAATTTCTCTACGCACCGGATCTGACAACGCCTTAAATGTCTCCGCAAATGCCAAATGATCCTCTCCTTTCTTCAAATCTATTTAGATGGATTTCTAATTAGATGTTTATCTAAATATAGCACCTGAATATAGATTTGTCAACTGAAAACCGCTTATTTTTATTTGACATTTTTTTCGTTTATCGTTATCCTAATTTTATGAAAATTTCAAACAGAATTTAAAATAGAACATTTTTGATTTAATCAACACATACATACGAAAGGATTTTATATTATGAACACCAACTCATCCTCAGACAAAATCGACAAAGGCTTACAGCACAACGATCAGATTGAAACCGCTATTGCTGCCCTTCAGCAGGAACCGACACAGGAAATGCTTGCACATACACTGACCGTCATCCGCAGACGTATGAAAGATAATGGTCAACTCATCATCGCCGTAGAACCACCTTCAGGAGATAATCAGATAAAACTTCAGGCAACACGCACTTCTGACGGCAAACTCTGGTGGACCGCTTTCACCAGCTTCGAAGAAGAACTCAAAGGTGGCGGAAGTGTAATGTCCACTTTCCTGACTGACATTGATAAACTGTTTCGCTCCGCCCTCGAAGTCGATGAAATCCAGGGAATTATCCTCAATCCATGGAACTGCACACTTATGCTGGATAAATCACTGATTCGGATTACACTTGGTGAGTAAGAGATAATACAATTCCAAACTTTTTCATCACAAAAACAGACACAGAATCTTTTGAAAATCTTCAAAATTTCTGTGTCTGTCTATAATTAAAAGTGTTACACTCAATTATTTATTTTCAAATTTTAATAAACACTTCACAATACTTTTTCCGATTTCTGTAGAACCTGTAAAAGCAAGCTTACAAAGATCCGGATGCTCCAGTAAATATTGTCCCGATTTACTTCCTGAACCAGTAATCAGATTTAAAACACCTGCCGGAAGCAGATCCTGGATTAGTTCTGTGAAAACAAGCATACTCAGTGATGTTGTAGAAGATGGTTTAAATACTACACAGTTGCCTGCTGCCCAAAGATTCCATTTATGCAGTAGAAAATCCAGGTTATCGAAAAATTCCTCATATTTACGATGAGTATGGTGTCAAATGGACCTGGAACAGTATGGATAAAGCTTGCTTTGATTCTCATCGGGCTCTATCTCATCATTGCATTCTGGCTGGTTTACTCTGGTAACCCGCTCGTTTTTTTGCTTGGTGAATCCGTATTTCTCGCCTCGCTTTTATATTGGTTGTTTGTTATGCTGCCTAATACCAAGTACAAAAATAAATATAAATCCAATTTTTCCAAAACGAATGCTCCGATCCGGAAGTTTCGATATACTAAAGTCATTTTTATGTTTATAATTTAAAATCCCCTTCTGTCCAGAACAAAAGCACTTATCAAAGTGTATTCATTCTGAGTAGAAAGGGATTTTCTTTTTTATTGCTTTATTCTATATCATTCACTTTCCAGTTTGCCAGAGGTTTTAATTCAATCTTTGTTCCATCCGGAAGTGAAAACCAGTGATCATTGATTGCTTTCACCGGATATGCTTTGATCTTCTCCATGATCTCTGCTTCAGATTCTACTGCAATTGAGATATGGTCGTAGCCATTCTCTGCATCTGTATTGATTGCTTCTGTTTCGCAGAGCTGGATTCCTTCTTTATACCAGCACTTACGTCCCGGTTTTTCCCCGATTTCTCTCCACATATGCATTTCAAATACATCTTCAAAAAACTTCTGTGCGTCCTCATAAGATGTTGTGCGGATTGCCGCATGATCAATTTTTGCCATTTTCTTTCTCCTTTTCCATCAACATATCAAACTGTCTGTGCATGCTAAATAGCCGGTTTAACATACAAGATCATCAAAAATAACTGAACGCCACACAATGTTCTTATTACTTTAAAGTAATAAATATGCGATGTGTAACTCTCAGCAATGCCTTAATATCTTCAGGTCATAAAACCTGTGAAAAAAGATAAACCAATAATTCTAAGATGCTCGTCTCTATGCCTCGTAAAGACAGTCACATCTTTGCCACATTTCCATAGTAAAATAAATCCAATACTTTTTCAAGTCCTGATTTTTCTTTAAAATTGTAAGCAATTACATTTTTACCTTTCTAACGATTGTATGTAAATAAATGCAATCTCAAGTTCTATATAGCTAACTTTTCTTTCCTCATTTTCTGCTCCTAACCTTCTGAAATTTCTCTTGATTTTATCGGTAATTTTTTTCATTTTTCTTTTATTTGAAACAGTTTTCAATCCTTTTCTTGCTCAGTAGATTACATATCCTGTCACGTTCCTGTTTTTCTATTTACTTTCTTTCATTTTCCGTATATCATTCCATACGCCAAAGGAAATCAGGCAAAAGCAAAATATGATATGTTTTTAATTACATTGTTCTTACCTTAATATCAGGCAACGTAATTTTCACTATCAACTGATGTGAGTGTCAAAACAAGTTTTCACCACTCACGGATGAACCAAGATTGCTACATTGTTATACAATTTCAGCAATCTTCAAGCACATTTAAAGTATGTAATATCAGAGGAGGAATTATTTATGGAACAATTTATTAAACTGCTCACCGCCATCGGTATCATTGTTGGTGTCATCGATATGGTTCTGAAAAACCGCATGAAACTCGGTGATAAATTCCAGCAGGGATTCACAATGATGGGATCTATGATGATCTCCATGGTCGGTATTCTTATGCTCGCCCCTGCAACAGCTTCTTTCTTAAAAAATGCCGGAACACCTATCTTCCATGCACTGCACATGGATCCATCCGTTCTGAGTATTTTCTTCAGCTGTGATATGGGTGGTTATGCACTTTCCCAGTCTCTTGCTGAAGATCCTGCTGTCGGACTGATGCTTGGAATGATCACTTCCGGAATGTTCGGAGGCGCACTTACTTTCTCCATTCCTCTTGGATTTGGAGTACTTGACAGAAACGTAATCAAGAACTTCTCTAAAGGAGCTCTCTTCGGGCTTGGATGTATTCCGGTCGGCAACCTTGTCGGCGGTATGATCCTCGGAATTCCTGTTCTCCATATTATATGGAACAGTCTTCCGGTATTCATCCTTTCTGCTTTCATCATCTTCGGACTGATCAAAGCTCCTGGAAGAATGGTATGGCTGATGGAACATCTTGCAATCATGATCAAATTCCTCTGTCTTCTCGGAATCGTTCTTGGAAGTCTGGAATACCTATTCGGACTTACAATTATACCTGGTATGGATTCCATGATGGATTCTATGCAGCTTGTATGCCAGATGACAATTACAATGGTTGGTATGCTTCCTATTATGGAGCTAATGTCACGTTTCCTGAAAGTACCGCTTACATGGTTTGGTAACCTCATCGGACTTGACACGATCAGCGTATCAGGAATCATCTTTTCCCTCGTTTCCTGTGTACCAGTTTTCCCGATGATGAAAGAAATGAACACACGCGGACAGATGATCAACAGTGCCTGGGCTATCCTTGTTGCAGCTGTTTTCGGAAGTCAGCTTGGTATGGCAATGAGTGCATGCCCGGAAGTACTTCCTGCATTAATTATTGGAAAATTAGCAGCCGGAATCGCCGGAATCATTGCGATCTGTTTCTACACAAGAGAAAAACAGCCAGCTACTGCACTTGCTGCTGTTGCATCTAAATAAAAAGAAGTACCGCTCCACGGGAAGGGAATCACTCCGTGAAGCGGTATTTCTTTAACATGGCTTTATACAAAATGGGGGTAAATGTCTCTTTTATTTATCAAAGAACTGTCCGTACTGTACCGGCTGGATCGCTCTTGCAACCATATGTGCCAGTCCGATGAAATCAAATACCGGACGTCCTGTTCTTCTTGCAACTTCTCTTGCAAATGGTGGAATATCACTACACTCAAATACGAATACTTTGATATCCGGATACTGAGCGATCAGATTCTCGGCTGCCTGAACAACTTCATCCTGCATCTTCTCAGGATTGATTGTTTTCTTCTTGCATGTTACATGAACATTGTAGAATTCTTCTGTCTTCTGAAGTCCACCGATTGCATAGTTTACAGTTTCATCAATACCAACTTTCTTTAAGAAATCACCTTTCAGATGATCTCCACCTGCTGTCAGAATACCTACGCGCTGTCCGCCAAGCATTCTTGAAAGCATTGGAACCATCAGAAGTGGAGACAGAAATACAGGAATATTAACTGCTTCTGCTACTCTCTGCTGATAGATTGCAAAGAATCCGCATCCGGATGTAATTGCCTTGCAGCCTTCTGCTTCCAGCTCTTTTGCTGCATCGATAAATACCTGACATCTGGACTCATCCGGTCCGATTTCATCACACCACCAGTCAGCCGGTAATCCTTTTAACACTTTGTAACGTACCGGAAAATTATATGATGCTGCATTTCCTACATTTCCAGGGATAAGCGGTGCATCCATATCCAGCATAAGTACTCCTACAAGGTCTCCATAATAAGGTCTTCCTCCAGCGTATTCCATAATAAAAATCTCCTTTCATTTTCCTCTTCCTTAGAGGATTTCATTTTGCTTTTTGGTTTCTATTATTATCACTGATCTTACGGAACATATTGTACCATATATTCTCTGTCAGCAATATTTTGTTTTTGAATTTTTTCGGATATAAATCCGATGATTCATCAGAATATTTTTCTCTGATTTTATTATATATTTTCTAATAGACCAACTGCTTGTTTTTGATTCAATTTCACATTTTCCACCAAATCATATACTTATTTTTTATGCAGTTGCCATCTCTTCGATTTCTTTTCCATGTTCCTCTATATCTGTTACCGTTTTATGTTTCAGACGAACCAGTGCTACAAGAATCAGGACGATCAGAAGTACTCCTACAACACCTCTGATTGGCATCAGAACATTGATCAGTTTGGAGAATGGAAGTACTCCACCAAGTGCGATTCCAATTACTGCAAGGACAATCTGGAAAATACGGCTCTTTGTACTTGTTACATCCTCTTTGAATACCATCTCATCTACTGCAAATAAGTATCCTGATACTGTTGTAAATACACCTGCAAAGCAGAGGATTGCGTATGTCCATGCGATAGACGGTAACAGTTTTGTTACAGCAGCCAGTGTCGGGAATGCGTTCATAACCTTTGTAACCGGATTGTAAATACAATCAAAGTTGAACATCAGTACAACCAGGGAAATACATACACAGAACATATATCCAAGGTCTCCTGCCATACCGCAGACAAAAGCTTCTTTCTTATTTCTACATTTCTTAGCAAGCATGATCAGGAACGGAAATCCGCTGAATGTTGCCTCTGAACCATATACAACACCATTGATAAATGCATTGTTGTGTTCTGCAAGTCCCGGAATCCAGCTAAACGGTGGAAGTGCAAACAGGTTGACCTGCATAATCTCGCCCGCTTTTACCGCTTCCTGTGCTCCATAAATATTCTCCATATTCGGTGTCACTTTAAATAATGTGATTACACAAAATACAATCATGTAAACCAAAATAAAAATTCCAACTGAGCCAAGTACTTTCTCAAGTGATTTCAGACCACCGAGAAGTGAAATGATTGCAATCACACCAACCAGCAGAGATCCTACCCAGTTTGGCAGTCCCATATGCTGATTCAAAAGACTTCCTGCTCCTGCAAACATTGTAAACAAGTTCAGCGTAATACTCAGTCCTGTAAATATCTGTACGAAACGTCCGAATTTCTTTCCGCCCACTGCCTTATAAGCGTCTTCGCTTCCTTTAAACTGAAGCTGATAAGCTAAAAGATAAGTTCCTACTGCTCCGATCAGAAGTGTAAGTGTGGCGCCAAGGATAGCCCATCCAATGTCCTGACCCCAGGATCCGAAGATCTGAATACATTCATTACCTGATGCGAATCCGGCTCCAACTCGATACGATATAACCGCGCCGGTAATCGTAATTACTGTCGCAAAGCTGACAGCATTTTTCTTTTTGTTATCCATTCCTGCTCCTCCTTAAAATAGCATGCATAGCATCTTGTTTACCTAAAATAAATCTGTCAATATTTGTTGTTCTGGATCCATGATATTTCTCACAAGGAAGGATATATCCAAATTTTTAATCGCGATTTCTTGTTGTCTATATATTATCACTATCATTTCAAAAGAAACATTAACATCCTTGCTTAAGACATTACAATTTCTAACAACAGTTCCTGTATTTATTTTCATGCAATTGTGCATTTTGCACATGATTGTTTTGTTGGTTTTTATATCAAAAAAAGACATCATCAGACAAAATATGTCTAATAACGCCTTTGTTACAACCTTTTTATAAATTTTAAGCAAACTAATTTGATTAGTTCTCTCTTCTCTTTTTTCTTTTTGTTTCTGGAATTATATATTTTATTGTATAGTTTTACCATTACTTCATTTGCTCACAACATATCTTTTCTTGTTGTTTGCCTTTTGTATACAAACACTGCCGCTTATTTTTCTACATATTAATATAACTATCTGACTTACGCCCACTTTTTTATCTCTTCTATGGGTATGTCCGCCGTTTCTTTTTCTTCACAACGATCATATCTGCGCCTCTGGATATGGTTCATCACAGCCTTCTCTGCACGCAGTTCATTCCTTTGTATAATTGCCTCTATAATCTCCTCATGCTCCAGAATCTGTTCTTCCACATCCTGTTCATTTTTGCACGCTCTGATCCTGTATCCATACAATGGCAGCTCCAGGCTGTGCAACGTTCTCAGGAGCACATGATTATCTGCAATCCGATAGATTTCTTCATGGAACTGCTCATCTGTCTGTGCGCTGCATATAACATCTCCCTTTTTCAATGCTTGGGCAAACGTCTCATTGATCTCTTTCAGGCGCAGAATATCCTCTTCTGAAGCGTTTCTGCACGCATTTACCACCGCCAGTTTCTCCAGTGCATTTCTCGTCTCAAGAATTTCCCTCATCTCGCGATCCAGACTATCCTGCACAATAGTACGCCCATGTCTTCTGACTACAAGTCCCTCTTTTTCCAGTTCAATGATCGCTGTACGGATCGGTGTACGGCTCACTTTCAGACGCTGAGACAGCAGATGCTCCGGCAGATGATCTCCCGGCTGAACCTGACCGCTGATAATGGCATAATGCAACGCATGATAAACCATCTGATGAAGCGGTGCATCCTTGTCAACAAACTTTTCTTCCCAATCAAATTGTGTCATAAAATCATCCTTTCTTTACAAAACAGCAAAATCCGATCTCTAACCGTTACGTTCAGAGACCGGATTTCTATGTGATTAATCAATCTTCGGAGCGCAACTCCATGTAATTACCGCCATATCTGTTCCGATATTAGTAAGCTCGTGAGGCTCTCCCTCGTATACAAGGATTGTGTCTCCTTCGTGCAGCTCATAGAATTCATCTGTTGCAGTGTTGTGCATCAGAACTTCTCCACGGCTTACATAGAAGATCTCATGTCCTTCCGGATGTCCCGGATCGATTCCACCTGTCTGTCCCGGATGTAATGTAGATGATCCAAATGTGATCTTTGGTGTGATGATATATTCTCTGCAGATCTCTGGTCCGTCTAAATAAACTCTTGCATCTTCTTTTTTAATAACTTTCATGTTCTATACCTCTCTTTCATGTATCTATTTTTATAAACTTAGTCCTCAGCAACTGCGATCAATTCTGCTGTACACAGTGCACCTTTCGGAATATCGCTGACCTGTACGCAGCTTCTTCCCGGTTTGGAGACGAAATATTTTGCGTATACTTCATTGAATCCCTGGAAATCATCGAGATTCTTCAGATAACAGTCTACACGCAGCACCTTCTCGAAAGAACTGCCTGCTGCTTCCAGTACTGCCGCAAAATTCTGGCACATCTGTTCTGTCTGTTCTTTGATATCTTTTCCTTCGATCTCGCCCGTCTTTGGATTGATCGGACTCTGTCCTGCCGAATAAAAGATTCCATTATGAACATAACCCTGTGAATATGGTCCAAGTGCTTTTGGCGCTTTATCCGTATGTATTACTTTCATATGCCCTTCCTCTTTGTTACAGATGAATCGAATCTCCTTCATTCACCTGTAACCTAAATCTTATAAACCTGTCTAGCCCTCATAATATTTCAGTCTAGCCCTAACCGAAATATTCTGCTTCATCGTAGATGAGCGACTGTTTGTCATACTTCTTTCCTTCTTTTACAGTACCGATAAAGAGGACATGATCTCCGTCTGTAATCTCTTTATCCAGTGTGCAGTACAGTGTTGCCGCAGTATCTTTGATCACCGGCACTCCGTCTGTCAGCTCATAATCAACACCAATCGATTTATCTGTGTTTCTTCCTGAAGATCTTCCGCATTTCTTAGCCAGTTCTTCCTGACCTTCACCCAGTACATTGACTGTAAACTTACCGGCATTGCGGATCATCTCTGCTGTAAAATGTGTCTGTCCAACTGCAACAAGTACCTTATTCGGACTTGCTGATACCTGTGTGATCCATGCCGCTGTCATAAAGTTTACCTTCGCTGCATCTTTCACACCAAGGATATATACGCCCTGGGTAACAGCATCCATATATCTGTTCTTTCCCATTTCTGTCTCCTTTTTCATTCATGCATTATAATTCTTTATCAAATCGTTTTCTCACTTCACTAAATTTCCTTTTTGAAAACATCATTGTCAGTTTTCCCGATAAATTGTATTCCTGTAATGACACAATCAAAAAGGGTAATCTGTAAACTTCAGTCTCATTTCAGAATTATTTTATTTTGCATTTTCATCAAAACACTCTGTCAGATCTTTAAACAGTTTGCAGTACATCTCATAGTTCTTATCGTAAACAGGTTTCAGTTCTGGCTGCGCATGGTACTCATCTTTCACCTGAATCATATTTGCAACAGCATCTTCTACGCTCTTAAAGACACCTGTAGCTGTTCCTGCAAGAATTGCTGCTCCAAGGCAAGCTGCCTCTTTAGATTTTACAGTTACCAGTGTGATATCATTTGCATCTGCCTTGATCTGATTCCATACTTTACTCTTAGATCCTCCGCCAAGGGATCTGACTTCTTTTACTGTAATTCCCATATCTTTTAATGCAGACAGGTTTCTTCTCAGGATAAATGCAAGAGACTCCATGATTGCTCTTGCAAAGTGTGCCTTTGTGTGGTTCAGGCTGAATCCAAACCATACACCTTTTGCATTTGCATTTACGTCCGGTGCAAGAGATCCTGACAGATGTGGAAGCATTACCAGACCGTCGCATCCAGGTGCTACTTCTGCTACTTCTTTGCTGATCGCATTATATGCATCACCGCCGCCCAGTGCTTCTACTGCCATCTCATTGCTGCAGAATTTATCTCTGAACCAGCGAAGTGTCATACCACCTGTTGTGAATGTATGGATCATGTATGTGTCCGGAAGTGCGAAATAATGTAACGGCATCTTCTGATTCGGATCAAATACTGGTTTGGAAACCGGTGCGCAGATTGCAAGTGCTGCTCCGATTGTCTCGGAGAACATTCCTTCTTTGATATTTCCTGCTCCGATTGCTCCTGCTACCTGATCCAGGGCTCCTGTTGTTACAGTTACTTTACAAGGAAGTCCCAGATCTTCTCTTGCCTCATCCAGCATCTCGCCTGCAACGACTGCTGACTCTGCTACTTCTGCAAGCTGTGATTCCTTGATACCGATGAAATCAAGCATCTCTTTCCAGTAGCATTTCTTTGTGATATCCCAGTACATAGAAGAGCATACCAGAGATCCCTCTGTGTAGAAATATCCTGTCATACGGTAGATCAGGTAATCCTCAACTAACAGGAAGCGGTCTGTATTCGCAAATACTTCTGGCTCATGGTTCTTGATCCAGAGGATCTTCGGTGCCGGCCAGCATGGCTCAAAGCTTACCTGTCCTGTTACTTTATATCCCTGCTCATTTCCGAAGTGCTCTGCCATCGCTTTAGCTTCATCTACCGCACGGTTATCCATCCATACGATTGCTTTTCTGAGCACTTTTCCATTTTTATCGATACAGATCAGTGTCTCGCCCTGTGCAGAAATTGCAAGAGAGATCTCATCATCTGCTTTAATCTCATATTTCTCTTTGATCTCATCCAGACCTGCTTTGAAAGCCTCCCAGTAAGTCTCAGCATCAACCTCTACAAAATTCACCTGTGGTGTCTGAAGAGAATACTCCTGTGTTGATACTCCAAGCAATGTTCCATGTGCATCAAACAGTGCTACCTTCAGTGCTGTTGTTCCAACGTCCAATCCAATTAATAACTGCATAATTTCCTCCTTCTCCTGCCAGTCCAGAAATACCTCACCTTTTCCGTCTGAAACAGTTCCTATCTGATAAATGTCATTTTCACTTTCTTTTCTGGTACCGGAATTTCAAGTCCTTCTTTCTTTCCTGCCTCGATTGATTTCAGCAACCATGCCATGTTTTTGCCAAGCTCTTTCATGGTCTGTATACCTTCTTTATCTTCCAGAAGTTCTTTTGGCGAACGTCCAAAGATCATGTTGTAGTAGTTACCCGGTACGATCGGCATTCCAACACATTCATAATACTTGTTGATCACATCAACAGTAGGTGTCATTCCGGCTCTTCTTGCTGTTGCGATTGCTGCTGCAGGTTTTAAACGGAACTTATTTCCTGCCATAAAGATTCTATCCAGAAGAGATGTCAGTGTTCCTGTCGGTGAAGCAAAGTAAACCGGGGATCCGATGATCAGACCGTCGCATGTTTCCATCTTGTCTAACACTTCATTAACAACACTTCCGTCAAATGCACATCTGTGCTTCTCCGAACAGGCACCGCATCCGATACAGCCCATCACACAGTTCTTTCCCACGTTGACGATTTCTGATTCAACTCCCTGCTCCTTCAGAGATTCTGCAATCACATTTAATGCTGTATAAGTACATCCTTTTTCATTTGGACTTCCATTGATCAATAATACTTTCATATTCTTTTCCGCCTTTCATGCTTTTATTTCTTCTTTCATACTTTTTGTGAGCCAGAACGCGATCACCATACACACCGCTCCACTGATCAGCTTTGTGGATACAAACGGTACAAGCATTTCCGGTGCTTCTTGAAGTACAAATCCAATCTGGCTTCCCAGAAGTCCGACGCAGGTTACGATCCACGCTGAATTGATTACGATTCCACGCTTTGTCATATTCTTCATCATGGCAAATGTCAGAACACAGCTTGCAAGTGTGAAGATGATTCCACTCATGCTCACTGCATCCATTCCTGCTTTTCTTCCAATCCTGTTGAGCGGCTCACTCGCTGCTCTCGTAGAGATCTCCAGCAACGGCATTGTTCCTGCCAGAATGAATACCATTCCACAAACCGTTATCATTCCGTCCATAACAGAAGGCATTCCCGGAATCACTGTGATCCCGGTCATATAAGTAAATCCTCCTGCAATCAGTCCAATCAGTCCGATCTTCGTGATTATCTTTCCAAACATGTCTGCCGCACGTACCAGCTGTTCCTGGCACACCTTAAATCCGATAGTCAGCAATACCGAGAAAACAATGATCGGGATATTGTTAATCAGTACGATATTCCATGCATTTCCCTGAATCAGACCGCCTGCAATTGTTCCAATGGGAATTGTCATAACTCCCATCAGCATTCCTTTCGAGAACAGATGAAATTCCTCATCTGTCAGCATTGCCTTTCCTACAGGAATTGCAAATGTAAGCGTTCCACCAATCATAGCTGCCGGTGCAAGCCCCATCATCTTCGCCACATCCTGCGACTCTGCAAGTGATACTGCAAGAGGATATCCTCCCATATCACATCCGAAAAAAATTGCAAAACACGCCGGATCTGCTCCGATCAGGCGAAATACCGGAACTACTACCGGTTTTAAGATTTCAGCAAGAACAGGAGCGATCGTCATGATTCCCGCAATAGAAAGCATCATCTGGCCTGCCATTGCAAATCCTTCCTGAAATTTCTTTCCAAATCTGAAGTCCGGATTCACACAGAATGAAATTCCTCCAATCGCCAGGCCGATTGCTATAATGATTTTTATAATCTGATATGAAGTCATACGCCTCACTCCCTTCCTTTTCTTATTTTGTCAGGAATACAAAAATGGCCACAGTGAAATTTCCGCTGCGGCCACCTTTTCGTGTACTTGGTACGCTTGCAGCGTACGATATAAATTTAAATTAAACTAATTTTAATGTGTCAAATCCCATGTAATCACAGAATTTTTCCATTTCTTTTGTATAGTCACCTTCTTTGATTACGAAATGGTGATCCATGCCGCCTTTGATCAGCTGATCGATTACGGAACGGGCCGGTACATCGTACTGAAGGTTTACAAGGAGTTTAGATCCACCTTCAACCCACTCATCATGAGTTACTTCCAGTGTTCTTCCTTTTGCGATAAATACTTTGTAATTTCCACCATTTCCAACAATTGCACAAGTTGTAACTGTATCCATTGCTTTGTGTGGTGTTCCGATGAATGCACCAAGCTCTCCACTTGGATTGATCTGAGCTCTATCAAGTCCTGACAGTGACATTGGTGTACTTCCTTCGTGAGCGATCGGAACGATATTTCTCTCTTCATCGATGCTTCCGGCTTCTCCAAGAGCTACAACACCGCCGCCAGCAAGCTGGTTCAGAGTATTGATGATGAATGTATGTCCAAGGTCTCCTTCTGTATCAAGATAGAAGCCTTCATCAGCCATCCAGGATGCGATCAGGTTCATCAGTCCACCGTAGTTCGGGTAGCACTCTGCTGCCAGAGATGTCAGATGGTATTTAGCAATGATTTCTTTTGTTGCCATGTATACTTTTGCGTTGTACAAAAGTGCTTCTTCAGATGCAACAGCTTTTCCGCTTCTCTTCATCAGTTCATCTAATGTCTTCTTTGCATCAGCGTCTGCGATCTTGTCAGCGATATCTGTGATCTCTTCCATCTCGATGTGAACAAATGTAACACCTGTCTTGAGTGTAAAATCCCACTCCTCTTTACTCATATCCTGAGGGCCTGCAACTCTCCATGTCTGTCTCGGGCCTGCAAGACCGATGATCATATTTCTTGCATTGTCAGCTGCTGCACCAACTTTTGCGTAAGAACGGATTCCATCGATCACTTCCTGATCTTCCGGAAGACCGTATACATAATCGTATGTGTATCCCATTGCTTTGAGGATGGATCCGTAATGCTGGATACAACCAATGGAGAATGTCTCTGTGTAAGGTACTGCCCAGTACATTGTCGGTACCTGAAGCTGTGTTGTGAATATATATTTCATAGAGTCAATTACCCATGTGATATCCATGATAACCAGGGAATTGATCTTCTCTGCTTTCAATTTATTGCATGCATCAATTGCAGCTGCTGCGTCCCAGATCAGTTCTGGATATACTACAACGTCCATACCTGCTGCTTTGATTGCTTTCTCTGCTCTCGCGAGCAGGTCATCACCTCTCTCACCACCGGATTCTACCGGGCTTGCTACTGCTACTAAACCGATTTTAATATCTTTCATAATTCCTGCTCCTTCCTTTTACTCTGCTCTATAATGGCAGCTATAGAGCAGGGTAATTCATACATATTTTTTCAAAGAGATTTAAAGTTTTACTTTTTATTTTTTTATTTGCGAAGAAAAATAATTTATACTTGTTTGGCTTATTTGTGATACCCGTGGATTGTTTTGCGCTGCATGCGCTCACAATCCCGGTATCGACATATTGTTTCTAACTATGTTTTTATTTATGAGATTAAAGGACTATTTTAACTACTTGTTATTTTATTTAGGATTATAGATTTACCGTTTCCAGTGATTATTTAACACCTGCGATTTTCAGCGCTTCTTCAATTCTTGCTGTTTCTTCATCTGTTGCAGGGATCATTGGAAGTCTCGGATCTCCAGCTGCATGTCCTGTCAGTTCAACTGCTTTCTTAAGAAGTGACGGGAAGTTCGCCTCATCTCCGATTACGCTTGTCAGTGGAGCAAGGTTCCAGTAGATCTTCTGAGCTTCTTCGATCTTTCCTTCTTTTACAAGTCTTACAATGTCAAGAACCTGTTTTGGAGCTACGTTAGCTGTAGCAAGGATGATTGCCTGAAGACCGATTGCGCAAGATGGAAGTGTAAGGTCATCGCATCCTGTGAACAGTGTGATGTCATCTGTGCTGTAGTTTCTTAAGATCTCTGCAAGGAATGGAAGGCTTCCACTTGTCTCTTTCATACCAACTACGTTCGGGATAGCGATCAGACGGTTGAACATATCCATGTCAATGTTGATTCCTGTTGCAGCCGGGTGATTGTAAAGTACCAACGGGATTCCAATTGTTCCTAATGTCTCATAGTGTTTTACCATACCGTCAGCTGTTGTATTTCCGATTGGGGAAAGAACGAGTGCTGCATCAGCTCCTGCTTCTTTTACATCTTTCACAAGCTCAAGTGCTCCTGCTGTTGTCTGAGCTCCTGCTCCTGCGATGATCTTTCCGTCGCCGATTACTTCTTTGATTGCTTTGATTCCGTCAATTCTTTCCTGTCTTGTAAGGAATGCGTGCTCTCCTGAAGAACCACTGAAGCAAACACCTGCGCATCCTACGCTCATGTAGTATTTTACGTTCTCTTTTAATCCTTCAAGATCCATGCTTCCATCTGCTTTGAAAGGTGTGATAAGTGCCGGGAATACTCCTTTGAATACAACTGATTTTTTCATGATTGTGTCCTCCTTAAATAAATCTTATAATTATTTACTTTTATATAATGAACCCCGCTCCATCGGAGGTTACATTCTTTGATTAGTTTTTTCTACTCAGGGTTCGTTTTTCCGAACCCTGTTTTAAATTTTTTATTGTTTTTCTTATTTGATCAGGTTAATTACATATTCCAGATTTTCTCTGAAAGATCCGTCTTTTACGAAATTCTTATTGAACAATGCGCTTCCCATTGTGAATGTCCATGGGTTCATCTTCAGAACTTCGGCAACTCTCTCGTCGCTTCCTACGCTTCCTGCAAGGATAACTGGCTTCTTAGCCTTTGCAATGTACTCTGCGGAAAGTGCTGTAGGATCTCCGTCTACGTAACGGTAACCAAGAAGATCTGTTCCATCGCATCCTTTCTCTGCGAAGGATGCTTCCTGTGTCAGCATCTCCTGTGCTGTTCCCTGAAGGATACTTGGATTCTGTGTAACCTTTCCTGCGAACGGGCAATATTTTAAGTTTGTTGTTTTGATATATTCATAAACGCTGTCGTAGAAGATGGTTCCGATCAGATAATCAAATCCGCATTCAACTGCAAGTTTTGCACCTCTCATGCACTCTTCTTCTGTGTAGCTTACTACTTCAAGGAATGTTGTCTTTCCACATTTCTTCATGTACTGAGCAAGTTCTTTCATCTTCTCAGGTACCATTCCATGATCCTTGAATCCCCAATACTTAACCGGCAAATCTTTTACACTTTCGAAAGTCTCCATCGCATCCGGTACTGTTACATCATTGTTTGTTAACATTACGATTAATTCTGACATTTTTACATCTCTCCTTTTGTTTTTGATTTTGGCTTCTTTTCTTATTTTGCTTTCAGCTTCTTGCATTCGTCTTTATTTCGACTGTGCAATTATTGCTCTCGCTTAACACACCCATATCTTAGCCCGAGATTGCATGTTTTGTCGATTAACAATATTGCTTCTGGTATTACTTATTTTGCTCTGCCGAGTTTCTTCTATATATAGCTATTTTTCTTGCTTTTCTATTCTTGCTCTCAACATTACATATCTTGCTTTTTACACTTTTTCTAATTGAATTCGCCCGAGAAAAGTGATAAAGTTTATCACAACAATTATTGCTTTAAAGAAAAGGAGGAGTTCATCATGGGTGAAGCATTATTTTTGTCCCAGGCGGAAGTCTACAATGGTCATTACTCAATCACGAAACGTGATGCATCACACGAATTTAACAGCGAACTTCATTATCACGATTTCTATGAGGTTCAGTTCTATCTTTCTGAAGCTGAGAATGGGGTGATTGGAGAGATAACGATCAACGGACAGAAGCGGACACTGATGCAGGGATGTCTTGTTCTGATCAATATGTTCGATCAGCACCAGATCACGATCACAACAGACAAACCTTATGTCAGATATTGTGTCTCATTCGATTCCAGTCTCCTGCTTTTCGCATGCTCTGACACAACGAATCTGTTCAATATCTTTTCCAACTGTGCAGAAGTCAAATATTCAAGGCCTCTTACTCCTGCCCAGATCCGTACCTTCATCAATATCTATAACAGACACGAAGAGCTGGAACTGAAAAACGGAAGAGATATCCTGGAAAAAGCTATGATTCTGGAAATGTTTGCTCATATTTATGACATGTTCTACGATGGTCAGGAAATCAGCCCTGCCGATTCCAGAAGCATGGAAGTAGTCACAAAACTGATCGGGTATATCGATGCTCATATTGCAGAAGATCTTTCTCTTGAGAATCTTGCAGAATATGTAAGCTTCAGTACCTTCCACTTAAGCCGCATGTTCAAACGATATACCGGAACAACACTGAACAAGTACATCATTACCAAACGAATTGACAAGGCAAAGCTGCTGCTACGTGGTCCTATGTCAATTACAAACGTCAGCAAAGAAGTCGGTTTCAACAATTACAACCATTTCTACCGGACGTTTAAAAACGTAACCGGTGTCAGTCCTGCCGACTTCAAAGAATCCGAAGCAAAGGAGATTTTATTATGAAAGAATTCACACAGAAATATTTCGTAGGCGATGCAAATGCTAATTCACGTTCTGTTTATAAGGGAAGTGGATATGATCCACAGGATCTGAACCGTCCACACATTGGAATTGCCAATACTTACAGTGAAAACTCAGCCGGACATGCTCATTTAAGAGAACTTGCCAAAGCGATCAAAGCGGCTGTATGGCAGGCAGGCGGAATCCCGTTCGAGTTCGGTGTTCCATCTACCTGTGCCGAAGTTGCCATCGGAACAGATACCATGTGTATGGATCTTGCCATGCGTGATATCGTTGCATCCAGTATCGAAGTAGTTGCAAGTGTTCAGCATTTTGACGGACTGATTCTTCTTTCAGGCTGTGATAACATCGTTCCGGGAACACTCCTCGCTGCAGCAAGACTTGATATTCCTACTATCTGCTGTACAGGTGGACCGATGCTTTCCGGTCGTCTGAACGGAAAACAGTTCCTGCAGTGTGACGTAACAGAGTTTTCTTATGGAAAAATTTCCAAAGGTACTGCTGCACAGGAAGAGATCCTCGCGGCAGAATGTGCAGCATGCCCTTCTATGGGTGCCTGCTCTTCTCTTGGAACTGCCAACACAATGCAGATTCTGACAGAGGCTCTTGGTATGACTCTCCCTGGCTCTTCTACAATCCCGGCTGTATTTACAGACAAGATCGTAAGCTGCAGACACATGGGAGCCCGTATCGTTCAGATGGTTTACGAAGATCTCAGACCTTCTAAGATCATGACACGTGAAGCACTGGAAAATGCAATCCGCATGGATCTTGCCATCGGTGGATCTACAAATGCGGTTCTTCATATCCCGGCTCTGGCAAATGAACTTAGAATCGACCTGACTGCAGATGAATTCGAAAAATTTAACCGTTCTACACCTTGTATCGCAAATGTTCGTCCAAGCGGTATCTACGCTGTTGACGACCTTCATTTTGCAGGTGGTGTACCGCAGCTGTTCAAGCAGCTTGAATCACTGGTACATAAAGAGTGCTTAAATGTAAACGGACAGACATTGGGAGAGATCCTTGAGCATGTAAAAGATGCTCCTAACGACGTGATCCGTACTGTAAACAACCCGATCTGTAAAGACGGCGGACTTTCTATCCTGAAAGGAAATCTGGCTCCAAACGGCTCTGTAATCCGTTCCTCAACAATCAAGGAAAGTATGCAGCATTTCCGTGGAACGGCCAAAGTATATTCCAGCGACAGTGAAGCTCACAAAGCGATCATCAATGAAGACGTAAAACCTGGAGATGTTGTTGTAGTCCGTTACGTCGGACCTGTAGGAGCACCTGGAATGGTTGAGATCATGGAAGCCACAGAAGCGATCGTAAATCTTGGACTGGATGAGAGTGTATCTCTGATCACAGACGGACGTTTCTCCGGATTCTGCCACGGACCAATCATCGGACATGTTTCTCCTGAAGCAGCTAATGGTGGACCAATCGCATTAGTAGAGGATGGAGATATCATCGAGATCGATATTCCTAACCGTTCTCTGAAACTGGAAGTTTCTAATGAAGAACTTGCCAGGAGACGTGAGAAACTGGTTCTTCCTGAGCCACGTGTTAAGAAAGGCTTCATGAGAACTTATGCCCTGAACTGCCTGCCACCGGAGCGCGGTGCTGCAATGCAGAAGTGGGATTAATTAAATTAATTTAGAATTTATTTCAACCAATATAGTACAACCATAACATTAAAAAACAATTGCTATGTTTTTATTCCTATGCGGGGAACAAACTGTTACTGTTCACAGGTAACCTGCAAACAGCAGCAAAAGCTATTCTGTAACAGTTACACCACTCCCTCTCTCTGTTCCCCGCATCATATACCGTGAAAAAACAGTCCTCCTGCTAAAGTATAGAAGCTTTGACAGGAGGGTTGTTTTTTCAGCATATTATAAAAAACCTTGCAGAAGATTCATCTAATTTTCTTCTGCAAGGTTCATGTTAAATTTTCACTATTCAAAATCACCTTTGATGACGGACAAGTTGCATTTAACCAAGACATGCATCCTCCATGTCAATCAGTGGAACGATTGACACGAACGTGAACAGTACACCTATATCTCTTGTACAATGTCAAAAGCACCAGTACAACCAGTACGATTCCAACACATCCTCTGATTGGCAGCATTACATTGATCAGAGTTGAAAACGGCAGAACTCCACCCAGTAAAATCCCCATCACGGTAAGACAGACTTCAAAAGCAATACATTTTTTCGACTGATCTTTCTGGCGGAATACCATCTCCACGATTGCAGACAAATATCCTGAAATTGTGGTGAAGATTCCAATAAAACATAAAATTGCATAAGACCATGCTGCTGAGGGCATAATCTTTTTGATTGCAGCAAGTGTCGGGAACGAATTCATCTTCCCTGTAATCGGATTGATCATGCAGTCAAAATTGAATAACAAGATTACCATGACTACACAGATGCAAAGCATAAAACTCAGATTTGCGACAACTGCACTGCATGCTGCTTCTTTTCTGTTCTTGGATCTCTGTGCCAGCATAATCTGAAAAGGAAATGAAATAAATAAAGCTTCTGCTCCATATAATGCACCGGTTAAAAAAGCATTATTCTGTTCTTTCATTCCCGGAATCCAACTAAACGGAGGCAGTGCAAACAAATTGATCTGAAGGATTTTTCCTTCTGCTACAGCCTGTGTTGCACCCATTGCCTGTTCTGATCCTGAAGAAGGATTTAACAATGTTAAAACGCCAAAGAAAATCATATACACCAGTACAATAATTCCTGCGTATCCTAAAATCTCCTGTAATGTCTTTTTACCTTTCAGAAGAGCCAGAACAGACACTATTCCAATGCTCAGTGCACCTACCCAGTGTGGGATCCCAAGATGTTGATTCATCAGGCTTCCCGCGCCTGCAAACATAGTGAAAAAATTCAGCATAAGACAGACTCCTGTAAAAATCTGTACCAATCTGCCAAATCTCTCACCTCCGAAATAGCAATACCCTTCTTTACTTCCTTTAAACTTCTGTTCTGCTCCTATCACATAAATTCCAATGCTTCCCACCGTCAGAACCAATACTGATCCCAAAATCGCCCAAACGGACTTCCGTCCCCAGGAACCAAACACCTGAAGTATCTCGTTACCCGAAGCAAATCCTGCGCCGATCAAATATGCAATCAATGCTCCGGTAATTGTTAAAACTGTTCTGCCATTGACCCTGTTCCCGTTACTTTTCACTTTTCTTTTGCACCTCCATATAGAATAAAAAACACACCACTGTTTTTCATTCCATAGAGAAAGCACATCTGAAAAATAAATTTTCAGATGCGCCCTCACACCACGACATTTTTCTATTTAATAATACTCCTTTTTCAGGAATTTTGCCACCCCATCATGGTCACAGTCTTCTAACACTTCCGTTACCATTTCTTTGATATCCAGTACTGCATTCGCCGGTGCATAACTTCTGTCTGCGATTTCGATCATCGGCACATCATTATAGTTATCGCCGAATACAACAAGTTCATCTGCTCCTAACATTTCTTTCAATTTCAGCAGAGCATTTTTCTTGCTTGCCTTATCACTGAAAATTTCAAGACAATACATCTGATTATAAATATTCAGATACAATGCACAACTGACGCCTTCAATTTCATCCACCATTTTTTTAACTGGAGTCAGTTCTTCCTCTGTTCCCGTCAATGCAAAATAGAACACTTTTCCATTCTTGATACAGGCTGCATAGTCATCTGTCTGACTGATTTCTTTGCACTCTTCCAGTGCACGGTCACTGTAATATTGTGTCTGCTCTTCCAGAGCCTTGTCCCCATAATAAATGCAGCTCTGATTCTCTCTGAGTACATACATAAAACATTCTTTTCCGTTCTTTTTAAATGCATCAACCACTTTCATTGCAGTTTCCTGATTGATTATCTCTGCATGCAGATATTCTTTTTTATTAAAATCATAGATAAACACGCCGTTTGTAAGAATTCCCGGTGTTGTAAGATTGATGGATTTCAAGCGGTAATCACAACCATATGGCATACGTGCTGTTGCCACTGTAAATTTCATTCCTTCTGCAATGCAACGATTCAGTACAGTTGTACTGTAATCACTGATTTTCTTCTTACTGTTAAATAATGTTCCATCCAGATCAGAAACATATAATGTTTTCATTGATTCAAATCTCCTTTGTAATTTATTTTTATCACACTTTCTACAATACTGATGCTTTCAAAATTTTTAATATTCGTTTTTCAAAACATCAAAATAGTCTGTCGCTTCATCTTCTGTGATTTCGCGGATCACACGGCATGGAACTCCTGCTGCCACAACATTGGACGGAATATCGCGTGTGATCACGCTTCCTGCTCCGATGACTGTGTTGTCCCCAATCGTAATTCCGTGATCCATGTGCACACCACCGCCTACCCATACATTGTTGCCAATCCTGACCGGCTTTGCATAGCATGCTCCTGCTGCTCTTTCCTGTGCATTAAACGCATGACGTGAAGTATAAATTGATACTCTTGGTCCAAACAAAACATTATCCCCAATTATAATTTTACCCGGATCAAGCATCACGCATCCAAAGTTTGCGTAGAAATTCTTTCCCAGAGTTATATTAAAGCCAAATTCACAGCGAAATCCCGGTTCGAAAAAGACACCTTCTTCTGCATGCTTTACAAGCTTTCTCAGGATAGCCTCTCTCACTTCCGGTGACTCTCCATAACTTGCGTTGTATGCATCTGTAAGATCCACTGCCCGTTTTCTTGCATCCACCAGTTCCTGTGTCAGGTCATTATACATTTTGCCAGATAAAATTCTTGCTTTCTGTTCTTCAAAAGTCATAAAATTCGCCCCTTTCTGATTAATTATCCGGCAAACGCTCAAAAAAGTGCCGGAGTTCTTTATACTGTAAAGTATATCTTGTCCGACACTTTTCCGCGATTATGTAAATTGATATTCACATTACATATCTTGCTGTATTATATGTGTATTCTGATATTATTTTAACGCTCAGAGTGCTGAATGTATAATTGCCAAAAAGAATGTAGATATAACTATTCTTTCTGATTACAAGATATTCCAATAGAACTAACAAAAATATGCACTGCCATTCAAGATGTCATGAAGATTACTTTCTGATATACAACGTTCCTTCCATAATTCTTCTGGCTGTTCTTTGTACAGCTACACCCGGAACGGTTACTTCTCCATCTTTCTCTTCGATTTCCGGATACATTGTCATAACTCCACTTGGATGTCCGATCCTGATCGTCTTCTGTCCTTCTTCTGGTTTTCCTAATTCTTTCTGAAGAAGGGAACCTTCCAGAAATGCCGCCACACTGATAGAACTTGCAGATGTAAGCGGACACGCCTTGTGACACTTGAACACAGAAATAACACGTACACACAGATCCATATGTTCCGCTTTTACTTCTTAATTTTCCAGATTATGGAAGTTGACTGGTTTTGTAAATACTCCTACTTTCGGAACTGCTGGACTGTTCTTAGTTGCATCTTCAAGATCTTTTGCAAATCCCATCATGCAGGCTGCCGTTCCACGAATCTTTTCAAGCAGATTGCACGCTACTTTGTTGCTGTTCACTTCCTCCAGAAGCTTTGTTCCTTTCAGTCCCACATCTTCTGCCTTTACGATTACCATCGGATTAGATATATCCAGAATCGAAGCTTCGATGATTCCAACACCCGGTATATCAAGTATATCCAGTGCATTTCCTGTTGGAAGGAGTTTTCCTGTCTTAGCTCCTGCCGGATTCAGGAAGTTTACTTTCAGTTCCGGTGCTGTTCCATCTACACCGGCGATCATACAATCACCTTCCAGAGCAAATGTTCCATTCTCACATGGTACAGTCACGTCAATTGTTTTATCTGTATTACGATTGAGCATATGTACTGTTGTAATCGGCTCTTTCACTTCTACCAGATATTCCACATCAATTCCCGATTCTTCACTCTTCCATACAACAACAATTTTATTATTGGATGAAACTGTTCCACCAAGTCCATCAATCTGTTTTGGATCAGGATCTCCCATTGCCTGAAGAAAGATAGAATCCCATTCTGCTCTGTCTTCCGGAAGATCTTCCTTCAGGAACATGCATCCTTTACTTGTGCCACCACGCATAAACACTGTTTTGAATTTTCTCATACTGACCTCTCCTTTTCTTGTATTAACTTTACAGATTACCTCCATTCAGGAATTTCTGATTTGTTGCTGTAACGAACAGATTTACTTTTTTTCTGGAGTCTGTTCTATTTCAGTTTTTAATTAAGTATTATTTCTTCCTGATTCAACTATAGCAAAGAACAGACAGATAATCTAATTCACAAAGATTATCTGCCTATTGTTAAAGAGCATATGGGGTTATAGAATCCTGTAAATGAAGGAGCTGCTCACAGATGCTCTGCAAGCAGCTCCCGCATAAGGAAACTATGATTTTACTATTTTCTTAGAAATGGATTACTCCAAGCAGTACACCTGCGATCAAACACACAATACTTACGCCCCAGATCCAGAAGAAGGATGCCTTGATGTGATCCTTGATCTCTACACCTGCAAGTCCGACTCCAAGGAAGGTAGCCGGTACAACCGGGCTGATGAATGTTGCACAGTTTCTACATACAACCATTGCGATTGCTGTATGTGCCGGGTTAACACCAAACTGATTTCCAATGCTGATCAGAACTGGTAGCAGTCCGAAGAAGTAAGAATCTGTACAGAACAAAAGTGTCAGCGGTACAGACAGAACTCCGATGATTAGTGGGAGGAATCTTCCCATAGACTGTGGAATGAATGTAGCAAGTACATTTGCCATGTGGTTCATGATCTCAGTCTCTTCAAGTACTCCGAGGAATACACCTGCTGCAAGGATGGTAGATGCCATCATCAGTGCAGGACCTGAATGTGATTTAATGATCTTGTTCTGAAGTTTTGCTCCCGGATAATTCACAAGAAGAGCAATCACACAACCTATCATAAAGATATAATAGGATGGTACTTTTACAAAAATCAGACATACAATTACAGCCAGTGTAAGGATTGCGTTGAATGCAAACAGTTTCGGTCTTGCAAGTTCATTTGCAGAAACTTCTGCTGCCTCTTCTGTCTCTTCTGCTTCTTCCTCTTTTACAACTCCCTGCGGAGCTGAAACGGCACCAGCGCCACGTTTTTTCTCTACCAATCCCCAGAATACTGCTGTGGCAAGTGCGATCACTATTCCTACAATCTGCATTGGAAGAATCTGTCTCCAAAGTTCGTTCGGGTCAATTCCGAGAACTGTTGCAGAACGCATTGTCGGTCCTCCCCATGGAAGCAGGTTCATAACACCCATCGCTGTTACACAGATCAGAAGCAATGTTGTCGGACGCATATTCAGTCTCTTATAAACTGGAAGCATCGCCGGAATTGTGATCAGGAATGTGGAAGCTCCACCTCCGTCCAGATGTCCGATCATAGCGATGATACATGTCATTAACGCTACTCCTACTACATTACTGCCTACTTTCTTCATCAGGGCATTGATGATGCGGTCAAACATTCCCACATCTGTCATAATACCGAAGAACAGTACGGAGAAGATAAACAGCGCAGCTGTTGAATGTACTCCTGATACACCAGAAGCAATAAATTCTCCCATCTCTTCTACAGTAAATGTTCCGGTCGCAACCAGAATCAGTGATGTAACTGTTGATACCCCCACAAATGCAAGTGCCGGTACAGTTACGTTTCTTAGCAACAGAACAATAATCATGATAATTGTTGCAAATCCCAATACTGCAAGCATCGTTTCACTCATTGTTTGTTCCCTTCCTTTCTCTCCTTTTTGTTTCGTTGAGTTTATTATAGAAGGGCAAGCTTACAGACTTACATGATTCACCTTACATTTTGTTAAGATAAACCTTTATAAACTTTAGGTTGCATTTGATTCATTACTCTGCCACACTGCTTCCAGTAACGTTGTATCAGACACTGGCTTCTCCACGTATCCGTCAATCACACCATGCTGTCTGGCTTCCGCCAGTTCTCTTGTGATATGATCTGCCATCACAATTTTCTTCATAGCCGGATATTTTCCAGCAATCGACATACAGAATTCCACACCACTTCCATCTGTCAACGTTTCATCAATAAACAGGATATCTGCCTCCTGCGCCTCCAGATGTTCCTTTATCTTTCGGATACTCATGCAAGTAATAATCTCCAGACCAATCTTATTGAAATTTTTCTCCAGTAATTTCAGTACTTTTGCATTATCATCCGCCACTATGATCCGATAATTTCTCTGTTCCTCATGAGGCACAACCGACTGTTCTGTATCCATCGCCGGAAAATAAAGATAGAATGTTGTTCCTTTTCCCACTTCACTTTCTGCATAAACATACCCCTTATGTGACATCATGATCTGCTCTGCCAGAGCCAGTCCAAGCCCAGTTCCTTCCCCGCCTTTTTTCGTGGTGAAAAATGGATCGAAAATATGCTTTAATGTCTCCATATCCATTCCGCATCCATCATCACGGATCTCAATCTTCACATAATTCTCCCAGGACTCTCTCAGTTTCGATGCAATCTCCGATGTTAGTTCTTTACGCATTACTTTATCCGCCGTAATAGTAATCGTACCTTTCTTTTTCCCGATGGCATGCACTGCATTGACACTGATGTTCAGTAAAACCTGATTGATCTGTGTAGAATTTCCCAGAATCCATGTATCTTCCAGATGGATCTCATCGTTCAGATTCACCTGTGGCGGACACACTGAGGAAATCATCTTCACAGCTCTTGTCATAAGCTTCCGTGCTGGAATGCTCTTATATACTGTTTCCACATTCTTTCTGCTCAGCGTAGAGATCTGACGCACTACTTCTTTTGCCTTTTCTGATGCCTCATAGATTTCTTTCACACTGTCATATTCATCGGAATCTTCCGGAAGTTCCATCATCAGAAGCTCTGCATAGCCCATAATCGGTGTAAGGAAATTATTAAATTCATGGGCAATTCCTCCGGTCATCGTTCCCATAATCTGAAGTCTCTGCTGATGTGCTATATTTTCTTCCGATTGATGTACTTCCTCAAGCAATGAATTCAACTCCCGCAGATATACAATCTCTGCTGCCGACTTCTGACGATCCATCATCAGTCTTGCCACAAAGACAAACAGGAGTAAAAAGAGGATCAGAATCCCTGTCATGACAAGCAGAATTCCGGTAAATCCCTCCTGGATCGGAGCATACATATCATCATAATCAATAACTGCACTGACTACCCAGAAATCTCCGCCCAGATCTGCCGGTGCATAAGCACTGACCTTATGTACACGTGGAAGATCCGGCTTCGTCCACCAGTAAGAATAATATTCCAGAATTCCTTCTGTTCCTTCTTTCTGCTTTTCAATCATGTGTTCCAGACTGCTCAGATCCAGATCCGGATACATCTCTTTCCGGCCATCAATGACATCAATCCCCCACTGATCATCATTCGGGTGCATGATAATCTTCCCATCAGAGTTCTTGATCATAACATATCCGTTCGTTCCAACTTTAATGTCTGAAATGAGATTCTCGTAAAATGCTCCCTCATCTACCACCATACAAAGCTGTCTTTCTGCATCCTCCATCTGGCGCAACCCCAGGTATTTCTTTCCTTTTTCATCTTCAATCTGATGAATTCCGATCCCGGTATCTGTTTTCGTAAACAAAACAGGATTCCTGTATTGCTTATCATTAATACTTTTTGTAAAATTACCATCGATATCCCGCCAAAAGATGTCACAAGTATAAGTTGTATCCTGGGCAAGATACTCTTTAAACTGACGAACCTGTTCTTTTAGTTTCTCTTCCGTGTCAGTATCATATTGGGCCTGAAGCATATTTTCAATACTGCATAATATCTGATAATCCCATTCATATTCTTTCATGGAAGTCTCCAGACTCCCACTTAAAACTTTAGAAGAATTGCTCAGCTGGTCATATTGATTCTTCATCAGATCTTTACTGTATTGTTTCCAGACTCTCAATCCAAGAACACCCAATCCGGCCAGCATCAGTAAAAACAGAAGGCTCAGTATGATTCTGATTTTTCTGTTTTCTTTTTCTCTCTGTTCTTTTGTCTTCCATTTGATTTTTTTCGTCTTATCCTGCATTTTCATCATAAGATATCCTCTCTGATAATTGACTGGAATTTTATTTAATATTATAATGTTTTTATGGAATTGTACAGTAGTTACTGTTCACTCCCATGTCAATCACTCCGCTGATTGGCATGGAGGATGCACGTTTTGTCCTGAATGTATCTCGCCCATCGCCGTAGGCGATTCTAAATGGCGAGATATGTTACTGTTTGCAGGTTACCTGTGAACAGTAACGTACAGTAAGATTTGTCCACATAACATCTGATTTTACTGTAAGTTTTTCACATTAATTATAGTTACGAGGGGGATAACCTTTATGTCTGATAAAGTACTGATCGTGGATGATGATCCAGCCATCTGCAAACTTCTGGAGAAAGTAATGAGAAGCAATGATCTTGAACCAACCATTGCCACCTGTGGCAAGGATGCACTTTCTTTACTCCGAACACATACCTTCGATCTGATTCTGATGGATGTGATGCTTGGAGATATGGAAGGATTCGATGTCATTAAGAAGCTTCGTAATCAGGGCATCAACACTCCGGTTATGATCGTAAGTGGAAGGAACGAAGATTATGATTCCCTTTACGGTCTCTCACTTGGAGCTGATGATTATATTACCAAACCATTCCGTCCACTCGTTCTCGGTGCCAAAGCCAAAGCTTTGATCCGCCGGAATAAGAACCTCGTTCTGGAGGGAAATCAGATGCTGGAGAGCGGACCGTTCTCTTATGATACTGCAACCATGCGTTTTTACAAAGACGGAGAAGAACTGATTCTTTCCAGTAAAGAAAGCGCACTGCTTCTTCTCTTTATGAAGCACCCGCAACAGGTATTTACCAAAGATATGATTTACGAGCATGTCTGGGGAAATACTGTGGCAGTTGACGACAATGCCATTATGGTCTACATCAATCGTCTACGCGGCAAGATCGAAGAAGACCGTCAGAATCCACAGCATATTATCACACTTCGCGGACTTGGTTATCGCTTTGTTCCGTAAATTTCATTTTACATCGATTCAAAAAGCCGGAACAGTTGGCAGTCTGTTCCGGCTTTTCTGCACCGTTTTTTATTTCAACCGCTGTTACAGATGTACTCTGAATCACAACCTCAATTATAACGGTGCTTTCACTATTGAATGAAGAAATATAGTAGCTGCAAGAAGATCTGCGCATCCACCTGCACTGACATTACGCCGGATATATTCCTGATCCAGCTCCTGCAGAAATTCGATCGCATCTTCTCTGTAAGCCCCACCAGCTTCCAGAAAATCGTTGATTTCTCTCTGCACTCTGCTCAGCTCTTCAGGACTGGTTCTTGAGATGATGTTCGAATCTTGAGTGCTGCTCATTAATACAAGAAGTGTCTGAAGTTTTACACGATTCCATTCACGGCCTTCAGCAACTCCCTGCTGCAGAACAGGCAGTGCTACCTGAAACAAAGATGGGTATCCGGCAAGGGCTTCCCCTCTGACTCCTGATGTTCCATATTTCTGAAGATTTTTCTCACCATGGCTATGAGCTGTTGTCTTCAGAATTGTACCAAGTTCTTCTGCAAGTTCTTTACAGACCATCTGACGCTGCATCCCACGGAGTTCTTTCCAGCTGAGCATTCCATCGCTTTCCCGTATACATCTTCCTGCTGCTGCACAGAAGATCCCAATCGTAAAGATCAGACCTTTGTGTGTGTTGATCCCTCCGGTGGCACGATACATGGCTTTTTCTGCTTCTATTCCTGACTTACGCACATCCCGAAACAGGTCCTCCGGGCTGCACTGCAGCAGAACTCCTTGCGCTGTCATGCGGACGAACCAGGGATAAAGAGCAAGAGCACTTTTTTCAAAGGTACACACATCCATATCCCGATGTGCCCCGTTGGATGAGAGGTCAACGAGCCCCGGTTTCGGTGTTGTATATACTTCCGCGAGCAATGCTCTGTAGGCACGGTTTCCGATATACTCTGCGATTTCTGAGGCAGCCTGATACATTTTACGTTCCTGTGTTGCTTTCATTCCTGATCCTTCCTTTCCTTTGGTCTTGTACTTATCTTATCTGAACAAACTTACAATAAGAATGTTACTTATCTTAAAGTTTGTTAATGTTCTTTGATGATAAAGCAATCCATAGATATCAAAATACTTTCCATTATAGAAGAAAGAGCCGGGACATGGCAGTTCCCCGGCTCTTACAAAAAAATCCTGTTGATTCTTACTCATTTTACTTATTTATTTTTGTAAAGATAAATTTCGAATCAGTTTCAAACAGATTCCTGTCTCTCCTGACTTTACGGCAATATAATTGAGGAGGATAACAGGATTACAGTATACTTAGCCCTATTCTTGTAACTGCTCTCCTGTCATCTTGTAATTTATTTTATGGTATTCAGAACAATTTATGTTACTGTTCACAGGTAACCTGCAAACAGTAACCAATTTATTCTTTATCAGAAGCTTCCTTTTCTGCGTTCTCAGCTTCTTTTTCTTCTCTCGCTTTTTTCTCATCTGCAAACTCGAACGGTTTGATTTCTCTTACAACATCCATAATTGTACCGTCACGGCTCTCGATGATTCCAACTACACGATCACCAAACTCAACTTTCTGTGGCTCACCTGCGATAGAGTATGCGATATCTCTGAGTTCTTCGATTGTCTTGAATGGAAGATCTACATCTTTCATTGCCTCGATCAGGTCTGTTCTTTTCGGGTTGATCGCAATACCGTAATCTGTGATAACTACGTCTACGCTTTCACCCGGTGTTGTTACAGTTGTAACTTCTGTACAGATTGCTGGGATTCTTCCCTGAAGAAGCGGAGCAATTACGATAGCACATTTTGCACCTGCTGCTGTGTCAGGATGTCCTCCCTGAGCTCCTGTAATCATACCGTCAGATCCTACTACTACGTTACAGTTGAAGTTTACATCTACTTCCAGTGCTGCAAGGATTACGAAATCCAGTTTATTTACAACAGCACCTTTGTTGAATGGATTTGCATATTCACCTGCACTGATGCGATAATGATGCAGATCTTTTACAGATTCTACGGCTGCAAGGTCAAAGTCCTGTGTATCCAGAAGTGCGTCTACCTGTCCGTTGATCAGAAGATCACACATTGGTTTTGTCAGACCACCTACTCCGAAACGCATGCGGATATTTCTTTCTTTCATGATCTTTGCCAGAGAGATTGTAGATGCGATAGATGCTCCACCTACACCTGTCTGATAAGAAAATCCATCTTTGAAATATGGTGTATTTACAACAAACTGTGTACAGTAATCAGCCATCATAAGCTTTCTCATATCAGTCGTCGGTTTTGCTGCTCCTGTTGCGATCTTCTTCGGATCACCAATCTCATCTACTTCTACTACATAATCTACTTTTGTCATAGAAATATGTGCCGGGAAGTTAGGGAATGGTACCAGGCAGTCTGTGATCGCAACTACTTTATTTGCATGGATTGCATCTGCCATTGCATAGGAAAGTACTCCACAATCTGACTTACCACCGATACCACGGCAGTTACCATAATCATCACAAGTTGGTGTTCCGATGAATGCGATATCAATCTGTGTCTCGCCTGTTGCAAGTGCTCTTACACGTCCACCGTGGGAACGCATGATTGCAAGTCCCTTTAATTTACCATGAGAAATTGCTTCTCCGATTTTTCCACGTACACCGGAAGACTGAATGTTTGTGATTGTTCCGTCTTCGATCATCGGTACGAGTTCGTCATGAGCTTTTCCGAGGGAACTTGCACAGATTGTGATGTCCTTGATTCCCATAGCGTGGATTTCTCTCATAACCATATTTACAACGTAGTCACCTTCACGGAAATGATGGTGGAAACCAAGTGTCATTCCGTCTTTGATTCCACATTTTACAAGTACTTCGTGAATGCTGTCTACAAGCTTGCTTCCATCAGAGTTGATGACACATCTTGTCTCCGGACCATGTTTTTTGTAAACCTGTCCGTCAAAATGATGTACTCCCTGGAATACTTCTTTTCCTGTTGCTTTCAAAATCTCTTCTGGTATATCTCTTCCAACTGCATTTAACATCTTACAATTCCCCCTTATATACGCCTGAAGCTTTTGCCAGTTCAATGGTTCTCTTTGCACCGTCATAGAATGCAATGTCGATCATCTTACCATCTACAGTAAATACTCCGATTCCCTGTGCTTTCTTGGAATCAATCTCTCTTACAACTTTCTCTGCAAAAATGATGTCTTTCTGTGTTGGTGTGTAAATCTCATGTACTACATTGATCTGTCTTGGGTTAATGATAGATTTTCCATCGAATCCCATCAGATGGATTGTCTCAACATCCTGTCTGAATCCTTCCATGTTATCCAGATCTGTATAAACTGTATCAAAACACTGGATTCCTGCTGCTCTTGCTGCAATCACAAGATTCTGTCTTGCTCCCATCAGCTCAATTCCTGTTCCTGTGATATGTGTCTGAAGATCCTTTGTGTAATCTCCACCCGAAAGTGCAATACCGAAAAGTCTCTCGGAAGATTCGCAGATATCCAGGGCTTTCATAACACCTCTCGCAGACTCTACAGCCGCCATGATCAGAACGCTTCCTTCCGGTCTTCCGAACTCACGCTCTGCATACTGCACTTCGCGCTCTACCATTTTTACATCCTGTGCTGACTCTGTCTTCGGGATACGGATTGCATCGCATCCACCGGCTACAGAGCAGCGGATATCTTCTTTCCAGTAAGGTGTATCCAGTGCGTTGATTCTGACAACTCTCTCACATCCTCTGTAATTGATTGTCTTTAATGCATGATACAGCGAAAATCTTGCCACATCTTTCTGGTTCTCTGCTACTGCATCCTCTAAGTCAAGCATGATAGAATCCGGTTTGTAAATATATGGATCTTTGATCAGTCCCGGTTTCTGTGCATTTAAAAACATCATGGTTCTTCTTAAACGTTTTTTATTCGGATTCATTATCTGATGGCACCTCCCCATGGTAAATGTTCAATCTGTCCAACGGAACGATATACAGCTCCTTCGATTCTTGCCTTGATTGTGCAGTCCAGTGCACCTTTATCTACGATTGAAATTCTGACATTGTCAACTCCCAGATTTCCCAATGTCTCATATACTACCTTCTTGATCTGATTTCCGTACTGATTGATTACTGCGCTGTCCAGCGTTAATTCAATTGTGCCGTCTCCCTCTTCAACTGTCACCTGGCAGTCACTGGATTCCAGTGTTCCCGCTACAGCAGGTCTTAAGATCTCCATCACATATTCCTCCTTCATCTGTGTAACCTGATTGTTACTCCGCCGGCGGTCCGGGTTGGCATTCCCGGCCTTTATCCTGCGGTGCCGGATCAGGTTTGTCGGCCTGTCCGGCTGGCATTTATTTTGGTTTCTTGTATTTATCATATAGGTGAAATCTTACAGAGAGAATGAGAGTTACCTTAATATTTATTAAGAATAGTGATTTGGGGGAAAAATGATTTATAAATTACTATTGGCATCATTGCTTTAAACAGCAAGCAACGCTCCCGTCTCCGAATCCATAATAAATCCCTGGATATTGATATCTTTCGGCATCAGTGGATGATTTTTCAGTGCATATACGGTGTCTTCAACAGACTGCTGCACGCACTCAAAACCACCAAGACACTCTTCCAGGTTCACACCACTGTGACGAATCACATCAATATGCTCCTGTTTTATTCCCCTCTCGACCAGTTCTTCCAGAAGTTTTTCACCGTTCATGCCCTGTACTCCACAATCTGTGTGTCCAATTACCATAACTTCTTCCACACCAAGTTCAAGGATTGCCACAAGAAGACTTCTCACAACACTACCGTAAGGATGTGTGATCACACCGCCGGCATTCTTAATAATTTTCGCATCACCGTTTTTGATTCCAAGTGCTGCCGGAAGCAGTTCTGTCAGACGTGTATCCATACAGGTCAGAATTGCCAGCTTCTTGTCCGGATACTTACTTGTAAGGTATGGCTCATATCCCTTTTCATTTACAAATTTCTGATTATACTCTACAATCTGTTCAATCATTTTTCTCTGTCCTTTCTGTTTTTGCTGTGTCATTTTTCTCTATTATATAGACAGGCACTGACTCACTGCAAGTAAACTTAATATATTTTCAGAATATTTCTGTTTATGAGTTACTGTTCACAGCATAGCTGCAAACAGTAACTCATCCCGCCATTTAGAATCGCCTACAGCGATAAGCGAGATACATTCAGACCAAAACGTGCATCCTCAAAGCTAATCAGCAAAGTGATTAGCTTTGGTCTGAACAGTAACGTTTATGAAACAGAATCAGAAATTAAAAATGTGTTTAAAATATATTTTTTATATAACTATCTTAAAATTAATGGAATTATAGTATAGAACCCAATTCCAATTACCGCAGACAATCCAATCACTTTCGGCACAGACCATTTTCTTTTCAGAATCAGATAAAACATCACCACTCCGATTCCACAGGCACACAGATCTATCTTATGTTCTGTAAAATAATTTTCTCCTGTAAGCTGTACAATGGTCATCACGATCAGAACAATACAGATTGGTTTTAAAACCAGCAGAATATTAGTAAACAAACTGCTCTCTTTAAACTTTTCGAAGCAGATTGCCGTCACCAATGTCAATGTAAATGCCGGCATCAGTACTCCTGCAACTGCCACGATTCCTCCGATCACTCCTGCTGTGCGTTCCCCCGCAAATGTTGCACAGTTGATTCCCAGTGGTCCCGGCGTCATCTCCGCAATCGCAATCAGATTGGATAAATCTTCCGTTGACATCCAATGATGTGATCTCATTTCTTCCAGGATCAAAGGAACCATTGACATTCCCCCAAAGCTGGTAAACCCGATTTTCATAAAAGCCAGAAATAATTGTATTAATGTTCCCATTTTTCTTTCCCCTGCAATTAAATCATTTATTCTATATCTCTTTATCCATAATACTCGCTTTTCTGCTTCGTTTCTTAGATGTAAGTTTTATATATCCCTGCCAGATCAGCACTGCTGCCACTCCCAGACACACGAGTTCTATATTTCCTATGTCTGTAAAGATACACAGAAGCAATGCAATCATTCCGGCAGCAATAGATACCTTCGTTTTGAACGCTGCTTTTCCCAGTGACAGTGCCGCACTTGCTATAATCGGAACAACTGCACAGCGAATGCCTCTGAGAGCTCCCGCGCACCAGATATTGTCTTTCAGTTTGCTGTAAAATAAGGTCACAACAGAGAGAATTAAAATTGCCGGTGCTGTCATTCCCAGTACTGCACAGAATCCTCCGAAGACTCCTCCCATAGAATATCCGAAAATCATGCTGATATTCGTAATCATAATTCCCGGAACAGATCTTCCCACCGCTACCATATCTAATAATTCTGATTGCGTAAGCCATTTTCTTTTGTCCACAAATTCCTGCTCCATCTGAGCCAGAATACTCCAGCCACCGCCAAATGTAAAACAGCCAATCTTGAAGAAAAATAAAAATAATTCAATGCCTATTTTCATTTTTTCAAGTATTGTTATATTTTCTGGATTTTTTCTTGTTTCTTCGGATACTTTAGATTTATAATCCCTTTCCTCTGTTTTCGAAGAAACAGACTTTCTATTTTTGAAAATTTCTTCTTTTCTTTTATGAATTCCTGTATTTTTCACTTCATACAATTTCTAACACTTCCTTCTGAATTCAAGGTTTTATTTAAACTTTTCTTTACCTTCGTTCGTTATTTATTTTATCATCCTTATAATTATAAGTGAAATATATGTTTTTATATAAAAAATATAGTTTTTACTTATATTCTGTTGAATTGGCGTATTTAAAACGGTATTCTATAAATAACAAGCACTATTTTGCATTATTTATTTCACAACTTTAATATGATAGTGATTCAGAAAAATCTGACTACCGCATTTACTACTTTTTCAGGAAAATTTATGTCAACACCTGATGGCAAAATGGAGAATTTTTATGAACTGGAATCAATTACACTACGTTATTACCATCGCCCGTGAGCGAAATATCACAAAGGCTGCACAGAAGCTCTATATTTCACAGCCTTCTCTTTCCATGAGTCTGAAAACTCTGGAAAAAGAACTGGGGACTTCCCTCTTTGAGCGGAAAAATGGTGAACTGACTCTTACTTATGCCGGAGAATTGTTTTATGAATGGGCCGAATCGTCTCTTCGCTCCAAACAGTCTCTCACTGATAAACTGGACGACATTTCCAATCATCTCCGTCACAAGATCCGTATCGGCCTCAGTCCACACCGCAGTGCGATTATGCTACCTGAAATACTGGAACGTTTTTATGCCGAAGCCGGAAATTGTGACGTACAGATTATCGAAGAACCTACTTATGCATTAAAAGGACTTCTGAAACAGAACGAACTGGATCTAATGATCGATGTTCCACATCCGGATGCCCTGAATTATCAGAGTGAACTTCTTGCAGAAGAACACATCCTGCTTGCTGTTCCAAACTCCTTGCTGCCACATGTTTCACACGCAGTGTTTGCTTCTGATTCAGATTTTCCAGCAGCCAGCCATAAAATGATACAGCTTGACAAAATAAAACTTTCTCTGCCTTTTATCCTGCTGACAGAAAAGCAGGTCATCGGACAGATGAGCCGCCGCATCTTCGAGACCTGCTCTCTCTATCCGGAAACCTGTATTACCTGCTCCAATGTGGAATCTGCCCTGACACTGACAAGTCGTGGACTTGGAGCCACCTTTATCCCGGAATATTTTGCAGGACAAAAGCGTTTTGCCGAAAATGTAACTTACTTTTCTATTGAGCACTATCATGACACCCGGAAAATCTGTCTGATCTACCGAAAGAATCAGTATCAGAATAAACACCTGGCACTCATGCTGGATTTATTTCGTGAGATTGTTCCAACCTTGTATACAGATTCAGCACCTGTTTGAAATTTATTATCATTTATTGCTGCTTTGTAAAATAAGATTGTATTTTGTTACTAACGATGTTATTGTAAAAAAGTACACATACATTTTACAATATCGCACGTATCGAAAATATTTGTAAAACATGTGTTAAGCAGCTGTTCACTTATTACTGTTTGAGGATAACATCCAGACAGTAATCTTCTCTTTCCATACCAGTCATTCAATGCTCTGAGTGTCAAAAGGTCTTTGTTACTGTTCACAGGTAACCTGCAAACAGTAACAGGTCCTTTGCCACTCATTTGATATGGAACAGACATGTTTGACTCTGTAGAATCATCACTGTTACTATTACTACAACTATAGATGTCTTAAAACGATAATTTCTGTGAACAGTAACAAGGTCAACAGGAGGAAAAGTATGAATTACGCAAGCATTATCATCCCTTTTATCGGGGGACTGGGGATGTTTATTTACGGAATGCAGATCATGTCTCAGGGACTTGAAAATGCAGCCGGAAGTAGGATGAAATCCCTGTTGGAAGCACTGACGAAAAACAAATTCATGGGAGTGCTTCTCGGAGCTTTGATTACTGCTGTAATCCAAAGTTCATCCGCAACGACAGTTATGGTCGTTGGTTTTGTAAATGCCGGAATCATGAACCTGTCTCAGGCAATGGGCGTCATCATGGGGGCAAACATCGGTACGACTGTTACCGGATGGCTGGTATCCAGTGCTGAATGGGCCAAGTTCTTAAGTCCGGGAAATCTGGCACCAATCGCAATTATGTTAGGTGTTATCCTGATGCTCACAGGCGGCCGCAGAACTACAAAAGACATTTCAAGCATTATCATTGGATTCGGTCTGCTGTTTGTAGGAATCACAACGATGTCAAGTGCTGTAGCT
>OLNW01000371.1_pt1 | contig 55244 bp, 51 predicted proteins | sample 1672121 | NCBI WGS metagenome assembly OLNW01 (sample SAMEA3136648, study PRJEB25190) | human gut metagenome
GGGTTGGACTGATGGATCCTCCTTTGTCCCAATCGCTTCATCACTCTTGTCCTCACGGAAACCTTATCAAAAACAATGATGGATTTCTTTACACATACAATTAGCGATTTAACAGGCGTTGGGCTTGAAAAAGAAAACATTGTGATTGACCCGGGCGTTGGCTTTTCTGATCATAATACGTTAGCTTTTGATCTGATTAAGATGAAATTAACGAAATTAATGGCAGAATTTCAAACACCGATTATGATTGCAATTTCGCGAAAAAGTTTTGCTAAACGGCTGTTTAATTTGGAATCAGCGGATGATCGATTGATTCCAACGCTGCTATTTGAAGCATTTATGACGGTTCTTGGCGGTCGGGTTATTCGGGTACATGATGCAAAAGAAACTCGTCAGCTAATCGATGCTTTTGAGTTGCTAAAAGATCAGCTATTGCTAAAGTAAAGGTGATAAGAATACCTCAAGATCCTTATTTGTCAGTGCTTATTAAGGCGATCGACCAACTTGCTGAGTTGCCGGTTTCATGGTTACCAGATAAAAAGTTGGTTCAAATTAAAGGAATTTTGACCGATCAGCAACCGGCTGAACTTCGAAATCGAAAATCCAAGGTCCACTTGTCTGCCAGTGCGATGGTCTTTTCAAAAAATGCCGGCTTTTTTATTCGTCATCCGTATCTACGAACAACACTGCTGCCGGCCGGCCATGTTGAACCGGGTGAGCTGCCGATTAACTGCGCAGTTAGGGAATTTCATGAAGAAACCGGCTATCAGGTGAAGCCTGAAAGTGGTCAGCTGATTGATGTTAACCTGATTGCAATTCCAGCTAATCCGGTTAAGGGTGAGAGTGCGCATCAACACGTCGACTTTCGCTTTCACTTTTTAATTGAACCTGGTACTCGAAGCAATCCCGAATTACCGGTTTCTTTATTAACGCAAGCCCAAGCACCGACAGAGTTTGCAAAGTATTTTGCACTTATCAAATCAGGTGATTAAGTTATGTCAAATTACTAAGTTTATAATGCCGAATTGAATCGTTTCCCAGTTGTGTTTGATTTGCCGCACAGTGGGACAACGATTATTGCCGAAATGGCTGATGCACTATTACCAACGGCTGTTTTAGCTAATACCGACTGTTTTTTAAGGGAATTGTATGATTTTTTTGCCAGGGCTTGGGTTTACAGTTTTAGAAAATAACTTGAACCGGTATTTAATTGATCCCAATCGTGATCCGAATGAGGGACTAACTGGTGATTACTATCATCTTGTATATCCCAAGAATACATTTGGCCATGCTTTGTATCAAACGCCACCGTCAAGTTGGAAAATTAATCGACGACGTGACCAATTCTATCAGCCGTATCATCAGCAGCTGCAAAAACTGCTTTCGATAAAGAAAGATACTTTCAGAAACTGTTTAGTTTTTACCTTGCTTGATTTCTCCGCTTTCATAAAGAAAAATTTTATGCTCTAAACGTTTAATTGAACGATTCAAATTTTTCTTTTTAGTTTCAAGTAAAGCAAGCTGCTCTTTTAATAAATCTTCACGAGCTTGCAGGGTAGAATCGCCTTGCTCAATTAACTTAACGTAATCGACCAATGCTTCTACGGTAATTCCAGAATGCCGCAGACAAACAATCATTTCGATCCACTTTTGTAATCCTTCGTTATAGTAACGATTGCCATTCTTTTTACGAGGAACAGCAGGGATTATATGCTCAATTTATAAAAATCAATTGACAATAAGTAAGCATGGGTTTACACTAATAGTCAACAAGAGTTACTAAAAGTCAGAAATGAGTACTAACATGTTGAATTTACAAGCTGTATGTCAAAACTGTGCATGTTGTCCAAAAGACAATACTTTTTTGCATACGCTAATTCAGCATGACGTACTTCGATATAATCTATAGTTAACTTGATTTTTTAATTTAGCTATTTAAGGATCTACGAACTGAATTGGTTCGTGGATCCTTTTTTTGTTTGGTCTTTGGGAGGTAAGATCTTATGAATTGGTCAATCATACAACAAGCGTTGCCATTATTTGCCCATGCATTTGGACTCACGATCTGGTTATCGCTAATAGGGATAATAGGTTCGATTATTGTTGGAATAATCGCTAGCTTAACACAATATTTTAAAATACCGGTAATTAGTCAGATCATGACAGCATATGTTGAACTAGCACGAAATACGCCACTTTTAATTCAATTATTTTTCTTGTACTACGCTTTTCCTGTTATCGGAATAAAAATGTCCGCTGAAGTTTGCGGTATTATCGGTTTAATTTTCCTAGGTGGAGCATACATGGCTGAGGGATTTACTGGTGGTTTCAATGGTATCTCTACTAGCCAAATTAACAGCGGAAAAGCATTAGGAATGAGCCGTTTTCAATTAGCGCGCTATGTTGTTTTCCCACAAGGCTTTGCATTAAGCTTGCCTGCTTTAACAGCTAATATTATCTTTTTAATTAAAGAAACATCCATTTTTTCAGTAATTGCAATCCCTGAATTAACCAATACAGCTTTAGATTTAATCGGCATGTACTACCGTTCCAATGAATACTTACTGATGTTGGTTATTGCTTATGCAATTATCTTGATCCCAGTAATTCTTTTATTAACTTGGCTTGAAAGGAGAGTTCGTTATGGTGCATTCGGGAATTAACGTTTTATTTGAAGGGAGCAATTTTGCTCGTTTAATGGCAGGTCTTTGGACTTCCATTTGGATTGCAGCTATTTCCTTAATAATTGGTTTAGCTATTGGAACTATTTTTGGTATTCTTAGAACTTTGACTAATAAAATCATTCGATTTGTTTTACGAATTTATCTAGAATTCTTCAGAATAGTACCTACAATCGTTTTACTTTACTTGGTCTATTATATTTTGCCACGAACTTTTCATGTTAACTGGCCAGCAACTTGGATGGCAGTTCTGGCATTTTCACTATGGGTAGCAGCAGAATTCAGCGATATTGTTCGCGGAGCAATCGAATCAGTACCTAAGAGCCAGCGTGAATCGGGACTGGCATTAGGCTTAAGCAAAATCCAATTATTTAGATATGTATTATTGCCACAAGCAGTTAAGTTAGAGCTTCCTGCAACAATCAACTTAGCAACCAGAGTAATTAAAACCACTTCACTTTTACTTGTCATCAGCATTATGGAAGTAATTAACGTTGGCCAGCAAATTATCGAAGCAAATAATCAGCAATATCCAACTGGTGTTTTCTGGGTTTATGGACTGATATTTATCTTATATTTTGTCCTCGACTATCCATTATCAGCTTGGGCTAAGAAATTAACTAAGGAAAGCAAATAGGTGAGCACAATGACAGAAGAAATTTTAAAAGTTGAGCATTTAGATAAGTTTTATGGCGACCGTCAAGTTTTACATGACATCAATTTTTCGTTGAAAAAAGGTGAGGTATTAACATTACTTGGACCATCAGGTTCTGGTAAAAGTACTTTGCTTAGAACTTTGAATGGGTTAGAGGATTATAAAAATGGAGCTATCTATTTCCATGGAAAGAAAATTAATCCTAGTCCAAAAGAATGGCAAATGCTGCGACAAAAAATCGGTATGGTTTTTCAAAGCTATGATCTTTTTCCAAATCTTACTGTGATAGAAAATGTTTTGCTTGCCCCAGTGAAAGTACAAAAACGAAATGAAAACGAGGTTAAAGAAGAAGCAATTAAACTGCTAAAACAAGTGGGATTAGATCAATATCTAAATGCTTATCCTAGAGAATTATCAGGCGGTCAAAAGCAGCGAGTAGCCATCGTTCGTGCATTAGCAATGAGGCCGGAAGTAATGCTTTTGGATGAAATCACTGCATCCCTTGACCCAGAAATGGTACGCGGTATTGAAGAAATCGTTGAACGCCTTTCTAAACGTGACCATATGACGATGATTATTGTTACCCACCAAATGAACTTTGCTTCTAGAATTGCGGACGAAGTACTTTTCTTAGAAAATGGACATATTTTAGAAGATACTCCAGGAAAAGACTTCTTTGATCATCCTCAGACGCAAAGAGCTAAAGAATTCTTAGACAGCATGGATTATTAAGGATAAAGCCAATGAAAAAGAAAAATATTTTTAACATTATTATGGGTATTGTTGCTCTAATAGTCGTGGTAAGTGCCGCTTATTTTGGTTTTACACAACCTAACTTAAACAGCGGTACTGCTGGCAGCCGTTGGAGCAATGAGAATGGCGTCTCAGAAATCAAACGTCGTGGTTATATCAGAGTTGCAGTTTTTGGTGATTTACCACCATATGGCTGGGTAAATGAGCAAGGCAAGAGAGTAGGTTATGATGTTTACTTGGCTCGCAGAATTGCCAAAGATTTAAACGTTAAAATTCGTTTTATACAAGTCAATGCCAACAATCGTGTAGATACTTTAAATTCAAATAAAGCGGATATCGTTTTAGCTAACTTTACAGTAACTCCTGAACGTAAAGATGTAGTTGATTTTGCAAAACCATATATGAAAGTATCAGTTGGAGTAATTTCACCTAAAAATGCTCCAATTAACAGTGCGCAAGAATTGAAGGGCAAGAAGTTAATCGTTACCAAGGGAACAACTGCCGAAAACTATTTTGCAAAGCAATCTGGAGTTAATTTATTAAAGTTTGATTCTAAGACGCAGCAATTCAATGCATTGAAGAATGGTCGTGGTGCAGCTTTAGCTGATGACAATTCTTACCTTTATGCTTGGGTTAAGAAAAATCCTAAGTATGTAGTTGGCATTAAGAGTATTGGACCTCGTCAGTATGTGGCCCCAGCCGTAAAGAAGGGCAATCGTTCACTGCTTAAATGGACAAATCATGAGATTACTAAACTAACGAAGGAAGGCTTCTTTGTACAGGATTATCAAAAAGAATTAGCGCCTTACTTTGGTAAGGATATTAAGCCAACTGATATTGTGTTGAGATAAACATTTGAAAAAATCTATTTTTAACAGGTCCTATACTTCTACTCAAAAACAAAATCCTATTAGATTAAGGTTTGTCAACACCGAGATTTAGTAGGATTTTTTAATTTCTAATTTTTCCTAGTCACTCATTTATTTTTATATATTTTACGATAATTTTCAGGACTTAACTCTAAACTATTTTTAAAAGAACGTGTGAAATTAAATTGATTTAAAAATCCTACTTCTTTAGCAATTTGTCCAATAGAAGCCTCTTGCTGGCCCTGCTCTTTGCTTGGCTTTTGCCGACCGGCCTGGACTTAATCCGCCTTTGGCCAAACCCGCCCAAGCATATGGCTGACGCGCTTGCCGCATTTAAGCGCCTGCTGGGCAAGCTGGACCTGCAAACGGTAATGGGCTTTGGGGGCTACTACATGGCTGGCTACTACTTTAGCCAGTCCCACATGAGCAAGTGCAACCTGTATTTTGTCCAGGCCCTGGGCCTGCTGGGGGCTGGAGCGACAATCGGCTTGTCTGGCTGGCTGACGGCGAAGGCCGGCCATTTGCGCCTGACCTTGTACAGCTATAATTCTTTTTTTGTCCTGCTGGAGAGCAGCGCGGTTTTTCTCAGCCTGCAGACGCTCAAGCCCCGGCTTTGGTCAGAAGAAGTTTTAGGGGAATTGGCCGGGTCTGTCATGGGCATTTACCTGCTGTCCCCGTTATTGATTTACTACTGGGGTAAGACGCCGGTCTGGCAGCTGGCGGCAAGTAATTCTGCCTGGCTGCCTGGCTTGGTAATTTTGATTTTTGCCAGCAGTCTGGCTATCGTCTGGCTCTTGCGCAGGAGCAGATTTTTGGCCAGCTGGCTTTTATAGGCTTGACCCTAAGGCGAATTCATGTTATTTTTATAAAAACGCGACAATGAAGTAACTGCTTGGTTCAGCGTTCAGAGAACTAGCGGTTGGTGCGAGCTAGACAGGCCAGGCAGACGAAATACAGCGCGGGGAAGGAGAACCCCGTTAAGAAGCTCCCAAGAGGCACTTTGTGCGAACGTGGGTGGTACCACGGCTAAGACAGAATTTAGTCGTCCCTGGATCTTTTGATCCGGGGACTTTTTTGTTTGGAGGCAGAAATGGCTAATTTTGACATTTTGGAAGATTTGAAATGGCGCGGCGCCATCAACCAGGAAACTGACGAGGAAGGCTTGCGGGATTACCTGGCCAAGCATGACGACCTGGCCCTTTACTGCGGGACTGACCCGACGGGTGACTCCCTGCACATCGGTCACTTGATTCCCTTCATGATCTTGAAGAGATTCCAGCTGGCCGGCTACAAGCCAGTCATCGTTATCGGCGGGGGCACGGGGTCAATCGGTGACCCATCCGGCCGGTCAACTGAACGGGTCCTGCAGTCTGAAGAAACGATCAAGCACAATGAAGAAGCTTTGACGGCGCAGATGGTGAAGCTTTTTGGCACGGAAAACTTCCGCATCGTCAACAACCGTGACTGGCTGGGCAAGATGAACCTGCTGGAATTCCTCCGCGACTACGGCAAGCTCTTCCAGGTCAACAACATGCTGAACAAGGAAGTCGTGGCCAGCCGGCTGGAAAACGGGATCTCCTTCACTGAATTCTCCTACCAAATCCTGCAAGCCATCGACTTCTATATCCTGAACCGGGACCACGGCGTCCAGATGCAGATCGGCGGGGCTGACCAATGGGGCAACATCACGGCCGGGATCGACTTGATCCACCGCCTGGAAGGGGCAGACCGGCCAGCCTTTGGTTTGACCATCCCATTGATGCTGAAGGCCGACGGGACCAAGTTCGGCAAGTCCGCCGGCGGTGCTGTCTGGCTGGACCCGGAAAAGACCAGTCCTTACGAATTCTACCAATTCTGGATCAACCAGGACGACCGGGACGTGATCAAGTACCTCAAGTACTTCACCTTCCTCAAGCACGAAGAAATCGACGCCTTGGAAGAAAAGGTCAAGACTGAACCTTGGAAGCGGGAAGCCCAAAAGCGCCTGGCTGAAGAAGTAACCAAGTTCGTTCACGGCGAAGAAGGCTTGAAGGAAGCCCAAACGGTCACTGAGGCCCTCTTCTCCGGCAACGTGAAGGACTTGACCACCAAGCAGGTAGAAATCGCCCTGGCCAAGGCGCCAAGCGCTGAGAGCGGGGCAGAAAAGAAGAACCTGGTTGACTTCCTGGTTGACACCAAGATTGAATCATCCAAGCGGCAGGCACGAGAAGATGTTAACAACGGCGCCATCTATGTCAACGGCGATCGGATCCAGGACACCGACTTTGAAGTTGACCCGGCGGCTGCTTTTGACGGCAAGTTCGTCATCATCCGTAAGGGCAAGAAGAAGTACACCCTGGTGCACATCAAGGGCTAAAAAAGATTTTTAGAAAGTTTCCAGTTGGAAGCTTTCTTTTTTGTTTACTTTTTATCCTTTTGCCGAAAAGAAGCCGGCATGTTACAATTAAGGCGCTGCTGTAGCTCAGGAGGTAGAGCACCGCCGTGGTAAGGAGGAGGTCGCCAGTTCAAATCTGGCTAGCAGCTTAGGTTAGTCTAAATAGAAATAAACAAGTCTCAATAAGGTTCACCAACGCTTTCATTTCACGTCTCCCGAAGTACATGCAAGAGGCTATATCGCCATCACTAGCAGCTTAATTGAATATTTACTGGCTAAACTATTGAGTTTTCAAGGCTTCATAGTTCTTTTTGGTGTGGGAAGTTTAAGTTAAATAAAAATAAGGATGTAAGCACGTCCCTAACACCTGCTATTAAATTGATGTATACTTATAGTGTATCGACAAAACAGAAAGGATGTATTGTCTATGAAGAAATTAAATACTAACAAGCTTACTGAAGAACAAGTAAATCTTTTCAAGAATAACTTAGTTTACTTAGCAACTGTTGATGCTGACGGCAACCCACAAGTTGGTCCTAAGGGCTCAATGACTGTCTTAGATCCAAGTCACTTACAATACCTTGAAAAGACCAAGGGTGAAGCTTACGAAAACATTAAGCGCGGTTCAAAGGTTGCTCTTGTTGCAGCTGATGTTCCATCACATACTGCAGTTAGGGTACTTGCTACTGCAGAAGTTCACGAAGATGATGACTACGCAAAGAAAGTTTTAGCTAAGACTGAATTTCCAAATGCATTCGTAGTTAACTTAAACATCGAAGAAGTATTTGCATAAAAACTTAATTAAAATAGCAATCAAGCTGGGACATTTTCCCCAGCTTTTTTGTTTAAAAATATCTTGCCATATTAAAAAGCTCATGATATTCTAATAAAAATGAATTGAAAGAGGAAAAATCATGTTTTATCTTAACGCCAATGTAGCTTCAACTTCATCTAGCTCAAGTTCTTCCCGTTGAACTTGAGTAGTTTTGGCATACAGATAATTCATAGCCTGAACCTACTCATGATAATTAAGTAAGCTCAAGTGATAATTAAGTAGGCTCAGGCTTTTTTCATGGAGGAAATAATTATGGCAGATAAACACCCCAACAATAACCTAAAACGTTCAATCGGTTTTGGTTCAGCCATTTCAATCGTAATCGGTACAATCATTGGTTCAGGCATATTTTTTAAGCAAGTTTCCGTAGTGATCTATACACTAGTAACAATCGGGATTTTTCGCTTTTTGCCAGTAGGTTTAATCCATCGCTTGGGTGAAAATACGACCGCATATTTAGCAACTAAGGTCTTCGGCACAATCGGAGGGAAATTGCTTTCTGCTGGAATTATCATCTCAATGATGGGAACCTTGAATGACAAGATGCTGACATTCCCTCGAATTGTCTACGCAATGGCTAGACGTGGCGACCTTCCATTTTCAAAATATTTGTCATATGTCACTCCTAAAGGTAAATCACCAGTGGTTGCTTGCGTAAGAAAAACAAAACGCGTCCATTCAGCACACCGCTTTATCCACTTGTTCCAATCGTAGCTATCCTAGGTGGCTTATTTGTACTTATTAGTGAATTGATCAACGATCCTGCTGGAGTTTTATTATTCATTGGCATCGTAATTGTAGGTTTGCCAATATTTTATGTAGTAAAACGAATGGACAGAAAAAGATTGAAATAATATAGTTGATAAACATAATGGTGGATTTGTTATGAATGCAAATTTTGAAACAAAATTAATGCAGCTTTTAGATCAAAACAAAGATGAGATTATTAAAATTCGTCGTTATCTACACGAGCATCCAGAGTTATCTTTTCATGAGAAAAAGACGTCTGAATTCATCGAAAATTACTATCGTGATTTGGATTGCCAGGTGCGCCATTGTGGAGATGACTATGGCATTGTAGTAGATATTAATCCAGATAAGCCGGGTAAAAAATTAGCTTGGCGTGCTGACTTTGATGCATTGCCAATTCAAGAAAACAACGAATTGCCTTTTAAATCTCAAAATCCCGGTGTCATGCATGCGTGCGGTCATGATGGTCATACTGCCTATCTTTTGGTATTAGGCAAATGCTTAATTCAATTAAAAGATCAAATTAATGGAAGCATTCGCTTAATTCATCAGCCAGCTGAGGAAGTTACCCCAGGCGGAGCTTTATCGATGATTAAAGACGGAGCGCTAGATGGTGTTGACGATGTGATCGGTATTCACGTAATGAGCACGATGCCAACGGGAACGGTTCAGCTTCATGCAGGAGCAACGCAGACCGGACGTGCAAATTTTGATCTGACTTTTACTGGTAAAGGTGGTCATGCTTCAATGCCACAACTTAGCAATGATGCAATTGTGGCTGGATCTTATTTTGTCACTCAGTTGCAAACCGTTGTTTCTAGAAGGTTAAATCCATTTGATGTTGGCAGCGTAACTATTGGCTCATTTGATGGGGCAGGTAGCTATAATGCCATCCAAGAACAGGTAAAACTTAAGGGCGATGTCCGGGTGATGAATGAAGCTACTCGTAAATTAATGAAGAAAAATATTAAACAAATCATCAAGGGAACCGATGTAACTTTCGGCGTTAAATCTGAACTTAATTATGACGATAATTATCCAGTTTTAGTTAACAATCAAGATTTGACTAAAAAAGTGGAAAATTGGATTAAAGAGAGTAAAATTCCTGAAGTTACTGCTGTAAAGGATAGCGGAGTAGTAAATGCTTCGGAGGATTTTGCCTACTATGCTCAGAAGAAGCCAGCTTGTTTCTTTTATGTTGGGTGTCAGCCTGAAGATGGCGGAATATATCCGCATCACAGTCCTAAATTCATGATGAATGAAGATTGTTTAATCATTTGTGCTAGAAGTGCGGCTAGTGTAATCAGTCATTATTTTGCTTAAATAAAAAAGCATTTGACAATTTTTTGGGGATCGTTTTATTATTGATAATAAATTAAAATAATTTGAAAAGCAGAGTAATTATTGCTTAATTGTTACAGAGAATTATCGGTTGGTGAGAGATAAGCAATTGAAGGTAATGAAGATGGGCTTGGATATCAGTGTTAGCGATAAGTAGCTAACAACGGCGTTGTGAACCGTTAGCTGTCACAAACTATGTTGGTAGTTAATAAGATTCATTGCGCGAGTAATGGATAAATTAAAGGTGGTAACGCGAAGCACTCGTCCTTTTGGGGATGGGTGCTTTTTGTTTTTATTAAAAAATGAGAAAGAAGTGTTGATGATTAATTTAATTAGTAGAGCTAGAAATCGTATTAGATGGTGCAATGTCTGATGAGTTAGAACGACAGGGAGTTAAAACTAACAATAAATTATGGACAGCAACGGCCTTGATCAATGAATTGGATAAAGTTTATCAGGCACATTGGGATTACTTTACTGCTGGAGCTGAACTGGTTATTACCGATACCTATCAGGCTAATGTACAAGTGTTTACTCAAGAAGGTTATAGTGAGCAAGAAGCAGAAAAATTTATTCGGGATGCAGTAAAAGTTGCCAAAAAAGCACGTGATGATTATGAACAAAAAACTGGCAAGCATAATTATGTTGCGGGAACTGTAGGATCATATGGTGCATATTTAGAAGACGGCAATGAATATCGTGGAGATTATGAGTTAAGTGAATTAGAATATTTAGCTTTTCATTTGCCAAGATTGCGCCAAATTTTAGCAGAAAAGCCAGATCTAATTGCATTAGAAACGCAACCTAAATTAGATGAACCATTAGCTGTTTTGAACTGGCTTAAAGAAAATGCATCAGATTACCCAATTTATGTAAGTTTCACTTTGAAAGATGCAACTCATATTAGTGATGGCACTACATTGGAGTAGGTAGTTAGTGCAGTAGATAAATTTGAACAAGTTTTTGCAATTGGAATTAATTGCATATCACCCGATTTGGTTGCACCAGCATTGAAAGAAATTGGTAAATACACGTTTAAACCATTAGTAGTTTATCCAAATTTGGGTGCAAGCTATGATCCTAAGATCAAACAATGGCGTGAATTCAAAGAAAAATTTGATTTTAATAAATTAACCAAGAAATGGTATCAAGAAGGTGCACGTCTAATTGGTTGCTGTTGTACTACAGGACCAACTGAAATTAAGCAGATGATAGTCTAAATCAATTGCGTTAGGGGGATTATGAATGGCTCATCAAACACATTTACAAAGAAAAATGACGACACGACATATTAGGATGATTTCGCTAGGCGGAGTGATTGGAACAGGGCTTTTTCTTAGTTCTGGCTATACGATTCATGAAGCAGGACCTTTAGGAACAGTAATTGCTTATTTGGTAGGTGGATTAATTGTTTTTGCAGTCATGCTGTGTTTAGGTGAGCTATCTGTTGCCATGCCATACAAAGGGGCATTTCACGTTTATGTTAAAAAATATATCGGTCCTTCGACTGGTTTTGTAGTAGCTATTCTATATTGGCTAACATGGACGATTGCTTTAGGATCAGAATTTACCGCAGCAGGATTGATTATGCAAAAGTGGTTCCCTCAAGTTTCAGTTTGGATTTGGAGTTTGACCTGTATGATATTAATCTTTTTAAGCAATTTCTTTTCAGTTAAAGCTTTTGCGGAAAGTGAATTTTGGTTTGCGGCAATTAAAGTTTTTGCCATAGTTGCATTCATTGTCCTGGGCGGATTAGCTATTGCCGGCTTTTTACCTGTTAAGGGTTATCATGCTGCGCCGGGATTGGCTAATTTTTATCGTAATGGTTGGTTTCCTAATGGATTCAGCGGTGTATTTACAACAATGTTGACAGTAAACTTCGCTTTTTCAGGTACTGAATTAATTGGGGTTACTGCAGGTGAAGCAGAAAATCCTCAAAAGGCTATTCCTAGTGCAATCAAGACAACGCTTTGGCGGTTGCTTATTTTCTTCATTGGTAGTATTGCTGTAATGTCTGCGTTGATTCCATATAAGGTTGCCGGCGTTACGCAAAGTCCATTTGTTTACGTCTTAGATTCAATTAATGTGCCTTTTGCGGCTAATATCATGAATTTTGTTGTGCTGACTGCAATTATTTCAGCTGCCAATTCTGGCTTGTATGCATCTATTAGAATGTTATGGTCTCTGAGCAATGAGGGAACTATTCCAGCTATTTTTAAGAAAACCAATAAAAACGGCATTCCTGTTTTAGCATTAATCTTCAGCATGCTTGGCGGTGTATTTGCATTAGTATCAAAAGTAAGATCACAGCTGACACAGTTTGCTTAGTCCTAGTTTCAATTTCAGGACTAGCAGTAGTTTTCGTTTGGATGGCAATCGCTTGGGCAGAATTGAATTTTAGAAAGCAATTTTTAAAAGATGGGCATCAATTATCTGAATTAAAATATAAAACTCCTTGGTATCCTGTTGTGCCATACTTTGCTTTTATTGCTAGTTTATTATCATGCGTTTTGATCTGGTTTGATCCTACGCAAAGAGTGGCACTGTATTACACGATTCCGTTTGTGCTTGTTTGTTACTTAGGACACCGTTTTTGGTTGAGGCGTAAAGACAATGAAGTAGTCAAAGAGGCAGAATAGTAGTGGTAAAATATTTCTAGCTAATGTTAGGGGAGTTAGAAATGCAAAATACAATTATCAATAGTGCAACAGAAAAACTGTCGCCGTTTAAAACTTTAACTGCAGAACAAGAGAATCTAGTTAATGATATTTTGTCTTTTACTACAAAACACATTAAGCAAGATTATCCTGCTATTTTTACGGTTTATGGGGATGCAGGAACAGGAAAAAGTGTTGTATTAGCACACTTATTCAATGAAATCCAAGTTGCAGCAAGAACTAAGAAAGATTCACCACTTTATCAAACGACCAATTATTTTGTGGTCAATCACCCAGAAATTTTAAAAGTATATAAAGAAATTGCAGGTGATTTGCCCCATCTTTACAAAAAAGACTTTACTCGTCCCACTTCTTTAATCAATCAACTCGATAAAAAAGATGAAACAGTAGATGTCGTTGTAATTGATGAGGCTCACTTATTATTGTCAAGATCAGATCCATATAATAACTTTACTTACAATAATCAATTAGTAGAGCTCATCAAGCGAGCTAAAGTTGTAATTCTTGTATTTGATCAATATCAAGTTTTACGCACTAAGACTTTTTGGACCAACAAGCAATTAGAAAAAATTACTCATCAATGTCCTCATGAAGATTATCATTTAACTCACCAATTTAGAGTCAATGCCAGTGATGATCTACTTAATTGGTTTAATTATTTTACTGATGAAGAGAAAATCCTGCCATTCCCTGAGGATGCGCGACACAATTATGATTTTCGCATTTTTGATGATGCAGAAAAGATGTGGCAGGAGATAGTTAAACGAAACAATGAGGTAGGATTATCTAGAATTTTATCTACTACCGGATATCCTTCGACTCTTGATGGTGGTAAACACTATATCACAGAAGGCAAGTTCAAAATGCCGTGGGATCAGTATAATTACACATCTAAACCTTGGGCTGAAATACCAGAAACTATTAATGAAGTTGGTTCTATTTATACTTGTCAGGGTTTTGATTTAAACTACACCGGAATCATTTTAAGTCCGCCAATTACGCAAATTCCGGGTACCAATAAACTGAAGGTAGATCCAAGCAAGTTTACAGATATTGAAGCCTTCAAAAAACGTAAAGATCTATTCAATGATCAAGAACTAAATGAAGCTAAGAAGCGGTTATTCATGAACATGATCAACGTTTTATTAAAGCGCGGTGTTTATGGTACCTATATCTATGCCCATGATCCATTATTGCGACAGACTTTATACCAAAATTATCAAAAATTAATTTCTAAGCATAATAGGTGACACGAATAGTTTTTATCAGTATTATTTTGAATTTTCAAGGTACAAGCCCACTTTTGTAAGTGGGAAGTTTAAGTAATTACAGCATACATGGAGGTAAAAATGGAACGGAAACTGATCGCGGATTTTGTCAAAGAAAACCTGGCTGAAGAAAGAACGGGGCATGACTATTACCACGGCAAGCGGGTGGCAGTCTTGGCTGAAAGAATGCTGCTGGCGGATCACCCGGAGGCTGGGCAAAAGAGCCGGGATATTGCTTATACGGCGGGCTTTGTCCACGACACGATCGATGAGAAGGTTTGCCCAAACCCAAGTGAAGTTTTAGCCAAATTGCGGGAAGTCTTTACGGCTGCCGGCTTAAGCGCAAGCGACCAGGACAATGTCTTTTTTGCGATCGAGCACATGTCTTTTTCCAAAAATATTGACCGCCACTACCGGCTTTCTTTAGAAGGAGAGTACGTCCAGGATGCCGATCGGCTGGAGTCTTTGGGGGCCATTGGGATTGCCCGGGCCTTCGTTTACAGTGGCAAGCACGATGACAAGATCTACGATCCGGAAATCCCGCCGATGGAACTGGTCAGCCATGATCAATACCGGAATCATGAAGAAACTACGATCAATCATTTTTATGAAAAGCTTTTTAAGCTGGAAGGGCTGATGAACAGCCGGGCGGCCCAAAAAGAAGCCCGCCGGCGGACAGAATACATGCGGGATTTTGTCCGTGAATTTAGACATGAATGGTATTTAGATTAAATTTAAAGAAGTTTACCTCTTCTTAATAAAATACAGAAATATTTAAATAATGCCGAGAATCCTTGCTATACCAATTGATCCGGGAAATAACAGATGGATTTCAAATGAAACTATCCTCGCTTTTCTCTAACACGAACATTAAACTTTTGGTTAGACATGTGAGTCAATCATCAGTATAGACAAGTAAGGAGAAAGCACAATGAAAGTTTCCAAATTTTTAGGAGCTGGAGCAGCGGTAACATTATCTGCTTTAATGCTGGCGGCCTGCGGCTCAAGTTCCTCATCTTCCAAGTCGACCACCAGAAAGACCTTGAACTGGACGGTCGCGTCAGAAATCCCGACCATGGACTTGTCCAAGGCCACGGACGCTACTTCCTTCAACCAGATCTCCAACACCATGGAAGGGCTCTACCGGCTGGGCAAGAACTCTAAATTGGAAAAGGGGCTGGCAACCAGCTAGAAGGTCTCTAAAGACGGCTTGACTTACACTTATACCCTGCGCAAGTCCAAGTGGAGCGACAGTACGGAGTTACGGCCAAGGACTTCGTCTACTCCTGGCGAAGAACGGTTAACCCGAAGACGGCTTCCCGGTATTCTTACCCTTTCTCCGGGATTAAAAATGCCGATGCCATCGTAGCTGGCAAGAAGTCAGTCAACAGCTTGGGGATCAAGGCTGTCGGCAAGTACAAGCTGGTTATCACTTTGGAACGGCGGATTCCTTACTTTGACAAGCTGATGGGCTTTGCGGTCTTCTTCCCGCAGTCTGAAAAGGTGGTCAAGAAGTACGGCTCTAAATACGGTACGGCTTCCAAGTACATGATCTACAACGGTCCATTCGTGCAAAAGGGCTGGACCGTGTCCAATCTTTCCTAGAAGATGGTTAAGAACAAGTACTACTGGGACAAGAAGAGCGTCAAGCTGAACACGATCACTTGGAGTGTGCAAAAGACGCCATCAACTTCTTACAACCTTTACCAAAGCGGCAAGCTTGACTACACTAGCCTGGACTCTTCACAAACCAAGCAGCTGAAGTCAACCAAGGGCTACACCACCTTGAACAAGGGGGCAACCTTCTACATGCAGTTCAACATTGCCAAGAACAAGTACCTGGCCAACACCAACATCCGGAAAGCCATCTCTTTGGCCGTCAACCGGAAGGGGCTGGTTTCATCACTTGGTGGCAACAACGTGGCGGCCAATACTCTGACCACGCCAGGCTTAACCGATGTCAACGGCAAGGACTACACCAAGCTGCTTTCATCATCAGCTGAAAGCCTCTACCCGTCCTCAACCAAGAAGAGCGAGGCGGTTAAGTACATGAACAAGGGCTTGAAGCAATTGGGCGTAAGCAAGTTCAGCTTCAAGATCCTGGCTGACGACACTGACTCCGGCAAGAAGACAGCGGAACTGCTGCAGTCCAACATCGAAGCCACCTTCGGCAGCAAGGTCAGCGTCAGCGTGCAAAACCTGCCGTTCAAGACCCGTCTGTCCCGGTCAACTGCCGGCAACTTCGACATCGTTGTCTCCGGCTGGAGCGCCGACTTTGCCGACCCGATCTACTTCCTGGACCTGTTCACTTCCACCAATTCTGAAAACAACGGGAAGTGGAAGAACGCAACTTATGACAAGCTGATCGCTGACTCCAAGACCACGTCTTCAACCAGCAAGCGCTGGAGTGACTTGACTAAGGAAGAAAACATCCTGCTTAAGGATGCCGGTGTAGCTCCGCTTTACTACAGCACGACTGCGTCTTTAATCCGGCCGAGCGTCAAGGGCGTCATCCAGAACCGGGGGACTTGGAACTTCAAGAACGCCTACATCACCAGCAGCAAGTAGCGGTATAACAGCAAAATTAAAAGAATTTGACAAGAAGCGACCGCACGGCCGCTCTTTTTTTACCTTTTTCTTGTCATTTTTCGCTTATTTTTCGGCAAAAATTTATTTCTCTTTAAGTTAGCCCTTGAAAAGAGTCTAACTTAGAATTATAATCAATCTATCATGTTGGCTGAGGGGACGGCTTTAAGCTGTGTTGGCCATCTTTTCAGCCCAAACAAATATGTGTTATAAGGAGAAAAAGATGAAGTTATCTAAGACTTTTAGCGTTGGTGCAACTGTGCTGGCATCAGCTGCTCTCTTGGCTGCCTGTGGCAGCAACAGCAGTAAGGAATCCTCTTCTTCAAAGAAGACTTTGAACTGGACGGACTCAGCCGAAATTCCAACGATGGACCTCTCAAAGGCCACCGATGCGGCTTCCTTCAACCAGTTGTCAAACACTATGGAAGGTTTGTACCGTTTGGGCAAGAACTCCAAGCTGGAAAAGGCTTTGGCAACCAGCGAAAAGGTTTCTAAGGACGGTAAGACTTACACTTACACCCTGCGCAAGTCCAAGTGGAGCGACGGCAGCGAACTGACTGCCAAGGACTTCGTCTACTCATGGCGCAGAACTGTTGACCCAAAGACTGCTTCTCAATATTCCTACCTCTTCTCCGGGATCAAGAACGCTGACGCGATCGTAGCCGGCAAGAAGAAGCCTGAAACTCTGGGGATCAAGGCCGTTGGCAAGTACAAGCTGGTTATCACCCTGGAACGCCGGATCGCTTACTTCGACAAGCTGATGGGCTTTGTTGTCTTCTTCCCGCAATCAGAAAAGGCCGTAACCAAGTACGGCTCTAAATACGGTACTGCGTCCAAGTACATGCTCTACAACGGTCCGTTCAAGCAAACCGGCTGGACTGGCTCAAACCTGTCTTGGAAGATGGTTAAGAACCCATATTACTGGGACAAGAAGAACGTCAAGCTTGACACGATCACTTGGAGCGTACAAAAGACTCCATCAACTTCTTACAACTTGTACCAGTCAAACAAGCTGGACTACACTGGCCTAGACGCTTCACAAACCAAGCAATTGAAGAACCAGAAGGGCTACGTAACCTTGAACCAAGGTGCTACCTTCTACCTGCAATTCAACATTGCCAAGAACAAGTACCTGGCTAACACCAACATCCGCAAGGCCTTGTCACTTGCTGTTGACCGGAAGGGCTTGACTTCATCCCTGGGCGGCAACAGTGTTCCAGCCAACACTTTGACTCCAACTCAATTGACTGACGTTAACGGTGAAGACTACACTAAGCGGATCTCCAAGTCTGCTGAAAGCTTCTACCCAGCTTCAACCAACAAGAAGGAAGCCGTTAAGTACTTGAACAGGGGCTTGAAGGAACTGGGCGTAAGCAAGTTCAGCTTCAAGATCTTGTCCGACGACACTGACTCAGGCAAGAAGACTACTGAGTTCCTGCAATCAACCTTCGAATCAACCTTCGGCAACAAGGTTAGCGTTTCAGTTCAAAACCTGCCATTCAAGACCCGTCTGTCACGGTCAACTGCCGGCAACTTCGACATCGTTGTCTCCGGCTGGAGTGCCGACTTCGCTGACCCGATCTCCTTCCTGGACCTGTTCACTTCAACTAACCCAGAAAACAACGGTAAGTGGAAGAACACTTCCTACGACAAGCTGATCGCTGACTCCAAGACTACTGCTTCAACCAGCAAGCGTTGGGACGACCTGACTAAGGCAGAAGACATCCTGCTGAACAATGTCGGTGTTGCTCCGCTTTACTACAGCACTAGCGCTGCTTTGATCCGTCCAACTGTTAAGGACGTATACCAAAACCGTGGTACTTGGAACTTCAAGGACACTTACATCAAGTAATCAAGCAAAAAGAAGAGGCTCAGCCTCTTCTTTTTTGTGCTATAAGTATTTTTAGATTGACTTGTATCTGTTTTTGGATATTTAGATTGTTGAAATAAGATAGCGCTTTTTCTTAAAAATACTTGAAGAAGCATAAGCAGAGAACTATAATGAAAATATCATTAAGGGTTGCTGTAGAGCTTTAATTTGTGTAGGCGCTGGAACAGTCAGTAAAAGCAAGGAGAAAAAGATGAAATTATCTAAGACTTTAAGCCTGGGAGCCACAGTTCTGGCTTCAGCAATAGCAGTTCTTCTTCATCCAGCAGCAAGAAGACCTTGACCTGGATGGACTCAGCCGAAATTCCAACGATGGACCTCTCAAAGGCCACCGATGCGGCTTCCTTCAACCAGATTTCCAACACCATGGAAGGTCTCTACCGCTTAGGCAAGAATTCCAAGCTGGAAAAGGGACTGGCTACCAGCGAAAAGGTTTCTAAGGACGGGAAGACCTATACTTACACCTTGCGTAAGTCCAAGTGGAGCGACGGCAGTGATTGACCGCCAAGGACTTTGTCTACTCCTGGCGCCGGACCGTCAACCCGAAGACTGCTTCTCAATATTCTTACCTCTTCTCCGGGATCAAGAACGCTGACGCTATCGTTGCCGGTAAGAAGCCAGTCAGCTCTCTGGGGATCAAGGTTGTTGGCAAGTACAAGCTGGTTATCACCCTGGAACGGCGGATCTCATACTTTTACAAGCTGATGGGCTTTGCTGTCTTCTTCCCGCAGTCAGAAAAGGCTGTTACCAAGTACGGTTCTAAGTACGGCAAGGCTTCTAAGTACATGCTCTACAACGGGCCATTCAAGCACGTTGGCTGGACCGGGTCCAACCTGTCCTGGAAGATGGTCAAGAACCCATACTACTGGGACAAGAAGAGCGTCAAGCTCGACACCATCAAGTGGACTGTTCAAAAGACTCCATCAACTGCCTACAACCTCTACCAGTCAAACAAGCTGGACGCGACTGCTTTGGACTCTTCACAAACCAAGCAATTGAAGAACCAAAAGGGCTACACCGAACTTAACCAAGGTGCTACCTTCTACCTGCAATTCAACATTGCCAAGAACAAGTACCTGGCTAATGCTAACGTCCGCAAGGCCCTGTCACTGGCTGTCAACCGGAAGGGCCTACCACCACTCTGGGCGGCAACAACCAGCCAGCCGACACTTTGACTCCAACCCAATTGACCAACGTCAACGGGGAAGACTACACCAAGTTGATCCCAAGCTCAGCTGAAAGCCTGTACCTGGCTAACCCGAACAAGAAGGAAGCCGTTAAGTACATGAACAAGGGCTTGAAGGAACTGGGCGTAAGAAAGTTCAGCTTCAAGATCCTGTCTGACGACACTGAAGCCGGCAACAAGACCACTGAAGCCCTGCAGTCTAACTTCGAATCAACCTTTGGCGACAAGGTCAGCGTCAGCGTGCAAAACCTGCCGTTCAAGACCCGTCTGTCCCGGTCAACTGCCGGCAACTTCGACATCGTTGTCTCAGGCTGGAGCGCCGACTTCGCCGACCCAATCTCCTTCCTGGACCTCTTGACCAAGAGCAACGCCTACAACTACGGCAAGTGGGAATCAACTGCCTACAACAAGAACGTTTCCCTGTCCAAGACCACTGGGTCAACCGCAACCTGTTGGAAGGCAATGGTGGCCGCTGAACGGGCCCTGCTGGAAGACCAAGGGGTTATGGTTACCCCGCTGTACTACACCAACGAAGCTCCCCCAGCGTCAAGGGCGTTGTCTTCAACGGTACCGGCTCACCTTACAACTTCAAGGAAGCCTACATCAAGTAGTTTAAGTAGTCTGGAAAGCAGCAAATTAAGCTGACAGATTTTTTAGAAAACGGAGCCCTGGCTCCGTTTTCTTTTTGCTATATACAATTCTGGCTATTTCTCTTTGCTGGTGAATTTAGAATTGTCAAAAGCCTGGAAAACTTCTATAATGAAAAAAACGATTAGATGCTGATGAACTGCTAAAAATGTGTTTTACAAAAAAGCTTTTTGACCAAAAAAAGCTTTTTGACCAAGAGAGGACAAAACAGTGAGTAATTTTAAAAAGCTTCTGACGGCAACTGTCGCCGTATCCGGCGCCTTCTTGCTGGCAGCCTGCAGCAAGACCGCGACCAAGTCAGCCAAGCCTGTGTCCAGCAGCGGCTATGAAAAGTCAATCAACTGGATGACCACTTCTGAACTGGAAAGCCTGGACCCGGCCAAGGCCGACGATACAGCCAGTGAGGAACAGATCGCCAATACCTATGAAGGCCTCTACCGGCTGGGCGAAAACTCCGAAACCGTTCCGGGCGTGGCTATCAAGAGCACGACCTCTAAAGACAGCTTGACCTGGACCTTTTACTTGAGAAAGGACGCCAAGTGGTCAAACGGGGACCCGGTAACGGCGGAAGATTTCGTTTATGCCTGGCGCCGGCAGGTTGACCCCAAGACTGCTTCCAGCCAGGTCAACAACTACGAAGGCATCAAGAATGCTATCAAGATCTCTGAAGGCAAGAAGAAGCCGTCCAGCCTGGGTGTCAAGGCCGAAGGCAAATACAAGCTGGTTGTGACTTTTGAAAAGAAGATTCCTTATTTTAAGGTCGTTACGGCCATCAGCTTGAAGCCGCTGGACTCCAAAGCTGTCAAGAAGTACGGCAAGCGCTACGGTACCAAATCCGCCTATGCCGTCTACAACGGGCCTTTCAAGTCCGTGGGCTGGACTGGGTCCAACCTGACCTGGAAGCTGGCTAAGAACCCGTATTATTGGGATAAGAAGGCAGTTAAGCTGGAGACGATCAACTACAGTGTCCAGAAGACCCCGTCAACTGACTACAACCTCTACCAGACCGGGAAGCTGGACGCGGCTATCCTGGACACCCAGGCAGCCAAGAGCATGAAGGGCAAGAAGGGCTACCGGGTTCTGACCTTGGGCAACACCACCTACCTCTGCTACAACTACAAGAAGAAAAAGATCTTCCGTAATGCCAACTTGCGCCGGGCCATCTCCATGGCTATCAACCGCAAGCAGCTCTTGTCCACGATCGGTACCTACAACACCCAGGCCAAGACCTTCTCAGCCACCAACGTGGTTTTAGACGGGAAGAATTTTGCCCAGGAAGCGGAAAGTGCCAACTCCAGCGTGAATAAGTACGTGGAATACGACCTCAAGTCCGCCCGCAGTTACTTCAAGAAGGCCTTGAAGGAACTGGGCGTCAAGAAGGTTTCCTTTACTCTGATGGCTGACGACGACGACAGCTACAAGAAGCAGACGGAATTCATCCAGAGTGCCTTGACTGAGGCTTTTGGCGGCAAGATGACCGTTTCCGTCAACAACCTGCCAAAGACAACCCGGGTTTCCCGCCAAATTGCCAATAACTTTGATGTCGTTTTGGGCGGCTTGACCAGCGACTTCCCGGACCCATATCACTTCCTGGCTTACATGCAGTCAGGACAGACTTACAACTTCGGCAAGTGGTCTAATAAGGAATACGATAAGGCTGTCAAGGCTTCCTTGACCATGGACAAGACCAAGCGCCGCAAGGCCTTGCTCAAGGCGGAAAAGATCCTAATCGACCAGGAAGCTATCAGCCCGCTTTACCACATGGGTCAGGCCTGGATGATCAGACCAAATATCAAGAACCTGGTCTTCAACGGCGAATACCCAGACTTTAAGACAACTTACGCGGTTAAAGATTAAAATTTAACCGTGGTATAATTGAAAGTTGAGACGTTAGCAATAACGCTCAACTTTTTCTTTATTCCGGGGGTTATGTCCGGGAATAGGATATTTTTTGGGCTAAAGGAGGGAGGCCACTAAAGATGTCTGCTGGCTGAAAGTTAAGAAAATTAGTTTTTACAGGAAAAAAGACTAATATTTTTATCTTAGCCGAACACTTATTTAAAAAGGGTCAGTCTAAGTTCCAGATAGACTCAAAAAGAAAAAATCAAAGTTTAAGTTAGTTGCCAAATGATGGGAAAAACGGACAAAAAGCCCGTAGTGCTTGACTTTTAGGGGCACAGTTTTATATTATCGTATGGTAATTTCTTTATTTTTTGGTATAATAAGAAAATATTAAAAATGTAATGCTGATTAAAGCGAAAAAGTGTAAGGAGCAATACTATGGCTAAATACTTACTAAAACGTATTTTCTACATGATCCTCACTTTGTTCCTCGTTGCGACGATTACCTTCTTCTTAATGAAGATGATGCCAGGTTCTCCGTACGCCAACGAAGCAAAGATGACGGCTACCCAAAAGGCAATTATGAACAAGCAATACGGCTTGGACAAACCTGTTATTGAACAATACATCACTTACCTGGCTGGAGCTGCGCATGGTGACTTTGGGATTTCCTTCCAATACAGCAACCAGCCTGTTTCCAGCTTGATCGGGGCGCGTTTGGGCGCTTCTGCTCAATTGGGTCTGCAAGCTCTGGTTGTCGGGATTATCCTGGGGATCATAATCGGCTCAATCGCGGCTGTGAACCAAGGTACCTGGATCGACTCCACCGCGACGATCGTTTCTATCATCGGTAAGTCAGTTCCTAACTTCGTTCTGGCGGTATTGCTTCAATACTACATCGGCCTGAAGCTGGGCTGGTTCCCAATCGCTGGCTGGGGTGAAGCAGCACAGACGATAATGCCGACTATCGCCCTCTCGGTAGGGCCGCTGGCCGAAACAGCCAGATTTATCAGAACGGAAATGGTCGACACCTTGAGTTCCGACTACGTTGAACTGGGCAAGGCCAAGGGTCTTAGCCGGATCGAAGTCATCAGAAAGCACACCCTGCGTAACTCAATGATTCCATTGGTTACCTTGATCGGGCCATACGCCGTTGCTTTGATGACTGGTTCAATGGTTATCGAAAACATCTTCAACATTCCTGGGATCGGGGAACAGTTCACCAAGTCAATCCTGACTAACGACTACCCGACCATCATGGGTGTAAGTATGGTTTACTGCTTCGGTTTGGTGGTAATCCTGCTGCTCACTGACATCGTGTACAGTCTGATCGACCCACGGATCAGACTGACTGACTAACGGAAAGCGAGGTTAAAATCAATGGATCAAGACGCAAGTAACGTAAAGATCACACCTGAATCCTTTGAACACGTGGAAAAGGGTGACATGCAAAGCGCGGAACACATTTCTGGTCCCTCACTTTCTTTCATGCAGAACGTGTGGATCAGATTCAAGAGCAACAAGGCAGCCATGATTTCCGCTGTGATCATCATCGTGATGGTGGTTATCGCTTTTGGTTCCAGCTTCTGGATCAACAACTCCAGCTTGGTTAAGTCAGCTCCGCAATACGCCAACCTCCCGGCCAAGTGGAAGGGCTTTGACTGGCTCAACGGCTTGAACGGGAAGATCAAGCAAAACGGCGTTTGGACTGATGCTTACTCTTCAGTGCCAGCTGGCAAGTACTTCGTTGCCGGGACCGACTACCTGGGCCGGTCATTGGCCCAAAGAATCATCTACGGTACCAAGATCTCCTTGATCGTTGCCGTGGTTGCGGCCTTCTTCGACCTGGCCATCGGGGTTACCTACGGGATCATCTCCGGTTGGAAGGGCGGCATGACTGACAACATCATGCAACGGATTATCGAAATCATTTCTTCAGTTCCTACCCTGGTTATCGTGGTGCTGATGCTGGTTGTCTTGAAGCCCGGCATCACTTCTATCATCTTGGCCCTGGCCATTTCCTCATGGACGACCATGGCTCGGCAGATTCGGGCCGAGACCTTGTCGCTGAAGAATGAAGAATACGTTCTGGCAGCCCGGTCCTTGGGTGAATCAACCTTTAAGATCGCTACCAAGCATCTGATTCCAAACCTGTCCAGTATCATCATCATTCAAACCATGTACACCATCCCGGGTGCCATCTTCTTCGAAGCCTTCCTGAGTTTCATCGGTATCGGTATTTCCGCGCCTGAAACTTCCCTGGGTGTGCTTTTGAACGAAGGGCAGAAGAACTTCCAGTTCCTGCCATACCAAATGTGGTACCCAGCAGCAGTCCTCTGCGTTTTGATGATTGCCTTTAACCTGCTCGGCGACGGTCTGCGTGATGCCTTCGACCCTAAGGGCCAAAGATAAGGGAGACGAACATATGGCAAATAGAATTTTAGACGTTAAAAACTTAAAGATTGACTTCCACACTTACGCTGGTGAAGTTAAGGCCATTCGTGACGTTTCATTCCACCTTGATGAAGGTGAAACTTTAGCGATCGTTGGTGAATCCGGTTCAGGCAAGTCTGTTACCACCCGGAGCATCATCGGCCTTTTGGCCAAGAACTCCCAGATCATGGGTGGGCAAATCCTTTTCCACGGCAAGGACCTGCTGAAGATTTCCGAAAAGGAATGGCAGCAGATCCGTGGTAACCAGATCGCCATGATCTTCCAGGACCCAATGACTTCTTTGGACCCGACCATGAAGATCGGCCAGCAGATTGCTGAACCATTGATCAAGCACAAGGGCGCTTCGAAGAAGGAAGCCTGGGCTAAGGCCTTGGAAATGATGAAGGCCGTTGGTATTTCGAACGCTGAAGAAAGAATCAACCAATACCCGCACCAATTCTCTGGTGGTATGCGGCAAAGAATCGTTATCGCCATTGCCTTGATCTGTGAACCGGAAATTCTTTTGGCTGACGAACCAACTACTGCCTTGGACGTTACTGTGCAAGCTGAAATCCTGGACTTGATGAAGGACTTGCAAAAGAGGGTCAAGACTTCCATCATCTTCATCACCCACGACTTGGGTGTCGTTGCCGGGATGGCTGACCGCGTTAATGTTATGTACGCCGGGGAATTTTTGGAAAAGGGGACGGTTGACGAAATCTTCTACAACCCGCAACACCCTTACACTTGGGGCTTGATCAACTCCATGCCGACCCTGACCAGTGAAAAGCTGGAATCAATTCCAGGGACCCCGCCAGACTTGCTTGATCCGCCAAAGGGCGACCCATTTGCCCCGAGAAACAAGTACGCGATGAAGATCGACGCGCAAATGAAGCCGCCGTTCTTCAAGGTTTCAGAAACCCACCAAGCTGCTACCTGGCTCCTGCACCCAGACGCGCCAAAGGTTACTCCGCCTGATGAAATCGTGCGTCGCTGGGAACACTACAAGGAACTGCAAGCAGCTGACGAGGATTAAAGGAGAAGCAGAATATGCCAGAAGAAAGAAAAAAGATTTTAGAGGTCAAGCACTTGAAGCAATACTTCAAGAACGGACGCACCGTCACCAAGGGTGTCGACGACGTCAGCTTCGACATCTATGAAGGTGAAGTCTTCGGCCTGGTTGGTGAATCAGGTTCTGGTAAGACCACCACTGGCCGGTCAATTTTGCAGCTGTACAAGCCAACGGCCGGTGAAGTCCTCTTTGAAGGCAAGGATGTGGCCAAGCTACATGGCCGCGACGAACAATTGGCTTTCCGCCGCGACGCGCAGATGATCTTCCAGGACCCATACGCTTCCCTTAACCCAAGAATGACGGTTGAAGACATTATCGCGGAAGGGCTGGACATCCACCACTTGGTTAAGGACAAGGCAGAACGGCGCAAGCGGGTCGAAGACCTGCTGGAAACGGTTGGTTTGAACCGTAACCACGCTTCCCGTTTCCCACACGAATTCTCCGGTGGTCAGCGGCAAAGAATCGGGATCGCCCGGGCCTTGGCCGTTGAACCGAAATTCATCGTGGCCGACGAACCTATTTCAGCCTTGGACGTGTCCATTCAAGCCCAGGTTGTCAACTTGATGATCGACTTGAAGAAGCAGCATGACTTGACTTACCTCTTCATCGCCCACGACTTGTCCATGGTTAAGTTCATCTCTGACCGGATCGGGGTTATGCACTACGGTAAGCTGCTGGAAGTCGGCAGTGCTGACGAAGTTTACGACCACCCGCTGCACGACTACACCAAGAGTTTGATCTCTGCCGTGCCGCAACCAGACCCGGAAATCGAACGGTCCCGGAAGCGGATCGATTACGAATACGGCAAGTTCGAAGGCGACGGTAAGGACGATCAACGGTCCATGCACGAAATCCGTCCAGGCCACTTTGTTAAGTGTACTGACGATGAAGTTGCCTACTACGAAAAGGTTGCCCAAAGCTACGAGAAGTAGTTTGATAAAGCAAATCAAATAAAGAAAGAGAGCTCGCTGGAGCTCTCTTTTTTGTGTTTCGTCTATTTTTCGTTCTTCTAATTGAGCTTTATCGGCTGGAACATTCTGGCCGGCCTGTCCTTGGGGATCGGCTTCCTCTGGCTGGTGCCTTACTACAACGCGGCTCACGCTGAGTTCTACTGAACTTTAGCCGGCGACCAGTTTAAGAGCAAGGATTAAGTCCAAAGTAAAAACCGCTCAGTTCTCTAACAGAACTTGAGCGGTTTTTTCGTGCTTAATCCCGGTGAAGGGCGGCGATGACCAGGCCCAGTATGACGAGCGAGATCAAGCCGACGCGATAATCAGCGTACCCATTAGGCTAATGAGTCCCAAGGAGCAAGTTCAACAGGAGTTGAAGAGAGCAACTCTTGCTGGTCCTTGGTCAAGTATTTCTTGTGGACAACGACTTCGTAGACGTATTCCTTGAACCAGTTGTGGCTCATGACGAAGAAGCCCTTTTCCCCGGACTTGTCGCCCCAGGAGTTTTCCACCTTCCATTGGCGGATGTCGCCCTTATCTTCATCAACCCCGACCAGGGTCATGGCGTGGGAAACTTCACCAACGCCGGTTGCCAGGCGGTCAGCCTTGGACAAGCTGAGGTCAACGGCAAAGAGGTCTTCCAGCTTGTAGAGGTCAGTGTCCAGGTAGCCGGTCTTGTGGTCCATCTGCCGGCCAACATCATTGCCGAACCAGACAGCTTCCCCGTCCTTTAATTGGGCAACAGCGGCTTGCTCCAGGTATTCCATCGGCACGTTCAAGAAGAGGATCGGGCTGCCGCCTTCAACGTTGTCTTCAGCGCCCAGGTGGTAGAGCTTGCCGTATTCGTGGTCTGGGGCGTTGGTCAAGACCACGTAGTCGTCCAGGTCGACGTCAAAGTACTTGTTGAAGAAGGAGACTGGGGTCAAGTTCTTTTCCAGGTGGTAGTTCTTGTCGTCGTCTCTGTATTCCAGGTCAAAAGTCTTTGGCGGTTCACCAACGGCGATGGCAACCATCCGGTAGATTTCGTTTAAGAAGGTCTTGCGGGCCTTTTCCAGCCCTTCCTGGTCACCTGCTTGAGCCAGGCGGCGCAAGGCCAGGGCGTCTTTTCTTTCCTTGTCAGCCAGGGCGCTGGCCAAACCGTTAGTAGCGGAAGTGTTGAAGCTTTCAGGCATAACGTAGCTTGGCACGACACCATACTTCTTGACCAAAGAGACGGCCATGTGCCATTGGCCGCCGTCGTGGCCGGCGAAGTCGAAGTAGCTGCGGACTTCCCGGTCGTCTAATGGTTTATCAGCGGTTTCGATCACTTTTTCATAGAAAAGGTTGGCTCTTTCCAGCTTGTCCCAGAAGAAGTTGTAGCTTTGGGACAGGGTAAAGTTCTTGGCCTTATGCTTGGCGCCGAAGTCGTGGCGCAAGACGTTCAAGGTTGAGAAAAGCCAGCAGCGGCCGGACTGCTTTTGGTTGGTGACGTTGTCCGTTGGCAATTCAGTTGAAAAGACCCGGGTCAGGCGGCCAGCCACGCGTTCATTGTAGGAAGCTTCCAGAACACCGCTTCTGGCGGCAGCGCGGGCGATGACTTGGTTCTTCGGGTCAGCATTGAAATTGGCGCTGAATTCCGCCAATTCCTGCAGAGTTAATTCATGACTCATATTTTTTCTCCTTTTGTTTTAATATTAATAAGTCAATGTTAACATACCTGCTTAAATTAAGGAATCCCAAGGATCAAGTTCGATCGGCTGATTCTTGAGCAGGTCCAGGATTTCAGCCGGCACGTGCTTCTTTTGCACGGCGACCTCGTAGGTGTATTCTCTGAACCAGTCAGCGCTCATGGTGAAGTAGCCCTTTTCCCCGGACTTGTCGCCCCATGAGTTTTCCACCTTCCATTGCCGGACTTGCCCGCCGTCCACGTCAACGCCGACCAGGGCCATGTCGTGGGAAGATTCCCCGATCCCGGTCGCCAGGCGGTCAGCCTTGGATAAGTGGCTGTCGATGTCCAAAAGCTGGTCCAGCTGGTAGAGATCCAGGTCCATGAAGCCGGTCTTGCGGTCCATCTGCCGGCCAACATCATTGCCGAACCAAACAGCTTCTCCGTCCTTCAGCTGGGCAATCGCCGCGTCTTCCAGATATTCCATCGGCACATTGATGAAGAGGTTAGGGTAGCCGCCCTTAATGTTGTCTTCAAAGCCCAGGTGCAAGACCCGGTTCATTTCATGGTCTGGGGCATTCGCCAAAACCACATAGTCGTCCAGGTCGGTCGCGCAGTACTTTTTGTAGAACTGGACCGGAGTCAAGCCCTTATCCAAGTGGTAGTTCTTGTCGTCGTCTCTGAATTCCAGGTCAAAAGTCTTTGGCGGTTCACCCAAGGCCGTAGCCATGATCCGGTAGATCTGGCTTAAAAAGTCGGTCCGGGCCGCCTCCAACTTTTCCTGGTCGCCTGCTTGCGCCAGCCGGCGCAGGGTCAAGGCGTCTTTTCTTTCCTTGTCGGCCAAAACCATGTCCAAAGCCTGGCTGTGGTTGCTGTTGAAGCTTTCCGGCATGGAATAAGCCGGCACCACCCCGTATTTGGCGATGAGGGAAGCCGCCATGTGCCACTGGCCGCCATCGGTCTGGCACCAGTCAAAGTAGCCGCGGACCGTCCGGTCAGTCAAAGGCCGGTCAGCCGTCGCAATGATCCGGTCGTAGAAGTAGTTGGCCCGTTCAATCTTGTCCCAGAAAAAGTTGTAGCTCTGGGAGAAGGTGAAGTTCTTAGCCTTGTTGGCCTTGCCAAAATTGTGCCGGACCACGTTCAAGGTTGAAAAGAGCCAGCAGCGGCCGGATTGCTGCTGGTTGGTGACATTGTCAGTGTCCAGCTCGATAGAAAAAGTCCGGTTCAGCCGCTGGCTAACGGCCGGGTTGTAGGCGGCTTCCAAGAGGCCGCTTCTTCTGGCGGCCCGGGAAATTACTTGATTTTTAGGATCAGCGTTGAAGTCCCGGCTGAAGGATTCCAGCAGCTGGGGGCTTAATTCGTGTGACATGAAAAATCTCCTTTAGCAATAGATGATTATAGAATAATCTTACGCTAAAGAGGACAAAAAAAGAAGCCCTCGCGGGCTTCTCTAAGCACTCTGGGCTTATTCGATAGTAATCGTGTCTTCGTTTTCTTCTGGAGCTGCCTTTGGCAGGGTAACCGTCAAAACGCCCCCGTCAAGCTTGGCGCTAATGCCTTTCTTGTCAACGTTCGGCAGGCTGAAGCTTCTGGAAACTGACCCTTCGCTGCGTTCCTGGCGCAAGATGTTCTTCTTCTTGTCGCTGTCATCCTTGAAAGTGCTACGGTGGGCGGAAATCGTCAAAATCCCGTCAGTGTAGGAGAGGTGGATGTCATCCTTGCTCATCCCCGGCACGTCGATCTTGACGGTGTATTCGTGCTCATCTTCAGCAACGTCTGACTGCAAAATGTTTCTGAAAGCGTGGCTGTCCAATAAGTCCTTGGAGTTGTCAAGCCAGCCGCCTATCTGATCGAACAAGTCGTTGTAACGGTTCATTAAATCATTAGTCATAATCTAAAACTTCCCTTCAACAAATTATTAAAATTGCCTTTTATAAACAGAGGCGGGGAGGGAAGCGGTGGAGCTACTTTCTTTCCCGACAACTATATTATAGTCCCTTTTGGGAAAAATGGCGTAATTAGCATTCAGCTTTTTTGACTGCTAAATAAAATTTTTGGCAAAAAGACCTGGGCGGGCTATAATGATTTAAAAATGGAAGTGAAAGGCGACTGGCAAGCATGGTATATTATCAGAAAATGACCCCCGAGGGCTACAAGCAGATTGAAGACGAGATCGCGGCCTTGAAGGCTGACCGGCCCCGCCGGGTGCAGAACCTGAAGGAGGCCCGGGCCCTGGGCGACTTGTCCGAAAACACTGAATATTCAACCGCTAAAAGAGAACTCCGCCACCTGGACAGCCGGGTCCGCTATTTGAACAAGCAGCTGAAATACGCGGAAGTCATCGAAACGGTCAACGACGGCAAGGTCAACCTGGGCAAGCAGGTGGAAATCCGCTATGAAGACGACCAGGAGGTTGAAGAATACCGGATCGTCGGCCGGATGGAAGAGGCCGTAGGGGATGGAAAACTGCCCTTTGACTCGCCTTTGGGCCACGCCCTGATGAAGCACAAGGCCGGAGACCGGGTGACGGTTAAAGCCCCAATGGGGGACTATGAAGTGACCATTTTGTCGGTCAAGTAGCAAACAGCAGAAGAAAATATAAAGACAAGAAAAACCGTTTCGCCTGGCGAAACGGTTTTTGTGTTGATAGCTTTTTTACCGTCTTACAGAGTCCATGGGTCTTGCAAAACGATGGTTTGTTCCCGGTCTGGGCCGACAGAAACAGTCACGACAGGGATGCCAGTGATTTCACTGATCCGCTTGACGAAGGCCTGGGCCTTTTCTGGCAGGTCTTCCCAGTTCTTGGCGCCGGTGATGTCTTCTTCCCAGGCTGGCAGTTCTTCGTAAATTGGCTGGCAGGCTTCAACTTCCTTCAAGCTGGCTGGGTAGTAGTCAATTTGCTTGCCGTTTAAGTCGTAGGCCACGCAGATCTTGATCTTGTCAAAGCCGCTGAAGACGTCCAGCAGGTTCAAGCTCAAGGCGTTGATGCCGGCTACGCGTTTGGCGTGACGGAGGGCAACTGAGTCAAACCAGCCAACCCGGCGCGGACGGCCAGTAACAGTACCGTATTCGTGGGCGATGTCCCGGATCTTGTCGCCGGTTTCATCGTGCAGTTCAGTTGGGAACGGGCCGGCACCAACTCTGGTAGTGTAGGCCTTGCAGATGCCCAGGACAGTCTTGATCCGGTTAGCCCCGATCCCGCTGCCGGAAGCGATCCCGCCGGAAACTGAGTTAGAAGAACTTACGAATGGGTAGGTACCCTGGTCGATGTCCAGCATGATCCCTTGGGCACCTTCAAAGAGGACCTTTTCGTTCCTGTCCAGGGCGTCGTTGACGTAGAGGGAAGTGTCGCAAACGTATTTGGCGATCCGCTTGCCATATTCAACGTACTCGTTGTAGATTTCGTCAAAGTCCATGGCTGGCTTGCCGTAAACCTTGGTGAAGAGGGCGTTCTTTCTTTCCAGGTTGAAGCGGAGCTTTTCCGCAAAAGTTTCCGGATCGATCAGGTCGCAGACCCGGATGCCGATTCTGGAAGCCTTGTCCATGTAAGTTGGCCCGATCCCGTTCTTGGTGGTGCCGACCTTCAGGTTGCCCTTGGCTTCTTCTTCATAAGTGTCTTGCATTATGTGGTAAGGCATGATGATGTGAGCGCGGTTGGAGATCTTCAAATTGCTTGTGTCGATCCCGCTCTTTTCCAAGTTGTTCAGTTCGCCCAGGAGGACTTTAGGGTTGATAACCACCCCGTTGCTGATCACGGCGCCCAACTTAGCCGCGAAGATACCAGATGGAATCAAGCGCATCTTGAATTCCTTGCCGTCAAAGTCGATCGTGTGGCCAGCGTTGTTACCGCCGTTAGCGCGAACGGACAGGTCTGCCGTCGTCCCTAAAAAGTCTGTAATCTTACCCTTGCCTTCGTCGCCCCATTGGCTGCCGACAACTGCGATTGATGTCATTTTTTCACCTCAAAAAATATTTCGTAGAACTTACGTTAGAAAGGTTAGCATTTACCGGGCAATTAGTCAACATGAAATCCGAATAATATTTTCAGAACGTTCGTGAATAGTTCGAATAAATCTTGACTTTTATGGGAAATGTCAGTAAAGTATCAAAGGTATTTTAAAAAAGGAGCTGGCAAAAAATGAACAATTATTTCAGCATGGAAGCTTTTGACTATGATGATATCCAACTGGTGCCCAACAAGGCCATCGTGAAGAGCCGGAAGGAATGTGTCACGAGCGTCAAGTTTGGAAACCGAACTTTCAAGATCCCAGTCGTTCCCGCCAATATGGAAAGCGTCATTGACGAAAAGCTGGCGGTCTGGCTGGCCCAAAATGGCTATTACTATGTTATGCACCGCTTCCAGCCCGAAAAGCGGGCTGACTTCATCAAGATGATGCATGAGAAGGGACTTTTTGCATCGATTTCCGTCGGCATCAAAGACGATGAATATGACTTCATCGACGAACTGGTGGAAAAGGACTTGATCCCGGAATACACCACGATCGACGTGGCCCACGGGCACTCAGTCTACGTGATCGACATGATCAAGTATATTAAGGAAAAAATGCCGGACACCTTCTTGACGGCCGGCAACGTGGCAACGCCGGAAGCCGTCCGGGAACTGGAAAATGCCGGCGCGGACGCTACCAAGGTGGGGGTTGGCCCGGGCAAGGCCTGCATCACCAAGCTCAAGACCGGTTTCGGGACTGGCGGCTGGCAGCTGGCTGCCCTCAGAATGTGCAGCAAGGTGGCCAGAAAGCCTTTGATCGCTGACGGGGGGATTCGCCACAACGGTGACATCGCCAAGTCTGTCCGCTTCGGGGCCAGCATGGTCATGATCGGGTCAATGCTGGCCGGGCATGAAGAGTCCCCGGGCAACGTGATTAAGATCGACGGCAAGACCTACAAGCAATACTGGGGTTCAGCCAGTGAAGTGCAAAAGGGCGCCTACCGCAACGTTGAAGGCAAGCAGATGCTGGTCCCTTACCGGGGCAGCATCGCTAACACTTTGGAAGAAATGAAGGAAGACCTGCAGTCTTCCATCTCTTACGCCGGTGGCCGGGACCTGGAATCAATCAAGCGGGTCGACTACGTGATCGTTAAGAACACGATCATGAACGGCGACTATTAAACTGAATTTTGTAAAAAGAGGCTGAGGCCTCTTTTTATTTTTGCTTTTATTTTCTGTCCGCTTGCTTTTTAGAACAAAAGTTCGATATAATTTATTAGAACAAACGTTCAAGAAAGAAGTGGATTTTGATGTACGATTACCGCTATGAGCCCCACCGGGTTATTTTCATGATCGACAACAAATCTTTCTATACCTCCTGCGAGGCCCTGCGCCTGGGCCTGAACCCAATGGAAGTCGCTTTAGCCGTCGTGTCTCAGCAGCCGGGGACTGACTGGGGGTCGGGCTTGATTATGGCTGCCTCGCCTTTGGCCAAGAAAAAGTACGGCCTGAGCAATGTCATGCGGGCCAGAGACTTGCCGCCTAAAGACCAGGCCCCGGACCTGATGCTGGTTGAGCCGCATATGAATCTTTACATCAAGCGCAGCATGGAGGTTTTGCAGATTTTCCGCAAGTACGCGGCGGATGAGGATATCCATGTCTATTCGATTGATGAAAGCATGATCGATATGACTGAGTCCTGGCACCTGTTTGGGGATGATCCTTATCTGGTGGCCCGGAAGATTCAAAAAGATATTCACGACAGCCTGGGCCTGTACACGACTTGCGGGATTGGGGAGAACCCCCTTTTGGCCAAGCTGGCCATGGACATTTCCGCCAAGCACCGGACTTCGATGATTGCTTGCTGGCACTATATTGACGTGCCCGATACTATCTGGAAGATTCCCAAGCTGGAAGACGTCTGGGGGATCAATGTCAAGACGGCCGACCACCTGCGCCGGCTGGGGATCAACAATATGTATGACCTGGCCCACAGCGATCCGGCTATTTTGAAGAAGGAGTTCGGAGTGATCGGCGACCAGCTTTTTGCCATGAGCTGGGGAGTGGACCGGAGCATCATCAAGCAGAAGTACCGGCCCAAAAGCAAAAGCTACGGAAACTCCCAAATCTTAAGCCGGGACTATGAAGACCAGCGGGAAATTGAGATCGTTATTCAGGAAATCGGCGACCAGGTCGCGTCCAGAATCCGGGCCCAGCATTTGCTGGCTGGCCGGGTCAGTCTTTATATCGGTTACGCTGACTACGAGGCAGATCCAGCTGGCTTCAGCATTCAAGAGAAGATCACGCCGACTGATATTTCCAGCGATTTGGTGGCCAAGCTCAGGGCCCTTTTCAGAAGAAAGTGGCGGGGGCAGGCGGTCAGACGGCTGGGAGTGACCTACAGCAATTTAGCGCCGGCCGGCTGCCAGCAGCTGACCTTCTTCCTGCCTCCAGCCGAGCAGATCAAGCAGCAGAAGCGGGATCAGGTGGTCGACAAATTACGGAAGAAGTATGGTTTTGCCAGTGTCGTCAGAGCCTCCAGCCTTTTGTCAGGGGCCACGGCAATTGCCAGAAGCCGCTTGGTCGGCGGCCACAATGGGGGCAACGCCTATGAGTAAGGAGTTTGACCAGCGGGTGACGGATTTTTTCGCCCATTATCAAGACCGGGGGATGAAGAAGTGGGCGGGCTTTTTCCTAAGCGACCACACGGCCATGATCAATAAAGAGACAAGGCAGAAAAGCGTGCCCGACCGGGCGGAAATGAGCCGGGAAGAGTGCGGGAAAGTGCTGGGAGAAGCTTTTGGCAACCAGCGGCCGGTGGCCGTCCAGCTGAAGGAAGTGGATGAAAACGGAGACCGGCCGGAGGAAATAGTTGACTTTGTCCAGGGCTACGCGGAAGACAAGGTGGTGATTGGCGAACACGTCATTGCGCTAGACGACTTGCGCTGCGTCCTGCTTTTAAGTGATTAAGGGCAAAAAAGAAGCCCCGCTTCATGGTAAAGGAGGCTTCTGAGATTTATCTGTGTTTAATTGCAAAAGTTATTTTTCGTCCAGTCCTTTTTTGCCCTTGAAGATCAAGTTCAAAAGGACGGAAGAGATAGAGGCGATGACGATCCCGTTTTCTAGGAAAAGCTGCAGTTCACTTGGCAGAGCCTGAAAGATGGTTGGGTAGACGGAAACGCCTAAGCCCAGGCCCAGGGAGATGGCCACGATCAAGAGGTTATGGTTGTCGCTGAAGTCGACCTTGAGCAGCATCTTGATCCCTTGTACGGCGATGGAGGAGAACATGACCACCATGGCCCCGCCTAAAACGGCCGTTGGTATGATGGTGACCAGGGCACCGACTTTTGGCAGAAGGCCCATGGCCATCAAGAGGCCGGCTGTCCAGTAGATCGGCCTCTTGGACCGGATGCCGGACAATTGCAGGAGGCCGACGTTCTGGGAGAATGTGGTGTAAGGGAAGGTGTTGAAGAGACCACCGAAAATCTGGGCCAGCCCTTCAGCCCGGTAGCCCCGCTTGAGGTCATCTTCCGTGATGTCCTTGCCCAAGAGGTCGCCTAAGGCGAAGAAGACGCCGGTTGATTCAACCATGGAGACCAGGGCGATGATCATCATAGTCAAGCTGGATGACCATTCAAACTTTGGCAAGCCGAAGTAGAAGAATTGCGGGAAGTGCAGCCAGGCAGCTTCAGAAACTGGGGTCAAAGAAACCATGCCCAGGCAGGCGGCCAGGAGAGTGCCGACGATGAGGCCGATCAAGATGGAGATTGAGGCGATAAAGCCCTTGGCGAAGGCTTGCAGAGCCACGATCACCAAGATAGTGACGCAGCCGACCAGGAGGTTCTTCGGGTCACCGAAGTCCTTGGCAGTGGATGACCCGCCGCCCAGGTTCTGGATGCCGACCGGGATCAAGGTCAAGCCGATAGTGGTGATCAAGGTCCCGGTGACAACTGGCGGGAAGAGCCTTTTGATTTTGGAAAAGACTCCGGCGATGAGGAAGACGAAGCCCCCGGCCACGATGATTGATCCGTACATGGTGCCGATGGAGTACTTCTGCCCGATCATTTCCAAAGGAGCAACAGCCTGGATGGCGCAGCCTAAAACGACTGGCAAGCCGATCCCGAAGTAGCGGTTGCGCAATAGCTGCAAGAGGGTGGCCAGGCCGCACATGAAGATGTCGATGGAGACCAGGTAGGTCAATTGCTCTGAGTTAAAGTGCAGGGCATTGCCGATCAAGATCGGGACCGCCACGGCCCCGGAGTACATGGCCAAAAGGTGCTGCAGGCCCAGGACAAAAGAGCGGCCTTGTGAAGGTTCTTGTGTTTGATCCATTTTTAGTAAATAACTCCCACTGTCAAAGATTAATTGAAGATAACTTGCCCGTCGGCGAATTCCTTGATGCTGGCCAAAGCTTCCAGGTGGTAGCCATGGTTAACCAGCCAGTCGTGGCCGCCCTGGAAGGCCTTCTCCACGACAACGCCCACGCCGACTACTTCAGCGCCGGCTTGTTCAGCCAGGGAGATCAGGCCCTTGGCTGCTTCGCCGTTGGCCAGGAAGTCATCGATGACTAAGATGCGGTCATTGGCATCAAGGAACTTGGCTTCAACAGAAATGGTGTTGGTCACTTGCTTGGTGTAGGAGAAGACTTCCGCGGTGTAGACGGCGTCAGTGACGGTTGAAGGCTTCTTCTTTCTGGCAAAGACCATCGGCACGCCCAGGCAGTAGGCGGCCATGATGCCGGGAGCGATCCCGCTGGCTTCAGCGGTAAGGACCCGGGTGACGCCTGCATCCTTGAAGAGGCGGGCGAATTCCTGGCCCAGGGTCATCATCAATTGGGGATCGATCTGGTGGTTCAAGAATGAGTTGACCTTCAAGACGTTGCCTGGTAAAACGACGCCATCCTTCTTAATGCGTTCTTCTAAAAGTTCCATGTGACTCCTTCCGAGAAAAGAAAAGGGCTCCTTTTACCAAACTAGGCAAAAGAAGCCGCGCAGGCAATACCGGCCCTTCTTTACCTATAGTCCGGAGTTTACGGCTCCGGGTAGAGACTGCTACCCGTATCGCAGCGATATATAAGCAGAAACATTTGTTAAGTTATTGCTAAATCTTACAGCAAAAACCGAATTAATTCAATCAGATTCGCTGAAAAATTTCTAATCTGGCGCAAAAAGTTCTAAAAGATTAAAAAAACCAGTGAATAATTCGCTTTTTGTTGACCTGGCGGCGAAAAACGTGTAAAGTTGATTAATTAAAAAGTATCAACGATTGTTTGAAAGGATAAAATCATGTCTTTGTGGGAAACCAAATTTGCTAAAGAAGGTATTACTTTTGACGACGTGCTCTTGATTCCAGCTGAAAGTCACGTTCTGCCGAACGAAGTCGACTTGTCAACCCAGCTGGCACCAAACTTGAAGCTGAACATTCCTTTGATCTCCGCTGGGATGGACACGGTGACCGAAGGCAGAATGGCAGCAGCCATGGCCAAGATGGGCGGCCTTGGGGTAGTCCACAAGAACCTTTCAATTCAAGCGCAAGCTGACGAAGTCCGTCTGGCTAAGAACACTCCGGTAACTGCCGAAGACACCTACGCTGCCGTTGACAAGGATGGCAAGCTCTTGGTAGCTGCTGCTGTCGGCGTGACCAGCGACACTTTTGAAAGAGCTAAAGCCCTGTTTGAAGCCGGTGCTGACGCGATCGTTATCGACACGGCTCACGGTCACTCAGCCGGCGTTTTGCGCAAGATCAAGGAAATCCGCGACCACTTCCCGCACAACACTTTGATTGGCGGCAACGTGGCTACTGCTGAAGGTACCCGGGCCTTGTTTGAAGCCGGCGTTGACGTAGTCAAGGTTGGTATCGGGCCTGGCTCAATCTGCACCACCAGAGTGGTTGCCGGTGTCGGCGTGCCGCAATTGACTGCTATTTACGACGCGGCTGACGTAGCTCGGGAATTTGGCAAGCCGATCATCGCTGACGGCGGGATCAAGTACTCAGGTGACGTGGTTAAGGCTTTGGCTGCTGGCGGCAACGCTGTTATGCTGGGCTCCATGCTGTCAGGTACTGAAGAAGCTCCAGGGGACGTGCAGCAAGGTTCTGACGGCCGTCTGGTTAAGTCCTACCGGGGGATGGGGTCAGTTGGCGCCATGTCCCAGCAGCACGGCTCAAGCGACCGATACTTCCAAGGCGGCGTGAACGAAGCCAACAAGCTGGTGCCAGAAGGCATCGAAGCTGTTGTTTCCTACAAGGGTACGGTAAGCAACGTTGTTTACCAGATCCTTGGGGGCCTGCGGTCCGGTATGGGCTACTGCGGGGCTGAAAACATCGACAAGCTGATTGAAACCGCCCAATTCGTCCGCATTTCAAACGCCGGCCTGCGTGAATCCCACCCGCACGACGTGATGATGAGCAAGGCCGCACCTAACTACGGAGGCATCGACTTCTAATGGCAAAAATCGACTTAAGCAATTTTGACAAGATTATCGTCCTGGACTTCGGCAGCCAGTACAACCAATTGATTACCCGCCGGATCCGTGACTTTGGCATCTACTCAGAACTTTTGCCGCACACGATTACGGCAGAAGAAGTGAAGAAGATCGCTCCTAAGGGGATCATCTTCTCCGGCGGCCCGAACTCAGTTTACGATGAAAACGCCCTGGACGTTGACCCGGAAATTTTTGAACTGGGGATTCCAATCTTGGGTATCTGCTACGGGATGCAACTGATGACCCAGAAGCTGGGCGGGACGGTTGAAAAGGCCGGGGAAGCTGAATACGGCTCAGCCCACATTGAAGTCAAGGAAGCTGACAGCCCGCTTTACAAGGGCCTGCCAGAAAAGCAGGTTGTCTGGATGAGCCACGGGGACCTGGTAACCAAGGTGCCAGAAGGCTTTGAAGTTCTGGCTTCAAGCAAGAACTGCCCGATCGCTTCCATGGCTGACCCAGACCGGAAGTTCTACGCAGTCCAGTTCCACGCTGAAGTCCGCAACTCAGAATATGGCCTGGACATCTTGCGCCGTTTTGCCTTTGACGTCTGCGGAGCCAAGGACAACTGGACCATGGATGACTTTATTAAGCTGTCTGTTGACTCAATCAGAGAAGAAGTCGGCAACGCCAATGTGATCCTGGGGATCTCCGGCGGGGTTGACTCCAGCGTTACGGCTACCCTTTTGCACAAGGCAATCGGTAGCCAGCTGACGGCGATTTTTGTCGACCACGGCCTGCTTAGAAAGAACGAAAGCGATGAAGTTATGGCCGCACTTAAGGAAGGGCTGGGCGTGAACATCGTCAGAGTTGATGCTAAGGACCGCTTCATGTCCAAGCTGGCTGGGGTAACCGACCCAGAAAAGAAGCGGAAGATCATCGGCAACGAATTCGTGCAGGTCTTCAACGATGAAGCCAAGAAGATCAAGGACGCCAAGTTCCTGGCCCAAGGGACCTTGTACACTGACGTAATTGAATCAGGGACCGACACGGCCCACACGATCAAGAGCCACCACAATGTCGGGGGCTTGCCGGAAGACATGCAGTTCAAGCTGATTGAACCGCTGCGGCAATTGTTCAAGGACGAAGTTCGGGTCTTGGGTGAAAAGCTGGGTCTGCCACACGACTTGGTATGGCGGCAGCCGTTCCCAGGTCCTGGCCTGGCTATCCGGGTAATCGGGGAGATCACTGAAGAGAAGCTGCGGATCGTCCGGGACGCGGACGCGATCTTGCGGGAAGAAGTCAAGGACGCTGGCTTGCAGGAAAGCATTTGGCAATACTTTGTTGCTTTGCCAGGGATGCGGAGCGTCGGGGTTATGGGAGACGGCCGGACTTACGACTATGCTGTCTGCATCCGGGCCGTTACGTCAATTGACGGGATGACGGCTGACTTTGCCCAGATTCCATGGGATGTTCTGCAGAAGATCTCCGTGCGGATCGTCAACGAAGTCAAGCAGGTTAACCGCGTACTGTACGACGTGACGAGCAAGCCGCCGGCAACGATTGAATATGAATAAAATAAGCGGAATTTTTCTCCGCTGGGGAAACTACCTGGTTATTGCCAGGTGGTTTTTTTGTGTAAAAATGAAAAAACTCACTTAACTTTTTTGATTTTTTAATATATACTTAACACATGGAAACGTGGGGGAATTCTTTAAAAAGGTTGTGAGTGTTTTGTATTATTCAGATTTTATCAAGGGCAACCGAGTTAGGTTTATCGCGATCATTCTTTTAGTTATTGGCGGCAGCGCGCTTCTGGCCGGCAACAACGCCTTGCTGACACTGCTGGGGGACAGCTTGCGCAAAGGAAACCTGCTGCTTTTCGTGACAATTATCGGGATTAATTTTGTGGTTAATTCCATCGGCAGCAGCTTGTCTTATAGAGCCAATTACTTGTATGACAAACAGACTCAAGAGTATTTCCACAAGCTTCGGTCTGCTGAAGTGGAAAAAATCTACAACAGTGGTAACAAGGCACCAAAAGTTTCCAGCGTTCAGAACAGTTTGACCCAAGATTTAAACATGCTGGGTGAAAATTTCCTGGCTCCATGGCTGAAAATTGCCGCTTGTGGATTGGATGTAGTCCTTTCCTCAATCATCGTCTTTACCTACAGCTGGCTTTTATTGCTGGTAATTCTGCTTCTTGCAGTGTTGATGTTTTTCATGCCTCGATTTTTATCTCCAGCTTTGCAAAAGGCTACGGATGATATTTCTAATGAAAACAAGCACTATCTCGATATGCTGGAAAAATGGTTTAGCGGTTTGAGCGTTTTGCAGAGATACCACGTCAAGCAGAAGCTTTTGGCGGTGACGACTGCTCAAGGAAAGCGACTTGAAGATGCCAATGTCAGACGGTCCGGCCGGATGCAAGTTGCCAGCGGCGTCAACAATGCCGCAAACGTGTTGTCCCAGGCCTTGATTTTGCTCGTTTCAGGTGTCTTGATTATTACTGGCCGGATGAATTTCGGTGTTTTCTTTAGCATTGGCAACTTTGCCAGCACGATTTTTACTGAACTGGGGGTTGTGGTCAACCAATATACTATTTTGCAGTCAAGCAAGACTTTAAACGCCAAGCTCAGAAAGCAGCTTGCAGTTCAGACCGACCACTTAGAAAAGACTGAAAGTTTGGACCATTTTCAGTCATTGTCAGTTCAAGCCTTGTCTGTAGCTTTTAGTAATGAGGAAAAAATCACTTATCCGGATTTTCAAATCAAGCGGGGAGAAAAAATCTTATTGTCAGGTGACAGCGGGACTGGAAAATCTACGCTTTTTAAGCTGATCCTGCAGGAGTTGCCATTGGCGACTGGAAAGATTTGTTTTAAAAACGAAGCCGGGCAAGAAATTGAGCGGCCAGACCTGTCTCAAATTGGTTATGTTCCGCAAGATCCGGTTCTCTTTCCAGGTACAATCAAGGAAAACATTACAATGTTTAACTCCAAGCTGAATGACCGGGTAATGCATTTTGTTAAGCAGGTGAATTTGGAAAAAGATCTGGCTAAATTCCCGGCAGGAGTAGATACGGAACTCGATCAAGGCAAGCATGTCCTGTCTGGCGGCCAGCGGCAAAAAGTGGTTTTGGCAAGAGCACAGATCCATGACAGTCAGCTGATTTTCATTGATGAAGGCACTTCAGCCATCGATGCACACAATGGCTTGGAAATTCTGCAGAATCTGTTGCAAACCGATGCAACGATTGTTTTTATCGCGCACAACTTGACTGAAGAGATGCGGCAGTTATTTGACCGGGAGATTCATTTGAGCAATACTGCAGGTTAAACGAAAAAAGCGGGCAAGTTTGGCTTGTCCGTTTTTTTTATTCATTGAAATATTTGCTAAAAGCTTTGCGATATTGGCTGGGGGTCATTTTTTCCAGGCTTTAAAATTACGTTCTAAAACTTTGGCTGAAGAAAAGCCGCAGTAATTGGCAATGTAGGCGACGGAATAGTTTGTACTCAGCAAGAGGTATCTGGCATGCATGAGCCGGACTTGTTTTAAGTATTTGCCTAAAGGAAGTTTAGTCACTTGGCTCAATTCTTTATTTAAAGTCACTTGTGAAATTCTAAAATGTTCAGCAATGCTTTGTGCCGTGATATTGGTGGAAGAGTTGTTGGCGATGTAGGTGATAACCGTGTCAGCCAAAGATTGGTTTGGCGGCGTTGTGACGGCAGTTTTTTCAGTATATTCGCTGTCGATCAGGGCAATCATTTGAAAAAATTCGCTCAAAATTAAAAAGCGGATACTGTCACTGATCGGCTGGTCGACGAGTTCAGCGATAGTAATCAGATTTTTTCTTAACTGCCGGTAGCTGGCTGTATCGCGGCTGATATGGTCCATCTTGATCCGCCAATTTTTACTGGAAGTATATTCTTTTTCTAAAAAATTATTGTCAATAATCAGCCCCATCACATAATAAGACCGGTCTTTGTGCCCCGTCGCGGCATGAATTTGTGTGCGGTCAATAGCCCAGATATCGCCGGAATTGTAATGGTGGGTCTGGCCAGCAATGACAACCTTGAAGTCTTCCCCAGATACCAAATAATCAATTTCGATTCCGGTATGCCAGTGGGTGGGGGCTTTAGGAACGTAATTTGATCTTTTGAAAAATTTGAAGGGGAGGCGGGCGAGATTGTTGACCTCTTCGTAAGCAATGGGCATGTTCTTTTCTCCTTTATGAATTGTCCCTGAGTGCTTTAAGAAATGGAGAGTAATCGCTTTCCCATATAATACCATACTGTTTGTAAGAGCAAATAGCTTGCTGCTACAACTGATTTAGACTAATAAACCTGAACTTACAATTTAGGAGGAAAAATAATGGCTCATTTTAGAAAAGACTTTTTGTGGGGCGGCGCCATAGCTGCTAACTAAGTTGAAGGTGGATACAACGAAGGCGGCAAGGGCTTGTCAGTGACTGACATTACCACGGCCGGCTCTTTGGAAAGTCCGCGTTACCTGACTTACACTTTGGATGGCAAGGATGGCAAAGTAGCTGGGATGTTCGCCAGCTCCTTGCCAAAGGGCGCTAAGGGGAAGATTTTTGACAATGAATACTACCCGAACCATGTAGCGATCGATTTTTACCATTACTACAAGGAAGACATCAAGATGTTCGCGGACATGGGCTTTAAGGTATTCAGAACTTCCATTGCCTGGACGCGGATTTTCCCAACCGGTGAAGAAGACAAGCCAAACCAGGAAGGGCTGGACTTTTACCGCAGAGTCTTTGAAGAACTGAAGAAGAACGGGATTGAACCATTAGTTACGATTTCCCACTATGAAGACCCATTGGCTTTAGGCGAAAAGTACAACTACTGGCAAGACCGCAAGATGATTGACCTCTACGTTAAGTACGCGACGACCTTGTTCAAGGAATACAAGGACCTGGTTAAATACTGGCTGACCTTCAACGAAATCAACTCATTCTTGATGTTCTTGAAGCTGGTGGGTGATGGCAAGGTATCTGATGCAGATTACCAAAAGGCTTACCAAAAGCTGCACCACCAATTCGTTGCTTCTGCTAAGGCAGTTGTTGCAGGCCACAAGATCAACCCAGACTTCATGATCGGGAACATGATTGCCGGTTCTGTTTACTACCCAGGCACCCCTGATCCAAAGGATGCTTTGGCTGCCCGCTATGAAGAAGAATTGAGCCAGCTTTACTGTGCTGACGCGCAAGCTAAGGGTGAGTATCCAAGTTTTGCCAAGCGCTTATGGGATGAACACAATGTTCATTTGAAGATTGAAGATGGCGACCTTGAAGTCATGAAGGCGTAAGGCTGCCGGAAAAATGCCTTTTTGCCTTCTTAGGGGACGAAGTCGATAAGTATGCCGAGCAGGTTAAGGCAACTGTGGCAGACCACTTTATTACGATTGACCGCCTGCGTCCGATCTATATTATTGAGAACCAAGGTGAGCAGCTGTGCTTATGCCGGGCACCATTAGGTGGTCCCGCCGCCGCCCAGTTCATGGATGCCTTGATCGCCCTTGGCTGCCGGAAGTTTCTGGCTGTTGGCTCCTGCGGGACCTTGGTGGACATCAAGGAAAACGACTTCTTGATCCCGGCCCGGGCTTTAAGAGATGAAGGCACTTCCTACAAGTACCTGCCGGCCAGCCGCTATGTGGACCTTGACCCAGCAGCTGTTGAAAAAATTGGCCAAGGCTTAAAAGAGCAGGGACTGCCGTTTGAGCCCTGCACGACCTGGACGACTGACGGCTTTTTCCGGGAAACCCAGGACATGGTTGAATACCGGCGCGGGGAAGGCTGCCAGGTGGTAGAGATGGAGTGCGCCTCAATGGCTGCTGTTGCCGCTAAACGGGGCGCTGAATTCGGCCAGCTCCTCTACACGGCTGATTCCCTGGCTAACGTGGAGGCGCATGATGACCGCGACTGGGGTCAGGCCTCCCAGGCCAAAGCCCTGCACATCTGCCTGCGGATTATCCACAACTTTTAAACAGGACAGAAAAATAGTACGCAAAAAAGAGGAATCTTCCACAAGATTCCTCTTTTTGCTGTGCATAAGTGTATGTTTCTTACTTTTTCTCGAAGTACTGCTCCTTATTGACCTTGAAGTACTTCTGGTAATCCTTGTAGTAGTTGTGGTACATGTGCTTCATCAAGAGCCAGCGCTTGACGTTCATGTCCGGCTTATAGAAGACCGTGGTGCCCACCTTGCCGGCCCGCAGAAGTGCCAAGGCTTTCTTTTTGGCCAGGGAGTCGACCGCGTATTGTTCAAAAATCTTGTCCGGTACACCCAACCAGAGCTTGTGCTTGGCCGGATCCTGGTTGCCGTAAACAACCGGCTGGTCCTTAAGCGAGTCTTCCACATAGTCGTCCACATACCACTTGGCCAGGTTGTAGCCGTTCAAAGTGACGTAGAAGCTGGACCGGCCTTGGCGGAGGTTGATCTCAAAGAACTTGTACTGGCCGTCGCGGACGTCGTACTTGATGTCAAAGTTGGCCATGCCCGTGTAGTTGATCTTTTCCAAAAAGGCCTGGACAGTCTGGTAGAGCTTCTCGTCATAGTCCGGCGCGATTACCATGTAGTTGCCGATGGCAATCGGGTCCGGGTCTTCCAAGAGGGGGTGGCCCAGGCACATCATCTTGACCTGGTGATTCTTGTCCACATAAGCGTTCAAGACCCGCATGTTGGAGTCATCGCCCGGGATGAAGTCCTGCAAAATCAAGTCTTCCTTGTAGCCATTGGTGTAGATCTTGCCCACAATATCCTTGAATTCGTCCAGGTCCTTGATAACAAAAGCCTTCTTCCGCCCTTCAAACTGCACGTCCAGCCAGGAAACCGGGTCTTCCGGCTTTAAAGCGACCGGGAAGGGGAAGGGTACATCGGCGTAAGAACCATCCTTGTAAGCGGACATAGTGATAATCTTGGTCTTCGGGTAAGGCAGGCCGTATTCTTCACAGACCTCGTAGAAGCCCTCCTTAGAGATCAGTTTTTCCAAGAGGGCGTAGTCGATATAAGGAACGATGAAGGCCTCTTCCAGCTCCTGCTTGTGCTTGGCCAAAAGCTCTGAGTAACCGTCCCCGCAGGAGATCAAGATCACCGGTTCCGGGTGCTTCTTGTATTCCTTGATCTTCTCGCGCATAACCTTGATGAATTCCGGGTCTTCAGTAAAGCCCGGGTGAACCTCGATGTCAACGATCTTTGAATACCGGGTCGGGGCTAAAGTGGACGCGCCCCAGGCCTGGACCTTGATCCCGTAAGCCTCGTGGAAGGACCGGGCCATCCCGTAAACATTGATGTCGCTGCCTAAAAGAATCGGAGTAAATTGTTGCATGATTGTTGCCAGATTTCTATTGGATTGTAATTTTTTGGATGAAAAAAGTCCCTACCTATGTTAGCACGTTTAGGCAGGAACTGAACTGTTTGCTTATGAATTTTCGCTGATCCGGTAGCGGATGGCCTTGGCCTTGCCCCGCTTGAGAACCAAGCCGCTGTTTTCCATCTGCCGCAAGAGCCGGGTCGCCGTAGCTGGGCTGACCCCTAAGAGCTCTTCAATATCGCTTCTGATAAATTCTCCATGCTCTTTGCCAAAAGCCAAAACGGTTTCTTCATTGCCAGTTGCCCGGGCCTTTGGCTTGGGGGCTGGGCTAGGGGAAGGAGCAGGTGTTACCGCCTTTTTGACTGGTTTAGAAGCCGCTTTAACAGCTGCCTGGTAATGGGGCAGGACCACCTTAAAAGAGCTGGGAGCGGCTAAAATCTGGGGCGCAAGGCGGCTGCCCTTGTAGGCACTCTTGATTCTGGCTAACCCCGTTCCGTAGGATTCCACCAGCTTCAGCTGGTAAAAGAGGTCAGCCAAGCGCTTGTTCCGGCAAACTGACAGGCCCAGCTGGATGTCTTCCAGGGTAATCCCGGGCATGAGGCCGCCAAAAGAAATGAATTCCACCCGGTCTGTGTATAAGTTGATCAAGCTGCTGGCCGGGTTGCTGTAGTCCCTGTGGATAATCGCGTTCATCAAGGCTTCCCTTAAGGCCTGCTTGGGGTAGGCTGGCCGGTCTTCCCGGTAAAGGCCCTTAATCTGGCTCTCTACTGGGTTGTGCTTTTCCAAAAAAGCGTAGACCTGCTGGAATTGAGCGGCCAGGGACCCGGTAAACTCCTGCCGGTCCAGGAATTCATCCTGGTCTGTCCCCTTAAAAACAGCGCACTTGATCGTGTAAGGGCACTGGTCAGAGACCAGGAGGTCGAAATTACTGAACTGGAGGATGCCGAACTGGCTGGACGGCGGGCTAAAGGGGAGACCCTGCTGGTCAAAAAGGGCCTGCAGGGAGTTGAAGGTCAAGTCCTGGCGGGGAGAAAGCTGGTTTTCAAAGCTGCTGGAATCATTTGGCGTAAGCATGGCGCGCCTCCTTTTTACTGCTTGCAATCTAATCATATTTTAGCGAATCGCGTCAATGCCGTCAATGATTTGATTTGATTAGATTTGATTGGATTTACTTGATTTGATTCGATTCCCAGGCAACCAGTAAAGAAAAGCGCCCGAAGGCGCTCTTGTTAAAGGCTGGTCTGCTTTTTCTCCTGGTGTTTGGCATAGAAATGGTGGGCGACGTAGCAGAAGATCACGAATGGGATCGTCGCGTACAAGGCTACCCTCTGGGAAGGGTCAAACCAGATCAAAAGGCAGGAGGCCAGGCTGGCGATAAAGGCAAACCAAGGCGTGAAAGGATAGAGGGGGGCTTGAACTTGAGCTCGTCCTCCGTATTCCCTTCTTTCAGCCACTTCTGCCGGAACTTGAGCTGGCACAGGGCGACCGCCATCCAGACGAAGACCACCGCACCGCCAAGCCGGAGATGGAAACCAGGACCAGGTAGATCGTGTCAGCCGCGTAGACACTGGTCAAGAGGGAGAAGACCCCACCCAGCATGCTTATCAGCAAGGAGATGGCCGGAATCCCTCTTTTGTTGGTTTTGGCAAAAACAACTGGAATAGTCCCCTCATTGCCCAGGGACCAGAGCATCTGGTTGAGGCATAGAGGCCGGAATTGCCGGCAGAGATTATGGCCGTCAAAACGACGAAGTTCATCAAGTCGCTGGCAAAAGGAATCCCCATCATGTTAAAGACGTGGACGAAGGGGCTTTCGGTAACGCCGGCTTGCTTGTAGGGGATGAGGCAGGCCATGAAGAAGATGGAGCCGATGAAGAAGATGATCAGCCGCCATAAGGTGGTGTGGATGGCCTTAGGCAGGGTCTTTTCCGGTTCCTTGGCTTCCCCGGCCGTGATCCCGATCAGCTCCGTCCCCGAGAAGGCAAAGTTGACCGTGAGCATAGTGGTAAAAACCCCGCCAAAACCAGTCGGGAACCAGCCGTCCTTGGTCAGGTTGGTCAAACCTGGTGCCCCCTGGCTGCCTTTTAAAGGAATAACTCCGACCACCGCCAGTCCCCCTAAGATGATGAAGGCGACGATTGCCGCTACCTTGACGGCCGCGAACCAAAACTCGCTTTCCGCGAAAATCTTGACCGAGAAGAAATTGGAGAGGAAAATCAAAATCATGAAGACCAGGCTCCAGATCCAGACGGGGACAGAGGGAAACCAGTGCCGCATGATAATCCCCGCCGCGGTAAACTCGCTGCCCAGGGCAATAGTCCAGGTCAGCCAGTAGAGAATGGCGACCGTAAAGCCGGTGGCCGGATTAAGCAGGTTCTTAGCGTAAACGTGGAAGGAACCCGTGTAGGGCATGGCCACCGACAATTCGCCCAGGCAGAGCATGACGGCGTAAACCAGGATCGCCCCGAAGAAATAGGCGATAATCGTGCCGATGGGTCCGGCCTGGCTGATGGTATAGCCTGTTTTTTTATTAAAATAAGCAGTAACATGATAACACATGATGGAGGAAAAACGATGGCAGATTTACCAACCCTTCTGGCCCAAGGCCCGGTGACTTTGGACGGGTCCATGTCCACGCCGCTTGAAGCCTGGGGCGAAGACACCAATTCCGACCTCTGGACGGCTAAGGCCCTCGCGGATAACCCAGACCTGGTCTATCGGGTCCACCAGGAGTACTTCAAGGCCGGCGCCCGGGTCACGATCACCGACAGCTACCAGGCCAGCCTGCCGGCCTTCATGAAGCACGGATTAAGTGAGGACGCGGCTCGAGCCTTAATCAGAGAGTCAGCTGCCGTGGCCATTAAGGCCAGAGACGACTTTGAAAAAGCGACCGGCATCCACAACTTCGTGGCTGGTTCAGTTGGCCCTTACGGGGCCTACCTGGCTGACGGCAGTGAATACCGGGGCGACTATGCTTTAAGTCATGAAGAATACGTGGACTTTCACGCCCCGCGGATTGAAGAATTAGTTGCCGGCGGGGTGGACTGCCTGGCGGTTGAGACTCAGCCTAAGCTGAGCGAAGTCAGAGCTATTCTGGACTACCTCAAGGCCAAGTACCCGGACCTGCCGGTTTACGTCAGCTTTTCTTTAAAGGATCCGGCTACTATCAGCGAGGGCCTGCCTTTAACTGAAGCGGTCGAGGAAGTCAGCGCCTATGCCCAGGTCTTCGCGGCCGGGGCCAACTGCTTCAAGCTGGCCTGGACTGTCGATGTGGTGAAAAATCTCCGCGCTTCTAAATTGCCAATCGTCGTTTACCCTAATTCCGGGGCCGAATACGATCCTTCTGTTAAAAAGTGGGTCTACCCCCCAGAAGCCGCGGACTTTGGCCAGGCGGGGGCTGCCTGGCTGGCGGCCGGGGCAAAACTGGTCGGGGGCTGCTGCACGACGATGCCGGAAGATATCGCCGGACTTGCCGCCGCAGTCAAAAAGGTTTATACTGCTTTTTAAAATATTTCTAATCTTAGATTAATAAGCTTCTTGAGCAGAGAAAGCAGGTTAAACAATGGCAGTTGAACGAGTAAAAGATTCTTTCAAAGATACTGACGTTAACGTAATTGAACTTCTTGAGTCTTCAGCCACCGTGGCCTTGGCCGCCCAGGCTCTGAACACCGAGCCGGACCAGATCGCCAAGACCCTTTCCTTTTTGGTCGACGATGCCCCGATCCTAGACGTTATGGCGGGGGAAGCCAGTACTGACAACCACAAGTACAAGGCCACCTTCCACAAGAAGGCCAAGATGATTCCTGTTGACCAGGTGGAAGACTATATCGGCGGAGTTTGCCCCTTTGCCGTCAAGCCGGGCGTCAAGGTCTATTTAGACGAGTCCCTCAAGCGCCACACTGAGGTCTACCCGGCAGCTGGCTCAAGCAACAGCGCTGTCCGCTTGACCATCCCGGCTCTGGAAAAATACTCTGACTATACGGCCTGGGTGGACGTGACCAAGACAGCTTAAGCAAAATAAAGAGAAACAAAAAACGCGAACCGGCTGGTTCGCGTTCTCTGTGATGTGAAAAATTACACTGATAACAATAACAATTTGCCACAGATAAAGTTCAGCGTTTGGTGTTACGCTCAACCTAATCGTAATTTCCTCATCTTAATGATAATACTTTCATTTTATCTCGTAAAGTACTAAGGGTGCTTTTTTTAAAAATACTTGGAAAATAGGGGACTTTTGAGGAAAAAACAATGGCAGATTTAAGCAAGTTGCGGGAGCAAATCGACCAGGACCTGGTCAAGGCCCTGGTTAAAAGATACGACCTGGTCATGGAAGTTGGCCGGGTTAAGCGGGAAAAGGGGCAGGCGGTCTTTGACCCGAAAAGGGAAGAGCGGGTGTTAGACAAGGTAACGAATTTAGCTCAGCGGCCGGAAGAGGACTTTTAACCGGCAAAAATGGTAAAATAGGCTCTTAGGTATTGTTGGTAGATTAGGAGCCGAGGAAATGATGGATTTAGGGTTAAGAGTCAAGAAGATCAATGATTTGATGGCCAAAAGGGGCAACTATGAGCTCAAGAAATTGGGCCTGACCTTTTCACAGTTTCACAGCCTGGTTTATCTGGAGAAATGCGCGGGCCAGCAGGCGCCTTTAAAGCAGCTGGAAAAACACTTTGAAGTGGCCCAGACCACCATGGCCGGGATTGTCGGCCGCCTGGAAGGCAAGGGCTATGTCAGAAGCCACCTGGCGGAAAGCGACAAGCGGGTGAAGATCGTCTGCCTGACGGATGAGGGCCGGCAGATTTGCGCCAGCGCTAAAAAGGGGATGCACAAGCTGCAGGAAAAGGTGGAGCTGCTCTACAGCCGGCAAGAACTAAGCCAGCTGGAAAAGTACCTGGACCGTTTGTATGAGCTTTTGGCTGAGGAAAATCGGGAAGCATGCGAGGAAAAAAGATGACCAATAAGAAAATATTGCTGCTGTCGACTGGGGGGACGATCGCGTCCGTGGCTTCAGAAGAGGGCTTGATCCCGGGCCAGTCCGGGGCGGAATTGCTCCATACCCTGGGCGGCCTGCCTTATGAAGTCGAGGTCAAGGACATTTTGTCTTTGGACTCTTCCAACATCCAGCCGGAAGAGTGGGCTTTTATCGCCGAACAGATTTATAAATTGCGCCGGGGCTTTGACGGTATCGTCGTCTCCCACGGGACTGACACCATGGCTTACACGGCGTCTATGCTCACCTTTATGCTACAGGGGATTGACCTGCCCGTTGTTTTAACCGGGAGCCAGGTGCCCATGCAGGCCATCTTAAGCGATGCTCCAGATAACCTCCGGGTTGCTTTTGCCGCGGCCGCAACCTGCAAGCCGGGGATCTATATCGCTTTTAACCGGCAGATCATGCGGGGCTGCCGCTGCGTTAAGATCCGGACGACCGGTTTTGACGCCTTCAAGAGCATCAACGTTGACCCGGTGGCCATGGTGACTTCAGACGGCATTGACATCAAGCACAAAGACTTTGAATACGTGCCAAGCGAGCACGCCATCTGCACTTTGAACACCAAGGTGGAGCCCCAGGTGGCCATGATCAAGCTTTTCCCAGGCTTTGACCCGGCGGTTTTGTCCGCCATGGTCGACAGCGGGGTCAAGGGGATCGTCATCGAAGCCTATGGCCTTGGCGGCATGAACTACATGCGGCGGAACATGGTTAAGGCGATCGGGGAGATCATCAAGCGGGGAGTCCCCGTGGTGGCCTGCAGCCAGTGTTTGTATGAACGAACTGACTTGACCAAGTATGAGGTTGGCCGGGCGGCTATGTTGGAAGGGGCGATCAGCGGCCGGGACATGACCAGTGAAAGTGCTGTAACCAAGCTGATGTGGGCCCTGGGCCAGGGGATGGACTTGGAGGACGTCCGGGCCTTTTTCAACAAGGATATTGCCGGTGAGGTAACCATCACCGATTAAGCTGCGGTAAGGCAGCTTTTTTATTTTTTCTTTCCATTTTCTTTTTCATTTTTGTTTTCTTTTTTGCTCCTAAAAGCGCTATCATGGTGGTAGAAAAATGATGAGCAAGGAGGAAAAATGATGATCAAACTGATTGCCAGCGACTTAGATGAGACCTTGCTGGGACCGGGCAGCCGGGTAGTAGAGGAAAATCTGCGGGCTATTAAAAAATGCCAGGAACTGGGCATCAAATTCGTGCCCGCTACAGGGCGCGACTTTTACTCTTTAAGGCAGACGCTAGAAGAACTGGGCCAGGCGGACCAGGCCAGCCAGTACACGATTTGTTACAACGGCGGGGCGGTTTTTGAAAACAAGGGGCCGCGCCTGATCTCCTTTACCGGGATGGACGGGGACCTGGTTGAGGAAATCTTCAAACGGGGGCAGGAATTAGGTCTGGGGATGCATATCTACACTGAGGACCAGGTTTACGGCTACCAACTTACGCAAGAAGAGATCGATTTTTGCCAAGGCCGGGCCGACTTCGCGGCTTTGCCAGGCGGGGACTTAACGGCCTTGCGGGCCAGCGGAGCTCGCTTTGCCAAGATTCTTTACGTCGATACTGATTTCCCCCGCTTGAAAAAATTGCGGAAGGACCTGGCAGATTTTGAAAAAGTCAGTGAGATGAGCTTTTCATCCAACCGCTACCTGGAATTCAACCCGCCCAAGGTGAACAAGGGGACAGGCCTAAAGAAACTGTGCCAGGAGCTGGGTTATCAGCTGGATGAGACCATGGCGATCGGGGACAGCTTCAATGACCTGGCCATGATCAAGGCAGCCGGCACCGGCGTCGGGGTGGCCAATGTCAGCCCGGAAATGCGGGCTGACTGCGATAAGATTACGGAGAAGACCTTTGACCAGGGGGCGGTGGCGGAAGCGATCGGCCGCTGGGTTTTGCCAGATTATGAGTAAGAAAAAATTTGTTAATTTTTCCCTTAGAATGATATAATTGATTCGCTAATTTATATAAGTACTAAATTATGTTTGGGAGTATCCTATGCCAAAGCGAATTAATCTGCCAGACGGCCAGCAGGCTGTTGAATCTACTAAGGGCTTCTTCGGGGAGTTCAAGGCCTTCATCTCTAAGGGCAACGTGATGGATATGGCCGTCGGTATCATCATCGGCGGTGCCTTCACCACCATCGTCAAGTCCCTGGTCAGCGACATCATCAGTCCGCTTTTAGGTCTGGTCGGTGGGATGAATTTTGACCAGTTCTCACTGAAATTTGCCGGGGTGACCCTGGCATATGGGAAGTTCTTGACCGCGGTCATCAACTTCTTGATGATGGCCTTTGTCCTGTTTTTCATCGTCAAGGCCTTCAACCGGGCCGGGTCCTTGATCAAGAAGGAAGAAGAGGTTGAAGAAGAAGCAACGACCAAGGTCTGCCCTTACTGCAAGAGCGAGATCGACATCGAAGCCAGCCGCTGCCCGATGTGTACGTCACAATTGGAAGAAAAAATGGCTGAACAATAAAATAGCAGGCAAAAGAAAACGAAGCTGCTCTACTTGAGCAACTTCGTTTTTTGTTTATGCAATTAAAGCGATGACTTACTTAAAGCTTGTGGTCCTTGATCATCTTGGCTTGCAGGTCAGCCAGGGCAGGAGTCAGGTAGACCGGGTAGCGGTCCGGGTTAAGCAGTCTTTGGGTTTCTTCTGGCAGTTCAGCCAGCTTTTCGTACATGTGCTTTTGGATCTTGAAGGTGTCGGTTTCGATGGACTTGGCCTTTGGGCCGACAACGACCTGGGTCAAGAGGACGGCATCGAAGTCCTTCAAGTTGGCTTCAGTTTCAGTCATCATCGGGTCCATGTTAATGCCGACGAATTCTTCTGGCAAGCTTTCATCAGCCAGGGCGATGACGTCCGCGAAGGCATTCTTGGTCCCCTTGTGGTAGAGGCGGTAAGCCTTCTTTTCACCAGGCAGGGTGACCTTTTCCTTGGAGTTGGACAGCTTGATCTTTGGCTGCCATTCCCCGTCGCCAATCTTCAAAGCAGCCAGCTTGAAGACCCCGCTCAGAACCGGTGAGCTGGAGCTGGTGATCAATTGTTCACCAACGCCGAAGCTGTCAAGCGGCGCGCCTTCTTGGAGAAGGGAGTCGATGACGTTTTCGTTCAAGGCATTGGAAGCAGTGATGGTTGCTTCCGGGAAGCCGGCGTCGTCCATCATCTTGCGGGCCTTGCGGGACAATTTGGCGATGTCGCCGGAGTCGATCCGGATGCCGAACTTCTTGTGGCCCTTGGCGCGGAGCTCCTTGAAGACTTTGATAGCGTTAGGCACGCCGCTAGTTAAGACATCGTAAGTGTCGACCAAAAGCAGGGCGTTGTCCGGGTAGATTTCCGCCCACTTTTCAAAGGCTTCGAGTTCGGTTGGGTAGCTTTGAACCCAGGCGTGGGCCATGGTGCCGGCAACCGGGATATTGTACTTGGCTGCTGACAAGACGTTGCTGGTTGACCCGCAGCCGCCGATAACGGCAGCTCTGGCGCCCAGAACGGAAGCGTCCGGACCTTGGGCCCGGCGGGCACCAAATTCCATGACTGGCCGGCCAGCCGCGGCCAGGTTGATCCGGCGGGACTTGGTGGCGATCAAGGACTGGTGGTTGATTAGGTTAAGGACGAAGGTTTCCAGCAATTGACATTGAATCAAAGGCCCCTTGACCGTCAGGATTGGCACCCGCGGGAAGACCGGGGTGCCTTCTGGAATCGCGTATACGACGCAGTCGAAGGTCATGGTTTCCAGGTAGGAAATGAATTCAGCGCTGAAGAGCTTGAGGGACTTCAAGTAGTCGATGTCTTCCTTGGTGTAGTGGAAGCCCCGCAGCTGTTCAACGACTTGTTCCAGGCCGGCGGAGACGACGAAGCTGCCGTTGTCTGGAACAGTCCGGTAAAAGACGTCGAAGACGGCTTCGGTATCTCTTGGCAGGGTTTCAAAGTAGCCGTTAGCCATTGAGAATTCGTACAGGTCAGTAATTAACGCGTGTGATAAAGACATAGTGTAAAAATCTGCTTTCTCAAAAATATAACTGTTAAAAGTAAAAATAAAAACTTCGCCAATTGCAAGAATAAATTGAACACTTACCATAACATCTGGTAGATTTTGAC
>OLNW01000377.1_pt1 | contig 54753 bp, 48 predicted proteins | sample 1672121 | NCBI WGS metagenome assembly OLNW01 (sample SAMEA3136648, study PRJEB25190) | human gut metagenome
TAAACTATTGAGTTTTCAAGGCTTCATAGTTCTTTTTGGTGTGGGAAGTTTAAGTCATTATAATTCAAGCGGTAATTGCTTGGCAACGCAGAAAACATCAGCATTTATTGATAGAAAACAAGCCTTTCTTATGCTTACAGCCGCCAGGCGTGGTATACTATATTTACTAAGCTGGTCTAATTCGGCCAAATTGTGTTGGGAGGAAATACAATGCGCAAACCAATGCTGGCCGGCATCCTTGCCGCTGAACTCGCCTTAGTCGGGGCAGCTGTCTTTTATCACCAAAGCCAGGCTGACAAGAGCAGTCAGTGCGCTGGCAGCAGCAAGACCTACAAGGTCTACAGCAAGGCGGAAAAGGCCAAGGCCGACAAGGAAGACGAAAAGTCTGAATCATCAAGCAAGGCTAAACGCAAGAGCAAGAAGAGCAAAAAGAAATCATCCAGTTCATCCAGCTCTTCAGAAGACATGAGCCAATCATCTTCGAGTGAAGAGTCCTCAAGTGATTCTTCAAGCTCTTCAAGTGAAGAATTATCCAGCTCAAGCTACAGCTATTCCAGCCAGGCCAAGTCCAGCAAGAAGAAGTCGGCGAAGAGCTCAAACAGTTCAAACTCTGACTCTACTTGGGGGTCAGCTTACAGCAACTCAACTTACAGCTACAGCTACTCCAGCCCAAGCAGCTCCAAGAGCTCCACTAAGTCATCTACTTCAACTGGCTCTTCCAGCTATACGCCTAAGAAGAGCAGCACGACCACCAGCAAGTCTACGGCTGACGATGATGTCAACACGACTGAAGACCTGCCAGAAGAAACTATCGATAATTCAGATAATTAAAAGTTGGCAAAGAAAAATAGTTCAAGATCTTTTTCGGATCTTGAACTATTTTTTTGCGCTTTTTCAGCTTTTTTATTCTTCGTGGGACTTAACGTCTTCAGCTGCTTCAGCTTCCAAGGAAGCTTCGTACTTTTCAACGCCTTCCTTGGCTGCTTCAGCTACTTCGATGCCCAGGTCGGTCAATTGCTGGTCAGCAACTGGAGCCGGGGCGTGCATCATTGGTTCGCTGGCGCTAGCGTTCTTCGGGAAGGCAATGACGTCACGAATGTTGTCCTTGCCAGCCAAAAGCATGGCAAAGCGGTCCAAGCCGATAGCCAGGCCGGCGTGCGGCGGGAAGCCCATGTCCAGAGCGTCCATCAAGAAGCCGAATTGTTCGTAGGCCCGTTCTTTGGTGAAGCCCAGGGCCTTGAACATCTTTTCCTGGATGTCCCGCTTGTGGATCCGGATGGAGCCGCCGCCCAGTTCGTAGCCGTTCAAAACGATGTCGTAGCTGCGGGCGTGAGCCTTGTGTGGATCAGTTTCCAGGAGTTCAATCCCCTTGTCGTCTGGCATGGTGAATGGGTGGTGCGCAGCAATCCAGCGCTCGTCGCCTTCGTCGTATTCAAAGAGCGGCCAGTCAACAACCCAGAGGTACTTGTAAGTGTCCTTTGGAATGATGCCAGTTTCCTTGGCAGTTTGCCGGCGCAGGTAGTCCAGGGAGTCACAGCAGACCTTCCATTGGTCAGCGATGAAGAGGAGGAGTTCCCCGCCTTCCAGGCTGAATTCCTGAACCAGGCCTGCCTTTTCTTCCTCGCTCAAGAAGCGGGAAACAGGACCGGAGAAGTCGCCGTCTTCATACTTAACCCAGGCCAGGCCCTTGGCGTGGTAACGCTTGATGTAGTCCTGCATGGCTTCGATCTTCTTGCGGGAGTAGAACTTAGCCCCACCCTTAACTGCGATCCCGCGGACAAAGCCGCCGTTTTCCAGGGCAGAAGCGAAGACCTTGAAGCCAGACTTGGCAAAAACATTGCCCAAGTCGTGGATCAGCATTTCGTAACGAGTGTCCGGCTTGTCGCAGCCGTACTTGTCCATGGATTCCTGCCAAGTGATCCGCGGCAGCGGCAGCTGTAGGTCGATCCCCTTAACATCCTTCATAACCTTAGCCAAGAGGCCTTCAGTTACTTCCTGGACGCCTTCTTCATCCATGAAGGAAGTTTCCAGGTCGATCTGGGTGAATTCCGGCTGCCGGTCCCCACGCAAGTCTTCGTCTCTGAAGCAGCGGGCGATCTGGTAGTACTTGTCAAAGCCGGCCCCCATCAAGAGCTGCTTGAAGATTTGCGGTGACTGCGGCAAGGCGTAGAAGGAGCCTGGGTAAACCCGGGAAGGAACTAGGTAGTCCCGGGCACCTTCCGGCGTTGACTTGCCCAGGTCCGGGGTTTCAATGTTAATGAAACCTTCCCCTGACAGGTAGGCATTGGTAGCGGTCATGATCTGGGCCCGCATGATCAAGGCGTTTTGCAGGGTTGGCCGGCGCAAGTCCAGGTAGCGGTACTTCAGCCGGGTCTGTTCGCTGGCAACCAGGTCATCCTTGATTTCAAATGGCGGAGTCTTAGCCTTGTTCAAAACAGTGATTTCGCTGGCAATGACTTCCACGTCCCCGGTCTTCATGTCCGGGTTCTTGCTGGAACGTTCGTTAACGTGCCCCTTGACTTCGACCACGTATTCCTGGCCCAGAGAAGAAGCGACATCCATCAGTTCCTGACCGGAGTCATGGTTGACCACGACTTGAACGATCCCTTCCCGGTCGCGCAGGTCGATAAAGATCAGCTGGCCCAGGTTCCGGACTCTTTGCACCCAGCCGTAAAGAAGGACGTCTTGGTCCAGGTACTGGCTGGTAATGTTTCCACAATAATCAGTTCTTTTTTCCATTTGCATCATTTTGCTAAAAATCTCCTATTTTTCGATCTTAGAAAGCAGGCTGGCCTTGTCTTCCAAGTCAGTAAATTCCAGGCTGAACTGCTGCCCATCGCTCAAGCGCTTGACGGTTAATTTCCCTTCAGCCAGTTCCTTGGCCCCCAGAGTCACGACATAGCGGGCCCCGACCCGGTCAGCCTTTCTGAACTGGGCCTTGAGCTTCTTCTGGTCAACGTCGTATTGGGCGCTGAAGCCAAGAGAGCGGAGCTGGCGGGCAACTTCCACGGCCTTAATGTCCGTGCCTTCACCGATATTGGTGATGAAGAAGTCGATCCCTTGATCTTCAAACATTTCCGGATTCTGTTTGGATAGAACCAGCATCAGTCTTTCTTCCCCGATCCCGAAGCCGACGGCTGGGGTTTCCGGGCCGGAGAATTCTTCAACCAGGTGGTTATAGCGGCCACCGCCCAGGACAGTTGACGGGCTGGCCCAAAGAGTCGGGTCGTCAACCATGAATTCAAAGATCACGCCGGTGTAGTAGTCCAGGCCCCGGACCAGGTCGTCGTCGATGACGTACTTAACGCCCAACTTGTCCAGGCTGGCCAGGATCTTGTTGAAGTTTTCCTTTGATTCCTCGTCCAGGTAGTCCCTGATTTTCGGGGCTTCCGACAAAAACTGCTGGTCTTCTTCGGCCTTGGAGTCCAGGATCCGGAGGGGGTTCTTGCCCAGCCGTCTTTGAGAATCTTCTGAGAGCTGGTCCTTAACCGGAGTAAAGTAGTCTACCAGGGCATCGTGGTAGGCCTGGCGGACTTCGCTGTCACCCAAAGTGTTGATGTGCAGTTCGTAGTTCTTGACCCCCAGTTCCGCCAGGAGGTCGTGGCCTAGCAGGATAGTTTCAACATCAGCCAGGTAGCCGTTTGAACCAAAGCTTTCCACCCCGATCTGGTGGAATTCTCTTTGCCGGCCGGCTTGCGGGCGTTCATACCGGTACATTGCGGCAATGTAGTAGACATTGAAGGGCTTGACATAGTCCGGCCCGTAGATCTTGTTTTCAACGTAGGCCCGCACTACCCCAGCCGTGCCTTCTGGCCGGAGGGCGATGTGGCGGCCGCCCTTGTCTTCAAAATCGTACATTTCCTTTTCAACCACGTCACTGGTTTCACCAGATGACCGGGAAAAGAGTTCGTAATTTTCAAAACTTGGCGTTCTGATTTCATGGTAGTTGGCCCGCTTGAAGAGGTCACGGGCGGTTTGTTCCACCTTTTCCCACTGGCCGGACGTTTCCGGGAGAATGTCGACTGTGCCTTTTGGTCTTTGAACTCTCATAATTTCACCTTTGTTTCCTTGTTTTGACTAAGATAACAAAAAGCACCCTTGAATTTAATAATCAAGGGCGCTTGAAAACAGCACGGTACCACCTTTTGTTTGCTGTCATTAACGCTGACGAAACGAACCATTATCTGCTAAAGGGTCACAGCTAGCAGCCATCTGCTCTTTCACCAAACGGGCAGTCTCTAAAAAGGCCGGGCTATCTTCATTCTTTGTCATTGATAATTCTCATTAAGTTTATCCTGTTTTGCCCTCCTAATCAAGGGCTGAGGGAAAAAAATTACAGGTCTAAGACAATGGTAAAAGGACCATCGTTTTCCAGTTCGACCTTCATGTCTGCCCCGAATTCACCAGTTTCCACGGTCAGGCCCCGCTTAACCAGCTCCTGGTTAAATTCTTCCCAGAGCTGGCTGGACTTAGGCGGCCGCATGGCGTGGACAAAACTTGGCCGGTTTCCCCTCTTGGTATCAGCCAGGAGGGTAAACTGGCTGACGGACAGGATCTGGCCGCCGACATCCTTGATACCCAGGTTGGTCTTGCCTGCTTCATCTTCAAAGATCCGCATCTTGGCGATCTTATCAGCAGCCTTAACCACCTGTTCTTCCCCATCGCCTTCAGCCAGGCCGACTAATAAGAGCAGGCCCTTTTGGATCTGGCCGACGGTTTCGCCGTCGATTCTGACGGCGGCATGGTTGACTCTTTGAATTACTACGCGCATTTTTTCTAAAAATCTCCCTGCTTCTAGCTTAGTTGTCCGTTCGCTTGGTGTCATAAACATCTGGAATATCCCGCAGCTTGGCCATGATGTCATTCAGCTGGGCGGCATTCCTAACTTCGACCGTGATGTAGAAGTGGGCAATGTTTTCTTCGTTGACGCTGGCTGAAACATTGGTAATGTTCTTGGTCAAGGCATTCAAGCGGTTGATGACATCGCCCAGCAGCTTCTGCCGGTTGTAGCCAAAGAGCTCGAAGTTGGCGTTGAAGCTGGCCTGCTTGCCTTCGTCAATGTTATTCCATTCAACATCGATCATCCGCCCTTGGGCAACCGGGTCCGCGCTGACCACGTTCCGGCAGTCAGCCCGGTGGACAGTGACCCCCCGGCCCTTGGTCACGTAGCCGATGATCAGGTCGCCTGGGACCGGGTTGCAGCACTTGGCAAAGTGCATGTCCAAATCTTCCAGCCCCTGGACTCTGACCAAGCTGTCCGGCTTTTTGCCCTTGGTTTTGGACTTGGCATCGTCTTTTTGCGGAGCGGCCTTTTTAACCACGCTGGAAGCTGCTGCCTGCTGGCCGGCGGACATGATCTGGGCTTCAAACTGCTTCTGCTTTTCTTCTTCCTGCTGCCGGCGCAGATCGGCCGTCAAGCGGTTGTAGATGGATACGGCAGACATGTTGCCAAAGCCGATAGCAGCGTACATGTCTTCGTCGGTCTTGAAGCTGAAGTGGTCCAGGACTTCGTCAATGTGGCTCTTGTCCAAAAAGTCCTTGGCGCTTAAGCCATTTTCCTTGAGCAGGTCAACCAGCTCACTCTTGCCCCGGGCCAAGCTCTCTTCCCGGTCAACATCTCTGAAGTAGCGGCGGATCTTGTTCTTGGCCCGGGAGGTCTTGACCATTTCCGCCCAGTCTCTTGACGGCCGGGCATTGCTTTGGGTCAAGATGTCGACCACGTCCCCGTTCTTCAGCTTGTAGTCCAAAGGAACCAGCTTGTCGTTGACCTTAGCCCCGATGGCGTGGTCACCGACTTGGGTGTGGATGGCGTAGGCAAAGTCCAAGGTGACTGATCCTTTAGGCAGTTCGTAGACTTCCCCTTTTGGCGTAAAGACATAGACCTTGTCGGCAAAAATATCCGAATGAACGGCTTCCATGAACTCGTCAGCGTCGCTGGAATCCTTCTGCAACTCCAGGATTTCCCGGCCGATATCCAGGGCCCCGCCTTCTTTTTCATCAACGCCTTGGAAGTTGCCCCGCTTGTAGGCCCAGTGGGCTGCCACACCGTACTCAGCAACCTTGTGCATTTCTTCAGTTCTGATCTGGATTTCCAAAGGCTTGCCGCCAGGGCCGATGATGGTCGTGTGCAGGGACTGATAGCCGTTGGCCTTAGGCATGGCAATGTAGTCCTTAAAGCGGCCAGGCATCGGCTTCCACTTGGTGTGAACCGCCCCTAAAACGGCGTAGCAGTCCTTGACCGTTGGCACGATCACCCGGACAGCCAGCAAGTCATAGATTTCGTTGAAGTTCTTGTGCTTGTTGACCATCTTCTTATAGATGGAATAGATGTGCTTTGGCCGGCCGCTGATGTCGTACTTGATCCCTAAAGAATCCAGGGTCCCCCGCAAGTAGTCGATGGCGTCCTTGATGTAGCCTTCCCGCTCACTGCGCTTGGCGTCCATCATGGAGACAATCTTGTAGTACGCTTCCGGGTTCATGTAGTGGAAGGACATGTCTTCCAGTTTCCACTTGATGGTCCCGATCCCCAGTCGGTCAGCCAATGGTGCGTAGATGTCCAGGGTTTCAGCGGCAATGCGGCGCTGCTTGTCCGGGCGTAAATGCTCCAGGGTATGCATGTTGTGCAGGCGGTCAGCCAGCTTGACCAGGATGACCCGGAGGTCTTTCGCCATGGCGATCAGCATCTTGCGGTGGTTTTCCGCCAGGAATTCCTTGTGGGACTTGTATTCGTACTTGTTCAGCTTGGTGACCCCGTCAACGATGAAGGCCACGTCGGCGCCGAACTTTTCCTTAATGTCGTCGTTGGTGACCGAGGTGTCTTCAACCGTGTCATGCAAAAAGCCGGCAGCCACCGTGTCCGGGTCCAGGCCTAAATTAGCCAGGATCCCTGCTACCTGGGTCGGGTGGACGATGTAAGGCTGGCCAGAGGCCCTGGTTTGTCCCTCATGGGCCCGGGCCGCGAATTGATAGGCACTTTCGACAAAGGCCAATTGGTCGGCCGTTATGTATTTCTTGCAAGCGGCCATGACCTGCTCGTGAGTCATTTCAGTATACTTTGACATCTAGATCACCAATTTCTAACATTTAACTAATCAGTACCTGTTATTTTAGCGCAAAAAGTTCCTTGAAAACAAGCCTGAATGCTTGACCGGGCTTACTTATTAAAAAATGAGAGTTTCTTTTGCTTTTATTTTAACGCATTTTAGTCATGCTTGCGGGAAATTGCCAGGCCGATCCAGCGGCCAGCCCGCATCTTAAGGTCGATTTGGAAGGAATTCTCTGCCAGGGCCTGTTCAATTTTTGGCAGCTGCAGGTAGTCGATCCCGGAGAAGATGACCTGGCCGTCTTCGTTTAAGTGGCTGTCCAGCTGCGGGATCAGGTCCAAAAGGATTTCAGCCAGGATATTGGCTACGATCAAGTCAAACTTGCCGTCAACGTCAGCTAGCAAACTGGTCTTTTGCAAGGCGATGTCGTGGATGCCGTTTAAGGCCGCGTTTTCTTCAGCTGCCGTCATTGATTCATCAGAAATGTCCGTGGCCAAAACGCTCTTGGCCCCCAGCTTATGGGCAGCAATGGCCAAAATGCCGGACCCCGTCCCCACGTCAGCGACAGTAAGCGGCTTGACCATGGCCCGTTCAATGCCCAGCATGGCAAGCTGAGTGGTCTGGTGGTTGCCCGTCCCAAAGGCCAGGCCTGGGTCCAGACGGATGATTTCCTGGTCCTTAAAGGCCGGCTGGTAGTCTTCCCATTCCGGCACAATGGCCAGGTGGCGGGACAAGTTGATGACGTGGTAGTACTTTTTCCAGACAGTGTTCCAGTCCTGGTCAGCAACATAGTCAACGGAGATTTCACCAGGAGCGGTCTTTAAGCCATAGCCCGCCAGCTCAGCCAGCTTGTCCTTGAAGCGCTTGACCATTTCTTCAGGGTCGGTTTCTTCATCAAAGTAGGCAATGAATTCCAGCTCATCGGGCAGGTTTGGGATGTCATCCATGTCAACAACCGTTGAGTCGTGCAGCCAGCCGGCTTGTTCAAAGTCGCTTCTGCGCCGGGCTTCGGTCCCCAGGGCCTTTAAGTCTTCCGTGGCAAAATATGCCAGGGCGTCTTCAACGTCGTAGCTGCTTTCAATCTTGATCTCAAGTAATTTCATGATTATATCTTCTTTCTTTATTATATCTTCTTTCTTTAGCTTCTTCTCTTAAAATGGTATCATGGAAAGTGGTGATAACAATGTCAAAAAAGAAAAAGAATAAAGACAAATTAGACAAGACCCTGGTGGAAAAGATTCTCGACCAGCATAAAATTGCCTATGAGCAGCATATCAGCGAAATTTCCGAAGACCACGGGGTAGCCCAGGTTGGGACCGGCAAGCCGGTTTTAGACGGCCACCCGGTTTACAAAACCCTGGCGGTCAATGGCAACAAGACCGGCCCGATTGTCGGCGTGGTGCCTTTGAGCGGCCACTTGGACCTCAAGAAGATTGCAAAGGCTTCCGGCAACAAGAAGTGTGAAATGATTCCCCTCAAGCAGCTGGAAAAGACCACTGGCTACGTGCACGGGGCCAACACGCCGATTGGCATTTACCACAGCAAGAAGTTCCCGATCTTTTTGGATGAGAGCGTCTTAAAAGAAGACGGGATTTGGGTGTCCAGCGGCGAAGTGGGCCGCAGCGTCATGGTCAACCCGCTTGATTTGCAGAAACTGGTCAAGGCCACGGTGGCTGACCTGCAGGAATAATACGCAAAAACAGCTTTTACCCTTATTTTTGGGCAAAAGCTGTTTTTTCTTTCTATGTTAATCGACCCGGCGCCACTTCTTGTCGTTCAAGATTCTGGCGGTCAAGAGGCCGGCAGGCAGGGACATGACCAGCATCAAGGCTTCAGTCATCCAGGTGGCCCCGGCCCCGACATTGGTCAAGGCCAAGAAGAAGATCCCCCGGTACATGTAGAGGCCGGGCACCATGATGACAATGGAAGGCACGGTCAAGGCGATCCGCGGGTAGCCAACCTTTTCCCGGACATAGCCGGCCAAAAGACCAGCCAGCAGGGCGGCTAAAAAGGCGGCCAAGGGAGCCGGGAAATGGGCGAAGTCAACCAGGGACAAGCGCATGGTATTGGCAATCGCCCCCACTAGCCCGGCCGCGGCGGCCATCCGCCGGTGGGAGTTGAACATCAAAGAGAAGCCGAAGACCCCGCAAAAGCTGGCCAACAGGCGGCAAGCCGTCAAAATTGCTTTAGACAGGTGCAAGGCCGGCAGGTCGCCAGGCTTGATCTGCAGAGCCGTAGCCATCACCCAGCCAGTGCCAGTCGCGATCAAGATAATGAGGATGGCGTAAGCCATCCGCTCCAGGCCTGACCGCATGTCCAGCTTGGCGATATCCAGACCGGAAGTAATAAAGGGAAAACCTGGAATAACGAAGAGCATGGCCCCAATGTAGCCGCGCATATGGATCATGTCGACGTTAAAGAGCAAGTGGCCCAGCATGAAAGCCAGGTAGTAGGACAAGCAAGCCGCTGCCACCCCCACGGCAGTCGTAGCGGCAACCGTGATCCGTCTTTTGGCTAAGCTGCCCCGGGCAAACTGGCCCAGTCCCGCCCCGATAAAGGAGCAGATGATTTCAGGAAGCCCCCCGCCCAGAAGGAAAATGAAGCCGCTGCAGGCCAAAGCCGCGGCCAGGCTGGATCCCCAGAGGGGGTAGCGGCCTTTCATGTGTTCGATTTCCCCTAAGCGGCGGCGGACTGTCTTGATTTCAAAGTCACCGCCGGCTGCTTCGAACTGGCGGACAAACTTTTCCAATTCGTTCAGCTTGGCCATGTTGATCCCGGTGGTTGGCAGGGCCAGGCTTTGGGAATATGACTGGTTGTCGACATCAAAGTAGGTGCAGACGATGGAGATCAGACCGATGTCGGTGCTGCAGGTCAAGTCCAGGGTTCTGGCCAGGGTGTCCATGGCGTCGCGGACCCGCCAGGCCCCAGTCCCGCAGCTCAGAATCATCATGCCGACCCGGGAGATGATCGACCCTTTTTCAATCAAGGTTGCTTCCTTGATCTTGGTCTCGTCATCGCTTTGGAAGAACTCTTCCCACTGCACCTGCATATGGTGGTGGTGAGAGAGGTGGTGTTGGTACTCTTGCTCAGTACTTTCGGTTTTCATGTTGACCGTGTTTGCCTTCTTTCATTTTTCTTTGCATTTCTCAACTTTTTCATTTTAGCATAAAAAGAGACTGCAATTTCCCGCCCTCCCTAGTTAAGCGCTTGCTATACAGATTGTTTTTATCAAAAAACCGCCCCAGCGAGCTGAGACGGTTAGCTTCATATTTACTTTTGCTTGTATTGACGGACATAGCCTTCCTGGCCGGCCAAGTACCAGGTACCGTGGTTGGCGTCGCTGGTAAATTCGACATTTTCCGGCAAGGCTTCCAAGCCTTCGGTGAAGATGTCTTCGTATTGGCCAACGCCAAGGCGGATTCTTTCCTTGAGCATGCGGGCGTGCAAGGCTGGGCGCAGGCGCTTTTGGTAGCCGGCAACCACCTTGCCGCTAAAGAATTCAGCCATGGCGCCAGACCCGTAAGAGAAGAAGCCGATCCGGTCGCCGGCCTCAAGGTCGCCGTTTTCCAGCAAACTCAAGACAGACATGTAGAGGCTGGCCGTGTAGATGTTGCCGACCTGCCGGCTGTACTTGGCTGAAAGCTGGAAGTTATCGCTGAGGCGCTTGACAGTTTCGTCATCCTGGCCTTCAATGGCAATCTTGTGGGCCTTGTAACCCATCTTGGTGTAAGGCAGGTGGTAGCAGATACCAGCAAAGTCAGAAACTTGTAGCTGCTTTTCTGCAAGGAAAGGCTTGAAAGTGCTCTTGAAGAAGTCCAGGTAGACATCCCGGCTGTAGTGGCCGTCGACAACGGCAGTGGCCAAGTTGTTCGGCCGCCAGAAGTCATTGATGTTTTCAGAGTGGGAAGTGTGCCCGTCTTCCAAGGCGATAATTGCCGGATTCTCCTTGATCAGCATGCTGATGGCCCCGGCGCCTTGGGTAACTTCGCCGGCCGTGGCCAGACCATAGCGGGCGATGTCGCTGCCGATGATCATGGCCGAGTGGTGCGGGTGGGCCCGGACGTAGTCGCGGGCAACCTGCAAGCTGGCAGTCAAGGCAAAGCAGGCTTCCTTGATTTCAAAAGTTCTGATCCGGGCTGGCAAGTTAAGTGCTTCCTTGACAAAAAGGGAGGCTGACTTTGACTGGTCAATCCCGCTTTCGGTCGCAAAGATCAATAAGCCTAATTGCTCCAGATCAACCTGGTCAAGGTATTCAGCCGTCGCGTTGATCCCCATGGAAACAGCGTCCTGGGTCTTGTCAGCGACCGCCATCCGGTCCTGGCCGATGCCGATCAAAAATTTGTTGGGATCCTGGTTTCTGGCGTTGGCCAGGTCAACCATGTCCACAAACTTATTAGGAGTATAAAAACCTATCTGATCAATACCGATGTCCATTAATTATTGTCCTCGCAATTCTTTCAAAAAATTCTTAGCTGCTGTTTCGCCATACTTTCCCTGGCTAATCATCATTTGATAAACAGCTGCTTTTTCTTCCGCTGATGCCGGCAGGGTCTGAACCACGTTGCGGCTCTGCAGGCGCATGTGGCCAGCCTGGATCCCCTTGGTGGAGATGGCGCTTAAGGCCGCGAAGTTGTTGGCTAGGGCAACGCTGGCGGTCAGTTCTGCCAATTCAGCTGCTTTTATTTTACCTAAAATGGCATAGCTTTGTCTAATATCAGGCCGCGATGAAATGGAGCCGCCGACTACCCCTAAGGCCAGGGGCAGGGTGACTTGGCCAAGGAGCTTTTCCCCTGCAATTTTCCAGGAGCTGAGGCTGAGATACTCGCCGCTTTTGGCGGCGTAGGCATGGCAGGCTGCTTCAACTGCCCGGTAGTCATTGCCGGTCGCCAGCATAACAGCGTCTACCCCATTCATGATCCCCTTGTTATTGGTTACAGCCCGGTAAGGGTCGCTACTCCCGATTTTAGCCAGCAGGGCCATCTTTTTGGCCACCTCCCTGCCTTCTGCCAGGTCCCCTTTTTTACTGAGGAGGCTAACAGGAATTGCCACCTTAGCTGTAGTCAGCTGGCTGGGATAGTTGGACAGGATGGCGAAGAGCTTAGCTTCAACACCAGGAAAGGCCAGCATCTTCTGGGCCAGGAATTCCAGGATAGCATTGGTCTTGTTGGCCCCCATGGCTTCAGCCGGATCAACCAAGGCCAGGAGGTAGACCAGGTCAGCTTCCTGGCGGGCAGTCAGGTCTTTTAAGCCGCCCCCGTGCCGGATCAAGCTGGCAAATTCCTTGTTAGCTTCCTTAATATAGGCCGGGAATTCCTTTTTAAAGCCAGCCAGGGAAAAAGCTTCCGTGACTTCTAAGACGATTTGCCCGTAGATGCCGTCGCGCTGGCTGGTCGCTTTTACGCCGCCGGCTTTAGCGAAGACGGACATGCCGTGGTTGGCGGCGGCGACGACGGAGGCTTCTTCAGTCGTCATGGGGATCCGCCAATTTTTGCCATTGACCAGGGCGCTGGTCAAACAGCTCAAGGGGAACTTGACCTCACCGACCACGTTTTCGCTCATCTCATCCAGGCGGGCTAAATCAGCTGCAGGGATATCTTCCAAGGCGACCCCATCTTCTTGCAAAAACTGCCGCCTCTCTTCGGGCGGCAACTGATAGAATTTCATTCTTATGCCTTCTCAATTTCAAAAGCGATGGCCAGGCCGCCTCCGATGCAAAGGCTGGCGATAGCGCGCTGGCCGCCTCTTTGCAACTGGCGGGCAGCGGTAGCCAGAAGGCGGGTGCCGGAAGCGCCGAGCGGGTGGCCTAAAGCAATCGCCCCGCCCTGCTTGTTGACCTTGGCTAAAGGAATTTCCAGGTCGCGGGCAACAGCCAAAGTAGTTGCGGCAAAGGCTTCATTGATTTCAAAGAAGTCGTAATCGGCTACCTGCCGGCCAGTTTCATTAAGCAGCTTACGGATAGCATAGTATGGACCATAGCCCATGAATTCCGGGTCATAGCCTACTTCGGCGTAAGCGCCCAGCTTGGCTAAAGGCGTCAGCTGGTATTCAGCGACTTTTTCCGCGGTAGCCAGGATGATCATGCTAGCCCCGTCGGAGATTGGGGAGGCGTTACCGGCAGTGACGGTCCCGTCTTCAAGGAAGGAAGTTTTAAGACCGGCCAGGGCTTCCAGGCTGGTATCCGGGCGGACGTTTTCATCTTGCTTGAGATCTTCAATTTGAATGATTTCATCGGCAAAAAGTCCTTCAGCTTGTGCTTTGACAGCTTTTTGGTGGGAGGACAAGCTGAAGGCGTCAGCGTCTTGGCGGCTGATGTGGTTGCGCTTAGCCACGTTTTCGGCAGTAATGCCCATGGATTTACCGGAGAAGGAGTCAACGAGACCATCGCTGAACATGATTTCCTTTGAGGCGTTGGTCATGCTTTCGCTGCCGCCGACAGCAACCAGGCCCAGGTCACCGATTAACATTTGGGCTTCAGCCAGCCGGGCAGCCTTGAGGCTGGAGCCGCAGACTTCGTTGATGGACACGGCGACTGAGTCCTCCCGCATCCCGGCGTTTAAAGCAATTTGCCGGGCCATGTTTTGGCCTAAGCCGGCAGACAGGACATTACCCATGAAGAGGGCATCCAGGGCTTCGGCGTCAAGGCCGGCTTCTTTTAATGCGCCGCGCAGGGCAATTTGGCCCAGGTCGATAGCAGAAAAGTCAGCCAATTGCTTGTGGTAACGGCCAAATGGAGTTCGCTTGGCCGCAACAATATAAATATCTTGCATGTGTTTATTCTCCTTAACTAAGTTTTGTTTTGGGGATGCTGAGCTTGGCTCAGCTTTTTTATAACCAGTGTATTTTACTATAATCTTTTCCTGCTTGCTTGGTGAAGCGTTTGATTTAACGTTTTTTTAAGTTGTTGTGTTCAAAAGGAAAAAGTGCTTCTCAATCACGAAAAGCACTTTTGTCCCCTATGGAATAGACAATCTTATAAAATGATCACCCCCACCCGCGTGGAATGAGCAGAATTGTCGTCTTAGTATTAGGCCATTATGATGGCCACCCCAACATACGTCGGGAAAATTGACAACATTGAATAAGCACCCCTATAAAACTATTTCAATCCACGCATCCAAGCAGCGGTTAAACCTTATTGAATAGACAACCTTCTAAAACCCGATAACCAGTTGGATTGATTCCGTTAGCGGGTTAAACCTTATTGAATAGACAACCTTCTAAAACCGAAAAAGCTAGTTACAGCGAAAGCAGAGTGGGTTAAACCTTATTGAATAGACAACCTTCTAAAACTCTGTTGCCTGGTTATCTGCTATTGTCTGTGGGTTAAACCTTATTGAATAGACAACCTTCTAAAACCCATGTATAACGTTACTAGAGCCATGACCAGGGTTAAACCTTATTGAATAGACAACCTTCTAAAACGCAGCTGCTGCTTAAACAATGGATCACTTAGGGTTAAACCTTATTGAATAGACAACCTTCTAAAACAGGGGAATCTTATTTCCTGCAGGGGAATCTGGGTTAAACCTTATTGAATAGACAACCTTCTAAAACTGGCTCAAGTATTTTTCTAATCTTGTTACAGGGTTAAACCTTATTGAATAGACAACCTTCTAAAACCAGATTTCTTTGAATCAATTTGGAAATCAAGGGTTAAACCTTATTGAATAGACAACCTTCTAAAACACTGACCGCTTCCAGTCCGACCCTTTCTTTGGGTTAAACCTTATTGAATAGACAACCTTCTAAAACACGGACTGCGCGGCAAAATGCTAAAAAGGAGGGTTAAACCTTATTGAATAGACAACCTTCTAAAACTGTTCAGCAGCTTGTCATTGCCGCCTTGCTGGGTTAAACCTTATTGAATAGACAACCTTCTAAAACTTACCTGCTACTTGACCGACTACCACGCCGGGGTTAAACCTTATTGAATAGACAACCTTCTAAAACAGAAGAAAGGCATAAGCCGGCAATTTGCTGGGGTTAAACCTTATTGAATAGACAACCTTCTAAAACACGTCTTGGTCAAGGATCCAGACTGGATGGGGGTTAAACCTTATTGAATAGACAACCTTCTAAAACTCGTTTTCTTTTTACGAGACTTATTTGTCGGGGTTAAACCTTATTGAATAGACAACCTTCTAAAACTTATAAGGTAGGTAGCCGGCCGCCTGGTGAGGGTTAAACCTTATTGAATAGACAACCTTCTAAAACTTCCTGGTCTTGCTTCCTGGTCTTGCTGGTGGGTTAAACCTTATTGAATAGACAACCTTCTAAAACTTGCCGTTGCTTCTTTATAAGCTTCAGCTGGGGTTAAACCTTATTGAATAGACAACCTTCTAAAACTTGCCGTTGCTTCTTTATAAGCTTCAGCTGGGGTTAAACCTTATTGAATAGACAACCTTCTAAAACCGATATGCTGAGCAACGCGGTAACGCTCTGGGGTTAAACCTTATTGAATAGACAACCTTCTAAAACGCTGCTCGCCATCGTCGCCCTGGAAGTCCCGGGTTAAACCTTATTGAATAGACAACCTTCTAAAACCCAGGAGCGAGCCTGGACGGCCACGGGAACGGGTTAAACCTTATTGAATAGACAACCTTCTAAAACTGACGCGATCGTTGACATTGTGGGCGCGGCGGGTTAAACCTTATTGAATAGACAACCTTCTAAAACGTAGGTACGAAAGACCCGTCTGGTTGTTGCGGGTTAAACCTTATTGAATAGACAACCTTCTAAAACCGTTATTTTTTAACACAGCTTTAATATAAGGCTAGTACCAATCAACAAGGTCCTCATCGATATAACTGAATTTTGCATCACCATATACAACCTGATCCTTATGGCTACAAAACTCGATAAAAATAATAGACTTTTTTAGCTCTAAGCACAGCTTAGATATTTCGTTAAACTGTTCTACATCTAAGTAATGAGCTACATTACTAAAAACAACAGTAGACTTAAGATCTAACCTGTCATGTATCCTAAGTACTGTCTCGATTATACCATATGGATCGCGAGTGAGTGTCTTGTTGAAGTGTAGACCACCAAATTTGAAGAGTTTCTTCAAGTCTGTGTCAAAACTTATTTCAAGCGGCAAATCTTCCATAAGCAACTCGTCTTGAACAGCATTTAGTAAATCGCGATAGAAGGTAATGATTCTGTTTCTGCCATCTGCGCTTAGCTCATCAACTACATAACTAGTTAATTTGGTCATGTACTTTTGAAGTAAAGATTCACTGATTAATGGATCCCCAAGCCAGTCTACCGCCTTGCTTAGCGGAATAGCATCATAATCTTCACTCACCGCACACAGCAGCTCATTCTTTTCTTGCATCCCTTCAATCAAGTTACAGTAGGCAATTGGACTTGACGTTGCAATGACGTTGACCTTTCCATTCTCGATCTCAAATGATTTGTGTGCCTTGTACGTAATAATCATAAGATTACCGTCCTGTCTGAAGTATTTCTTATGTCCTTCACTGGCTCACCCAACAGAAAATGCATGTCGTTATATTGCTTTTCTGTCAGCATTAAGCTTTGAATGACACCATACTCTGGAACATATCCTCTTATTCTCTTTTCCAAGAGTTCTGCTGCCTTTTTTGAAGCACACACCCTTACGTAAACTGAATATTGGATCATTACGAACCCTTCATTAATTAAGTTCTTTCTAAACTGCCGATATTGCTTTCTGTCTACCGCTGTATCAACTGGGAGATCAAACATTATCATCAATCGCATCATTTGGTACCTCATAGTCAACCCCCAACTCAATATCCATCTCAAACAGATTTCCATCTAAATATCTCAAACAGTCATGCACATACTGATTGATCGCATTTCCTAAAATCATTCGATCACCATTGTAGATAATTCTAAGGCTCAACAGCTCTACCAAGCCGTACTTGATATCAGGAGTGAATTCCTTTATATTTTTATGGTCATAAAGCCAGTAATCTACAAACGGCCTAAATGGTTCCATTAAATCTGACCCAAGGTTAAAAGGATTGTGTTTCGATGAATGGTGCACGCCCATATACGTCCGATTACCATCCATAGTAATCTTGCGGTTAACTGCTGACAACAAAATGGAGTATCCATAATTAAGAGCTGCATTTAAAGCATTTGATCCTTCTCTACGCTTAAAGTCTTTGCCAAACAATTCCGTGAAATACTTTCTAGCTGTGGTAGCTTCTCGGTTGGATGCATCATTAAGTTCCAATTCCAGAAAGTCTTTCTCGATTTCGTCTGTTGGCAAGCCATAAATCCGCAATACATTCATTTGGTTCTGAATCTTCGCTGCTACAATTTTAGTCCAAAGAATCTGTTTTCTGTCTTCGTCCCAATTAAACTGCTTTATCAACTTTTCAGGATGGCAGTTAGTCGAATAGTAATTTTCTGTCTCACAAATTGGCTCTTGTTTTTCATCAACGAAAATTACCTTCGTCTGCTTTTTTGCCAATTCCGCAATTAAAGCACTAGTAATAACTGCTTGTGTGGTTAAGACCACCAACATGTTGATGTCACTAACTGGAATCTGGCTGACTCCATCTTTTGTATGAACAACCATCATATTAGAAGAATACGATAGTTTAGAGTGCTGTGTAATGATCACATTTCTCCATCCCATAATTATCTCCTTGATTATTTTTACCTTAATGCTATAATTAACTTGTCGGGTAGCTCCCGACGTTAGACCTTATTGAATAGATAACCTGATTTAAAATCAAGCAAAGCTCTTCGGAGCGGAGTTTATACATTTGTCCCGTGTATTGCGGGCTTTTTTTATGCAACAAAACAGGGAGTTACACCAACCGTGTAGCTCCCTGTTTCTTTTTCTTCAGTTTACTATTTCAGTAAATCAGAGACCTTGACTCTTCTTTCGAATAATCCAGTTGGTGATTGATACAAAAGAACTGCGTCATTTGAAAGCGTAATACCATTTTTCATTTGGAAAAAGCCCAATGCTGGTTTAATTTTTAAGTTTTCCAAACTTGGCATCTCAGAATTAGCATGCAATCCGCGCAGAATCTTTTCAATTGCACTAGCTTCATCATCAACGGATAATGAAACAAATTCTTTTCTAGCTGAGTGCAGTTTTTCTCGGAATTTATTACCGTCAAACAAAGGCAAATACTTATCTACTTTTTCTAAAATTTCATCATAAACGGATAATAAACATTCTCGTTCATTTTGCTCATCAATCATTGTCATTTCATGCTTCGTGAAATTAGGATCATCGATGTAATCAAGAATGTATTTCATCGACTGCCGACTAAGCGTAATTTGTTTTATGTTATATTTGTAGGCTGAACTACCTAACATATAACTTACATCTTTTTCTAAAATCGGTTGACGATAGGGAAGCTTATTAACTAAAATCTCTACATTCTTAATTCCTCTCTTAGGTTGACCTGTTTTTTCGTTGTACATCACCTTTGACTTTATAATGTCCAACAAAGCAGTTGAGAAATCTTCTGCCTTATTTATTATTTCTAAAGATCGAATAGGTACCCCAACAATTTGCAAGGTATAACCCTTAACTTTTTCAATTTTAGCTAACACAAAATAAGAATCTTGATTATGAGCATATCCGCCATAAATTTCCGGATCCATTCCCCGCTTGCGAGGAATCAAACCAGATCTCTTACTTCCATCTCTCTTTGGTGACGGGTATACTGTCTGATTAAACAACGCTGATTTCTTAGTAAAGACCTCCTGCGTTACCAGCATCTGCTTAAAAGAGTATGCTTGCTTAAGCTTAGAGATAATATCGTTCCTGTTGAATACAATTTCACCAGTACTTCTGCAGTAAATATTGTCACCATGTGTACCACGAAGCAAATCATCCAAGAAGTTCATTGACTTAACGCGTCTAGCCACATCATGAGCTGATTCTTCAGCATTAGAACTAAACTTCTTAAACTCACCGTAGACAAACATCCGGCGCAAGTTTGGATAAACTTGGTAGAGATAGTTACCAACAATCGTACTTAAGTAGGCATCGATAGCGTGGTGGAAATCGTTAACTTCACGGCTCTTATACAAATCAAATTGCTTACGCACAATCGAGTTATATTTAGCCGGAACTTCAATAATCTTGCTGTCTGGGAACTCGCTTTGCAAAATAGTCGCCGTCAACTTAATAACTTGACTAGTTTCAACCAATTGGCGCCGAATAAAGCCTTGTGCTCTATATTCTGTCAGAGCATCCGGATCAGTGAGAAGATTGCTCAACTTTCTCTTGGAAATCATCCCGAGCTTTTGCCATTTGTCCCACATTTCTCGAACAGTAATTCCTAAATCAGCAACCACTTTATTGCCAAAGAGCAAAGCAGGAACTTTATCAGACTTTTGATTGTTTACTGCTCTCGCAACCAAAACTCGGTTGTCTAAGGAATCATCTTTAACGAAAGACTGCGGCATAATGTGGTCAACATCGTAATCTGACAGCCGGTCAATATTCAGTTTCGCACCAGTATAAGCATCCCTGCCGCCCTGCATAAAGTACAGGTAGTAGCGGTCTTTGAGTGACTTCATTCCACTAAGCTGCTCTTTGACGCCCTGGCTGACCACTTCATCACTGATTTGATCGTAGATCTTCTGCATTTGATTTACTCTAGCAGTAGTTCTCTTTGGATCGTCCTCTTGCGAGCGAGCAAATTCAATAGCAAACTTCGCTGGTACATTGCCGTCACATGCCTTGACAATATCATGAACAACGCGCATTACTTGACGGATAGCCTTCTTGTTCTGAGGAGAAGTATATGCATCATCCAAAATACTTTCTACTGCATTATCAGACTGACTATCACGCAGGAGCTTCTGATTTTCTTGTTCAATCTTAGCCTTGATGTTTGGATCACTGACAATCTGAACAAAGTTGTCATTGCTATTCCAAAGACGTTCAAGAACATTTTGCCCATCAGCATCTGTCAAACGAGTCAACAATTTGTCAGACAAACGACCCCAGCCTTGCAAGCGCAGACGGCAAAGTTGCTTAATTTGTTCTTCGCTCAGCCAAGCGAAATCAACCCGTAACTTGTCTTCAAGAATCTTACGGTCTTCAAAGATCGTTGAGTACTCAATGATCTTTTCAAAATCATTTTGCCGATTTACATCATTAAGCTGATCACCAAAGATTTTCTTAAAGTCGATATAGGTTGACATTGTCGAGTTGAACTTTGACGGATCCGAAAGGCCTTTAACTTTAATATCAGCGCCTATATGCTTTGCTTGCCAATATTTGACAAATTTGTCAGCTTTAACAGTCTTCTGCTTCTTGAACAAGCCTTCAATCACTTGTTCTTTTTCATCACTAGTCAGCTTCTTACCATTAACCCGTAAATTATTCAGCTCATTCAAGACCGTAAACAACTGGTACTTCAAGCTTGATGCAGGCAAAACATCTTCACCAAGCAAATAAGTATCTTTTGTTGTCATACGCTTAATAAACTGAGTAGCAGAAGCCATCTTATCAACTTTTTTCTCAAAGTTCCATGGAGTAATCGCCTCATGGTCTTGAGGATCTCTACGAACCATCCAAGCAAAGCTGTGGCCGTTCTGTGCTTCCTGTTCTTCTTTGGTAATCATCGGCCCCACGTAGTACGGCACGCGGAAAGTCAACAATGCATCCAACTTAGTTGGAGCCTTCTTTTGGGCTTCTTCAGATTCATCTGGATTCTTCTCAGCCAAGAATGGGTAGTACTTACTCTGCTTCTTGATGATCTCATCAAGCTCTACTTGATGAAGTTGGTTTGGAATTACACCATTGTTGTTTGATCTTTGCAAAGGCAAAAAGGTCTTTTCCTTGAGCCTTTGCTTGATCTCAACAGCTTCTGGAGAGTCATCCAACAAACTGGAAATTCCTTTCTTGAGTTCCTCAGGATCAAGCAGTTCGCTTCTCTTCTTAATTCCAGTCAACTTCATTGCTTTTGCCAAATCTGCATGGCGGTTTTTGACGTACAAGTCATAAATTGCTTGTAATTTGGCAGCTTTCTTTTTGTCCTTTGTATTCCGAATAACATCCTTTAAAGTAATCAAGTCTTCTTTATGCTGATCATACTTATCGATCATCGCTTCAGACAAGGTCATTCCGACTGGGACAATCTCACTCAAAACAATAGCATGCCGAATTTCAATAAGGCGATCCACAATATCAGTTTGGCTTTGTTCCAACAAGGATTCCAATTCTTGTACTTTGTCTTCTTCATCCCCGCCTTGTAAAGCAAAAGCAAAGATCTTCTTTTGATCCTTGTCAACCTTGGCAAGATTCAGAATAGTTGAGAAATCCGCCTTGTAGCCCAACCAGGCTTTAGAAATATTCGTTGCCACATTGTTGATCAGTTTCTTGACCTGCTTTTCCTTCGCTTTGTCATCGAAACTTGGGAAGCTGCTTGGCAACAAAAGGTTACTAATCTCTTTTTGGCTGTCAGCATTCAAATGGCCACCGGTGAGGATGTCATTAATCTGCTCAGCTGAAGCAACATTTAATTCGACTTCCTCTGTGCCTTCATTTTCAGCAAAGAGATCATTCAACTCTTCCAGTGTTTGAACGCTTAAAATGGTTCTTTCGCTTCGGCCACCCAATGAACTCATCCCTGAACGATAAGTTTCTACGGATTCATCATGCAAGAAATTACCGCGTGCTTTAATCATTTGGTGCACAGCAATGTAGATTTCCCGAATGTCATGCTTTTGATCATCCTTCATCAGCTTGTCACGCAAATGATAAATCGTTGGGTATGACTCATGGAACTTTTTGTCTTCTTCTGGACTAGGAAAGACAATTGCTGAGTAGCGCTTTCTCTTGTCTTTAGGTGAAATCCAAGATTCGTGTAGTCTTGCAAAGAAACTCGGGTCTACCTTGGCAATTTCTTCATCAAAAAGCTCTTCCAGCATTTTAATCCGCCATCTTCTTCTTGAGAGACGGCGTCTAGTCGTTCTAAAGCTTCTTCTTTTCGCTGCCACTTTCCCTTCAATGAATAAACGGGCACCGATTGCTTTCTTACCCTTAATTCGCAGGATATTGTTTTGGTCGTCAGTTACAACCCAGCCAACGGAATTAGTACCAATATCAAGGCCGATTGTATAATCTTTGGGCTTAGCCATTTTTTCTTTTTCTCTTTCTTTCGCATCCCAGCATAACCGTTACATTCAAATTATACTATTAACCCTAGCCTCTTTCCTAACAAATTCTAAAATCAGCCAAATAGAGAAAAAACGACTGCAGCAAAAAAGCACCCCGCGAGGGAGTGCTTTTAGTGAACCCGCTTGAATGTTACCGTGAAATTCATCACGCCATCCGACCAGCTGGCATTGATTTTGCCGCCAAAAGCAACGACCAGATCCTGGGCCATAGACAAGCCGATCCCAAAACCATTCTTTTGCTTCTGATCATAATGGTGGGATTCGTCTTCCCGGTAGAAACGTTCAAAGAAACGATTAGTATCGATCCCAGCCCCATTCTTATATGAATTGGTGACCGTCAAAACCGCATTCTGATTAAGCCGGCTCTTGGCCAGGACAACCGTGACTTCGCCTTCTAGATCGCAATACTTCTGGGCGTTGTCGATCAAGATGTTGACCAGTTCCAACAGGCTGCGCTGTTCGGCGTTGATGTAGAGATCCGGATCGATGCTGACCACATACTTTTTATTATCCTTAGCCAGAACCGATTTAAATGAATCTGCTGATTCCTTGGTAATTTCTGAGAAATTGACCTTTGACAAGACCAGTTCTTCCGGCTCGCTCATCCGGGTCAAAGTGATCAGCTGGTTGATCAAACCGGTCATCCGCACCACCTGCTCTTTGGTGCTTTCACTCCATTCATCATCATTACCCAGCAGCTCTTCCATTTCAGCGTTAGCGCTGATTACGGCCAGAGGTGTCTTCAGCTCGTGACCGGCATTGGTGATAAAACGCCGCTGTTTGTAGTAGGCATCCTTGATTGGCTGGATTGCCTTGTCAGCAAGCAGGGTCATAATGATGACAAAAACCAAAATCCCACCGAAGGTGAAAATCAAGGCATATCTCACCAGCAAAAGCGCTGACTGCATCAAAGGACTCAAGTCAATAAAGCAGATATAGTACTTGTTGGCGGAAATCTTTTTAGCCAAGTAGCGGAAGCGGACTCCATTAGAGTGGATCGTCCCCTTCAACTGGCCAGCTGACAGGCGCCTGGAGATCTGCTTTTTCCGGCTGGAAACCGAGTTGATCGAATAGCCGATGATGTGGTCCGCGTCAATTACGGTCAAAGTCTGTTTTTTCGTATTGATGTTAGCCGTGAAGTAGCGGTACTTGAACATCCCTTCCTTATTGTACTGATCGCCTAGCCGCTTTTTGGCTTGAACCTCGTCCAGTCGGCCGTTATTTTTAACAATAATGGATAGGACTTGGTCAGCTTCATGGCTGGATTCAAAAAGGCTGATGCCGATCAAGCTGGAGAAAGAGAAAAACATGACCAAAAAAAGCGATAGCGTCGCCAGCCAGATAAAGCGCCGCCTGATTTTTTTAATCATGATCAGGCCCTCTCAAGGCAGAACTCGCCGCCCTTCTCGCCGGAAATCTGGACATTTGCCCCGATTGAGGCCAGCTTGGACCGAAGGAAGGAGATGTATACCCAAACCACGTCTTCGCTTTCATCTTCATTCTTCCAAACATGGTTGAACAGCTCTTCCGTGCTGATGGCCTTGCCAGGATTGAGCAAGAAGTAGCGCATCAAGCCGGTTTCCTGCTTGGACAGACTGATGGAGTTGTTGCTGGACAGCTCTTGGGAGTTGAGGTCCAGCTTGAGGTTGTCGTAGTTCAGTTCTTGAGTGCTGTTGTAATCCTCGCTTCGGCGCTCTTTTGACCGCAGGCGGACCAGCAGTTCCTTTAAGGAGAACGGCTTAGTCAAGTAGTCGTCAGCACCAACATCCAGGCCCGTTACCTTGTCGTCGATTTCAGACTTGGCCGTCAACATCATAATGTAGGTTTTGTCGCCAGTAGAGCGAATTTCCTTGACCGCGTCCAGGCCATTTTTGACGGGCATCATGATGTCCATGATGATGACGTCGTAGGGATGCTTTTTGACTGCATCGACGGCTTCTTGTCCGTTAAAAACTGAGTCGACATCATAGCCACTTTTTTGCATGGCGACCGTCAAAACTCTGTTCAATTGTGCTTCGTCTTCAGCTAAAAGAATTTTCATAGTTCCCCTTCCTTGATCAGTTGGCGAATTGTCTGCATGCTTACATCGCAAGATGCCAGTTCGTCAGCAACCCGCTTGAGTTCCTTGCTGATACGTTCAGGATTCTTGATGTCATGCTTATACTTCATTTCGTGTTCAAGACTGGCCCAAGTGTCCATGGCAATTGTCCGCAGCTGGATTTCAACGTAGTAGATGCCAGGCTTGTTGCCATGGACGTCTTCAAAGGGAGTGACTACTTCCATGATCAAGTGGTATGACCGGTAGCCGTTTGGCTTGGTATCGGTAATGTAGTCTTTTTCATTAATGATCTTGAAGTTGTCCTGCTTCTTCAACAAGTCAATGCAAGTGTAGATATCGTCAATAAAGTTGCAGACGATTCTGAGGCCGATCGCATCCCGGTTTTCGATCAATGCAGACTCTGGCATCAGCGGCAAACCTTTTCTCTCGCACTTTTGCGTCATGCTTTCTTCGCCTTTGACGCGACCTTCCAGGTGCTTGTATAGCTTTTGCCCGTGTTCTGCACTATACTCCTGACCGATGCCTTGGATTTGCTGCAAAACAGAATCCAGGATCTGTGGAAGATAGTCGGCGTACTTACCGTAAATGCTCATGCTTGTTCCTCACTCCTTCTCTATTACCTCTACTCTACCAAAGATCCTTGAAATTTGCTTGTGCTTTAACTGAAACTTATGGATAGCTTACCTTTCACCAAAAAACATGGTCCAAATTCAGTATTGGGACCATGTTGTCTGCCTTAGCGGCTAATTTTTATTTTTGTGGATTGACTTCAACACGAGCACTTATCACGTTTTTAGGCTTTCGCGTAAGCACTTGCTCCATGTCCGGCAATAACCCCACTACCGATACATGAACCATAACAGAAGCCTGGGATGTCATAATATGGTGAGTAGTCAGTGCCAACTACATACATGCCCGGAATAACCTGGTCATCTTTAGCAACATGTGCTGCTTCAATAAATGTTTTAGGGTTCCCACCAGCTTCAGTAATTGCTTCTTCTACACTACTGGTCACTGCTTTAGCCAACTTTGTTGCACCACTAATCGCATCTACGTTTAAAGACTGATTAGCAACAACTTCTGGGATAAATCTGTCTTTTAAATCGTCTACAAAAGCCTGTGTTTCATTTTCTTCAAGAACTTCAATTTTAGTCAGTTTTTCTTCATCAAAAGAAACGCGTAACTTAACCGTAGAATGATGTCCTTCTGCTTCGACTTCATAATCGCCTTTTTTGTACATTATTATGCCTCTTGCTTTACTTCAAGAATATACTTACAAAATACAGATAGCTCCTCAAAACAGTTGAAATGCCATTATTAGTCCCCAATATCAACTATTTGCTAAAGAGATATTACATTAAACTCTTTAACGAGCATTACCTATTAATTACAAGACTTAAGAAAAAGGTTTCTCCATCTTAAAAAATAATTTGCAAGAAACAAAAATTAAGGTACAATATTATTGTTAATGGAGAGTTGGCAGAGCGGTAATGCAGCGGACTCGAAATCCGCCGAACCAATGTTGAATTGGTGCGCAGGTTCAAATCCTGTACTCTCCTTAATAAGGTCAAATGGTATCCCTATAGGAAGTATTTCAAAGTAGCCAGTAGTTTTAACTACTGGCTTTTTTCTATCCTTGGCCCAAAAATTATCTACATCTATAGTAAATAAATGGAAAGGACATCTAAATCAAATAAACACGCTACCAAGTAGCTAAACAAACTGGGATTGCTAATACGACCTTAGCCAACGCCGTTAAAGAAACTAAGCCATTATCCGGGCAAACCGTCAAAGTTATTAGCGCAGTCGCACAGGCCCTGGGTAAGACGCCAAGCCAAGTTCTTGATGATCTGATTGAACTTGATGAGGATAATTCAAAGTAACCATTTCTCATCTAGTTTTCCATGCAAAAAATCGCTTAGAAGATCTCTAAGCGGCTTTTTTAGCTCCTCAAAATTCTGTGTCAAACCATTATTTAAGTATCTTGTCAATCACCTTAAAAGCCAGCCAAAATAGGGAGATAATACCACAAATCACAATAAACATGATCACGTCAATGTAGCGCCATATAAACCACATAAGCACTCCCGACAGGATAACTCCTATAATCACAGAGCATCCCCACTCGTGCCACCATTCTTTCACCCTAAAACCACCACATTCCTCCAGCTAACTTAAAGAGGCCGCCCGTCGCCCCCCGACTAGAAATTCCCCTTTACTCCTCAGAACTCCCTAAACTTTTTTCTACGTTCCGCAATGTGATATTCCAAATTGTCCAAATCTCCTTCGTTCCAAGCCCAACGGCGGATAAAATCTATCGTAATCCCCCGCCTCATAGCATAGTTCTTTTTAAACTCTGATTTTTCTGCGCCGCTTAAACTTTCCCACTTTTCCCTCATCCTTTTGTCTTCTTTAGATTCGCCCATTCCATTGCCTCCTAATAATACGTTTTCTTCCTCCAAATTATGCCATCTCCCCGCCCTCTTCCTCTACCTAAAAAGCGGATCAAGCCTTGCAACCTGGTCCGCCTTTTGCGTCTGTTCTAATTTTCTTCTTCCGCGATCTGCTTTCTGTATTCGCTGACGCCCTTCCAAATGGTAAAAGCCCGTAGGAAGGAATTCTGTCAAAAGGTGCAAAAAAGCCAGGACAAATTTGCCCTGGCTTAACAGCGATTAATCCTAATTTTCTTCCGCCAGCTTGCCTCTGACCTCATCAACCTGCTTTTGGACTGACTCCGGCGTCGGTCCTCCCAAAAAAGTCCGCTTGGCCAGGCAGTTATGCAGGTCAATTGCCTGGTACAAGTCTTCCTCAAACAAGTCGCTGTAGCCCTTGTAAGTTTCAAGCGGCAAGTCTTCTAAAACCGTGTCCTGGTCGATGCACAAGGCCACCAATTGCCCGGAAATATGGTAGGCATCTCTAAATGGCATCCCCTTCTTAGTCAAATAGTCCGCCAAGTCCGTCGCGTTAATAAAGCCCTTCTGCGCCGCCTGGTGCATGGCCTTTTCATTAGCTTCCAATGTCTTGATCATCGGGATAAAAGTCTCCAGACACAGCTCAACATTGTCGATGGCGTCAAACAAGGCTTCCTTGTCTTCCTGCATATCCTTGTTGTAGGCCAGAGGCAGTCCCTTCAAAGTCGTCAAAATCGCCATCAAGTCCCCGTAGACCCGGCCGGTCTTCCCCCGGGCCAGTTCAGCCATATCAGGATTTTTCTTCTGCGGCATGATGGATGACCCAGTCGTATAAGCATCCGCCAGGCGGACAAAGTGAAATTCCCAAGATGACCACAAGATCAGCTCTTCGCTTAAGCGGGAGAGGTGCATCATCACCAGCGCCAAATCACTTAAATCTTCCACCACATGGTCCCGGTCGCTAACCCCGTCTAAACTGTTGGCTACCGGAGCCTTAAGTTCCGCTTCATAAACCCGGTCGATCGGGTAAGTCGTCCCGGCCAGGGCGCAGCTGCCGATTGGCGAATAGTTCATCCGCTCTTCCATCTGCCCGAGACGTTCCAGATCCCGCATGAACATGTAAGCATAAGCCATCAGCTGGTGGCCAAAAGTGACCGGCTGGGCCCGCTGCAGGTGGGTATAACCCGGCATGAGACTGGCCTTGTACTTTTCTGCCTGGTCGCAAAGAGCCGCCACCAAATCTTTTAAAAGCTGCTTGATCTGCCCGTTTTCTTCCCGCATGTACAAGCGGATATCCAGGGCCACCTGGTCGTTTCTTGACCGGGCCGTGTGCAGCATCTTCCCGTCCTGGCCGATCCGGTCAGTCAGGGTCTCTTCAATGAACATATGAATGTCTTCAGCAGCCGGATCGATTTCCAGCTTGCCGCTATTTAAGTCGCCAAGATGCCCTCCAGGCCGGCAATGATTTTCGCACTTGCTTCTTCAGGAATAATCCCCTGCTTGGCCAGCATCTTGGCATGGGCAATGGAGCCGGCTATGTCTTCTGGATACATTCTTTGGTCAAAACGGATGGATTAGTTGAAGTCGTCCGCGATCTGGTCAGTCTTACCGGAAGTTTTGCCGGCCCACATTTTTTTCATATCACAATCACCTAATCTAAAAAACTTGTCCCGTCTTACTTCTTCTTGGCGTCCAGCTTGGCTTGCACCTGGATCGGCAGCCCGAAGAGGTTGATAAAGCCAGCGGCTTCTCCGCTTCTCGTCCAAAATCTCCTTTAGTTCATCCCCGCCCAGCTGGGCCAAATCCGTCATTGCCGTCCCTCTTTTCTTAAGCCAGAGCTTCCTTCAGCGGCTTAAAGCGCTTGTCGCCCGTGGAAAAATCTCTGACCAGCCACTGGAAGTCACCTTCATACTTGCAGTACAAAAAGCAGCAGGCCAGGTAGTCCCCCTGCTCTTCAGTAGCCCGGTCAAAAACTTCCGTGTCCGCGTAATTTTCCAAGACCAATTGGTCTTCATGCTCGTCCCGGTAGTAGGCCCGGCTTTCTTCCACCGTCTTCCCCAGCCTCTTTAAGTCACCTAAATTGACCAGGGCCAGGACTTGCTCATAATCCTGGTAGTTTTCCTCCAGAATCCGGCCTGCGGTTTCCAAGTCCCCGTCATGGTCCAGGATCAGGCTGGAAACGGTATTGTCTTTTTCTTGAACGGCAATCATGCTTTGCGTGTCGGTCATTTTATCCCTCTTTCTAAAAAAATTACTTGAAAAAGCGGTCAAAGAAGCCCCGCGGCTTCTTTTCCTCGCTCTTGGCGGCTTCCGCGGCCTCCTTGGCCTGGGCTAGTTCATCCTGCAGCTTCTGGATCTGGTCGGCCTGCTCCTTCTTCTCAGCTTCTGCCTGCTGCTGCTTTTCGGCCTGGGCTTCCTTTTCCGCCAAAAGCCGGGCATTCTGTTCAGTGACCTTCATCATCCGGTCCATCATTTCGGCATTCTTCTTCAAGTATGGAGCAATGTTTTCGCCCATTATCTGCCCCTGGACTTCCGCGGCGGCTCTGGCCTTTTCCATTTCAAAGCGCTCAGCCGCAATCCCGGTTTCCTTCTCATAGCGCTCAGTCAGCAAGTGGTTGCCCTGCCAGAGGTCCATATTGGCCATCTTGACCGTCAGCCCCTTGCTGTCAAAAGTCTTGCAAATCTCAGCTGAAGCCGGCAGGTAGGCGAAGTAGCGGTTGATGTCGTTGTCCTTGTTGGGGAAGACCCGGGCCGGAATCATGCATTCCGGATTGTCCCGGGTAAAGGTAATTTCCCGCAAAGTCGCCTCATCGTGCAAGAGAATGCTCCAGTTCCGCCGGCCCAAGTCCTCAACAATATTGTAGTTCTTCATGTGGAAGTAGCACTTGGTTTCCGTGTTGACCAGGCCGTATTCTTCAACTAGCTGCCAGAAGGCGTGCTTAACCGGGTAGAGGAAGTCGTGCTTGAGCTTCAAGTAGTCCTCGTCATCCATCTCTTCTAGCCAGCGGTCGATCTGCCGGATCAGGTAAAGAAAGAGGGTGTTGTTCAGCCAGTGGCCGTGGTTGTCGGTATTGCCATCCAGGTATTCAAAAAAGTGGATGTCCGCGTCAGTCTTCTTGCGGAACTGGTTGCCCTGGCTAATTACGTAGCCCCTGCGGCCAACTTCAGTCAAAAGTTCGATATCCTTGCCCTTGCTGTTCATGCTGAAAATAGCCACCGGTTCCACTCCCAGTTTCTCGCCATGCCGGTTGCTCCGCTTTTTCAAAAAGCTCTGGGCGGCGCTGGAAGAAAAGAGGGATACTTCCGGGTCATCGATGCAGATCGGGGTGATGACCTGGTCTTCATCCATGTAGTGGTCGGTAAAGTTCCAGATATTCTTGTTGATGACCTTGGGGTTGGAGCTGTAGGCGCTGACCCGGTCCTGCTTGCTCAAGCTCTTGCCGGCCAGCAGCTTCTTTCTGACCGCTGCCGTCATCCCGAAGAGCTTGTCTTCTGAACTGGCCTGGACGATCTCCTTGGTATTGCCGATGGTCAAGTTGGAGGCAATTTTAAGCAGGGTCGACTTGCCAGTTTCCCCCTGCCCGACCAGGCCGGCCACGATCGGGACGTCTTCCACGATCCCGTTTCGCTCATCGATGGCCTGGCGGATCTTCCAGATGCTGCCGCTTTCCAGGACATACATCAAGAAGGAGAAGGCAGCCTGGGATTCATTATCCTGCTTGCGATCCCGGTAGAAGCGGATAATGTCAAAAATTGCTGACACGTCCTGCCGGGTCGGCTTTTGGATCGCGACTGGTTCTTCCTGGTAGGAGTCGATTGCCGGCTTCTCCAGAATCGTCCCCGTTACCGGGTCTTGCAGGTAAAGGGGGCGCGGGTAGTGGGCCTTTTCATCCGGCAAAACAATGGCCTCGCCATTTTCATTGCCTTCGCCAAAGACGATCTGGCTGAGCCGCTTACTCAATTCCTCATCAGCCAGGATCTTTTTTCCCGTCAAGTTCTCCTTGTCAATCCCGCTTTTAAAGCGGAGGAGCTTGGCCGTCTTCTTAAAGGACACGCCGGCCTGACTTTGGCCTAATTGCCCCAGCCGGGTCGCTTCTTTGAAATCCTTTAAAGGTGCTTCAGCCATTTTATCTGCCAAGCCGCTGCCTTCCAGCAGGTACTGGGATCGCTTGTCTTCTGCCAGGTTCAAATAGCCCTGGTAGATCTCCTTGTCTAAAATATCTCTGGCCTTGGCCGTCAGCTCTTTGACCAGCTGCTGGACCATGGCCCAGTCGTCACCGGTCTTTTCCCCGCTGCTTAAGAAGTAGGTCGCCCCCTGCCCCCAGTAGAAGCGGTACTGGTCTTTCCCGGTCAGCAGAAAGAAGTTGCTTTCTTTCTGCGATGAAAAACTAACCGCCAGTCGGCCAGCAGCCAGTTTTTCCTTTAAGTCCGGGCAGTCGCTAGATAAGAGCGGAAAAAGCCGGGACAGTTCATTTGCCGCGGCAAGTTCGGGAACTTCTTCCTCCCCAAAAAGCAGGCAAAACTTTACCTGCTTAAATAAAGGGCTGAGCTCCCGGTCCAGCAGGGTCCAGTCAGGAGCGGCCAGGGCGGCCGTCAGACTCCCGTATTCCTCCCCTGCTTCCTTGGTGTCTTCCAGCAAGCCGTGCTGGATCAGTAACTTTCGCTGAGTATCAATAATCCTTGCCATCTGTCTTATTTCCCATTCATGACTTTTTGCTTGCCATATTGCAGACCTTTAACAAGATTATAGCACTATCCGGCCAGTTTTCGGCAGCGTTTACCCGCTTTACTGGCAAGATTCTGCGGATTTTTGCCAAAAGAAAAAGAGCAAGAGCCAGAGCAAGAAAGCTCCCCTCTCCCCGTCTAATGGCCCTTCTCAAGCAGTATCAGTATAAAAATTCCAAAATCAAATATTCCAGCTATAAAGCGGTCCAAAAGACTGAACTGGCCTACTACAACGCCGTCGTCAGCATCAATGGCCTGACTTTGGCCCAGTACCAAAAGCAGGTCAGCCGGGCTAAAGAAAAGTACGACCAGGCCGCTAGTGAATTAGGACCACGTTAAACCCCGGGTCTGGCAGAAGTCCACGATAAAGGAAGCCATCTTCTGGGCAACCTTCGGCTCTTGGGCCAGATTCCGGCTGGCCAGGCTGATGGTGTAAGAAGTATATTCCGTTACCGGCACGGCAATGGCACCAGCAGATTCGTTGTACTTGGACTTAGGCAAGAGAGCCACCCCTTCACCGATCGCCACCAGGGTCCGCACATCGTCAGTCACGCTACTGATCTGGGGATGGATGTCATTTTTAGCAAAAACGTCAGCGATGATCCCGGCCAAGGCATGTTCTTTCCCAAAAGCCAGGTAAGGATACTGCTCGATCTGCTTCAAGCTGACCGACTTCTGCTTGGCCAGTTCATGACCCGCCGGCAAGAGCAGCTCCAGCTTTCTGTGCATCATTGGTACTAAGTCAAAGCCGGCAATCTTTTCACCCGACCGGGTAGTGACAATGGCCAGGTCCAGTTCCCCGCTTTGCAGCATGTCCAGGAGCTTGCCGGTCACGGCCCGCTTTAAATTGAAGTCGACCCGGTATTCCGGATTGACCTGCCGGTAGTCCTTGATCACATCGGTAATGAATTTATGGGCCACGATTTCAGCCACCCCGATTGACAGCTTGCCGCTTTCGCTCAGGGCCATCTCAGACAACTACCGCCGTCCTTCCTGGATCTGCTGGACCCCGGCTTCACCGTATTCTTTGAAGACCTTGCCGTAAACCGTCAGGCGGATGTTGCGGCCTTCGCTTTCAAAAAGGGGAACGCCCAGTTCCTCTTCCAGTTCCTTGACCGCGTAGCTCAAGGTTGGCTGGGAAATCCCCAGTTTTTCCGCTGCCTGGGCCATATACTGGGTCTCAGCCAGCTCGTTGAAGTATTCCAAGTGTTGAAAGTTCATGTCTTTTTCCTCATCGTTAAGTCTTACCTCTTATTTTTGCCAAAATTTTAGTTTTTAGCAAGAATTTAGCATTTTTTAAAACGTTTTTTAGTAATTTTCAAACTTTTTTGCCAAAATTTCCTGCTAAAAACCGCCAACATAAGTTCGAAAATATATGATTTAGATTTCATATACCGCTTTCATTCCTCTTTCTTGATCGGAAAAGTCGCATTTATCCGAAAAATCATCAGTAATTATTTGAATTTCACCGAATATTATGTCAAAATTGAGTAAGAATGATTGGCGTTGACTAATAAGAAAAAGGCGCTATAATAATTGTATTGTAAATTTTTTTTGTAAATTAATTCACTTAAAAGAGAGCATTAAGATGAAACAAGACGTACTTTACCAAATCTTGACCACTGCTGAAGACTGCCAGACAGTCAGCGATATCGCTAAGAAGCTTTTCCTAAGCCAGCCATATGTCAGCCAGGTTTTGAGCAAGGCAGAAAAGAAATACAATGTCGTTCTCCTGGAAAGAAGAACCCTGCCGATCGAACTGACTGAAGCCGGCCGGACCCTTTGCGACGGCTTAGCCAAGCTGCACAGCGACCAGATGAAGATCGAACAGGACCTGCGCCGCTTCACTGAAGAAGAGCAGTCCTACATCAAGATCGGTTTCTCCCCGATCTGGGCATCAAGCGAAAGCAGGAAGATCATCCCCGTTCTGCAAAAGCAGTTTGAAACCACCCGCTTTGAACTGATCAAGACCTTCTCTATCAACTCTGCCAAGCGTTTGATCGATAACCGGATGGTTGACATCTACCTGGGGCCGCTCCTGCGGGGGGAAAACTTGAAGAACTTCTTCCTCTTCCAGCCGCGGATCTTCTTGATCATCCCTGAAACCAGCAAACTTTACCAAGAAGGCAAGCGAGACGTTCCGTTCAGCCAGCAGCTCTTGATGGACCTCAGCAAAGAAAAGATGGTTTCCTTAAGCGATGACTCCGGCTTCCAAAAGACCGTTGACCACCTGCTTGAAGACCAGAACCTCTCCGTTAACAAGAGTATCAAGGTCAACGACTACGAAGTCGCCCTGCAAATGGCAGTCGGCGGTTTGGGCTGGACGGCAACTTTGGAATACATGCTGCCGAACCTGGACCCAGACCTTAAGTACAACCAGGTTGAACTTCCTCACAACTTGATCCAGTCAGACAACGGTTTGACCATCCACATGGACTCTAACGACCGGGCCAAGGAAGTTGCCCAGGTGATGACCAGACTGATGAAGGATGACCTGGTTGCCCGCAAGCTGACCAAGGAATAAGAGCAGCAATTTAAAAATATGCAGACAAAAAACGAGCCAGCTGGCTCGTTTTTTTATTGGCATTTGACTATTAAAAACTATTTTTCTTTCTTCTTGGCCCGGAATTCCCGCCGCCATTCTTTGTGACTAAACGCGGCATAAACCAAGATGGCTAAAGCCGTCAATAGTGAAATCAGCAGGCTGCTTCGCAATCCCGGCGTCCGGTAAACCAGGCGGACGCGGTGCTTGCCTGCTGGCATTTTGAAGCCGACAAAGGCCGTGTTGGTCTTAATTACCTTGACTGCCTTGCCGTCAACCGTAGCCGTCCAGCCGTTTGAATAAGGGATGGTCGAAGTAACGACACCGGCTTTCTTGCTAGTAAAGAGGCCGGTCAGCTGGTTTTGCGCGAGTTTCAGCTGCTTGACCCCCTGCTTTTGAATCTGCCGCACTTCTTTCGTGTATTCTTGATTCAAAGGAATTGCTACAACTTTGATCTTGAAGCGGTAGATCCCCAGTTTTGAAGGCTGGAAGGTCAGACTATTGGGCAGAGTCTGGTAAGTGCCCATGTTCATGACCGCGCTGTCGACCAGGCGGTAAAAAGAAGTCATATCCTGGCTTCTCTGCACAATTGTTTCACTGGCCTTCTTCCCCGTTACCGTCAGCTTGTAGCTGGGGTCTGGTGAACCGGCCAGAAGGTGGTAGCGCCAGTACTTGTAGCGGGTCGCCCGCTCATTAAGGGTCTGCCCGGCCAGGTCGGCCTCCTGCTTGGCCTTCTTCAGCTCCAAGTCCAGCTGCTGGCTTAAAGTGAAAGGCTGGTAGGAAATCTGGCTGATCTCGACATGCAGCTCGCTTTTGCCCAGTTTGGCCTTTTCTTTATCTGATAAGTGCAGCTTCAACTTGTAGCTGGCATCAGAGCCCGTATAGGTCAATTTATTCTTGCTCAGCTTCTTGCCACTGGCATCGACCAGGCTGGCCTTGATGGTCTTGACCCCGGTCAATTTCGCGGCTTTAAGGCCACCCTCCTTGACCACCACCCCGCTGGCCAGAGCCCGCTCTTTTTGGCTCGCTGACAGTTTTTGGTAGCGGCTGGGGTTAATTGCCTTATAGCTTAGCCAAAGCAGCGGGAAGGCCTCTGTGGTCTTGTAGAGCTCAGCCTGGTAGACAGACTCCTGGTTTTGATCTTTTTTCTCCTTGCCAGCAGCGATCAGGTCGTAAGTCCCGGGCACCTTGCTGCCGTTTACTGAGTATTTTTGGTTAAAAATATAGCGGACGCCCAGGAAATTGTTTAGTATAGTCCGGTCATCCAGCTGGTGGAAGGGAATGTTGTTGTCATACTGCAGGTTGCCCAGGTCGGTCGAGAACTGACCCAGGTACTGGTTCTGGATGGAATAGTAAGATGACACGTTGGCCAGGCCGCTGGTCAAGTCGTTAAACAGCTTCTTCTGGCTGACAAACTGGTTATTTGACACCGTGTTGACCCGGTAAAAGCCGGCCGGCAGGATATGGTTCAAGCCGCCATAGCGGTCTTCCGCGATTTGCTCATATTCCCCCCTGACCAGCATGTTGGCCGCAAAGTTGCCATTGTATGGAAGAGCCGCGTACAGGGCGTTAAAGGCCAGGTTAGCCGCTACAGTAAGCAATAACGCCCGCTTTAAAGCCCGTCCTTCGTTGACCAGGTAGCTGGCCCCCAGACTGAGCAAGAGGAAGATGACTGGCAAGAAGAGCTTGTAGTCATTTTCCAAAAAGAACATGGCGACCAGGTAGACCAGGTAGATCCCGCTGGTGGTAAAAATCAGCCGCATCTCCTTTTGACTGACCGCCTGCTCACTGATGGCCTTGACAAAGACCATCACGCTGAAGGCAAAAGGCAGGTACAAGAGCAGAGTCCAGCGGTTTGACGCTGACATCCCCCCGTTAAAGACTGCCCCGACTGCCGGGATCAAGAGCATGACTGCCCCTAATAACAGAGAAGCAGCGACCAGCCGGTACTTGCGCCAGTTACGGAAGAGGTAGACCAGGGCCGGCAGGATGATGCTGGCCAGGCCCAAGGCTGACCAGAACATCAACTTCCAGTTGTCCCCGTCAATCAGTTCCTTTGGCAAAAGCAAGTAGTAGTAGGCCGGATAAAAGGTCAAGCCATTGGCAAACTGCGATCCGGTCCGGGTGGAGTTGACCACGGCCAAAAGTTCCGGCAAAAGCAGGCCGGCTGACAGAAGGACCGCTCCTAAACTGGCAAAGAAGAGCTTCTTAATTGTTGGCCAGAAAGGAATCTTTTTCCAATAAGCCAGGCCCCAGCGCAAAAACAGGTAAATGATTGCCCCCAGGCCCAGGACAAAGGCCAGGTAATAGTTGCTGACCAGCATCCAGACAAAGACCCCAAATAAGGGCCAGGCGCTGCCCCCCTGCAAGAGTCGCTCCAGCTGAACCACGATCAAGGGAAAAAGAATAAAGGTCGTGGTGAACATCGGCTGGGCAAGGGCCGCGTACAGCAGGTAGGCATTGACCATGTAGACACCGCTGCCAATCAAGACAACACTGTCTTTAAAGTCAAAATGGCGGGCAAAATAAACAAAGGCCAAGCCCACGCAGTAAAGGCGCAACAGCAGGATCAGCTGGTAGGCAAAGACCAGGTGGCTGGTCGGAAATAAAAGGGCCAGATAGGCAAAGACGTCACCAATCGTATAGTAAGAAAAGACTGAAAACAGGTCACTGCCCAGGCCCATGGTCCAGGACCATTCAGCTGGCCCCTGGCTTAAGTGGCGCAGGAAACTGAGCACGTACTCCCGGTACTTGACAAGCAAGGGCAGGTGCTGGTTGGCCGCGTCAGTGTTCCAGATCAGGCTATGGCCCGTAACCAAGTAAGGTCCAAAAACACAGGCCGCCAAAAAGAGGAAGAAGATAGAGTACTTCCAGTAAACGGCCCGGTCACGCTTTTTGTTAAAGCTGAATTGCAAAATCATCCCTCCAAAATGTTTAATGGTCTATCTTCTTATTCTACAGCTTTTCTTCCCTGCCCGCTAAAAGGCTAGAAAATATTAAAAAAGAAAAATGACCAGCAAAAGCTGGTCATCATCCAAAATTCTAATTTCTCAGCTGTTCGTAAAGATCCTGCATTTCCTGGTCATCTGGCACAAGCTTCAAGTACTTTTCCAGCAATTGCCGGTCCAGATCGCCCTGGGCGCTCTCTTGAGCAAAGGAGATCATTCCCCGCAAGAAGGCAGGACTGGTCTGCAGGCTCTGGTAGGCCAAGAGATATTCCTGCAGGGCCTGGTCATATTTTTCCATTTCCTGGTAGGACCGGGCCATGTTCCAGTGGGCCTGGGGCTCCAGGTCGCTGTCAGCCAGAGCAGTAAACAAGGCCAAGGAGTCCTCTGCCCGCCCCTGGGCTAAGTAGAGGTCGCTCAGCAAGAGGCGGAGGCTGGAATTGTCCGGGTTGACCTCAAGGCCCCGCTGTAAGAGGTCCTCAGCATCCTCAGCCTTGCCTAATTTGGCAGCTGCCTTAGCCCCAATCAGGTAAAGCTCTTCATCCAGCTCATTGTAGCCCAGGCCCGTCTGAGCGGCAAAGAGGGCTTCTTCTGGGTTGTCTTCTTCCTGGTAGGCCTTGGCCAGGAAAGTATAAGCGTTGACGTAGTCAGGGCTTTGCTTAATGACATCATCAAGGAAAGAAATGGCCTTGTCAAACTGGCCGGCCTCTTCCATGATTACCCCGGCTTGGTACTTGGCGTCGATGTCCAGGAGGTCTTCTTTATGGTCATTGATAAAAGCAGCTGCTTCTTCATACCGGCCCAGTTTAGCCAGGGTCTGGAAGACCCGCTGGTTAAGATTGACTTCCCCGAACATGGTCTGTCTTTGCCGCAAGTCCTGGTACAGAGTCAGGGCCTGGTCGTTCAAGTCGCTCATGTAGTCCAGTTCCGCCAGGCCAAAAGTAATGGCATCTTCATCCGGGGCCAGCTGCCGGGCCTGCTCCATCTTGGCCCGTGCCGTTTCGATCAGGCCCTCGCTTTGGTAGTAGTCAGCCTGGACCAGGAGGCTTTCCAGATAGGCATCTGAATCAGCCGGCACATTGTAAAGCAGGGTCAAGCCATCGTCCTCTGCTCCGTCATTGAGGAGGATTTCGGCCAGGTAGACCTTGAAGAGGTCTTCATTGGGAAAATCAGCGATCAAGCTGCGGTAGACTTCCTTGGCCAGGTCGGTAAAGCCCAGGTCGGTCAGGTTTTCCGCCAGAGACGCCAGGATCTCCGGATCATCGTTTTCCAGGGCCTGCTTCAAGAGGGCGCGGCTCTCGCTGAAGCGGTGACCTTGAATCGCGTCCAACAATTGTTCAGAATATGTCATCTTTGTCCTCACTTTCTGCTTACTATTGTACCGTAACTAGTCAGCTAAATAAGTTTTTTGCCCAAACAAAAAAACGCCAGAAATACCGGCGTTTCTTTATTTTAAAGCGCGTCAATTACTTAACAGCGTCCTTAAGAGCCTTACCTGGCTTAAATGCAGGAACCTTGCTTGCTGGAATTTCGATTTCAGCACCAGTTTGTGGGTTTCGGCCCTTGCGAGCTGCACGGTCACGTACTTCGAAAGTGCCGAAGCCAATCAGTTGCACCTTTTCGCCCTTAGCCAAGTCTTCTTGGATTGCTTCGAAAACCGCGTCAACAGCTTCTGAAACGTCCTTCTTAGTCAACTTAGTCTTTGCAGCTACTTCGGAAACTAATTCTGCCTTATTTGCCATGTGGAATTCACCTCCTATAAATTAGACTCGCGTCTAATCACTTCATTTCTCTTGTAGAAATGAGGGACACTGAGCGCTTGCTGCATTCAATTAATTCCCTGCTCTCTAAAATATCACAAGAACGTTGTCCCTACAAGGCTTTTAGCCCGCGGCTTAGCACTTTTTCAAGAGAATGTCACAAATTGAAAAAGAAAAGCCCGGTCCTACTTCCGCTTACGCGGCAGGATCTTGATCGGGGTCCCGGTGAAGTCGAAATTCTCCCGCAGCTGGTTGATCAAAAAGCGCTGGTAGGAGAAGTGCATCAGTTCTGGATCGTTGCAGAAAACAACGAAAGTCGGCGGATTGGTCTTGACCTGGGTCATGTAGTAGACCCGGAGCCGCTTGCCCTTGACCATCGGCGCCGGCACCAAGCGGCTGGCTTCCAAGAGCAGGTCGTTTAAGACGGATGACTGGATCCGCTGGTTCTTGTTCTCGTAAACTTCCTTGACCATCTTTGGCAATTGGTCGATGTTCTTGCCGGTCTTGGCCGAAACAAAGACAATTGGGGCATAGTCCAGGTAGGAGAATTCTTCCCGGATCACCGCTTCAAAGTCCTTGCCGGATGAAGAGTCCTTCTTCGGCAAGTCCCACTTGTTGACGGCGATAATCATCCCCAGGCCCGCTTCATGGGCGTAGCCGGCCACGTGCTTGTCCTGCTCTCTGATCCCGGTGCTGGCATCCAGGACCAGGATGGCCACGTCTGACCGTTCCATGGCGCTCATCGCCCGCATGACGGAGTACTTTTCAGTCTTCTCATAGACCTTGCCCCGCCGTCTAATCCCGGCTGTGTCAACAACCCGGAACTTGGTTCCATCCTTGACGAATGGCGTGTCAATGGCGTCTCTGGTCGTCCCTTCTTCGTTGGCCACAATCACCCGTTCTTCGCCCAACAGGCGGTTGACGATGGATGACTTGCCCACGTTTGGCCGGCCGATCACGCTGAAGGAGATAACCCCTTCTTCGGTCTTTTCGGCATCGGGCGAGAAGTTCTTGACTACTTCGTCCAGCAGGTCACCGATCCCCGTCCCGTGGGAACCGGAAACCGGGATTGGGTCGCCCAAACCCAAGCTGTAGAAGTCATAGATATCGGTCCGCTGCTCAGGGTTGTCTGCCTTGTTAACGGCTAAAAGGACTGGCTTATCGGCCCGGTAGAGCAGGTGGGCGATCCGTTCGTCCAGACTGGTCACCCCCTGGCTGGCATCGGCCAGCATAACGATGACGTCGGCCTCTTCAATAGCGATTTCCGCCTGGGCCCGGATTTCTTCGTCAATCGTACTGTCTTCCCAGGTAATCCCCCCGGTGTCGATGATGCTGAACTGGTGGCCCATCCAGCTGGCCCGGGCATAGTTCCGGTCCCGGGTCACGCCTGGCCGGTCTTCCACGATCGCCACCCGTTCATTGATAATCCGGTTGAACAGGGTTGACTTGCCCACGTTTGGCTGCCCTACGATGGCAACAATTGGTAATGGCATCTTTTCACCTCTTTTGCTTTCTATTGATTATTGTCAAACAAAAAGACCGACCAACGGTCGGTCTTTTTAGTGCTGATTAAGAGTTCTTAAGTTGGTCACCGATCATGTCACCAAGTGAGAAGCCGTTGTCGTCGTTGTTCATGTACTTGCGAGCAAATGCGTTGTTGTTTGATGAACGACGTGCGCGAGGTCTGTCGTTTGATGAAGAAGCGTTCTCTGGATCAACTTGCTTAATTGACAGGGAGATTCTTCTTTTACTTGGGTCAATGTTAAGAACCTTAACCTTGACCTTTGGACCTACAGTCAAGACGTCGCTTGGCTTGTCAACGTGCTTGTATGCAATTTCTGAAACGTGTACCAAGCCTTGGATGCCGTCAGCAACTTCAACAAAGGCACCGAAGTTGGTCAAAGACTTAACTTCGCCTTCAATTACATCGCCTTCGTTCAAGCTTGAAGTAGCTTGTTCGAATGGGGATGGTTCAGTTTGCTTGATTGACAGGGAGATACGGTGACGGTCATTGTCGATGCCAATAACCTTAACCTTAACATCTTGGCCAACCTTCAATACGTCGCTTGGCTTGTCAACGTGCTTGTATGAAATTTCGGAGATGTGTACCAAACCGTCAACGCCGCCGATATCAACGAATGAACCAAAGTCGGTCAAGCGTGATACCCGGCCTTCAACTACGTCGCCGACAACCAGTTGTGAAGCAACGTTTTCAAAGGCTTGTTCGCGTTCTTCTTCGATCAGTTCCTTGTGGGAAAGGATCAGACGGTTCTTAGCCGGGTCGATTTCAGTAATCTTAACCTTGATAGTCTTGCCGATGTAAGGCTTAAGGTCTGAAACGAAGCGGTTTGAGATCAAGCTTGCTGGCAAGAAGCCGCGGGTGCCGACATCAACGAGCAAACCACCGCGAACTGATGAAGTAACCTTACCTTCGATAGTCTTGCCTTCTTCGAAGTCCTTTTGTAGCTTGTCGTAAGCTTCACGTTCCTTAACGCGGGTTACTGAGAAGAAAAATTCACCGTTTTCCTTGTCACCGCCTGCACGACGAACTACGTAAACCTTGAAGGTATCACCTAGCTTAACTTCGTCACGCAAGTTAACACTACGGTCGTTGGTGAAATCACGGCGAGTGATTACACCTTCAACGCCGGCGCCTTGAACACCAACGTTAATTTGGCCATCTTCAACGCTCAAAACGTTAACGTCAACGATGTCGCCCTCCTTAACCTCTTTCATTTGAGCAAGAGCATCTAAAAATTGATTGTTTTCTGACATAAATACAAAATGCCTCCCTGTTTATTCGTTCTCTATTTTACCAAAAAATAGATGAATTTGCTACTATTTTACCAGACTTTTTTGACTTTACTTGCTAGTATTTGTTTTTTTAGCAATTTCGGCCAAGATAGCGGCAACAACCTGGTCAATCATTAAATTAGTTGAATCGATTTCGATTGCATCCGCTGCCTTCTTCAAAGGTGAAACTTCACGGTGGGAGTCAAGGTAGTCCCGCTTGGCGATATCAGCTTCGATTTCCTCAAGCGTCTGCTTGGCCTCAATCCCCTTTTCCTGCCAGTCCAAAAGCCGTCTTTCTGCTCTAGACCGGGCGCTGGCAACCAGGAAGATCTTGACTTCAGCCTCAGGCAAAACCGTGGTCCCGATGTCGCGGCCGTCCATGATCACGTTGGTTGACCCGGCAAGTTTTCTTTGCAGGTCAACCATCTTGCTTCTGACCCCCGGCAGGGCTGAGACCTGGGAGACATTAGCCGTGATTTCCGGGGTCCGGATTTCCAAAGACACGTCTTCCCCGGCTACCAGAACCTTCTGGCCGTTTTCGCCGGGCTCTAAAACGATGCCGTCTTCGTCGATCGCCTTTAAAATCCCGGATTCATCCCCATAATCCAGGCCGTGCTTGCGGGCGATAAAAGTACATGCCCGGTACATAGCACCCGTGTCGATATAAACGAACGACAGCTTATTGGCCACAATCTTGGCCACCGTGCTCTTACCTGCTGAAGCAGGTCCATCAATTGCTACTTGCATAACATCAAAAATGAAGCGACTCGTATCGCTTCAATCCTTTCCAATAAATTCAGCTATTTGACTTGCTTGATCTTCAGTTTCTGACCAACTGCCAGGGTTGAGCTGGTATCCAGACCATTTTGCTCAGCCAGCTCTTCGGCGCTTATGCCGTACTTCTGGGCGATCGCGGCCCAGCTGTCGCCGGACTTGACCACGTAAGTCTTGACCTTAGGAGCAGGCTTGGCCTTGCTAGTCTTTTCAGCGGCCGACTTGGGCTTGGCCTGCTCTTTCTTTGCTTGCTGGACGGCGTAGTCACTGTTTTGACTGGTGATCAGCGGCACGACTGCCAAGGCCATCATAACCGCGATCAAGAGGGCCGCCCACCACGGCGCCTGCTTGTTCTTGCGCTCTTCTCTGACCGCTTGCTGGCGGGCCAGACGTGACAAGGGCTTTTGGGCATTTTGATCCATCTAGCTTCCCCCTTTAAGCTTACATTTTAACATAAAACCAGGTGCTAATCGAAAAGAAAAGGCCTTCCTTAAGGAAAGCCTCATCTAATATTTTATTTGTCTTTTCGCATTAGTACTTGCTGGAAACGCTGAAATGCTTGATCACGAATGGCTTGATCGTCTTTAAGACAGATTCAAAGAGGATGTAGACCACAACTGAGTTGATGGCCCCCTTGATCAAGTTGAATGGGACGATGATGCCCATGATGTAGCTGGACATGCTTGGAATGTGCAGCATCTTGCCCAGGTAACTCTGTTCAGTAAAAGTGAGCAGCTGAGCGTAGCTCATGTGCATCCCCGCTGCCTGCGGCACTGAAGTGTAGGCGTAAACCGGAGTCAAGAGGAACTGGTTGGTCAAAGCCATGACCACCGTCAATGACAAAACGTCCAAAAGTAGGCCCAGGGCCGGCAGCAGGTAGCCCTTCAGGCTCTTTCTGTCTTCTTCCTTGACTGAGCCAGCCAGGAAGTAAAATGGCAGGGCAAAGGCCATTGAAGCCAGGAAGGCAGCCAGTTCACCGACCAGTGACGGGAGGGCAAAGGCGGCAAAGATCAAGGACAAGAGGCACTTGATCGCGGCTACGGCCACCCCGCCGCCGATGCCGAAGATAAAGGTGGTAATGACCACGATGACGTCTGAGAAGTCCATCTTCAAAAAGCTGACACCCGGCATGATCGGGAATTCAAACTTCATCACCACAAAGGCGATGGCCCCGATCATGGCATAAGCGAGCCAGTTGCTGACTGATTTAGCTGTCCGTTTGTTAGCAGCTTCCATATTAACATACCTCCATTAAAAAAAGTCCGTTGCCTCGAAGAGCAACAGACCTTTCTTAGTAAGCATGCTTATTATTCCAACGTCTGCCTTCTCCCATCTAGACTATAACTATCGGTAGCTTTACAGCATTCAACCACTCGCGTGGCTCGCGGACTTGCACCGCCGGTCGGGATTTTCACCCTGCCCCGAAGACAACTTGTATTATTTTTGATTACGTTTACATTCTAATCCACTTGCTTGAGTCTGTCAACTTCTTTGTGGTTTAATTCCCGGTACTGTCCGGATGTAAGGCCTTGCAAGTCCAGGAAGGAGTAGCGTTCTCTGGACAATTTGTCAACCAGGTGATTGACAGCTTTAAACATTTCCTTGACCTGGTGGTAGTGGCCTTCATGGATGGTCAGCTGGACGATCTGGGTCTGGGCCCGGGGATTGGTCTTCAAAACCTTGACTTGGGCCGGCTTGGTCTTGTAGCGGCCGATCTGGACCCCCTTCTTCAAGGCCTTGATTTCATCTGGCTGCAGAATGCCCTTGATCTTAGCCACGTAGACCTTGTCAACTTCGTTTCTCGGGTGCATGAGCAGGTTGGCCAGTTCCCCGTCATTGGTCATCAAGAGCAGGCCAGAAGTGTCGTAGTCCAAGCGGCCAACCGGGTAAAGGCGGTATGGCAAATCAGTAAAGTAGTCTGCCACCGTCTTGCGGCCCTTGTTATCCTTAACCGCGGAGATCACGCCCCGGGGTTTGTAAAAAAGATAAGTATGGTGGCTTTCTCTTTCAATCGGCTGGTTGTCAACAACAACTTGTTCAATCGAGCTGACCTTGGTCCCCAGCTTGGTTACCACTTGCCCGTCGACTCTGACCCGGCCGGCCAGGATCATTTTTTCCGCTTCTCTTCTGGAAGCGATCCCCGCCTGGGCGATCACTTTTTGCAAACGTTCTTCCGCCATTATAAATCCTCCATCTTATGAAATGCTTCATCAGCCGTGCCGTTTTCGGCAAACAGGTCTACCTGGCCGTCGGCATCAAAGCTGCTGTCTTCAAAATTCTCAATTACCGGCAGATCCGCCAGGGACTTGTAGCCAAAGTACTGGAGGAAATAATCGGTCGTCACGTACAGCTTGGGGTGGCCCGGGGCGTCCTTAACCCCCTGGGCCTTGACCAGGCCCCGCCAAACCAGGGTCTGCAGGGCACCAGAAGAGTTGACCCCCCGGATTTCATCGATCTCAATTCTGGTAATCGGCTGCCGGTAGGCCACGATCGCCAGAATTTCCAAGGCTGACTGGCTGATATTCTTGGTCAGGTCCTTGTTGAAATAGGCTTCCACCAGGTCGCTGACTTCCCCGCTGGTCGTTAATTTATATTCGTCGTTGATTTCCAAAAGCTGCAGGCCGCAGTCCAGATCACTGGCCAGTTTTTCCTGCAGCCTTTTGGCCAGACTCTCAATTTCCGGGTCCGCCAGCTGCAGCAGGTCCCGCAGCTGCTCTTTCTTGATCCCGCCGTCGCCGGCCACATAAAGGAGGGCTTGCAGCTGGGCTATTTTACTCGTCATGCTTGCTTCTTTCTATTTCCAAGTCGCCAAAGCGGCGCTTTTGCCTAACTTTCAAGTACTGGTCCTTGGCCAGTTCCAAAATTGCCAAAAAAAGGCCAACCAGGTCGGCCAGGCTTTCCACCTGGTCAGTCAAGGCAAAAAAGCTGACCCGGCCCTGCTGCTCTAAAACTTCCTTCAGCCAGGCAATCATTTCCTGGATCGGCCGGCCGGTCAAGGTCACCTGGGCATGGTCGTTTCTTTTCTTAAAGCGGCGCATAGCCAAAATAAAGCTGGCCGTCAGGTCCTGCTGGCTGATTTGCCCTAAAGGCAGGGGCTGAACCTTGGCCCCTACAGCCACGCTGGGCTCCTTGGCGGCCAAAACTGGTACCTCGTCATTTCTGACCTTGAAGTAGGCGGAAATCTTTTTAAAGACGGAATACTGAACCAGTTGCTCAACCAGTTCTTCCCGGGGGTCGGCAAATTCTTCTTCTGTCTCGACAAAGTCGTTTTTCGGCAGCAGATACTGGGACTTGATCCGCAGCAAGGTTGCCGCCATCACGAAATATTCCCCGACTAGTTGCAGGTTCAGCCGCTGCATCTGCTGAAGGTAGTCCAGGTACTGCTGGGTAATCCGGGCAATCGGGATGTCATAGATGTCTAATTCCTGCGACCGAATCAGGTGGAGCAAAAGGTCCAGGGGGCCTTCAAAATTCGGCAGCTCAATGGTCATGCCTTCATTCATCATTGTTCAAGTATTTCATCAAATAGGTATATTCCGGAACCGTCATTACTTTTTGCTTGCCAGCTTCCTGGGCCAGTTCCCGCATGATTTCCGAAAAATGCTCATCATCCCGGAAACCCGGTGCTAAAGACAAATAGCGCAGGACCAGGCAGCCGGCCCCGGTCTCGCAGCCCGCCAGGCCGACGATGTTTTGGTCCTCGTCCCGGTAAAGGTAGAGCTGGTTGGCCGGGTCTTCAGCGTAAAGCTGCATCTCTTCCTTCAAATTCTGCAGGTTCTTGAAATCCGGCAGATAGGACAAGAGGCCCATGGCGACTTTTTCATAATCTTTCTTATATGGTACTAGCATATGATCGCCTCTAAATGCGGGGATGGGTCTTTTGGTAGACGTCCAGGATATGCTTCTGGGTCAGATTAGTATAGATTTGGGTCGTGGAAATGTCAGTATGGCCCAGAATTTCCTGGACCACCCGCAAATCCGCCCCATGCTCCAGCAAATGGGTCGCGAAGCTGTGGCGGAGGGTGTGGGGAGTCACATCCTTGGCAATGCCGGCCTGCTTGCAGTACTTCTTGATCTTCTGCCAGACGGCCTGCCGGGTCAACTGCCCGCCCCGGCTGTTCAAGAACAGGTAATCGCTACTCTTGCCCCGCTTTAAAAGCTGCTGGTCCCTGACAGGCAGGTAGCGCTTAATCCAGTCTAAGGCCAGGGCGCTCACCGGAATAAGCCGTTCCTTGCTCCCCTTGCCCAGGACTTTGATCAGCTGCAGGTCGGCATGGACATCGGCTAATTGCAAGTTGACCGCTTCGCTGACCCGCATCCCCGTCGCGTAAAGCAGTTCCAAAAGGGCCCGGTCGCGGATTCCTAAATCCGTAGTCAGATCTGGCTGCTCTAAGAGCTTGCCCACTTCAGCCTCAGTCAAAGCCAAGGGCATCCGCTTCTCCCGCTTGGGAGCATCAATCTGGCTCATGGGGTCCAGGGCGATCAGCTGCTGGCGGACCAGCCACTGGTAAAAACGGCTCAAGGTCGACACCAGCCGGCTGATAGAGCTGTTAGCCTTGCCCAAGTCCCGCTCTTTAGCTAAAAAAGCATCAATTTCCACGGCTTCCAGCGGCCAGGCGGGCATCTGCTCTTCTTTGACAAAGGCCAGAAACTCCAGCAAATCCTGCTGGTAGGCCGCGATGGTATTCGGACTGAGTCCCCGCTCAATCTGGCTGTAGCGCAGATAATCGTTTATCTGCTCAGCGAGCTTATTCATCCGCCTCATCCTTAATCAGCTTGATCGTGCCGGCTTCCTTGTCCTGGCTGACCAGGCCCCGCTTGATCAAGTTGCCTAAGGCCCGCTTAAAGGCAGACTTGGAGATGCCGAAATAGTCCTTGATGGCCTGGGCCTCGCTCTTGTCGCTAAATGGCAGGGTCTTGTCGCCCTTGCGGCGCAAAGACATCATGATCATAGCCGCGTCATCGTCAATTTCTTCAAAAGACCGGGGCAAAACGCTCATGTTCAAGCGGCCATACTGGCTGACCCCGATTACCCGGGCCTTGACTTCCTCACCCAGCCGCAGCGGCTGCTGCATTTGAGATTCATGGATGAAGCCCAAATAGTAGTCATTGGTCAAAACAAAGCAACCCAGGGACTTGCTGGAGTATACCCGGGCCAGCAGGTTCTTGTTGACCAGGTTGTTGGGGAAACGGACAGCGATTTGGTCAAAGACGTTTTCGTCAGCGGCCTTGGCCCAGATCCGGTCCTTTTCATCAGTTTCCAGCCGCACCAAAAGGCGGTCATCTTTTTGCGGCCAGCGGGCCGGGTCAAGTGGCAGGTCGTCCAGGGACATAACTATATCCTTATCAGGCAAGCCAATGTCCAAAAAGACCCCCAACCCCCGCTGGACCCTGGTAACCGTGGCCCAGCCGTATTGGTCAGCCTGGGCAAAAGGCAGGAACTGGGTCATTTCCCGTTCATGTTTTTGGTTATCATAAATAAATCCCGTGATTTGCCCGCCAATTTCCGGCGTCTCTTCCTGGGTGATTTCTTCTTTCTTCAATTTGAACGTTAAGCCGTCAATCTGCACGAAATAGGCTTCAGCGTTGCTGTCAGTGATTTTACCGGTCCGGATTTCTCCAAGCATAGTCTGCCTCCAACTTTACATAATTCTAATGCTAGTATACGGGAACAAAGAAAGAAAATAAAGCAATTAACAATAGTTTTTCCGCCAGTTCGCTGATTTTTTCAATTCACGCATAGTTTTTTCTATTTTAAAGCAAGTTTTGACCAAGTTCTTTAATTAATCTAGGTAATCAACGAAAAGGAGGCTTACATGACCAAGAAAAAACACCTTTACGAAGTTGACCTGATGCGCTGCTTCTTTATGTTCGGCGTCGTGCTCAACCACGTGACCAGCACATTTGCCGCAGCTTTAGGCAACAAGGCGACCCCTGCCGGCCGCTTTTTAGTATCAACCCACTTGATCCTGCACTTTCCCCGCTTCGGCTTTATGTTCATCACCGTCCTGGTTCTCTTTTTAGGCTACTGGGGCCGGCCTGAAAAACAAAACTGGCCGGTCTTCTGGAAAAAGCGCTATATCGGCAGCGGTATTTCCTACCTCTTCTGGAACGGCCTCTTTTTGGCCTTTCTCTTGCTGACCAGCGGCTCTTTTAGCTGGAACAAGTGGCTGACCGGCTGGCTGGAAGCCATCAGCAAGGGCAACCAGTTCTACTTCTACTACATCTTCTTGATGTTCCAGCTTTACTTGATCTTCCCGCTGGTGCTCAAGCTTTTTGAATTATTTAAAAAGCATCTCAACCTGCTCCTGGCGCTTAGCAGTATTGGTTATCTGGGCCAAGTACTACTATCCGGCCGTCAGCCATGATTCCTGGCCTTACCTTTTCAAGTACTACGGCAACAACATCTTGTTCTACCAGTTCTACTTTATTTTAGGGGGCTGGGCCTGGATCAACTACGAGCCGTTAACCAAGTGGCTTTTGCAAAAAAGAAGCTGGTTTTCACGGTAACCGCGCTTGCAGCGGCCGGCACTCTGGTCCTTTACCAGTTTAATGTCCAGGTCCTGCATCTCAGCCAGAGCCCTCCTGTCCTCTCCCCAGCTCCTGCTTTTTGACAAACCCCTCGGAGCCCTTGATGCCTTGACCAGATCCAAGATGCAGGAGCTCATCCTCCAAGTCTGCAAGGAAGAGGGCATCACCACAGTGCTCGTTACCCACGACGTCCGGGAAGCCACCATCATGGCCAACAAGATCTGGGTCATCAAAAACCAAGGGATCGCGGCAGAAATGATCAACGACTTCCGCGACCAAGACGATGACCAGGCCCAACTGGCCAAGGACAAGATCGTCCACGACACCTTGCAGATCATCTTAGGTGAAGATGACCTTGCAGCTTAACAATTAAAAAAGTGATAATTTAACTCTAGCTCAGCTGGAGTTTTTTAATGCGCTTTTTCCTCCCTGCTAAACAGCCCATATCGGTCTTCTAAGGTCGGCTATGCTTTTTGGGTAGATTAAGTTTGCAGGTGATTTAAAGCGGCTCAGCAGTTTAAAATGCCTCTTCTGCCTTAGCTATATTCAAGGCAATCATTAAAGAAAGCAGAGAAAAAATTGGCAAAGGAAAAGAGCTCAATCGATTGATTGAACTCTTTCTTCTGTGGTTGTCAGACTTGCAATCCTAGATTACAGGTTTGAAACTTCACCTTGGTAAATTGCGCCGCGACGTGCGTCAACAGTCAAAGTTGAGCCGTCAGCGATCTTTGAAGTTGCGTCAGCAACACCGACAACAACTGGAATGCCGAGTGATACGCCGACAACAGCTGCGTGGCTGGTCAAGCCGGAAGCTTCAACGATCATACCGCTGGCCTTCTTGATAGCTGGCATGTAGTCCTTGTCAGTAGTCTTAGCTACCAGGATGTCGCCTTCGTGAACCTTAGCGTTGGCTTCTTCAGCGCTGTTCGCAACAACAGCCTTGCCGATAACTGAGCCAGTGCCTACGCCCAAACCTTGAGCAAGTTGGTTGCCGATGATTTGCAGCTTCATCAAGTTAGTAGTACCTGATTGGCCGAATGGTACGCCGGCAACGATGATTACCAGGTCGCCATCCTTAACGAAACCGTGTTCCTTAGCTACGCGGGCAGCTTCTTCGAACATTTCGTCAGTGTTTGAAGGTTTCTTTGCCAAAACTGGTTCAACGCCCCAAACGATACCCAATGAGTGTTGGATCTTTTCGTCGAAAGTCAAGGCAACGATGGTTGCGTCTGGACGGTACTTGGAGATCATACGAGCTGTGTAGCCGGAGCTAGTAGCAGCGATGATAGTCTTAACGCCCAGTTCTTGAGCAGTGCGGACAACTGATTCACCGATAGCTTCAGTAACGTTTGAGCCCTTGTATTCTTCAAAGCGTTGCAGAGCCAGAGTGTTCCGGGTGTCCAATTCCTTTTCAGTCCGAACATCGATGTCGTGCATAGCTTGAACTGATTGTACTGGGTACAAACCGTTTGCTGATTCACCTGACAGCATAGTTGCGTCAGTACCGTCAAGAACGGCGTTAGCAACGTCAGTTACTTCGGCACGGGTTGGACGTGGGTTTTCTTGCATTGAGTCCAGCATTTGAGTAGCAGTGATAACTGGCTTGCCCAAAGCGTTGCACTTCTTGATCAAAGTCTTTTGAACAAATGGCACGTTGATGAATGGGATTTCAACACCCATGTCACCACGGGCAACCATCAAACCATCTGAAACTTGCAAGATTTCGTCGATGTTGTCAATACCTTCTTGTGATTCAATCTTTGGGAAGATCTTAACGTATGATGCGTTAGCTTCTTCGCAAAGTGCGCGAATGTCAAGAACGTCTTGAGCCTTACGTACAAATGAAGCAAAGATGAAGTTAATACCGTGCTTCAAACCAAAGCGGATGTCGTCAGTGTCCTTTTCAGTAATCCCTGGGAGGCGGATTTCAACACCTGGAGCGTTAACACCCTTCTTTGAGCCGATGACACCAGTGTTTTGAGCTTCACAAACCAATTCGCGCTTTTCTTCGTCCTTGGCCTTGATAGTCAAACCAACAGCACCGTCGTCGATCAATACAGTGCCGCCTACGTGAGTGTCGTCGAACAGACCTGGGTAGGTAACGTGGATCATGTCCTTGTTGCCGGCCTTGGTTGCGTCCATTGACACGCGGATTTCGTCACCAGTGTTGATAGTGAACTTGCCGCCTTCTTGGTCAGTGGTTCTGATTTCAGCACCCTTGGTGTCCAAAGCGATGCCCAAAAGCTTGCCAGTCTTCTTTTCAACTTCACGAACCATGTTCATTCTTGCCAAGTGTTCTTCGTGGTTACCGTGTGAGAAGTTGAAACGGAATACGTTTGCGCCTGCTTCGGCTAACTTGGTAATAGTTTCAATATCGTCTGAAGCTGGCCCTAAAGTACTAACAATCTTCGTTTTTTTCATCTTGAAAAAATCTCCCTAAATCAAAAACTATAGAAACAACTATCTTGATAAATCTGCGTTGAGCTTTAACAAGTCATAGTCACCCCTGTGAGACTCATCAAATAAATCAAGGATGTCGTGTGAAGTAACCTTGCCGTTTTCAATGCCGACAGCCAGGCCGCCCTTGCCTTCCAAAAGAAGGTGAACGGCTTCGCTGCCCAGCTTGGAAGCCAGCACCCGGTCAGAAACAGTTGGCGTGCCGCCCCGCTGCATGTGACCCAAAACATTGGCCCGGACGTCGAAGTCACCATACTTCTTCAGTTCAGCCATGAATTGGTCAGCGGTCATTACGCCTTCAGCAACAACTACCAAACCGTGGTCCTTGCCGCTTTCCTGGGCTTGCTTGAGCCGGTTGGCGATTTCTTCGACATCATATGGTCTTTCAGGAATGACGATCGCGTCCGCCCCGCAGGCTACGCCGACGCGCATAGCGATGTCACCACAGTTGCGGCCCATTACGTTGACAATGAAGACGCGGTGGTGGCTAGAAGCAGTGTCACGGATCTTGTCGATCGCGTCCATTGCCGTCATGCAGGCCGTGTCATAGCCGATCGTGGCATCCGTGTAAGGGATATCGTTGTCGATCGTGCCTGGCAGGCCAATTGAGTTGAAGCCGTGGCGGGTCAGCTGCAGGGCGCCATGGTAGGAACCATCCCCACCAATAACGACAACAGCATCGATGCCGTGCTTCTTCAATTGTTCAATACCAGCCAGCTGTCCTTCTTCTTCTGCAAATTCAGGATAACGCGCAGAGTAGAGGAAGGTACCGGAAACATTGATCAAGTGGGCTACGTCTTCACTTTCCAATGGGAAAATGTCGCCCGCAACCAAACCTGCAAAACCGTATCTGATACCGAAAACTTCCAAACCGTTCGCGATCGCGACTCTGGTTACGGCTCTTACGGCTGCATTCATACCAGGGGCGTCACCGCCGCTAGTCAAAATACCAATCCGTTTCATGAATTCACCTCATCATGATTTAAATTGTGTAATATCTCACATCATGTAAATCATAACATTTTTCCCGCATAAAGTCTTGTAAAATTTGGTTTAAATTCGATTTTTTTAGACTTTCAACCTGTTAGGGCTTACAAATCCCAGCCTGGCGTTTATTATTTATTTCACTAGGAGAGATTTTTTTCAAAAAAGCAAATTGGTCAAGTCGTTTTCAGCGCAAATTTACCTGCTTCATGTCCCAAATTTTGAAGTCCAGGCTCTTTCTTTGGCCTAAAGCTTCCAGCTTGAGCAGGTAGTAGTCATTTACCTGTAAATTCAAAGTTAATTTGGCCAGTTCCCCGGCAAAAAGCCAGCACCTGTAGCGGCCGGAAGAATCAGCCAGAATCAAGGTCGCCATCTTCCGTCCCCGCTTGTCTTCCTGGTAGCGGACAGCCAAAAGCTTGGCCAGGGCCTGGCCCCTTTCTTTAACCTGGAAGTCGCCTAAGCGCTTGGTCCGGTAGTGCTGGTCAAAATAACGCTCAAGAGCCAGGTCCTTAGGCTTGACGGTAACCGGCTTGACTTCTTCAGCCTGCTCGAGCTGCTTTAAGTCCAAAAGGCGCAAATCCTGCAAGATCAGCTGGTAGCCCCGGCTGTCCTTTTGGTCTTCTTTTTTGTCAACTTGCAGGAGGTAGACGGCGTTTTCTTTCAGAATTTGGGCAAAGCGGCGGTACTGGCTGGTAAAAATGGTCACCTTCTCGCTGGTCTGTCCATCGCTAAAGACGGCGTTGCTGCCTAACTCACCGGCCCGGGCTCCCCGCTTGACCCGCCAGTCGTTTTTCTTAATGAACTGGGCAAGCACCTGCCCGGTCTCGTTTAAGGCAAGACCAGCAAAAGGCTTGGCCCCATAACGCTTGGCCAGGGCCTTGCCGGCAATTTCCAGGGGAGATGCCGTTACGGCAAAGCCCATGGCTCTTTCTTCCATAGCCACCTTTTCTGCTGCCGTCGGCATTGGCACGTTTTCTTCCTTGGCGGCCAAAAAGTCCTGCAAGACCAGGCTTTTTTGCGACAAGCGGGCAGTATTGAGCATGTTGCCGCAGTTGACCAAAAGACTGGCCCGGTTGGGACTGACCTGGTCAAAGAGGCCGGCTTCGATCAAGGGGACCAGCTGCTTTTCTTTCAATTCCTTGGTATCCAGCTGCCGCAAAAAAGCCGTGAAGCTGGTTACTGGCCGTTTTAGGGCCAGAAGCTGGTCCAAAAAGGCCGGCGTAATCCCCATAATGTCCTTTAAGCCCAGGTAGATCCGGCCTTCAAACAAACGGGCCTCTGCCCGGCTCAAGTTGATGTCGGGCCCCAGGATCTCAACGCCGGCCTTTCTGGCCTGGCGGATGATGGCCCCTTTTTCCTTGCCCCGGCTGGCCCGGAGCTTTTCCAAGTAGAACTCCCTAGGGAAATGGACAGACAAGAAGGCCTGCCAGTAGGCCAAAAGGGCATAGGCGACGGCGTGGGAGTGGTTGAAGCCGTAGTTGGCGAAAGGCTCGATTAAGGCGTAGACTGCCTCGGCGGCTTGCCGGCTGTGTCCCTTTCTGACAGCGCCAGCGACAAACTTGTCCTTTTCTTCGGCTAAGAGGCCAGCCTGCTTTTTGGAAATCGCGTTCCGGAAGATGTCAGCCTCCGCCAGGCTGAAGCCCGCGAAAATCCGGGCCGTCTGCATGACCTGCTCCTGGTAGACGAAAATACCATAGGTCGGTCCCAGGACTTCTTTTAAGCTGGGGTCAGGATACTGAACCGGGCTGGTCCCGTTTTTCCGGGCGACGTACAAGGGGATGCTGGCGATCGGGCCCGGCCGGTAAAGGGCCACGGCGACGGACAAGTCGTCAAAAGTCCGGGGCTGGATTTTTCTTAAGACCTCCTGCATCCCGCTGGAATTAAACTGGAAGATCTGCTGGGTCTCCCCGCGGGCAAAAAGGCGCAAGGTATCCGGATCATCCAGGGGCAGCCGGGTCAAATCCAGGGGGCCGCTGGACTTTTGAATCTCTGCTAAAACGCCTTCCAAAAGTTCCAAATTGTCCAGGGTCAGAAAGTCGATCTTTAAGAGACCATACTTTTCAACGTACTTTTTGGTCTGCTCAACCGTCCACAGAGGGGCTTCTTTCCCAGTCATCAAGCCGATCTGCCTGGATAGGGGCTCTTCACTGATGACCAGGCCGGGAGCGTGGGTGCCCGTGTCTTCCGGCAGCCCTTCCAGCCTTGCGGCGGTTTGATAAAGAAGGCGGGTCAAGGGACTGGCAGCGACCAGGGCCTTAAATTCAGCCTGCTGGCCAGCTTCGGCCAAAGTTTTGGCTGCCCCCATGGCCTGCTTGAGGCGGGCGATAGCCGGCAAGGTTAAGCCAAAGACCTGGCCGGTCCGCTCAAGGACGCTTTTGGCCTTCATGGTCGTCAAGGCCAAAATCCGAGCCACCAGGTCAGAGCCCTCGCCAAAGCGGGCTTTAGCACCGTATTTTTCCTGCACGTAAGCAAAAGCCAGCTTTCGTCCGCTCGTGGTAAAGTCCAAGTCGATGTCGGGCATGTCGGCCCGGGCGGGGTTTAAGAAGCGCTCAAAGAGCAGGTCGTATTTTAAGGGG